>Ga0209208_10001264_pt1 | contig 35459 bp, 22 predicted proteins | sample S1TSphfallax_3_FD_187694 | JGI IMG/M metagenome (GOLD analysis project Ga0209208, IMG submission 187694) | Host-associated microbial communities from peat moss isolated from Minnesota, USA - S1T2_Fd - Sphagnum fallax MG (SPAdes) (version 2) | ecosystem: Host-associated > Plants > Peat moss >...
GGTCTGCAATCAAGTTGGACCGACTGCCTTTGCAAAACCCTCTCGGGTTTCATAACATAACTTCCTAGTTATTTAGCTGCAGATCTTGAGATTTGGTAGGAAGGTGCGCCTAGTAGTTAGCTTTCCAGAAAGCTAAGGCAAGCTGGATTTGGACAACCTATGCATTAGAAACAATATTTCCAACGAGTGTTGGTTGTAGCCAAGTTTAAGAAGGTGTTGAGTCCATAAAAGGTTGTTTTAAAAGATGACAATTTGATACAAGGTTATAGGATTTGGAATGTGTGAATCTAAAATATATATATATATCAAGGTTAAGTTGTAAATGATGCATAGGAGGCAAAATACTTAATTTTAACTACAAACGCAATCCAACATTTAGAAGTACACTCGCATTCGTCTTTCACCAGTAGCATTAGTGCTGTCAAGCATATTCACCTTGTAGAACCGGAAGTAGAAGGACAAAAGTTGCCTCACAGCTGAGTAAAAAATAATTGCCTTGAGCTTTCCTACAAACAAAAGAACAAAAAAATTTGTAAGATGAAAAAGATTTTTCCCTTTGTTTCCAACTTTTGGGTGCCAAAAGTTGGAGTTGAAAACATATATATGTTCTTGACCTCTATTTGAGCCCTTAAGCATGATCTTGGGAGCTTTAAAAAAAACCAAACTTTTCTTAACTTACGTTCGACCTCCAAGTTTCAATGTTGAAAGTTAGAGGCCTAACGCACAAGAATTGTTTGGCCTTTCTTGGAGCTCCCAAGCTTAGAACTTTCAAAGGTCTAACATATCTTCAAATCTATTTCCTCAATGCAAATTTTTATTCTTATTTAACCTTATTTGCTTCATTTCTTTATTTTGCATAACTTTGTCGAAATAGGGATTCAATCCAAAAAGGTAATTTTGACTCTTACATTTTCACATTTTGTTATCAAATTATGCATCTTATTTTATCTTTCATTTCATTATTTCCTGCAAGTTTTTCCATTTTTTTATTGAGCAAAAGTTGGAAGATATTTATGAAGAAATATTTTTGTTATTCACAACTCTTCATGATATCGTTGTTTTGCAAATTTTCTATATTCTTCAAGTTGATTTTGTCCCCAATTGTTTGCAAGTGCAAAGCTTTGACTCACAACAAGACGAATATATGGATGTCCATGAATCTCAATATGTGCTAAAAACCACCTTTTCATTGGTACATTCTATCAGTTTTTATTTGAAAAAATAATATACATTTGGTTCCTCTTTTCTTTATTCTCATGAATTGTTCCCAATTTAACCAAACTCCATCATGATCTTGTCTACTTAATAGGTAGCTTGACTTCTAGGCCTTCTATGCAATTAGAAGTAGTCAATACAACTGGAGACAAGGGTTTCTTCTAGCTCCAAATGATGCATAAGGGCAAAATAGTTGAGTTGTTGGAAAAGCATAAGATTCATCCCAAAACTAAGGCTCGAATGGACATACCACTATGCTACATGATATCCACACTAGTTATAAGGCCGACCCTTAATATTGATGTGCTCAAGATGGAACATGCATTTTAAATGGGCTATCGAAAAGGTGACAAAGCATTCTATGTCTTTCCCACAAATTAGAAGGGGAGGAGGCATTTGTGCAAATCACATCCATGAGTGGGACGTTCATTGGAAGGTTGTGAATGCATCATTTGAGGAAACATTCAATGTGGCTAAAGATCTGCAAAAGTTCAATGGGAGAATTGTTTTGTGTGGGATGGCAACCATCCACTACAAGCATGGATGCCATCTATTTCAAGAGTTAACCCATATGACCACTCTTGGCACACTATAGTGGATTCCATCATGTTAGATACAAGATAGGGCCTCATCCACCTCCTCATTACAATGATAGACATGAACAAGTAAGATTCATACTAAACATTATAGATTTCAAAGTTCCAATCCTTTCTTGCTTTCAATCAACTTCCTTTCAGTTTTTTGTTTTGTGCATTAAAGTTGAATTCACTTTCAATTTTGCTTCAACCCCCCATGTCTATGAAATTTGATCACATTAAGCCAAATCTAGTGCATGACTTTTTCCACACCCAGGACATCAAGATGATTTCATTGGTCTAGTTCAAGGATGTCATCACTCTTGATGTTTACAAGAGATGTGAGAACAATTCCCAAAAGACATGGTACTCTATGATGCAAAAAAGTTTTTTTGACTATATGTACAAGGTTTGATTGTTGCCTGGTCTTTCCATTTGAATCTGTCAAATTTTTATATTAAGACATGTGACTTACAAAAATCATTTCTTTTTTGTGCAATGTGAGCTTTTGGTTGCAATAGATGTTGTCGTAAAGTTTTAATGTGAAAGATTTTTGGATGATAAATTCAAGTCAACATCCAGATTTTAGGCATTCATGGACAAGGTAATGGATCAAGTTTGAAAGGATCATACCTCCACCTTCATGAAACACTTGCCAATTTGTGACCTAACTCTTGGTCTAGAGTTCTTGAAACAAATTCAAGTCCATTACGATATGAACTTGGACTTGGAAATGTTTATCAAGAAGTTACAGATGTTACCTTCCGCATAGGTCACAAATGAGCAAAAGGTATTTTGGTTGAAACTGGAACCAATCCGGTGTGTTGAAAGAAGCAACAAAATTTCCAAAACATAGATTCTTAGATGGAACTTTTGATAAGTGGCTTCACAAAAAAACTTTTGGGTCTCAAGTAAATGCTTACCCATTTGAGGCTTTGAATTTATTGTCCTTAAAGCAATTGCAAATTGACATTCAACATATTACAATTTGAAGAAGAGGTGGAAAAATTATTTTTTGCCACCATCATTGATCTTTCCATTTAGCTTATTGGGTTTGAAGATCCATCATCATTATTATACTACATTCAGGCGCTTGGATCCAAACTCGAGTATGGCCATGTAAACAAATTTCACGAAGGAGGTATTTCCTATCCCAAATAAAAGTTTAGATTTTGGATTAAATTTTGTTAAACAACTTGTGTTCAAACTAGATTTTTTTTTTGGAGTAGATGTCACAAACTTCTGGCATCAAAAGATGGAATCCAATCTTGCATTGGTTTTATTCTTTTGGTGTCGAAAGTTTCTAGCCATTGCAAAGACCTTTTTGGTTTTAACTTTTGACACCAAAAGTTGAAGACCAAAAGCACCCGACTTTTAATCTCCAACTTTTAGCATCAAAAGTTGATGACCAAGAGCCCAATACTTTGGGTCTTCAACTTTTTGCACCAAAAGTTGACTGCCAAAAACTTAGTTCAACTTTCAGTACAACTTTTGCATGTCCATCCTTTTTTTGTCTTTTTTTATGTTAATTGGATTCATCCTAAATGTTTTTTTCATTCATTTGGCCTAATCCTTATAAATATTTGTATTTTTTAGGTGTCTTCTTAAAACAAGCTTAGTTTTGTTCTAGCATACATACCATATAATCTCTTGATTCCGCACGTCTTTGAGCCGCTCTCCTTGATTCCTCAATGGAATTGACACATGGATAATTCATAAAGTTTGTTGTGATTTTTGCTAAGAGACTTATGTTTGACCTAGAAGGGCCATCAATATCATGCATATAGATGATTCGAGCGTGTTGAAAGAAATTTGTTTCTTCCTTGAAAACTACCAATTGAACATTCACATGAACTGGATTGTTGTGAACTCTAATCCACAAATGCATAACAAGGATCCATCTAGCGAAGATGGACTTTAATTGTGGGACAAGCACTTGCATTCCTCCCCTTCTAATTATCTCCAATTCCAACTTTATTCTGTAATTTTATCCGTCTCTAACTTCTTTATTTGTTGGTTCATATAGGGAATAATATTCTTGTTTGCTAGGTGTTGGGGGGCCCATCCTTGCACTTTAAAGTTGATTCACAGATATTTGACGAAGTGTTGAAGTTTCTTTTGGATGTAAATTCATGCGAGACTATTGTTTGGCATGTCTTTAATCTTGATGACAATTCTCCCATCAAGAAAAGAACCAGAATTAACCTTGATTATGAATAAGTATAGCCGCAAATTTTTACTTATGCATCTTAATTATTTTAATGTATTTAATTCTTTTTAATGTTATGGTTTTTATCTACAAAGAGGCCATCAGATCAAGAAGACGGAATGTGATATTCTTCGTTCATCTTAATTTCTTTTAGAGTCCCCATTAGAGCTTTATTTCGCTTTCATATGTTGAGGTTTTTGCACTTGCATTGGTAGACCTATGCTCCATCCCCCCATCTCCAGAACTTAGGACTCATTACCATGCTAGTGTTGAGATATTCATTAATGATGAAGCAATAAAAGCTAATGTTTAGGATTCATTTGGATTTCTTTTGTCGTTGATTGTATTTTGCTTATATTGAATGGAGTAACTAGTTTTCTTTCTCTTTTTCTTGTTATAATGACATTGATTTGAGTTATTTCGCTTGAGTTCTTGATAATTTCCTTTCTCTTGTGCATTTTATGTTTCTAGCCTTGTTTTTTAAGAACTATGTACTTGTAAATAATTTTAAAAGGTTTTTGATAGGTTTTGGTTTTTTGATCAAATAATTGTTTTATTAGTATACATTTTCAAGCTATACAATTTGGAAACAAATCATTAAGGCATGAGGAAGAATATATTTTAAGCAATCTAAAAAGTTTTGCTTAGGACAATGAGAATTTGAAAAAAACTTCAAATATACTTTATTTTTGCAATAGGTTTAGAGGTTTACTATGAAGCTATCTCTAATAATGGATAAATATATTAAAGGATTACCAAAAGAGTCTAATGTTGAGTGCATTTCATATTTTCATTTCTATTCCACTACACAACTTAAATACATTAATTTGTTCGTGAATTCTATAATATTGTTATTTGTAATTATTAGTGTTTAATCTTTGAGGAAAGCACTATGGGTTAGAGCATTTGATTCCTTGCTGATTTCAAGGAGTTTATCAATTTTATTTTATGTCCCATGTTGTAACAATTTATCTCCTACATTCTTTGTTGGGATTAGATAAATGTTTTCAATAAATTGTTCCTTTAAGACCTTTATGATATTCAATTTCCCATTTTGCAAAATCTTCAAATGTGGATTATGATCATAGTTATGACATTCTTGGTGCGGGAATGTTATGGAAGCCCAAAGAAGCACGAATTTTATAGATCAACTGGTGAACATTTGATAAACATTTGCGTCGAAGAATGTTTTAACAAGGTGCTTTACCACGTAAATTCGCGAATTTTAAAGTGCAAAATGAAGAATGTCATTATTATGATTATGATCCTCCCTATTACTTTTTAATCTACCATCTTCATTGCAATCTGGGCTCTAAGGTAGAATGAAGTACTCCTTTGATTCCTCCTCATCTAGTATTTGAACCAACAAGATCATTCTATCAACAAGCCACATTTTGATTTTCCAATTTTTTTAATATGCTCCATGAACTCATTTTCAATTTTTGCACAGATATTCACACATGGATGTCAATCAATATAAAATTAATATTGAAATATTATTTTTTTGTTAAGAAAATCAAGAAAATAGTTTTGAATGATGGTATTTATATGCATTGGCTACCCCTACCTACGTTTTAAATCCCAAATATAGAATCTCTAATGAATCAATGATTTCACCTAGACATTCATCCTAGTTTCCACTAGTAAAAATGAATTCTTCCTCTTTCTATGCAATATTTTACTACTTAATAGACATCTTGAAAGTGTGCCGTAGTTTTTGTTATTTCATCCTTCTTATTTTAACTCTTCAAATTTATTGTTTAGAGGCTCCCATAATAGGATTGCAATGTCTTTGTCAATAGTTTCCATAGTTCTTTTGATTAAACTTGTGAAATGTTTCTTGACTCTGTAACGATGTTCTTTTAGCTTTTCAATGATCTAAATTGCTGCAAAATGCATAATTGATTTTCTCCCAATATTAGCTCTTTTCCAATGGAGTTTTATCTTGGTTTAAAGTGGGTTTCCCATTCATTTTGATTGTCTTTTACGACAATTGAGTGCAAAAGGTAGCTTGAAGTCAAATGTTCCAAATTCAATGTAGGAATTTTTAAGGATTTTTCATAATTCTTTTAACTTATTTGTGAAGTTTGGATGCATGTCTATCAATATAAATTATGTTTCCATTTGTTGTCATTTTTTAAGTTGGTTCATCCTCCCAAGCTCTTTTGTTATTTTTTGTTTTTCATCCAATGCCTTATTGTTCCTTCTTCATGACACTCAATCATTTCAAATCCTTTTTTATTATAGAGGAAATGAAATGTAAAATTTGGGATAGCACTTTTGTTAAATACTTAAAAATGTGACATTTGATTTGAAACCAATAGTATCTTCTATTACAATTAACCTATGCATTTTCACAATAGTTGTTTTTTCCCCAAATGTTCAATTCAAAGATAGTAAACATATTATTGTTAACTATAAAATGCATATAAGTTGAAAAAAAAAATTCATCATACAAAATATGTCTCTTTGTGCATCTTAGCCTCAAAGTTCCTTGTCCAAAAAAATATTAACTACTACACATAGTTATTTGAAACTCTTTTCCTATTAAGCTTTGCAATTGTTACCAATTTTTAAAGGTGTTGCTAAACTCTATTTCAAACATATTGAACTGAGTTAGGGGTCATTCAGTTTGTTGGAACCCATTGTGGACTATGGTGTAGCTGCCGAGGTGATGTCCTCCGAATTCATTGTCTTTTTTTTTGAGTTTGTCATTGCGTCTTTTGGGGATGGTGGGGAGCTCTCCTCTTCCACATTGCTTTTAGTAATATTATTGGCCAATACTAGAAAATTCAATTTCATGTTGTAAGTAAGTATTGGTGTTTTGTATGCATCATTTTCAACATTTTCAACATTCTTTCACCATTTTCAAAGCAATATTGATTTGCTAATTATTTTCCTCTCATCTTGAAATCCAAATAGGTAGTCACATTGCCTATGAAACCATGTTCTATAAAAATGTGTTGGCAATGCATTATTTCTAGGAGGTTGTCATAAGCTATTCAAAAACTTCAGGCAAAACATTTTTATCATTGTCCCATATATCTTGTAATCATGCAAGTGGTTAGAAAATGTCACAACCTTAGCCTTAAGCTCACGACCAAGGCAAAGGTTTACAAAGGTGCAGGCCAAACGTGAAGCTCGGGAGTCACACCTCATGCTCCCATGAGTGTAGGAAAATGTGAGGGAATGAACCCCCACATTCCCAAGTGAGCTTTCACTTTGGGAGTTGGAGTCTTGATGGAGTTTTGAATTTTCAGAGGGCGATTGTAAGGTTCAAAACAAATTAGATTAAACAGTTCATTATATCATTGAAAAACTTTTAAAACGTGAATGTCTAAATGGGCTTGCATTACTCATTTGGGCACTTAAAACATAAGTTATGGCTAAAAGAAGGGTTGAAAGTCAAATTGTCAATTTGACTCCTGACAACTAAAAGTCAGGAATCGCCTTGATTTTCTTGCATGTAGGTGGCGTGCCACATACCATTGAAAAGATCTTGATGATGGCTATAACTTTGCTTTATACCTCATCTCAATTGAAGGTCTACACTAAAAGTTATGGGCCTTCAAAGTTACAAGAGTCCTAATTTAAGGAATTTCGGAATTCCAACTTTGGAATCTCGAGACAAAATGACATTTGGGTGTTGGCTCTGTGGCCAGGCACAAATAATACTATAAGGCGGAAGGTGGTGGCTTCCCCCAAGTTTGGGTCGTGGTTAGTTTTGTGAGTCTGTGTTTGTTCGTGGTTCATTTATGCACCAAAAACATTACAATTACGCACTAATTAACTTGTTGTTTGGTTTGTGTAGGTATGTGTGAGTAATTGACTTGCTTGTCACTTTTTTTACTCCCAATCCTAGAGTTCCAACACACTACTTTAGCCCCAAAGTGTTGGGAGTTAAAAAGTGTACCCAACTCCTTATCCTTTCGTTGTTTTCACCCTTTGGACTCAAAGTTGAGTCCATCAAGGAGTTTGGGGTGTGTCAGAAAATGCCCAATACTCAACCTAAACCTAAAACTTTGCATCTATATTTTTCATCTATTTTCTTTTTACTAATGGGTAAAAATTTCCAAATCTTATAATGTTCGACAAAAGTGCCTTAGATATGGATATTGTAACATGGTGCAAATGAATAATTCAACTCATAATTTGTTTTCTTTGATTGTTTCTTAGAAGTTCACTAAAAGATACTAAATTTTATTTGTGCAATGTTACAAAGTTGTAAACATTATAAGGTCACTATTTAATTATTACATCCAATGGCCTTTTTGAAACTATATAATTTTCTTTGGACCATTTGAATGGGATTGACTACACTAATTTTTAAAATAATTAGCAGAACAATTATGTTTCTTATTCGTGTCATGCATGGTATGTGTAACAAATAATTATGATCATTACACTGCCCCTTGGGCTTGATGTGGCTTCATGCCATTTTTTGTTTGCATTTTTGTTTACATGCCATGTGTTTAGTTCATGCCCTTTGGCAACTATTATTCATAAACTTCATTGCACTCCTACATAGACCTTCATATCAAGTGTGAAACACTCAATACATTTTCCAAGCTTCAATTGATATTTGGATGCATAAGAGGTCTTTAATTATGTAGTGAGAGTACTTAAATAATCATGTGAATTGTGTGAATAATCTAAACATGTTTATATTTTAACTGATATGTTTTATAAATCTTGGAACTCGAGATCACACATATTGGAGGTATTTAATTTAGTGTATTTTTCACCTTGTGAATTCCACGTGGCTAGGTTGATGGCCTGGTCCATTTTCATGTGAGCATCCTCCATACTTGATCCATTTCCCTACTATTCGCTAATATTGTTTCTTCATCTGGATTTTCATTTATCCAAATTGTTTCATGGCCAATTTTTTGCTAGGATTAATTGCTTATTTATTTGAATACTTGCATGTATTTGTATTGTTGATGAAATCATGTTTTGAAATTAAAATTTATTCAAGGTTATCTTCATGTATTTTTCAATGTTTTCATGGCAGGTTGATCAAAAACTTTGTAATAAACATTTTCATCACTATTCCATATATCTTGTAATCTTAAAAGTGATTAGAAGATCCTTGACGCACCCCTAAACTCTTTGATAGATTCAATTGCAAGTCCAAACATGAAAACAACGGAAGGATAAGGAATTGGGTATGCTCCTTAGCTTGCAGCACTTTGGGGGTAGAGGGGTGTGCTGGAGATCCTGATGGTCATGGGGCTTGCACCCAAATGTCATTTTTTCTCGAGACTCTCAAGTTGGAGTCCCAAAATTAGGACTCCCGCGACTTTGAAGGCCCATAACATTTAGTGCATAACTCTTATTGAGGTGCGATAAGAATAAACGTTGTAGCCATTGTCGAGAACTTTCCAACGATATGTGGCATGCCACCTACACACAAGGAAATCAGGGTGATTCTTGACTTTTAGTGGTCAAGAGTAAAATTGGTGCTTTAATTCATGGCCCTTCTTTTTGCCATAAGTTGTGTTTTAAGTACTCAAATGGGACGTCCAAACACATTTTAGGTATCTACATTCTAAGAGGTTTCCAATGATATAATGAAAATTTTCAATGCAATGAGTTTTGATCCATGTCATCACTTTCTGAAGATTTAGAAGTTCATTGGGACTCTAATTCCCAAAGTGGAGGGCCCACTTGGGAATGTGTGGGTTCATTCATTCGCACCCTCCTACACTCCTAGGAGCATGGAATGTGACTCCCAATCTTTGCTTTCGACACGCACCTTTACAAGCCCTTGTCTTATGTGAAACGATTTTTTGTCCTTTTACTTTTGGTTTTATGAAGTGACTATATTTGAAAGTACATATGCTATTGGTGAGAGAAAAATGCAAATGTATTTCTAGATGTTAATTTGAATTTGTAGTTGAAACTAAGTAGCTTGCCTCCTATGCATCAATCACGATTTAAAACTGATGGATACATTTTCCAAATTCAACATGCTAAATCCTAGAATTTTATGTTAAATTGTCATTCATTTAAACCAACTTTTAAGGGTTCAATGCCATGTTCAACTTGGATGTAGACCACCAATCACTTAAAACATTATTTCTATCACATATGTTATCTAAATTTGGCTTGCCTTAGCTCATTAAGAAGCTAACTACAATGCACACCTTTCTACCAAATTTTAAGTTCTATAATTAAACCAATAATAAGTTATGCTACCAAACCTGAGAGGGTTTTGCGAAGGTAGGAAGTTTAATTTGGCTATGAACCACTGGTCATTTAAAACATTATTTATAACGTATATGTTATTCAAATCTAGCTTGCCTAACTCCTTAGAAAGCTAACTATGAGACACACCTATTTACTAGATCTTAAGTTTTGGAGTTAAGCCAATAGTGAGTTATGTTCCCAAACCCAAGAAGGTTTGTAAAGTTTTCCTAGGATTTCAAGCTCCCAACATTATCCCTACCTATTTCCATTCTTTCTAAACTACTACAACCCTCCAATCTACTCTCCTTCTTTCTACCATCTACCAAGGACTACTCATTTTTTTCCTACCCAAAAAGGTTGTGGGAGCAAGTCTTCTCAAGATTTGAGTTGAAAATAATGTCCAAAAAATAGAGAGCCAAAATGTCGCAACCTTATTTTGAGAGAGTGTGAGGATGAGACTCACACTCCCGAAATGGGGACTTGGGAGTCCTCTCGAACTCCCGGAAGTTCAGAGTTTGATTACAGAGGTCAAAACATCTTGCATTGGGGCGTTCTTTATATCATTGGAAAGAAATCAAAGTGTAGATGTAAAAAATGGGCTCACATGAGCCATTTGGATAGCTACAGCACAAGTTATGGCAAAAAGAAAAGCCGGGAGTCAAATTGACAATTTGACTCCCAACCATTAAAAGTCGAGAATCAACCCGACCTCGATGCGTGCAGGTGGAGTACAACACACCGTTGGAAAGCTCTTGATGAAAGCTACAACTTTGCTTTAGACCTTGTCTTAATCGAAGGTGTAAGCAAAGAGTTATAGTCCCGCAAAGTTGCGAGAATCCAAACCATGGCAGTTTCGGGACTCTTCCTTGGGAGTCCCGAGACAAAAAGCCATTCGAATGTGGGTGCTATGGGGAGGCACAAAAAATACTATATGAGGGAAGGTGGTGGCTTCCTCGGACTCCGGGCCGTGGTGAGTCTTGTGAGTCCAGAGTTACCTGTGGCTTGTCCTAGCACTAAAAGTGCTCCAGAAATTATATTAACCAACTTGTTGGTGGTTTGATGTAGGTTCAAGTAAGTAACTAAAGCTTGTCACTCTTCCTAGTCCCATCTCGGAGTTTCAACACACCCCTCTACCCCTTTTAGTGCTAAGAGTTGGGAACGTGCCCCCAGTTCCTCACAATTTTGTTGTTTGACTAACTCAGACCCATCTTGGGTCTAACTAGGAACTTGGGAGTGTGTCACTTGATCTGACTTCGCCCTTTTAAAGAGAAGAAAGGAGGTGAAGGAAGATCCCCACTTGGTGGCCAATGGAAGGAGAAGGAGAAGGTTTTCATGCTTGGTGGCCAATGGAAGGAAAAGGAGAAGGTTTTCATGTTTGGTGGCCAATGGAAGGAGAAAGAGAAGGTTCTCATGCTTGGTGGCCAATGGAAGGAGAAGGACAGGGATCTCATGCTTGGAAGCCAATGGAAGGAAAAGGAGAAGGTTCCTTTTCACCTCTTCACACTTTCCCCCCAAGCAATTTTACTTAGACCTTCATCTTTTTCCTTTGATATTAAGGTTTTACTTTACCATGGTTCTAGTTCGTTATTTACACATCTCTTCCCTTTTCCTTGGCCTATAAATTACGATCGCGCATTTTGATGTCACAAGTCCCCCACACATTCATCGTCAATTCGATTTGGTTGAAAATCTTTTCTCTTTTCCTTGAAATTATGGCATCACGTATGGCCACGTCTTACGGACTTTAAATTACGCAAGTGAATGAAAAGCTGGCCCTAGAGTCATCTTTAGATTTGACATTGACGCAACATCCTTGTGATGAAGACCCTAAACCGCAAAAGGTGTGCGTTCATTTAGAAGTCGATCCCCTTCAAGCTTGGTACTACCACATTTTCCCGAACTCTCGCACCTTGGTGATTTTATTGCAAATCAACCCCGCTTCTGGTGATGAACCTAAAACCGTCTATGAAGGTTGTTACGAGATTGAAAACACTTCCATCTTCACATGGTTTTCAATTCTTGGCGTTGGACACTATCATTGGTTGCACGATCCAATTCGCTGACTGCTTCTTAATAGCAAGGCAAACTATTTAGTTCGCACCATTCGACGCATCCTAGATTTCGTATAGTTATGATTTATCATTGTAACATAAACTAAAACTTCGCATGTAATTGTGGCTCCTTATTGAGTTTAACCATAATCTAAATAAATGTTCCATTCATCATGAAACTCATGTTGCCGTTACCACCCTATCCCCCATTGGTTATTACATCGTTAAGTTGTTTTGAATTAATCGTATGTTTATAAAGCTTGAAAATTGTTCTATCTCTATTGGACCTTTCATTGACCCCCTTTCACCTATTTCATAAATCCCCAACATCCTTATTGTTCACTAAATACTAGAACAAGACCAATGTTTTGTCACACACCATGAATTTGGTGTTTGTTTCTACCCCCAATCTTCTAAAGATTTCTCACCCTTTATTATGCCACTAAGGTTCTAAACCTATGGTTTACCAGCTTTTGTTGAAGAAAAGAATTAACCCAACCAATATTGTATTTTTGAAAAGAAAACAACCCCCCCCACACAATCTTGCACATTCATCATCCCCTATTCTAATACGAAGTTGTTAAAAACCCCTAATAACCTCACCACATTCAAATATCCCTAACACAACTCTTAAAAATTGAAACTATCGGCCATGGCTATGTCGATATGGCTCACACCTTAGTTGCAAGCCCAAGGCTAGGGTCATGACAATCCCCATCATTCAACAACCACCTACATCTCTGCATCTACAATTTTGAAATTTCTTATTTTTACCATTGGAAAAAAATCCAAATCTAGTGGTGCTCATGAGTGTTTTTGGTGATTATTTGTCATGTTTTTTATGACTTTTTTGTCTCAAGATTAACATTCAATTTTTTCAACTAGCAATTCCAATGTTCAACTTTAGCCACTATTCATGTTAGCACTTGTATTGTTCCATAATTTGTTACAAACATTGCTATTTTTTTTTCTCCTTTAGTTTTTGATTTTTCATTTCTTTCAACTATCATAGATGTCTTTTGGTTTCAAGGTTGGCCTTGTCATATGATAATTCAGTAAATGTTTTAAAACTTTGTTATTTAAATCTTGTGGCAACCAGGCTCACCTGCTTGGAGTTGTATATAGTTGTTTTCGGGGTTTCAAGAATTATGTTGATAACAGGTTCTTACGGGTTACTAAATCCTTTGTTAACAAATGATTGAATAAGCTTGTGAAAAAATGTTTTGGAATCAACTTTTTCAAACTTGTGCATCTCTAAAAAATCCATGGCACGTGTAAACATTGCCCAATGGTACTCTTCCATATCCTCTCTCAAAATGTTTACAATTTGTTTTAGTAACGCAAGATTTTCTTTGTCTATCTTTGCATTCGCCCATTGCCACATTGCCCATTCATCTATTTTGTTAATTGTTCTTTTCCATTATATTCCCCATGTTCTAATTTCAAACAAATGTTGGAGGGGGAGTAACTGAATGTCATCTCTTGGATATTCCCAAGGTTTTGTTGTAATTTCACATATTCTATCTAGTATGCTTGAGATTAATGTATATTCAATCATTGATTCCAATGTGTTTGGTGTGAAAAATTGGTGGCAATTTTCCTTTTGCCACTATAAAATAGAGACTTGTTGTATAGATTAGGCAAACTAGTAGTAGAGGAAGAAAAATGCAATTTGATTATACAAGTAGCAAGAATGGTGCTAGATGTAAGAGGTTGACAAAGTGAATGAAAACAAAAAAATAACTTGAACTAATGTAGGCAATGTAATGTTATGGGTTGTCTCATATTGTCTACATTCTTAATGGGTACATGCTTATTGGTGGTGAATAGGTAGTGTTTCGATTGGCACATACTTCATGGTGGGTCAATGGGATTTAAATTAACATTATGTATGGTTTACATGTTGCAAAACTTGAATATATTTCATATTAAGGAAATATGAAATATGACTTTGAAGTGTGACTTGAACATTTCATGTGTTGAATTGTTTTGAAAGAAACCAACATAAATTGTTTCCACCATGTTTCTTTTGTTCAATTCTTTGCAAAAATAGTGATAGTTGCCAACGTTCATAATAAAGTTCATCCTTTTTCATCCATACTTTCATCAATAAAGATCATTCATCCATGGACACATGGTAGAATATTCCTCCATGTCAGCAAATATTAAATTCTACGTATCAAAAAATATTCTTCTAATATTTTATTAACATGGACAAAATATTCTAAATAAGATTCGATCATGCTCATGGGCTCGTGCTCACATGTTCATGTGTCATGTTCGTAGGCTCATGGACTAGTATCCATGGAAGGTAAGTACCTTCAAGCCCCTAAAAAATACCTCCTCCAACCAAAAATACCATCATAACTATTTGCCCATTTTGTTATAGTTGTTGCTTTCCTTCAATTGCTTGTCAACTATTCCTATTGTCTTGTTGTGGCTACCTTCCAACAAACGATTTATTTATAGAGAACAAGTTTTAAAAGAATTTAAAAAGAAACTAAACTAATATGAAAACTACAATATTATACATCAAACTCAAATTAACTATTATCATTCTAAGGTAAAGTGAAGACAAAGAAGAAAAAATATAAAGAAAACAAAAGATGTGCCAAGTTTCATAACCTTCACACGTTCCTTTGTATTGTTCTTTTTTCAACATACAATCTTTCCATAATATCCTCCTACAAAAATGATACGAATCATTTTCTTAATCCCCCTCTTCCATAAACCACACAAGGTCCACATTCACTATTAGAAATTGTGTCTATAGAAACTCGATTAACATGCAATTAGATCATCACGGAAACTATTGTGCAACTAGGGTACAACTACAATATGGAAATATGATGAATTAATAATTAAAATGCCATGTCAAAATATCTAATAGTTGTAATTTAATTACACATTAATTGCAATTTGGACTCTATACATGCGTATACACACAAAATGTATATGGTGGTAATCAATTGTAGTTTGACCATGATCACAAGTTGTAACGAAGTGGTTAATTTCAATTGTGTTGCAACTAGTGTAGCTTTAACGTTGAATAAATAACTATTTTACAACTGGCATACAACCTTGATGCATATGATTATGCCACATGTAAATTTAAGTAAAGGTGCATAACATCTGGAACTTGCAACTTGTTTGTAACTAAAAATCAACTAAATTGGTTAGTTTTACAATTAAGTTACAACTAAATGTGCCATTATGGTTTCATTACATAACTATTATTTGTCCATTATTTTGGAACTAAAGTGTTCAATTCATCTATAATTAGTTATCAACCACATGGCAACTCATATTATTAAAAAATTTACAAATTGTGCAATTCATTGAAAGTGTAAATGTAGGCCTTTAGTTGGATTATAATGGTGTATTAAATTGTTTATGAGTATGTACATATAGATATCATTGTTTATACACTTCAAACTTTTTTTAAACTAGATTATTAAATGTTTCATTGATATGAATCAATTTCTTTATTAAATTTATTAACTAAAATAATTTATTTTCATTAAAATCTAAATAACTAAAATATAAATAATGTAATAAATATAATAGTCCTATTTTTTGTGATTAATGTTCAATTGTTGTGTTAATAATATTTCACTAAATTGGACTTCACAATATTATGTTGGTATGCATACATATTAAACCATCAAATTTCATGAAAGGTGAAAGTTTATTTTTGAATTGAAATTAAAAGCCATGTATATATTTTATTAAACATTCAATAAGGGTGTACATATGAATATGTCTTTATATACCTCAATGTCTTCTACTCAAATTCATGTTTATTATTTAATATTTCGAAATGAATTATTTCTTCTTAATTTTTAGATTATTAATTAATATGTAATATACTTAATTATTTGAATTAATTAGGTGAATAATTATTGAATTTTATTTGAATTCAAATCATCAATTATCAATGTAATTAATTATCTAAGATTTATTCTGATAATTAATTATATGAATTAATTCATATAATCAATATAGATAATTAATTATACTATAATTAATTAAAATAATTAATTTTTTTTTCAAATGACTAATTATAAATATAGAATTAATTACAAAATTAAAATCAAACAAAAAACATGTGACAATTTTTTTTTTAGTTACAATTCAATTACAACTAGGGTGTTACGAAAAGATTTAACCCATATCCTTTGTCTTCAATATCTCATTTCATAAAGGAGGTGTTTCCTCTTGCATTTTCACACTAGAATACATGTGCCATGTTCGAATGAGTTCATAAAAGTTTAACCTTAAAGGCAAAACACATAACAAATTTAAAAACTTATGTGGCTATTCTTTAGTTCGCCTACTCTTCTAGTATTCTACCTTCCTACCTACCTACTTGCCTACCTAAATAAATAGGTCCTACTTTTCTACCTACCTAGATAGTAAGTAAGTAGTTAGGTAAGTAGGTAGGTTGAAGTTATATCAACTTATCTACCTATGGCTATGTATCAACCTACCTAAGTACATATATACATTTGTTTCCAAAATTCAATTAATATGCCATGTGGCAACTTTTGATTGTGCCATGTGTCATAATCCAAGACCATCTAAAACGAATAATCATAATGGATGATGGATATCAATATTTCAAAAAAAGCATGAAAAATCCTCATAATGCCACATGTTAAATTTTGGTGGATGGATGAAAAATGACATCAACATGACATTATGATTATAGTCATAGGGGAGTTGCATAGTACTTGAAAAGGAGTTCTTGTGACAAATTGTACTTGAGTTGTAATGAATTGCACCATATATACAGTGAATTGCAAGTGTTTGATGCAACTCAAAAATTGAATCACAAGGCCAATTACAAAACATCCATTTTTTTCATACTAATTCCATTTACAAAAGTAATTTTTATCCTAATTTTTCCACAAGTCGCTCATAGTTGATTAGTAAACAATACCAATCATTCATTCCCATGTGCTAATTAACTTAATGGTTTCACCTTCTAAATAAATTAGAAGATGATAAATATGTTTACCACTAGCAACTATGTAGTTACCAAAAGGCACATAGGACTAATTAATCTAAATAGATTTTCTACCCTTAATAGAAGTGAAAGTTTAATTGTCTTTTTGGGTATCTTATAATTATGATTTAAGTGGAAAAAATAGTCATGACAATGTGGCAATAAATGAATATTTTTTTACATTAATTAGTTTGATAAATTGTCATCAATTCATTGATAATTTGATCAATATATATATGCACTTGTTTGTGCTCAGGGGGGGGGGTGTGGGAGCCATGGGTCTAACAAGGAATTATGACAATTTGACCAAAAATTATGATAATAATAAGTTAAATTAACTATTTATATAACACAATATAATTTAATTTCTTGAAAAATATCAATTGGTTAGCTAACATTTCAATCATCTCAATCATTTTGGGCTTAATCAAATTTCTAGCATAAATAATTGCTTTGTTTTAATAGGAGTGCAAAATTTTTAGTGTTAAAAAATGATTAAGCTTTCACTATTTACAATAACCCCAATGTAATGAGCATGATTTGTACTAGTGGTTGTGTTCATATTAAGTCGTTGAAAAGCTTCAAGAACAATACAACTAACATCTAGAATCCATTTTATGTCTCATGTTTCTTTTAGGAACTTGCTAAAAGGAGGTGCAAATGTTGTTAAAACATTTCCATATCACAATGTCTATAACCTTCCATGGTTACAAAGTATTATTTGAAGGCTCAATTTCATGATAGAAAAAGTGACCAAATGTTTGACCTTATGACTTGTAATTTAAACTTTTGAACACTCAATAAATCTTACAATGGCATGGATATGGAACATTGGAGTTGATGATTAGAACAAATCCTACATCACATGAGGATGAAAATTGTGAAGTTTTTTGCAAACATTTTTGTGATTTAGATAGGGTGTGATAATGAAGAAGGATGCATGTTAATGGCCATGTTGTCATCTAATTATTATTTTTAAATGTTAAAAGGTTTGGAGAAATTATATCATTGCATCATTTATGTACAACAACAAATTTTGTTTTTAGGAAAACCAACATATTGATTTGTTTGAGCAAAGTTTTAAAATTGTTTATACACATGATTTTTATTCTGTGCAAAAAGGAAATGTTGGTATATTGGTTTAGTTAAACTTATTGTTATTAACATGAATGTTGTTGGATATGAAAAATCATAACCATGGAAGTCATATCTTGATGCAATATGTGCCAAACTTAATGTCAAATTTTAATTATAGTGATGAGAAACTAGTATATGGGTCATTTTTGGGAATCTATTGTATGGTTGTCCTTGGCCAATTCAAAAGACAACTCCTAACGTATGGTTGTCCTTAGACATTTCCAAAGACAATTATAGAGACAACTACCTCATTTCTTTTTTTTACTCATCAACATGGATATGAAAAGACATATTAACATTTTTTTTTCTTGTTCATTATATTTATATTAATTCAAATTAAACTTGATATTGACATAAATAATGAAAAATGATTGAAAACCATATGAAAACATAAAAGGAAAAAAAAACTTGATTGTCACTAGTAATGCATAGTAGTACATAGCCCAAATTTTAATGCAATATATATCACAATAAACATCATGTATTGTACATTGTAATGGTTGAGACCAAAAGTGTACCTCACATATGTGTGAAGAGCCATGACCTTGTTGTGTGAAAAAAACCACATTCTCTTATGGAACATTTCCATGTGGGCAATACATGAACACCAGGGTGAAAAACAACCTTGGTTTTCAAAAATGCAAGAGGTCAAGAGGCAAGCTATATTTGTAATCATTAAAAACCTCATGTATGCAATGGGATGTGGCCCCAATAAAAAAACTTTCATACAATTCAAATGTGATTATGCATAACAAGATCATACCAGATGAATTGTATTCAGACCTAGATTTTTTATTTCATTTATATAATAAAAATATTGATGTGTTGTATGGAATTTGTTTGTCATTTATACCTGCCTCTTCCAAGCCTAGACACCTCACTACTTTCTCTTACCCCTCTACATGGATATGAAAATATAAATTAACATAGGTGTTTTCATGTCCATGTTATGTATATTAAAATAATTTAATAATCATCCTTTTTCTAACCTATCTATTTACCCTACACATTTACATGGACATGAAAGATTTGACATAAATAATGATGAACTATTGGGGACCATATGAAACATACAAGAAAAAAAACAATGATTTTGTTCAATTTGGAACCTTGCCCAAAGGGCAAGGCTATTATATATTTGGTAATACTAGTAGTTCACATCAAGAAGTGTGTTGTCATTTGAAGCCTACTATGAAAGAATCAAAGAAAGTGAGAACCTAGACACTCAATATATTTTTAAGATTGACATGATAAAACACTTATGGGTTCTTAAAGGCAATAATCATCTTTGAAAGAAAGAAACGTTCATTTTTGGTCAATTATCTCTTTGTTTTCTTGAGGTGCTGTCATTTGTTAGGATTGTGTTGTGAATTATGCTTGTGGTTGTGATGTCCATGATATGGGTGGGTGGCTTTGAAATGAGAGGGCTTGGATCTTGGGCAACAAGTCGTTTACAAAGCTTGCATGGAGTTCTTACATCCTTCACAACTTGAAATATTCTTTTGCCTCTTTAGACACCAATTGGTCATCTGATATTTTGAAAAATTACATACTGCCATGATCACAACCTTTTTAAAGGTTGTAGCTACAATGTATGGTGTGGCCTCGGCTCAAGCCTACATTATAGATTCCTTGAAGTATGAACCTTTCTAGTCCTCTTTGGCTTCCCTTGATCCATGTGGCCTCTTTGAACTACAATTTGCTTAAAAAATCAGTAGGTTTTATAATAATTCACCTAGTAGATCTATGTCCAATATGCGCAATTAGTTTGATGGGTGTGACTTTTATTTCGTCTCAAAGATCAACACATCAAGGAACATATTTCAGGATCACTTTGAAACATATTGACATGAAGCTATGATATTTTGTGCACTTGAGATTATATACTCCAAAGTTTTTTGAAATGTCAAATTCCTAAATTGTGAGAGTGCAAGTACAATGATGCATTTACCACAAACTTGGCCACATCAAGTTTGCTTGTTACCCCATTTCATTTCTCTAGAAGACGGTTGATGATGGTTATAATGTTCGTGCACTTGATCCTAGCATGCTATCGATCACAACTCCATTCTTGTTGGATCTTGGGAAATGTGAAAACTTTGTTGTATTATTTTATCTTGCTCTTGCAAGCTACAAATCTTGGCTCACTACACGAAAGCATGTTGGTGAGCACAAGATAGTCTCAAAATTCTGTTATGGTACAACAAAGTAGTGGGAGAGTGAGCTTTGTGTGAGGGTCCTGGCGGTCCTTTCTTATACTAGGTGGTGTGCGTTTTTAATTTTGTGATGTAGCCAAAGTGACAATCATCCAAGGAAACTTTTGCCAAATTTAGCTAGAAACCAGATACAAAAGTAAGAAAAAGTACAATGGTTCTATATTCTTGGCTACCTGTTGGAACATATTATAAAAATCTGGCAAATTGGGGTCATTTATTTTTCATGAAAAGATCCATTGTATATGTTGAAATCAGATTTTTTCACATAAAAATTTGGCAAGAAGAAAAAAATTAAAAAATTAAAAATGGCATGGATGGTCCATGTAGGGTTTCAAGCTGAGGCAAATGTGCGATTGAAGTGCAATTAGGGTGACTGGGGCGCTGTGGTGGAGATGCTCTTAATATAAGAAGCTTTGCTATGATTCCTGAAGTATGGTGAGGCGAGGATACATTTTGTGTAGGGTAATGCCCTAGGGTAGGGGCGTTCCCAAAATAATGGCCCCCCCAAGCTAAGATGCTGAGGGCCTGGTACTTCGGGAATGCCCTGGCCTGAGGGCGTTGCCCAGCATAAAAATCGAAACCTTTTCATCTTTTTTTTAAAAAAAACTGCGATACCCAGTGGGTACCATCTGGATAACCACTGAGTATCAATGTAAAAACATTTAAAAAATAACATGAGCATTTCAAAAAGAAAATTGCCCATGTCTACTTTTTGAAATGCCCGGGAGTTTTTACAGGGTCTGTAAGAGCACCTCAACAATGGACCATGGTTGGTGTGTTGAATTGTTTTCTGAGCTGGTGGTAGGTGGGTAGGTAAGGACTGTGGACAGGGGGCATTACCAGAATAAGGTGACCACCCAAAGAGGCAGCTGAGGGCATTGCCAAATTCTGGTAATGCACCCAGCTGAGGGCCTTACCATGAGTAATGACCACTTAACTGCTTATCTGACACACACACAAAGAATGGTGAGCACTTACGAAAATGTAAGAGCCCACCCAGAAATCCAAGATCTATGACCTTCTCTGTTAGGAAGGAATCTGACAGATTTAAAGCTCCCTCCTAATACACTTGCAAAATCCCAGCAATGTCATTACGCATACAAAAGCAGCAGTGATGCCTTGAACAGGTCTTTGCCTTGATTATCCAAGAATCACTGTGTAAACCTTAATATGTGGACTGCCTGAAAGCATCTTCACAGACAGCAGCTGCAAGTAAAACAATTCCATGTATTGCAATTCAAATGATGAACAATTAGCAAACAATGCAACTTCTCGCACTCAAAATGATTCCTCACAGGGAAATGGTTGCTACTGTGTGGGCTTTGCATCTCAACACTCCAGGTGCTCAAATATGTAACAAGGAGGTGCAATTCAAGAATGCCTCTGGCAAAAATTCTCATTGTACTCTTCACAACCAGCAAGTCATAGATAGTAGTACCAGCATTGATATTGTCTGTGATGAAAACACACATGTTTTGAAAATGGCAATTGTACAGGGAAATTTTAGAGAGATGGCAGACAGACTCAGGGCCCAAAAAATAGAATCTGAAGAAGCAGATATTGATCAAACAGAATTCCAGTTGCATTCTGCAAGAAAGGAACAGACACTACTGGCCTGAGAAAGGAACAGCCAAACACTCACTGGCCTGGCTGATGGCTCCTCATCAATGGGCATGAACATAAGGTTTCCTTAACCTAGGGGTCTTCCAGTTGCTGAGTAGAATGGGAGTGTTTACAGTGTGCTATTGTGACTTGCAGAGAACATTGAAGATCAGAGATCATGCTATGGCTGAGTGGCTGTAGTAGGACACCTGCACTGTCACCGGCATTCGATTTTCTTGGAGCACCAATATAAGCTATTCTTGAGGTTTGTGACAAGAAGCTCAAGCTTCCAGACAAGGTTTTTTGAGCTGATACTGACAGCTTTTTCTGATCTGCTGCTGGCTTAATGCAAGGCAAACTGCCTGCTGCTCTTCTGGAAAGAAGAATGGTGCCATGAGGAGCTGTTGCTGCCGCTGCTGATATACTAACATTGTTATTGTCCATCTTTACCACATCATTTAGGCGAGGAGGCATCTTCCCATATAATGGCTTCAGCATCTTGATGTACTTCATCCATCGATCCCTTGCTTTTGACCTCTCTCCCGCACCTGCTCCTACATTGGACATGAAGCGCTCTTCTGCTGTTCCAGAGACAGCCATAGAGTTTACCTTCTCGGATTCTCCTGGAGCTGTTGAATCGTTATTATCTGGCCCACTCTCGTTGTCACTAGATTCTGACCCGGTCAGTACAGCACCATTTGCTCCGTTCTTGGTTGGCAGATGGGATGGGTCACTTCTTCTTTCTCGTCTTTCACGATCTGAAGTGGCTTTGAGTACTGGTGGGTCTTCTTCTGCTGTGGCAGACAACATTAGAGAAGAAGCTGTTTCTTCACTGCAGCTTGAACCATGTTTAATACTAGGTGTGTAGGGTGAAGGAACTACAGTGAAATGCGGCGGAGCTTGCGGAAACGAAAAGTAGGATTCTGAAAACCGATTGATCTGCTGCTGCGTCTGACAGGCCTCTGGTTTCGGCTCTTGAATTGAAGGCTTTGAAGAAGCCTTCTTCAGTGCCCCGAACAAGACATTCCACTTGAAGGGTCTTAACCAGGAAGAGAAAGTACTAGACTGATCTTGCTGCTTCTTACTGTGAGTGCTGAAAACTTCTCTATTGTGAAGAAATGGCGGCTCCTTGGAAGATTTGAGCAGCACGGGTTTATTATAAGGCGGCGCGTTTTTTTTTGAGTTATCAAAACTCTCGTTGCAGCAGCTGGCAGCAAAACACGCATCCTGTGAACTGCCATTGGAGTCCCGCGAGGAGCCACCGTTATCAGCCGCACTACCGGACTCCCAACTACTGTAGCTGCCGACATGTGATTGAAAACTTGAGCTCCGAGAATCAGTAGCCGCAGTAGTTTCGATACTGGGAACAACATCTTCTGCTGAGGAGTAAGACACACAAACGTCCTTCCGATACGCTGGCTGGAACAAACGAGAAAGATTGGTGGGAGGCTGTAGCAGCAGGTTGCTATAGGGTTCAACAACTGTCGTCCCTGCAGCTTGGAAAACACAAGAAGAAGAATCGTGCTGCTGATCGTCATGATCAGCTTTCTCTTGTTGATTCTCGTACAACAATTTCTCAACCATCTGCAGGCGGGGTCGGAGATGGAGTGGCAGCAGCTGCCCTTTGTAAAAAAGCTCATCCGCATGTGTAAAGCGGGCGTCATCGATCCCAACGCCCTGATCAGCTGCTTCAGCTCCTGGAACTACCATGCCGAACTCGAAGTCACGAGCTGAGCTTGACGAATGCGCCCTGCAGCTGTTCACCAACGACTCCCAATGCAAAGGCAAAGTAGCATTCGCGTCAAAATACAACTGCTCGCTTTCGATCCCCGGCTCCCCGTCGTCCGTAACTGGACTTCTGAACGAGAAAGCACCATCCCCGGCCTCATGCTGCTGCAACCTTCCAGCTGATCTAGTCTGCGTAGATCTAATGAACACTTTATAGTCCTTCCCGTCTCCGTTCCTGTCTCTGGCCATTTCTGCAGAAGCAGCTAAAGACTGCAGTCTAACTCTACGTTGATCTAGATGCTGCTCCATTCCTTAAACCCCTCTGTTAAAAATCCTGCCGTGCACCGGCTGAGTTAGAGGAAGCTATCTATCTCTGTCTATTCACTGGCGCCTGTGTATCTATCTAAACCCTCTTTGATTTTCTTTGGGTCTGCTTGCTTCCTATTCCTTCTTCTTTGACATGACTATTCCTAAGACACCAAGAACTGTTGAACCTGAAAAAAGATTCACCGTCCCTCTCTCCGCTTGTTCTCTCTACCCCATCATGATCCACAGACGGCATCACGAAGACCTCATGAAAGAAAGGGCGATGGTGACGTTGATTCTGCAAAAACCTACGTCAAGGACGGTGAGTCCTTAGCCGTCCATTCTGCAAAAACTTAGGTTGACGATAGTGAGGCCTTGAGTCCTTAATCGTCGATTTTGCAAAAACCTATGTTGATGATGGTGGGTCCTTTGAGTCTTTAGCCGTCGATTCTTCAAAAACCTATGTTGATGATGGGGAGTCTTGAGTCCTTAGCTATGGATTCTGTAAAAACCTATGTTGATGATGGGGGAGTCTTGAGTCCTTAGCTGTTGATTCTGCAAAAACCTATGTCGACAATCATGACTACTTTAAGAAACCCGGAAAAAAAAAAAAACTCATCCACTCAAACGTTCCTGGCTGCACGAAATGTCCACCCCACCCTCACTCACGAGGTTGTTATGCACTCCTCCAAAAGAAGAAACGAAACCAGAAAAGAGGACACCGAGACTGGGGCATTGAAGATGAAACTAAGAAAGGAAAGAGGGGGCCAAAAGACCATAAACGATTTTGCCTTGGGCGGGGAGGGGAGGGAGAAAGGCAGAGGAACTCGAGATGATTGTATCTAAAGGAACACGGAGAGGTGGCAAAAAAAAAAGAACAAAAACTCTACTTAGCCTACCAAGGAGCCAGAAATGCCACATTCAAAAAACTGGAGTTTTCCACTGACTTCCGGCAATGGACAGAGATTGTCCTTCACAGCAGAAGCAACTCAATTTATGACACTGAAACTGTAAAAAGTGTGGAACAGATATGGAAGTACATTATCTGATTCGACACCCAAGTGCTAAATAATTATTTTCTTTTTTGGCCTAGGCAAGGATATTGTGTTAAGATTCATTATAGAGTTTAGTAGCTTAAATGGATTTTGGCCCCTAGATAATAGGTCTATTTTTATATGAGGATTTTTGAAAGATGGTATTTTGGCTTGTGTTGAAACTGGAGATTAGTTATTGGGTTATAGTATGTTGAAGGACTTTGGTTTCCTTTAGAGGATTTTTTGAAGATTATATTTTTGCATGGTGAAATAATTAAGTTTCCATATTTCTTCTTTTGCCTTAAGATACTTTTTAACGTAATTGGCAAGGCCACAGTGTGACACACCCCTTGTTAATACAAAATTTGGCAATGAAAATTTCGGCTTGATAATATTATGCTGGGGAAAAAAAAAAACCAAAAAAATTCAACAATGGTAACTCATTATTGCACTTAATCTGCAGGAAATGTATGATCTCTTCCTGGTTGCAAGCAACCAAGTCTTTTAACTTTACCTAACAACTTAAACGAGTTGTAGTGGTACACATTGGAGTGAGTCTTATGAATTAAGTGATTGATAAAATTGCCTACTTGTTAAATATGGATTGGTGAAAACAAAGAAAATGATAGATTCCAAATATACCTTATACACAATTGTCAACAGTTCCAAAATTATTGACACCAATGAATTAGCAGGTAATTTCCTTGAGTTTTTGACATTTCGAGCGGATAATTTTTTTTAATATTTGTATTTTATTGAAGTTGAAAAGGTACTAGGTTTGTGAAAATGTGAGAATCTTCAAATTTCCCCCAGGTCCACAAACCAGATAGCCTGAGATTTTTTACATCAAGGTTTGGGGCAGGGTTTTTTTTCCCGCCTCAATTTTGTGTTGTAGCCACATTGATGATCATCCACAATAGGAATTATCCAAATTTGGCTACAGATAAAAGAGGAAAGTAGAAAACTTTTGAGACTCCTGCCATATTTTGGCAACATACTGGAACCTATTGTCTAAATGTGGCAATTTCACAAATATGGAAAACTTAATTTCTGGGCACAAAATATGAGAACTAATCTGATGTGGCTTTTGGTCATTAGTCAACAAGGGGTGTGTCACAGTGTGGCCTTGCCATTTACATTAAAAAGTATCTTAAGGCAAAAGAGGAATTATGGAAACTCAAATATTTCACCATGCAAAAGTATAATCTTCAAAAAAATCTTATAAAAGGAACCAAAATCCTTCAAGATATCATAACTCTATAACTAATCTCAAGTTTCAACACAAGCCAAAATATCATCTTTCAATAATCCTCATATAAAAATAGACCTACTACCTAGGGGCCAAAATCCGGTAAGCTACTACCGTATACTCTATAATTAATCTAAACACAATATCCTTGCCTTGGTAGGCAATGCCAACAAACTTACATTGATCATAAGTCATAAAATTCTTTCAGAGTCGTCATCTGGTTGTAGCATACGAATTGGCTACTGTGAAGTGGCTACAATGGGGTTGTGGAAAGAGGTTAAATGTGAATCAACATTTTCATGTTGCAATGAGGTGGTGTTTACACACACCCTGGATACCCTGAGCTCCATACACCTATTTGAAGGGATTAGCAGTGCACTGAAGCAACCTCATTCTAAAATTGCAGTAAAAAGAGTGAGATACACTTTGGCTTGTTGCAATGATTTCACCATTTCAACCCACTCAACCCACCCAATTCAAGTATTTATCCCACATACAACTTCACAAGTCAATGGACCTTATTTATTTGGTGCTTTCACAAATTTGTCTGTCTGAATCTAACAGATGGGGGCTTGCTGTGAAGTGAGAGTGGAACAACAGAAAGCTCTAAACTCTAAACCCTAAACCTTCTAGCTTCAATAAAACTTTGGTTGCAATGGTTGATAGTCTCTATCCTTTCACATATACAGAAAAAATTAAACATCAAAAGTAAGTAAAGAACATACAACTAGCAAAAGTACAGAGAGATTTCTACAGTTTATAGCACACATCAGAAAGTTTTTTCATTGGAAAGAATTCTATCAAAGCAATGTCTCCTGAAAAAGTGAACTGACTATACCTGGGGCCATTGTTTATTGCTGATATGAAGAAAAGTCACAATTACGTTAGGGGCTAATCTTATCTCTTGTCATAATCCCTTTTCAATAATACAATGGAGATCATTCAGGTTATCAAGTGACACACCACATGACATAACAGCCAACAATGGATGCCAACCTTAGGTCATCAAAGCAAGAACAAGAGAAGTTGGAGATCAATGTTGTTTTGGCTTAGTGTTAAACCTTATGCCAAAAGAGAACATATCTTGTCTTAAGCATTTTGGCCAACGGTTGAACTCTTTCTTGACATCTTAGCCTAGGGTTAGCTATTTTGCTCTGGTGCTAGAGTCATTTTTTGTTTGGCTATTCCATACACTAGGTACCATGAGATTTGAAATATCCCTAATGAGCTCTACCAACACATTTTCTCGCTTGTCTTTTTGCACCCACTTGTTTTATATGTTTTGCAAAAAGTTTTTTTTCGTTTTTGTTTTGCACATTTTATTCTCTCACATTGATTTTGAATCCAATGCTTCCCAAGAGAGACTAAGCAATACCAAATAGCAACATAGATTTTTAATCCAACTCTTTTCAAGAGAGAATAAGCAATATCAACTAGTAGCATAATTTTTGACTTTGAACAACAACAATATTATTTTTTATTTAACATAAAAGTAGGGTCAAAACAATCAAACTTCGCAACAAAACTAGAGGGCTTTGCATGTTGAACACTATTAGTCATTCATTTTTGTGTTAAACATAGTTCATTAGAGGTTGTTTAGTGTCTTTCATGAGTACTTGTTTTCTGAGTTGAAAATAAATGCTTTTATTCTACATTTGAATGAGTCGACCATGCTTTTAAGTGTGTTACTTTAATGCCATGTAAATCTTTATAACATGTATGTAGCACCCAATGTTTGTATAATACATTACTAATTTTGACATATGTATGCACCTTGAGACTTAGTGAGTGTGCAAAAAACAACTTTGATGAAAAATAGTCATTTATAATTCCTTTTTACCAAGTACACCTAAACTTTTTTAAAATAACCCCAATGAGAAAAAACCAAACCTCATACAATTGTTTTTGAAGTTACCATTTAATTCCAAATTATTTGACCCCCAAATGTACCATCCACTATTCATGAGTCCATGGTGGATGAACCATATGGTCCATTTGTACCAGCACCCACCAAGCCAGCAATTGAGGATGAGGTCATTATGGTTGTTAGTGGATGACCTATAATCATAACCCTAGATCACCCCAACCCCATTAGTTGCTATGTAATTTTATCTAATTCCTTCCTTCTCTCTACCTTTTTCTTTTCTCTTTTTGTCACCACCACCATCACCACTTTTTCTTTGCCTCTCTTTCATTGCTACCATTGCCATGGAGTTTCAAGCTTGAGAAGGAACATGTGAAAGAAGAACCTTCTTGAGACTTGTGAAGGACAATCTAAGAAAGAAATGATTTGCAACTTAAAGTGAAAAAAACAAGTCAAGTTTTTCCCCTCCTTCCTTTTTTTACCCTTTTCAAACCTCTTTCCTCCTTTCTTTCCCCCTTTCTCTCCTCTCCTTGCTTCTTTCCTTCCCTTTCTTTTAACTTTTTATTTTTTGTTTTTTTATTGTCACACTTCTCGTTGTCTTTTCATTGATTTTTTTTGTCGTAATTTTCACTTTTGGGTGCATTTTTATTATGTCATATTATTTGGCAAGTAGTGTAATAAATATTTGTTGTTGCATTGTTCAACAAATAACAATGACAACTTTTTTGGTCAAACTTGCGATACTCACATGTGAGTCACAAAATATATAATGTTTATTTGGGCCTATCCTACAATACATGCATCCATTTTTATTTATGCATTTAGATGTCATATATTGAATCTAATGAAAGATTTATTCTTTAAATGGAGAAAAAAAAGAAAAAAAAATGGAGACAAAAAAAATAAATTTAAAAAAGAAAGGAAAAAAAATGAAAGAGAAGCAAGAAGAAGAAGATATAGAAGAAGAAGCCCAAAAAAGAAAAGAAAAAAACCTTACAAAAATATTAAAAACCCCCAAAAAATGACTTAACAATGAAGTATTGCAATGCCTTTAAAACATTTACCCATTGTCAATTTAAGTTTTTAGTATCACATTAAGCTTTTACAGTCATTTAAACATTGTCTTATCTATGATTATGGTTTTTAACAACATGAGGATATTTCATTTTGCTACCCACCATTTATGTAAACCCTTCCTCAAATGGTGGTTGATAATTTGTATTGCATCCCATATGCAAATATTGTAATACAACATTATGCAATACCTACATTCTATAAAGTCCGTTGTATGTTATCATTGGAACATTAAAATTTGTTCAAAACAAAGGTGTTGAGGTTTTTGCAATATTTGCATATGGCAATTAATGATAGCATCTTGTCTTTTTGCATTGGTAGTTTTAGGTAGATATGTAGATAGTATGTAATAGGTTGGTAAATGATTACTATTGTAAGTAAGGTAATGTATTCAATGGTTATTAGATGGATGGTTTGTATATAACTAACGACAATGGTTAACTATGGGACTTGAATATAATGAAAAAATGTTTCATCTCCACGCCCATCTTATATGGTGAGTGGGTTGGTGTTGGTTCATTATATCTTCTAATGATTCACTATAAAAAAATTGTCAATTTACAATTGTAGTTTTCAATCATAAATAAGTTGCAATGAAAATCATTAACTAAAAATCTAGTAGTTACATATATAAGTGAAATTACATGCATATCTAGTTGCAAATGATGATTAAGCACAATAACACATTTCACATGGATGATGTATACATTCAACATATATGTTTTCATCCATTGATTATCCATATGCAACTTGCAATTAGTTCCCATTTTTGTAACCCATTCATTAAGTGCCACTTGATAAAATAATAGGTTTTTTAGTAATCTTTTTTGAAAATATAAATTGAATCATTGTCATCTATTTTAAATGGCTTACAATGTCATCGCATTTATCAATGGAATATGCCATGTAGTATATTTGTTCAAATGGGATTTTGCCACGTGACATAATTTAGGTGAAATTCATGAAAATTAAATTAAATTTCGGCCAAAATAAATTTAAACAAATATTTAAGTAGGTAGGTAAGTAGGACTAAGTACATAAACAAATAGGGGGCAAGAACCTAAATTATTTTATTTTTATTTTGGGTTTAGGGTTAAATCTTTTTAATGGTTAATCCTAAATGACACATGTTTTTAATATAAAATATTTTTTAAATGCCCTCCTCATATAATTTATAAAATGGAAATGAAGGACAAAGCATATGGGATAAACTTTTTAGTTATAATTTAGTTTGCAATTGAGCAAATTAAGTTGCAAATTAAAAAGTTCATCCCATATCCTTTATTTTCCTTTTTAGCTTTGCAAGTTTTATAACTAAATGAGTAAATAATTAACTAACTATTTAACTAATTTACTAGCCATTAATTAAATACCTGCCCACTTACCAACCTACCTACTACTTAGTATTCCCTATTAATTACTAATAATAATTTTTTTAACAACTATTGATTATTTTACTTAATAACAATTTAATAATTACTATCTAACTAATAATTAAATAATTAATGAATGATAAGCTATTAATTAAACTTTAATAAAATTTTAAATAATTCATTCATTAATCACTATTAATTAAATATTGTTATTAACTAACTAATTGACTTGTGAATTCCAACCCATCATTTTAGGGATTATTTGTCATTAAACCATGGTGGCAATTATGGTATTTAAAACGTTAAATTTGGAAATATTTCATAATAGTTTAAGGTATTTTTATAATCCAAAAAATGATTTGGCTTTTTGTCAAGTTTGTTTCCACATCTCTTTAAGGGCTAGTATCATTCCTATTGTTGCATTTATAAGGAGTTGGGCACTTGTTGCTTCATGTTTGGTCTTTCATTTCGTGATTAACCAACATCTTTTCTTGTTGAAGGCTTTGATTTACATCAATTTAAGCAACCTCCCCTTTCAATAATGATTAAAAATAACTTGTGACCTCCAACCACCCATGATGAATATGTCTTCCTCCTTTTGAACAATGTATTAAGAAATAGTTCACACCCATAGGATTCCAACCTAAAACATTTGCATCATCACACCTTTTCCACCATTTGTTTGAATGGGGCATTCAACATCCATTGAATTTGCATCATTTCATGGCTAGGCTTCAGTTCAAACACATGGTTCACAACTTGATCTATCTTTTCAAGGTTTTGATTACAATTTCCAATCTCTTCCAATGCCATATGAATTTGATTTGGACTACCCCATCTTGCAATAATAGGCCTTCCTCATTGGGTGTTTAACCAACCCATTGTCCCATTGGGTAGACATCTATAATGTGCCAATCATAGTGAACATGAGCATACAAGATGCCATACATCATGTCTTTGCATCTATTGCAAATTAGAAAGGTATATTTATGTGGTTTGGTAATAATTACATGCTTTTTCGTCTTCCACCTTTCAAATATTGAAATGACACATCAACATTGTCCCCTCCAAAGGTGAGGTTTGTACCTTTGCAAATGTCATCATTATTGGTACCATTTGTGCTTTTTTTTTTTGTTTTGAGCAATTTCTACATGTTGTTTTGCAACTCCAAAGGAAGAAAAAGCATAAAAAAATAAAACACTAAGACCAACATCCAAAATATTACTTCCTTCCCTTGGCTATAAGGTGTGACATGGTCAAGTAAACCAAAAAAATAGTCTACATACCCATAATTCAATTTAAGAATGAGACATGTTTTGACATAAACACATTAAAAAATATTTTAAAATTTTATAAGAAAAAAAATGAAACTAGTAATTCTTACATTGAGTTTATGGTGGGTTGAATATAAAATTTGAAAAACTTTAATATAATAAAAACAAGTTACAAGAAGATTTGAAACTAACAAATCAATATAGTGTTCAAATTTACCCTTGCATTAAAAGTTTTGTACATTATGATTAGAATATGCACAATTTGATAACACATAAATATCTTCTAAACCTTCATTAACTTTAAATTTTTAACAAATCAATATTTCATCTACTTGCAACCACTTTTGTAAAATAAAAAATATCATTCAAGTAAATGCATTTTTAAAGAATTTACTTAAATATATTTCAAAATGTGCATCTTTAATATTATAGTAATAAAATGAAAATTTATCATCATATTAATCATGTAATAAATTAATATTTCTACTTCCAATAGGCCAAAACCATTTATGGCTAATTGTAATCTTTTTGACAAATAACATAGACTTATATGTTTGACCAGGCTTTCAACTTATAGAAATCTTTAATTGTTTGCACAAACAAGTTAATGAATTCTCACCATTTTTGTCCCAACAATGCATGGGGTACAAATGGTCTCCAAGGACTTGCCACCTCCATCTTAACCATTATTTTCAAACTATGAGTTTTGATATTAGGTTTGTAATCATGTATGCCACTAATGACTACATGACTATGTAGTTGATATTGACATGTCATTTTTGCCCGTAGTTGTATTATTGTCCATAGTTGTAGATGTCAGTTGTGACAATGTACTTCACGATTACAATAATAAAACACATATCCAATGGTCCATATTAATTAATATAGGTTATTGGATTAATTAATTAAATTTAAAATATGAAATTTATTACCTATTAAGTGTTGCCACATGGCAGGCCTACAAACATATATAGGTACCTTAAATGACCTAACTAAGTTTAAGCATTCAAAATGTTTTAAGCTAAACTAGGGAACCTAGACCAAGCACCTTTGGTTGCCTAGCTTATGGTAGGCCCTTAGGCACCTTAGGTTAAGGTAAGTACTTTACACAATTTGAACCACCTAGCCTAGGTAAACTAGGCCATTTAGGTTAAATACATACATAAGTACCCTAGGTAGCTTAAGTGGGTAGGCTCTAGGTGGCAAGTGTAAGGATTTGATCCCTTGACTTTCACAATTGGGGGCAAAGTCTTTTCCATTGCACCACAACATTTTATGTGAAGAAAAATGTAATCACATTATCATAAACATTTCTTCAAACTTACACAAGCAACCTAACCTACCTACCCTAGGGACCTACCTAAAAGCTACCTAAGGGTTGCTTAGGCTATCTAGAAGTTATTTTAGAGCTCATAGGGTTACCTAGGCTTGCCTAAAAATATCTACATATTTCCCATCCCACGATTTGGTCGTGGAATGCATGAAAAAATCATTTTTTCATGGGTTTGTATGTTTTGCACATGGATGTCATGCCTTTAAAACACAAATGATGCTCAAATAAGTACAAGGCTAATATGATATTGTTAATCCCATCACATTGTTTGTGATGAGTGATCCATGCATCACAACTTTTGTCACATTCTTTTTTGAAATACTTGAGTGTGGCAAAGATTGCCATGATTCATGTTCTAGGTTCTATTGACAATGAATGTTTTTTCAATTCAATTTCTTTTTTAAAAAACAATCTATGCAATCATTTGAACCCTCATTTGTAGCTTGTTGTTGCTTTGTATGCACACAAAGGTTCATCACATCAAAGGACTTTCCATTCCACAATACAAATGACATGTGGTCAAATGCATGTACTAGAAATAGTTGGGGCTAGTATGCTTGACTTCAAATGTTGAAGTTGGGGTTTTGCCTCTTGTTTTGACAATATGAGTAGGGGTTGGGGGTGGACAATTTTTTGAGTCATACTATGATGCTATTGAGGACTTCAACATAGTGAGTTTGTGGCAAGATTTTGAGGAGGTATCTTGTATCCATAGCCAGATTACAATTGATAATTAGGAGATCAAATAACCAGCTCATGTAGATAAGAGCAACTTGGCTTGTCAACAGTTCGGACTATTTGTAATTGCCTAAGGTAGTTGCCCAGTTTTATCAAGCTTACCTTCCCTTTCTTTAGTTGATAAGCTTCATGTGACTGGTGTAGGTTTCAATACTCAGTGGTTCCCTTACCTCCGTGTGGTACGCCTCTTTTGGGCTGTTTGCTTGCTTGGACTTTGATGCTCTCCTTTTCTTGGGTGCTTTCTTTTTATGAAGTTTGGCAGGGTTTCATCATTCCATCATCACAAAGAAAGCCACGTTGATTATAGTGCCAGCAGCCACGTGTATCCAGCCAGTAAAAAAATCAACCTCCTACGCCACGAACCAAAAATGAAAAAAATAAAAATGCAGATGACCATATCTTTTTCCAGCTTATTTTTGTCAAGAGCCCGTTTTGTTTAGGAATTAAGTTTCGCTGCACTCTCGCAGATTCACAACAATTGACCCTACTTAAATGAGATGATGAATCATGAGATTAACTGAGTTTGATAGAACTTATTGTTTAATAGGCAGTCACACCATGTCCAGAATTTCGAGTACAGACATTCAGACCAGAAGCCTGGGAGTTGAGGACTTAAACGCAACATTAATGAACCATATTAATAATTTTCTCATTAAACTTCATCGAAAGCCGTTACAATTAGTACCTGAACAAGATTGAAGGAAATTCATACTAAATGTAGAGGAGATACATTGCCAGTGCTCGCAAATCGGCCGAAGCCCGCTGAAATGAGTGATTGATTGGAAGGCTGATGGAGGCTAGTGTTCTTTTGAGGAATTTCCTTTTGGAGCCACAGTGGCGACCATTTATAGAAAGATGTAGAAAAATTGGTGATCGTCCTTAGGAAGATTTAGCCAAATTTGTAACCATCCTTATATACGTATATATATGGCTACACACTGGAAACCAAATATAGAGATCTGGCCATTTTTTATTTTTTTTATTTCTCGCTTTTGAAGGCTGAAACGCTTCAAAAACATTTCATTTTCGAACTTTGATTTTTTAAATTTCGCTTTTGGCGAAATTTTGGCAGTAAAAAAAGGCTGATGGTGGCAAGCATGTACTTAGGGTGGGTATATTATATTTACTTCCCAATGAGGTATAAATTTTAGTGATCTTCTTACCAGCAAATTTTCACCAATTTTCAACCCGAAAAATATGATTTCAATTTTCAACCTATGCAAAGGAGTTTTCATGGGGAAAAACAATTGCCCAAATTTACCGGACTTGGTGTAGGTGATC
>Ga0209208_10001265_pt1 | contig 35457 bp, 16 predicted proteins | sample S1TSphfallax_3_FD_187694 | JGI IMG/M metagenome (GOLD analysis project Ga0209208, IMG submission 187694) | Host-associated microbial communities from peat moss isolated from Minnesota, USA - S1T2_Fd - Sphagnum fallax MG (SPAdes) (version 2) | ecosystem: Host-associated > Plants > Peat moss >...
ATAAAAAAATTCGGGACCGCCTTTGGAGTATTAATTATTAACTTTTGGAGGTTTATTAATAAATGTACGGGGCCCGACTTGGGACCGGACCGCACATATTAACTATCACAGTTTATTAATTTAGGCAATATTAATTTAGATAGGTTCTACTGTAGTTGCAAATTCGTTGGTTGCAAAATCACAGATTTCTACTAGTGTTCCAAGCTTTTCACCAAATCTACAACAATTTCATTTTGCATTGCAATGGATTTGGTAGCTTCAATGTTAGTAGTATTTGGAACTGTGTCATATATGAAAGGATTATAAATAACCTTTGATATTACCAATTTCTTGGATTTAAGAGGAAGGTGATTCCAAGCCTATCGAATGTACTAAACAATACTAACTATAACTTTCTTAACCTCCTGCTCCTTTATTAATGCTCCCAATGGTTGCACGGTATGAGGAACCAGATCATATGTGGACAATCTTGTTGCCTTTCATTGAGCCTTTTGTATGCGTTGCCTTTTTGCATTATGATCTTGTTCAATCATTTGTTGATGTTTGACCTTTTCTCATGATCTTTACCATTACCCATTAGAGCTTCAAGCAAATACAAATGTACATTTCATTAAGTGAACATAAATTGTTGTAGATCGATGCCTCCAAACAACCACTTGAACCATCTTGCTCCCACCCTAAACATATGCATCTAATTAGTGCATTTGCGGCCAAACTTTTTGGCGTGTTGATGCACACATGCAACCCTACAATTGAAACAACCCATGTCAAACTACATTGTTTGATTTCCAAAATGCTTTGGAACATAATAACAAACTTGAACAAAAGGGTTGGTGAAGGAATAGGACTTGAAAGCTTGCCAAAGTTTGTCAAAGGTGCAAAACATGTTGGCAATTCCAAAGTGATAAGTCAATGCTAGCATAGAGAAAGAAACCAAGGCCATGAATTTTATACCATGGTGGATGTGAAAAAAAAAATCTACAACATCTACAACAAAAAACACAAAAGCTTCAAGATACAAGGAAAGAAGAGTTGATCACTTTCATTGTGCTCAATGCAAAATTGAAAGGCGGGAGGTGATCGCTTTCCTTGCATTCAATGCAAAAGATGGAAGGTTTGGAGTTTTACTTTTAGTGCGAACTTTGAATTCCTTAACCTTCTCACAATGAACCCTAAACTACAAATGATGTTTTCTCACAATGAACCCTAATCTACAAGTGATGTCACATCATAATTTTCACGTCATTTAGTCAACAAAACATGGTTATTACTAGAAAAAATTCCCTATTGATTCCTAAGGAAAAAATTCCATATGATCTATAGCCCAATTACAGGCCTCTATTCCTAGCATGTGTACACAAAAAAAACTCAAGAACCTCTTTTTTTAAGCATGCTAGGGACTCTTGAAAAAACCACACTTTGTAGCCTATTCAAAAGTCCAATATAACAAAAATCTTATAATGCCATTTTGTAAAAAATTTAAACTTAGTTTCTTTAACTAATATTTTATCTATCTAAAATCAAGTCCTTAACAAACATACCTCAAATTATAGGACCATGGCAAAATCCTTTTAAAAGTTGTTACCATAATTATAGTCCATAATTTTCAACTTTGAAAGTCCATAACTCTAACAATTTTTGTAATTATGCAAATGTTTGCTTTCATTTGGTTTCATGAATCCATCTAAGAGTGCAAGAGACATGTAAAGTACATGTACTCTTTGCAGATTGACATATATTCTTGAGTTGCCAAAAAAATATTTTCCTAGTATTCAACTCAATATATCACAAAAGCTCAAAAGTATTGCCTAAAATTTGTCTTTTGTTGCCATAATGTGTGCATGTAGAAAATCATGTTGTGAAGAACACATAACAATACAAGGTTTCATTTCTTCATGAGCCTCATTAATTATAACTTTTCGTGACTTAACAATAACCATTACTACTTCTTATGATATGTCAAGAATAAAAGACTATGTGGTGATGGTGTAATACCAAACCATTATTGAAAAAAAATTATTAAATAAAATCTAGTATTTGAATTGTTTATAATTCTAAAAATTAAGAAAGTAAGGCATGAAGAAAGTTTTGAAATTACAACTTAGTTTGTGAAGAAGTTGCAACGTCAAAACTTATCCCATATTGTTTGTTTTTCATTCCCAATTTGAACATTATATAAATAAAAAGGTGTGGTCATCCAATTCCACATTAAAAAATTTGTGCACATGGGATGAGCCAATAAATTTTTTTGACCCAAAATAAAAAAACAAATTATGCACATTTAAAAAGTACTTACCTTCCCAACCGATTTATCTACCTAGCTAGGTAGGTACTTAGTTTGACCTACCCACTTAGGTTGACTTATGTACCTACCTACCTAAATACCTACCTATATGAATAAGTATTTAACTTAGGAAAGTAGAACCTACCTACCTATTTTTTTACCTAAGGTATAGGTTGGTATGTAACCTAGGTTTGTAGGCACCTATTTATGTACCTACCTACGTACCTACCAATTTAATAGTTTTATTTTTATTAATTTTTTTAATGTCACGTGGCATACTCACATTGGGCCACGTGTCATAATATAATATCATTAAAGTATTTGAATTGAACGTCCTAAATTATTTCAGAATATTAATAGTAATAATAATAATAAAAAAAAATATTAAGACACGTGACAACACATCATTTGCCCTCAATTGTGACCAAAATAGTTGCATCTTAGTCGCATGTGACAATACGTATACAATGAAGCCAAAGGATGAAATGTATTTGTTGACTTTTTTTTCATACAATACCCTTTGTCATTTGCGACTAATTTATCACATGTGACTTGTCTTAGGCGACTAAAGGGATTTTAGTTGCAAAATGTCTCTTGCGACTAAAATTTAGTCGCAAAGACTAGTCGAAAATACATGTTTTTCTTCTAGTGAATGTATAACACCAATACACAAGCTTGTAAAATGTAATTAAAAAAAGAATTGCGTAACTTGCAGAAAAACAAGTTGAACATCAATGGTTATTCTATGAAGGTGAACAACCTTGTAGATGCTTTTTCATATATTGAAATACTTACATAAGATGATGCCGATTTAATGGTTGTGACTTTGAATGGTCTTGGAAAAAATTATAACCAATTTTTAACAACAATTGTAGTTTGAAAAACATTTTTCAACTTTCAAAATTTGATAACCCTTTTCATAAGTGAGGAGATGACAATTGTTGGTAATTCATCTAGTGAAGCTTCCATCATGTTCAGGCACAACCCTTTGAATAGTTCTACGTTAATTCCCCTTTGATGTTTCAATCAACTTTCATCAAATGGAAATAATTTTCTATTTTTGAAAGCCATGACTATCATCTTGCAATCACAAGAGGAAATAAATCTCATCTTCAACAAAAATGCTAATTGTTTCATGGTGAAAGTATTTGTATAAAGGGTTTTTTTGCAATATTCACACATTTATGTCATTGAAATGCTTATCCTTGGTATTTCTAATAGTTGTAGGATTATTTAAAACAATTTCAAAATAAGTCCCATGGTCCTCATTGGACCATTTAGGGCATTTGAGTATGTTCAATTAAAGTTTTACTATGTTCCCAAATTTTCCACATGTTATCTTTGATCACATCATTGAAACATAAATCATTTTAGATCAAAGATCCCCTTTTAAGACCTAATCCCAAGGGATGTAAACACAAAATGATATTATTGATAATTCCAAAAATATTACACATCATAAACTTCACATGCCTAAGGTGCTTCTAGAGCTCTTCATGATTGAGTCCAAGTAATGGAAGCTTTGAAATACATCAAGTAACATGTCATTGTGGAAAATATTTGTTCACATTTTTATGCTATAAGTGCAATGAACATGGAATATAATATTTGCAAGTTTGCCATGGTGGAGTTTTGTGACCTTTCAATAAACCCCAAGACAAAAAATATTAATTATTGGTGAGGTGAACAATATTCAAGATATTTATCCATAGGAAATTATATTTTATTACCTAAAATTCTCTAGCTTGTTGGATCGATATTGCCAAATGCTATTATAATGCATTGGAATATTGTTTATACACATTCTCATAATCTATAATATTGACAGTTTTAGCACAAATGAAGTTATGTCCAACTCTAAACATGAAAAAATTCCTTAGGCACTTGGAACATCCTTTGTAGGCACTTTTAATATGTACACAAGTCAGTGCAGTCTCAATGACTTTCTATGGTTGATTTTGCACATTTGAAGTAAGAAAGGAACTCAACAATGGTAAGTTAAATTGTGTAAGATATCGCTCAAATTGCAATTTGATGTGTTCAGTTATGAACAAAGCATCAATGCTGAAGGGGCAACGCAAAGATTAGGAATGTGAGGGGAACAATGACAATGATGGACGCAAACCTTATTACATCTGCAAGATGAGTCATGACCATGCATAGTTAGAGCATGGTTATTGTGAGCAGTTAGCATGGAGCTGATGTGAATACAGGGCAATGACAATGAAGCTTGGAGCCTATAGGCGACCTAAACCATCTTGTCTCAGCATGTCAAAGTGAATTGTACATTGATATTGTGGCTTGGCAACATATCATAATGACACGTGTCACAAGTTAGCCGCTGAGAGTGATGCACAAAAGACATGTTATTTACCAATTGAACTCATCTATAACATAAAAATCTCAGCTGGCATGGTTTTGCTACCTTTGACCTATGACTTCTGCTTCACAAATATCTATTTGTCGAGATCAAATCTGGAATCTCAACCCGATTTCTGCAGAAACGGACACAAGGATTGGGAATCTTGAAGAACAATCCTAGATTGTGCAAAGAATAACATGACATAGGTGAGGAACTCAGATGTAATAACTATCCATATGGAGTTGGGTACCACCTTGAGGCTTCGGACTCCAGAGACAGTTATCTATAGGTTTTGTTAATGATGCGTTAAGAAATATGACTTGTGAAAGAGTTCTCCATCCTGAGTGGCTAAATTTTGTGGCATAAGTTGTACTAAGTGCAACTACACCGGTGCACTGTAAGCAAAATTTTTGATAAAGAAAAGTCAAAACATGGGGGAAACGCTCAGCAAAATGGTTTTGGCCCAGCATTTTTTGTATATGATGCGGAGGCTGGCATAAGGCACACTAAATCCTAACACCTGTTGTTGATTGAGTAGATGGGTTGATTGGTCCAGGTGAGTTGCAATTTGTAGTCTCCCCACCCTTTGCAGTTTCAGTTTTATGGGTGAGGTTGAAAATAAATAAATAACTAATCATCCATGTGAGAAATACTGTGCAAGGCCACATGGCGAGCATGCTTGGAGCTGCTTTAAAATATAGCTAAACATGTAGCTGAGAGACTGATGGGATTCCTGTGTTTCACCTGCCTGGGGTGAACCAGCATCCACACTGGTGCCATAATGAAAAAACTAAATTTTTTTGCATTTCTTCTTAACATTCTAAAATCCTTTGCTAAGATGAAATCATGGTTTCCAAGTCCAAATTCAACATTTCCTGGGTTAAATATAGCTACTAGAGATCAGAAGGTGAAGGCACCAGTGTAGGTGCTGGTTCACCTTAAGATGAAGGCAGAAGAGAAAGATCAGTAACACAAATGGAAAGAATTAGGCCTGCAAGCTCATCAAATTGCCTTTGTTATTATTGTAGTTCTTGAATGGATTTGGCACCTCAACATCAAACAATTAATTAATTTTGAAAAATGCACTCTGAAAAATTAAATACTGGTTTTCAATGTTTCAGCCCACATTATAAAATTATATATAATTTTGACACAAATGAATAAAAGAATCACTTTTCATCCATTTTGATGCACACCATTCATTTGTTACATTTCTTGGTTCTTTTTGCATGTGTCTTTATATGAATTCTTGTTTGGCAATAAGGTCCAACATGACATTGAGAGGAAATTGCTCTCATGACATTATGAAATGATAACAAATTTGCCACAAGTCTGCCAGCCATCTCCACCTCGTGAACAATGTAATTTCTTTTTCATAATTTGCTTATCCTTTTTGCAACCAAAAAACAACGCTGAAGGTTACCCTTGAACTACTTACTGCAAATTTCATCAAAAGTCTCAAACCAATGATTAAATGGGAATAATAAAGACAATGATCAACCTTCCTGTAGACAAATTAGGAAACAATGATTCTCAGATCAAAATATCTCGTGCCAAATAGATAATATTTCATTTTCTTTAATTTGCATTGTATCACATGCCTAATTTGAAGGCGAATGAGATTTGGACCGAACTGCCATTACTAAATTCTGAACTTTTAAACATTTTGTGCACTAATTTAAAAAAGTTGATTTAAGTAGTGCTGGATCCATTAAGGTACTATGGTATTTAGATTCCAGTTGAGCATGCTTTCTCACAATTTCAGTAGCTTGAAAGTTGACACAATATTTATTGTTAGCAGCTCTTTTCTCATCTTGTGTGCTAAGACTGAAAATAATGGCCAACTGGTAAAACATCCTCAATGAAGGGCATGTTAGCCGCCTGACCGATTCTTGCTTGTGTCATACCCACTCCTTTTCCTGAATGACTACTTAAAAAAAATTCTACCCATACTGTAAAATGGTCCCACGGACTTTTCTTCTTGGAACAAAAAACCACAACTACCTTTACCTTACAATGGTACTGCGGCCTGCCATACCATTCCTATCTACCTTTCATGCAGATTAAAAAATTATCCACTCTGTTGGCGTACTCCTGATTATGAAGCAATGAGTATCTTCCACAACAAAAAGAAAGCAGGCCTGAACGCGTCTAAGAATATCTCCTGTGTCATCTACTCTTGGGCATCAGACAAAGGACCCTTTATGCATTGGCCATTGCACAACTGATAAACTGAAGTTAAGCTTCACTTGGCGGTTTCCATTCCAAGTTGACTTTTAAGAAATTCGAATCAAGTGGTATTTGGTCATACACGTTGCGCAATCTTCACTGATATGATATGATTCTAGAGAACAAATATATATCAGAGTCGGCCAAAATGCTGAACGACAAAATTGAACAGATAAACATATGGTGACATGATGCATTTGATAGAGCCAACCATACCCCATATGATCCAAAAACTCGAATGCTCAGGGTTCAGAAAGTTCAAGAACAGCAGATCATCAGTTAATGGATGATCAGGCCATTTTAGGCATGGAGTATGTCTTCCAAAAGATTGACATAATAAGCAAACCAGTGATGGTCTGGTATTGACGTTTGACGATACCAGCTGGGGCCTGGTTGTGGGCCCGCCATAAAACTTGCATATCAGCCGGGTATTGGCAAACAGTTCTGAAGCTCATACTTGTATGTAATTGATCAATGCACTTTCTTTTTGAACAACGCATGGATTGAGTCTTTTGGTGTTAAGTAATTAGGTATTAGCCTTTAGGTATTAATTGTTAGATATCATAAAAAAATTACCTGGTTGAGACATGCACTATGGACCATAAGGCGCACATTTGGCCATACAAAACTTGGGCTCTGATCTGCTATGTACTACTACTAGCGACCATGACATGACCAAAATAACTGGAAATTGAGTTCCATTCAAATGAAAATATTGAATGACATTGCCTACAACTTGAATTGAATTGATTTCAATTTCAATTCAATTGAGTTCAAATTTCATTGGACTGAATTAAAAAATTTAAATTGAATTAAAAAAAAAGAATGGGATTCAAATCCATTGGAATTGAATTCAAATTCAATTAAAGAGAAATATGATGCAAATTGATGTAGAAAGTATTGAAAATTGACTGATCATTCACATCATTCATGATTATGGTGTTGAGAGAAAAGCAATTATGAAAAGACACAAATATGAAAAGACATCTTTCCATTCCACTTAAAGCAATTACAAATCAAAATCTATTTCAGTAGGACAAAATAATATAAGACCCTATAATTGTCTCCCCTAAACCAATTTGAATGTAACCATTGTCATTAAAAATAAAAATAAAATGATACTAGTGGCTTGCTTGTCAAAATAAAAGGGGGGAAAGATAATGGCAATTGATAGCATCTTGTCGTTGGTGTTATTTATACAACCTGTCAGAGTAATCTACAAATTTAGTAGATGTGGAGTGCAAGGTTTTCATTCATCCACCTTAATGAAAATCATTTGGCAATCCACCAAACAGGAGAATGAACAAGAAGATTGAGAGATTATTTGTATATGATTCTAAGGGTGTCTCAAATCATGGTAGGGAAGACACATACTAGTTAGGCTGGTGTTACCTCAGGTTGTATTGGGAGCAAATATGGGCATGATTTGGGAATTGCCCCAGGTCATATCCACCGGGTAGCTTTCTTTACACCAATACATGCACCCATATTATGAACCACATCATCCCTCATATACAAGACACCAATCTTTGCCATGGCCACTTCCAGAAGTCAGGAATATAGAAGACTCCCCTTTGCAGTGGCATTGCAGTTTAGAAGGAAAGGGAAAAAAAGGGGAGGAAAGGGCGGACAAAAGGGAATGGAGTAAAAATTTTAGATGGTGAGTCTGACGACCAAAGTAAGATTCTACAAATATCACAAGGAGACCACAGACTACAGACTCTAGAGTGTTATCGTTTTCAATTTACCTGGAGGCTGGGATCTTAGTCTGCCGGTCATCATTGTGAAAATAATCTCATTAGCCTGACCTTCAGCCTGGTGGAACCAGAGATGCACATGTCTAATTAGAAAAATGGTAGAGAAGAGTGAAGGATAGGAGGCTTTCGTTTGGATTTGCATGTGTGGTTGAAATGAACAGCATCCCCTATACATTCATCTTGTTTGGGCGTAGGGAACCCCCCATGAGTGGATGTGACAGCGTACGCCAAGATGGGTTCCATCCGTGGTGACCGGATGATCCGGTGGGGGGAAACTGGGAACTCCCGTACCCGACCATATTCCCTGGGCACCCTCAGGCCGCGTATCGGTTTCATTCTTCCCTTTCCGGCTACGTACCGGTTTCTGACCGGCTATAACGGTTTCCTGAATTAGAAATAGTAAGACAAATCGTGAATGCAATGTTGATTGTGTGTGGGACCTGACGGTTTATTCCTGCCGTAGTTATAGGTCATCGAATTACATTATCTTCTATTGATATTTGGTGGGTCCTGGTGAGTTCCCTATTTAGCCAGCTTCTTAAATGCTGATTTATGTGTTCACACTCCTTCAACTAGACTATATTGGCCAAACTGCGAAATCGGATCAATCGTTCACACTGCACGGAGAAATCTCTGGATGTGGCCTTCGAGGAAGCACGGGGTTTAATGATTGGCGTTAACAATAGATGCATTTACTGCGTTCACACATGAGGTGAGTTCCGACCTTGGCCTCTGCGGTGCTCTTGGATTTTCTTCTTCTATATCTTATGCGGTTTGTGACTTCATTGGCCAGGGTGAACCCGCACCCACCAGCGAACTTTGGATGGTGACTGGTCAGTAAACGATTTTCTGTTGGGTTCTGGTTCCCTAGCTAACCATGGGAACCTGTTGTAGTTGCTAATGCGGTCAGTACAAGAGCACTGCTGCAATATTTTTCCCTCAGTCTGCACTATGCCTCATTTTTTTCACCTTGGCTTTGTTTAGACATGTTTTGTGTCCATGCCATACATGTTTTGGGCATGTTCCAAAAGTTAGGGGGCATGTAACATGTTACAAGACCCTTGGCACATGCTATCTGGCATGTTATGTGCCCCTTGGTACTCATAACATGGGAGTTTATGGGTGCAAAACAGGACATGGTGAAAAAAATAGGGCAAAGGGCCAACTGAGGGGAAAAGCTTACAGCAGTATAAGAGTACTGACTGCATTAACAACAATGGGCATATGTAAAGTGAGGGAGTAAAAACCGCCATTACCTATGTATAAACCAGTGTTGGGTGGTTCTCACTGGGTGACTTGATTCTCAAACTGGTTCTCAATCCAGTTCTCAAATTGAGAATTGACTGTTCTCATTTTGGGTGAAAACTGGGCTGAAAACCAGTTTTATGGTTCTCACCCATGTGAGAATCGGCTGGGAGAACTAGAACTGGAATTTTTTTTAAAAGAAAAAAGAAAACCCAGGTCCAGTTCTCAAGGTTTGGGAGGGAAAATGGGTAGGTTTATGGTTAGAAGTTTTAGGGTTTAGGGCGGCACCTCCATCAAGGGAGACTATGAAAAGAGAGGGATATAAAACTCAAGAGGCTTTTTTGCCTTGTTAACTTGTGTTTTTTTGGTTTTGCATTGTGTTTTGTTTCTTGTTTTTTTATTTGCATTTGCTCTTCACCTTGTGTTGCTACTATTTATTGTGGTTCGTTGCCTTGCACTGCTACTACTTGCTCTGGTCCGTTGCTTTTGCTCACTATGGTTCGTTGCCTTGTCCTACTCCTATTCATTGTGGTTTGTTGCCTTGTGTTGTTATTGCTCAATGTGGTTTGTCGCCTTGCATTGCTCCTTTTCATTGTGGTCCATTGCTTTGTGTTGCTATTGCTTGTTGTAGTTCGTTGCTTTGTGATCTTCTTGTTTGATGTGGTTTGTTGTGCTATGTTGTTCCTATTCTTTATGGTTCATTGTTTTACACTACTATTGTTGGGTGTGTTCCATTGCCTTGCACTATTGTTGTTGGTTGTGGTTTGTCGCCTTGCATTGCTCCTATTTGTTGTGGTCCATTGCCTTGTGTTGCTCTTGTTCATTATGGTTCATTGCCTTGCGTTATTACTATTGGTTGGGGTTTGTTGCCTTGCGTTGCTACTATTTGTTGTAGTTCATCACCTTCCATTGTGCTACTTGTTGTGTTCCATGACCTTGTGTTGTTACTTGTTATGGTTCATTTCCTTTGCCTTGCGTTGTTGTTATTTGATATGGTGTGTTGCTTTTGCCTTTTGCTATTGCTATTTGTTGTGGTTAATCATTCCTCACCTTGTGTTGTTATTTCAAGTATTCACTTCACCCTCCCTTGTGTTGTTATTGCTTGTTGTGATTTGTCACTCTTCACATTGCACTATTGTTATTTATTGAGGTGATGTATTTTTTTCCCCTTTTGCCATGTGTAGGTTCTAGAGCTTGGAGCACGATGTGCATTTTAAGAAAATAAGGTAGGTTTTTTCATTCAAAAGTTTTGTTGTTTTGTTTTGTTTTTACATTTTTGTTGTTCTTGTTTCTAGCTTTCTTTAGTGTAATTTTTTTTGTTTCAACTTTCAATTTTGTGTTTTTCATCTTTTGGTGGTAGGATTATTTTTTCCCTAAACTCAACTTTAACATTTTAACTTGCATTCTAATCTTAAATTGCATTTCATTTTTGTAAATGGACTTTGTAAATGTTTTCGTAAATTATAAGTGCCTTTATAAATTTGCTTGTTGGTAGCCTAGAGGTTTGCATATTATTGTTTGGTTTTTTTCACCATTCATTTATCATAATTTCATCTTGTAATGGATAATGGTTCAATAATCCCAAAATGAAAATATAATGAACAATAATGATGAAATATATTTAAATGATGTTGTAATGGAAGAGGAGAGAACAGAAAAAAGTCCAAAATTTGGCCAAGTGTGCAAAGAGAAAAAAATATTAATGTAAAGGAGGGGGAAGAAAGAATTAATGAAAACTTGAAAAAATTACATCTTCAAAGAAGAAAGTGGAAACATGATAGTAGAAATGCATTGTGTTGATCATTTTATTGTGTAAATGACAATACGCTAGTGGATGTTAAGTGTTCTTAATTGAGGAGTTGCATTTTTTGTCATGCCAATCCAATTTTAATATCAAATGCCAAAACACAAGCAAGGAAAGGTTTGATATTGTATAATAATGCAAATGGAATTATTGCATTAAAAAAAACATGTTTATGCAAAGCATTGTACAATTGTAGAAATATTTGAAGAAGTAAATAATTTGTTTCAACCATGCATTTTCTAAGGCCTATCAATATGCTATAGTTGATGAAAAAGTTTGTAAGGGTTTGAAATATGTATTTGTCAACATCGCCCAATCTAACCTACAAAAATGCATAACTTGGCTGAAAAAATCAAGGAAGGGCAAATAAGAATGGAATAGGGCTTATGTAGATTTGAATCTTCCTCAAAGAAAATTGAACATTTGAGTTAATACACGATTATCATCAAAACTTTAATATTTCCTTGTTTATTATTTTTGTTAAGACTTGGTACTGTGTAGATGTTGATCATTGGTGTTTTCTTTTTTGCAAGTTTGTTAGCAAAATCATTCTTTTTCAAAAGGTTCTATAGTTCAAGAATGTTTTGTTACAGGAAGCAAAGTTTGATGAGGATGATGACTAGAGTTCCACCCCCTTTGACATGGCATATTTGTCGAATTGTTATTGATTGTTTCTTCTTTGTTGTAACTATTTGTATTTTAAACCAATATGAAGGACATTGGTTGTTAAGTGGTGCCTTTCATTTTGCCATTTCCATGAGTTTGAGATTGAGAAAAGAAATAAAAAATGCACCATCTTTTCAGACTTTAATGGAAAAGGATTTAGGTGCAACATTTGAATAAATTTGTTTGGCTTCCAACATTAGAAAAGAGGTTTGTGAAGTTTTAAATAATTTTCTTTCCTTCTTGAATTGATGAGAGAAAAAAAAAAATGTTAGTTTTAGTGTTGGACCTAAGATTTAAAAATCTTCACTTAATGTCTTCTTTCATTGGTAGTGATCAAGGAATATCAATTGTTGAGAAATGTGATATAATGTCATTATATCCTATGCTTATGAAATCTTATTATCACTTGCATCCATCGATAGGATCTAAAAATGGTCTTGTTGACTAGAATTTAAAGGATGATAATAGTTTGAATTTTTTCAAATGATAACAAGGAATAATGAACCAACAAAAGAGCTTGCTAAGAGAAACTTGTTGGTTTTTTGTGTTGTTAGGTAGGTGTGAAGGAGATCAAGTGTCCCCTTTGATGGTGAGAAAAACATGAAGCCATGTTTCCCATAGTTGGGTTTTTTTCTTGTTAGATTTTAGGGATTATTGATTTCCGGATAGAGACTAAAAGGATCCTTTCCTTGATAGGAATCGTCCTAATTTGAGAGGATGTCATTTACAATCAAAAAAATTAGAGAAATTAATTTTTGTGACCAAAAATTGGCCTAATGACAATAGAGTTGGTTGTAAATCCCTTTCTAATCTTTTAGAACATATTGGGATAGATGGAGATCTAGAAGAGGAGTTGAAACAATTTGAAAGAGTTTTTGAAAGAGATGAAATTGTGGATTTGAAAATTACTGATTATATATTTGAAGTCCATTATTTTGTCCAAAAAAGGTTTAAAAAAATTTCCAAAAAAAATATTGAAAATTTTGAGATCCAACTTGTGAGAACCAAATTGCTGTGAACCGCCAAGCTTGAGAATCATTTTTTTCCTTGGAAAATTTTTGATACCCGAAACAATTCTTGTAAGCCCCCTGTTTAAAAAAAAGTAAGAACCAAAATGGTTCTCACACATGCCCATAAGAACCGGGACTGATGGTTCTCTAAAATAAGTAAGAACTGCCCAACACTGGTATAAACCATCTACTATTAATCACCTATTTTCTTAATTATCTACCTATACATTGGACCCACTTCATACAGAACAGGTTACCAAGGTGAAACCAAATATTAACTCAGTTGCTGTTCATGGACAACAGAGTCATTAAGGGGCATCAGCTGTGTTTCACTATGGCCGACTCAATTTTGCCTTGCACATGAACTTACTTCATGCAGGACAATTTGGGTGTGTACAAACTCTAGTTAGTTTTTCCTGTTTTTAGTGCACTGGGTAAAGTCTGGTCCTAGAGTCGTCGCAGACTGTCCCACAGGTATGAAATTGAACTTTTGGACTTTGTTTGGACTGAAACGTCCAAGGTCTTAGACAAAAGCGCGGATGTGAAATGGTAAGTGCAGATCTGGAATAGATTTGTTATGATAAGAACAGGACAACAGCTGGCCAAAATACCACTTGCTTCCCACTGTTCTGAACATTGTAAGATCAAAGGTAACGGATTGCCAATGGTGACCAAATCATTTAGGAAATGAACACACAAGCAATGCCACATTTAAGCCTTTATCTTCAAGGCCATGATGTCACATTCCTGTATTCCTGAAAAGAGTTAAAAGAGTTTTCAGGCTTCTATTAACTTTTAGTATTTCAAAATTAATCAGTTTTTTGCCTTTTTCACCTTCTAAAATTCTCCATGAATGTGTTGAAACTCCTCTTTCCTTCCCAAACTGGAGAGGAAGTAACATCTTGGACAAGGAAACTAGAAATTGTGTCAAATCTTTGAAGGTAGCAGATATAATTCATTGGTAAATTGGAAGGGTGACCTTGAGTTGATTGAGTAGTCTTGGATTGGATGTATCGTGGATTTGAAAAGAATCAAAGGTCTATCTTCATTAGGTGCATGGAGAGAACTCCCAACTGGAATTGGGAAGCAAGGAAATGTACCAGGTAATCAAAATTCATGAAACATAATGGGGAAATAGACACCAACATGGTGCCCTTCTAAACCCCAAAGACCTTATTGTGACACCACTTGTAAACAATGCTGGTCTGACTCTAATCTAGTGTTCTTGCTGGGATATTTAGTGCTCGTTAGTGTCCTTCTTGATGGTATTCTAAGTGGCCAGGTCCACTTCAATAGCTGCTGTCCAAGCACTTTTTAACATGCACAATTTGGAGTAGTGTCTGTAAACTTGAGGAAGGACCTCTCCCTCTCCTCCTAAAGAATGGAATATAAAATAGCCCAATGTGTCAAGGGGTTGCTGAACGAAGGTGAATCGCGTAAGGTTGTTGCTAAAGGATGTGGAGTTGTCTGCATGGTCATCAAAGATGGATGTCACCATGAACTTATAGCCAAGATGAGATTTCATTGCTAAAGAATCCCACCTGCCCAACCATTTGAAAAGTTGCCCATATGTAATCAACTTTGGGCCCATGTAGATGATTTTTACATTGTGAAACCATCATTTGACCAAACTTGTCATGGTGTTCATAAGTTGACTCAAAAAAGCGGCAATGATCTTGGTAGATGATTCACCCCTAAGTGCTTAGCAAAATATATTGAAAATTTCCAACAAATTAGTGATTTGGATCGCCAATCACTTCATCTTGCTTTCCAACCCAATTGAAGGAATGTGCTTGCACAAGAGCTAGATAGAAAACCCAAAAGTGGGAAAGTGGGTCTTCAAGCTTATAGACTAACTGCCTATGCAATCAGGTGGCCCAACAAGGAAGCCTAATGTAGGTCACAAGGCCTACATCATATCAAATACGACTAACGTCAAAAAGAAAATACAGCCAATGTATGTGTCAATGTAAGTAAATAATAAGCGTTAGATCTCTAGTATACAAGGTACTGTCATTGTTGTTGCAGGTTCCATCTATGGAACTATGATGGAAGCCCATGCCTGCCAGTAAGGTTGGTGCCTTGAGGGATCAAATAGCCAGCAGCAGAAGTGTGCTAGCACTTAGCACCTAGAGACTAAGGCAGAGAAAATTTAGATGGAGTACCTGCCACACGGGTTAGGTTCGAAGGAGATTGTTACCTGTCCGTCGAAACCATAAAATACTGGAGGTTCCAGTTCAAGTTTCGGAATAGCACACATTTTGCAATTAGGGGAAATCGCTGTGACCAATGTCAGTGGTATTTCATTATAAGAAACTTTGAAGAGCCTTTCTTTCTTTCTTCTTCATTGGTAGATATGAGTACTAGCTCCGTGTTACAGCAATATTTGTAACCCCGGGACACCTGCTGACATCAGATACCGTACTACTGAACTAGAGAATTAGAATATAATAATATTGTGGAGTACTAGTAGGCTTAATCGTGATAAGAACAGCAGCAAGGACCCGCAAACAAATGTTTTCTTACTGATAGGGGATGACTTGTGTACAGGTGTCAGGTAGCAGAGGAGTGAGGAGTCAGCACTTGCCTTCATCAAGCTTTGAGAAGATCTCTCTCAGAAAGTCTATAGGCAGGTGAAATAAGAGCCTGCGCTGGGCATGTATCTAATTTCCAGTGTTCGGTGGTTCTCATATTTTTTAAGAATAGTCGGTTTTGACCAGTTCTTGAATTTGTTTTTTCAAAATACGATATTTTGACCAGTTTTCAGATGATTGTCAAAATAAGAATCATTAGTTTTTGAACCAGTTTTCAAATAGGTCTAGTTTTTATCTAAATGAGTTTTGAACCCAGAAAGGTGAAAGCACATTAAGATATAACACTTTTAAACACATACAAAAGTTCTTAATTGTATAAATTAACATTGTGAAGATAGTGTGAAGACAAGATACTTTGAATCACATAAATTATTTTACAAGTTATCATTTGAAATTTATTATAAAAAAGTTACAACCCTAGTTTATCTTATGGAAAACTTAAATTTAGAAAATGAGCTTTTAAATTATTATTTTCATTCAATAAAATTTTTATAAAAAATCATAATTCAAAATACATAGAAAATTTTGATCTCAAAAACTTTTTTAAAAAGTCCTTCTTACTGTCAATATTATTACATCATATTATCATTGAGTCTTTTATTCATTAAAAAATATTATATGAAGATTCATGGAGTCCATACTTAATAATTATGTATTATTACAAATTTCTGGGTACTTTTTAAAAAGTCCATTATGTTATGACTATTCAAAAATTAAACATGAAATTTACACAATGTGATTATATTATTATATAACATTGTAATGTTGAGTCCTTTCTCATTTTAATTGATTATATTTAATCAATTGACCAATTACAAATCTCAAAATCTTAAAAAAATTGTTTTGTGACAACATTTTATGAACAATTATAATGTGCTTTCACTCAAGTTTTTTTAATGTAAATTTAAATATTAATTATAAAATCACATTTAATTGTATGAAATAATGTGCATAATTTTTTTTAAATTTAATGTTTATTTTAATGTTAGACAATTCTCACTTTTCATGAGAGTCATCGATTTTGATTTTTGAAGCAAGTTTTAAGAACCACCTCAGTTCTTTGAATTTATTTATTTTTCCATTTTGAAAATTGCCTTGATTTTCAAGGATAGTTCTCAGAAGTTGGTTCTCACAAATTTAGGTTTTTTGTTATATATATATCTCTACATACTTTTATTTATTTTTTTGTGTTTCTTTTCTTACAATCAGCATTTTTTTTATACATGAAACTCAGTTTAGTAACAAATTGGTGCTAAAGTTTGTTTGCTCTGTCATTTCTTTTCCTGAATACTTTCAACCAATCATTATTGCTGATATGTGTACTGTAGCTATAAATGTTCTCGAGCCTGGTGCATTTAACGTTGAGTCTCAATATTTCATTCCCTTGTTTAATACATTTTCATGACTTTGCAGACAATATCCAAGAGGAGATGAAGCGTCAAATGGGGGTGCCACTCAGGCCCAATAGGGCATGACTTTCTAGATAACTCTAATATTTATTTTTTATTTTTACCATGAGAACCGGACCTTTTTAAAAAATGAGAAGCAGTCTGGTTCTAAAATTGACTGCCAAGTGAGAATTTGAATGGTTCTCACCTTCAATGAGAACCTTCAATTCGGTTCTCTTAATAGTTCACATCTCTGGTTCTCATTGGTCAATTCTCACAGAGAACAATGGGTGAGAATCGCCCAACATTGGTTTATTCATCCTAATGATTTTTTAATTAAATGATTCATATATGTAAACTTTAAATGCAAAATTCAACTAACTTTTGCACACTTACAAAAGTTATGATGTAATAATTAACATTTTTTAAATTAAAAAAAATCTTGAGTTTAAATCTTGTGATGTTAATGGGTAGGTGATTCTACTTATACAAATATGAGAATTGATCTTTAGGGTACACTGCTTGATAAGTTTCATGTGTATTAGGTTTGAGTTTTTGTGGTATTCGTATGGTTTTCAAAGTGCCATTTCTCACTCAAAATGAGAATAGTTGGTTTGGTTGAAAATGAGACTAAGAACTGGCCTGAAAGCCAAATGAACTTTCATCGAAATCAGGTTTGAGTTTATATGGTGCCTGACCAGTTCTCAAAGTGTCAACTCTCATTCAAAATGAGAACAGTTGGTTTAGTTGAAAACTAAACTGAGAATCAACTTAAGAACCAAATGAACCTTCATGGGTATCAGGTAGAGTTTGTGGTACCCGGTCAGTTTTTGAACTGCTGGTTCTCATGAGAACAGTTGGTTTAATTGAAAAGCAGAGTGAAAATTTGCTTAAAAACCAGTGGATTTCTAATACCCACCCAACATTGCTAATTTCATGCAAGAAGAATATTGAAGGGATCAAACTCAGCTTGACTAATTTAAGAATTTGCATAGAAAAGATTGGGAACAAACACATACTGGTGTTGGCCCATTCCTCCTTTTTATTGAACCTTTGGTTTGAGTTTTGACACCATAAATATTTTTGCTCAGTTATCTAGGTGCAGGTTTGAGCTTGATTCTTGAAATTTTCAAACCTTGTGATTTTAGTTTTGACCCATTTTTTCCAATTCAAGAATCTTTGGGCTTGATTTGAAAATTGGGTTTGGTTCTATGTATAGACTATATTTCTCTGAAGATTGGAGGTTGTATGGGTACCCAATTTCATAATAAATTAAAAAATATGTAACCATTGAGTGAAATTTGTATATTTGATTTTTTATGTGTAGCCAAAATATGGAAAGATGATTAATGATATTTCATATTTGGTTTATAGTCAAATTTTGCTAAATCTTATCAGAAATGATACACTTTTTATAACATCTTCTTATGGATGATATTCATTTGGCTACAAAGAATTTTTTTTAAAAAAAACACTATTACATGGACAGTAAAGCAATTGTAGGTATGGACCAATGTTGCGTGTGTAAATGGTTGTTACACTCTATATAAGTGTAAATCTCATAATGAAATTTCTTTACACTCCATGTAAGTGTAAAACAAATACATTTATCTGGTTTTACATGGCCATATAAAATAATGTAAATATAAAAAATGTACAAAATGTGATTTTTACTTGGGGAGGGAGAATTCCATGATGATTTTATAAAAGGCCAACCAAATGGCCCATCCCAAAAAGAAAACCATCAAATCATGCACCCACAACTAATTAATATGAATTTGCAAGAAGGTACGATCATTAAAAATATATAGTAAAATTATCTTTAAAATAAAGAAAACACAACATTAAAACCCTAAGTTTGGTCATAAACAGGGTGAGATTTTTTCTTAAACCTTCAAACAAGTACGTTACCATTCAAAGAGGGGGGCTGAAACTCAGAAAACCATGAATTTTTGTGATAAACTCAGTCTCACTCTGTCTTTCCTTTTTCCTAGGCGCTTCCATTGTTGCTACATATATTTTCATTGATCGTACCCATACAACTACTATAATTATTCTTAATCTTGTGCATTAAATGCTGATTTTCAGCATTTCACACTCAGATTTAATAAAAATTTCTTACTTTATGGATACCATTGAAACTTGGGTATGGGGGTGAAAGGAGGCCCAAAGATAGGAAGTGATTTTTGGAGTTTTCTGTGGCAAAAATTTCCAAAATGTGAAAAAAAAAGAGCATAAAGGCAATATTATGTTTTAATTTTCCATTTTTCTGAAAAAATCACCAAAATTTGAAAATAATTGAATTTATTTGCACATTTGGACTCTGATTTTAATATGTTGACATTTTAAAAAACTAGTTTTTAAAATATTTTGACAGGTTCCAAAATAGAAGCACAAAGTTGCTTTCCTTTGCCCTCCTTTATAGTCTATATGTATGAAAGTTCAACTTTGGCCAAATCACTTGGGATAAAAGAGTGGCGCTATTGGGAACATTTTGAAGAACACATTGAGAATTTGGGGAATGCCTTGGGAACTTGATGGAAACCCGTTGGGAACATAAGAATTATGATCCTATAACTGTTCATCACCATCATGGGCTACTACCCATGCCTAACATGGCAGGTACTAGATAGCTAATTTGTTCCATTCAGAATGCCATGGCTTGCAAGTACGCTGAAATTTGTAATTCCTTCGATTGCCAGCAATGTGTAACCAGCTAAAAATTGAGCAGAGTTTAGAGCGAAGAAAAGTATAAAACCATTGTTGGGCGGTCTTGCTTTTCAAAGAGAACAAGCCAACACTGAAGAACCAGCGTTGCCCAGATGACACCTTACATGTAAGGTGCGGCTCCTCGAAGGGCCTTTTTGTTTAATCCAGTGCCTCAACTTCCCCCTGGTTAAGCCATTACAATGGGGTCGGGCGTCCTCCAGTTCCGGGTCATTATTGGTGGAACACCCGCATTCCTGGGGCGGGGCGCTACCCTAGACCGAGATAGCTATCAATGAAGGAAGCGTTATCTCCGGATGATAACTTACAACTTACAACCCAATCATACAGACCCGGCCGGGTTGGCTATCAGGAAAAGGGCACCCGCTGATAACAGGGGATTGCACGTGGGTCACCGGTGGTAGCCCGTGGGACGCGAACTCCCGGTAGTCCGCAGCGGCGGGGGTGGTGCCGGTAGCAAGTAGCTACTAGCTAGCTTCCCTCCCTTTCTGGCTTGACGACGGCATCGCGGCTTTGGGCTCTTAGTGTAAAGTGGGGCCCCTTTGCTTTGTAAACCCTATCGCTGTCACTCCTCCTCCTCTTATTACCCCCTTCTCTCTCGTAGAACTGGGGCCGGCTACACCTAATTGTCTCTCTCAGGTCTGTGCGTCTTTCCACTTTCACCCGCTTCCTCCTTTCAGCTTTCGCATCATGTTTGTGCGAGGTAGTCTTACATTTGCATCGATGGTGCCGTTGCTCTGCTGAATGAGTGTTTGTGGATCGGTTCATATGTCTCTAGTGTCGTTTGTTGTGACTGGAAACCATGATTTAGAGTTTCTTAGGGGTGTTTACTGCACTGAAATTTGGGGTCCGTGACTCATTCTCGTTTATCTTCAAGAGTTTTCCAGTAGTTTAATGCCCATATCGTTGACTTTTAAGCTGGATCTTGGTGTGAGGATGACGCTGAGCATCGTGCTTGGACATGTAATGACTTCTTGAATCTTGGTTTCTAGCTCTTCGTATGTGGGGCTCTCTCTCTCCCTATCAACAATGTGCACTTCTTGACAGTGTTAATCCGGCATAAGCTCCACATCAAACTTCGATTGTCTTACAGTTCGAGGCAGGAACACGTAGAGCACGAGGAAGTTACCATCCCTTTTTTTGAGGATCTATGAAGTCGACCAGTTTAAGAAGAAGCTATCTGACTCGAGCTAGTCATGTCTGCTTGAGAGCTCCTCCTGATTATGATGTCTTGTTGACGTGCGCTATTACCCCGATGTCCGTGCGCAGGTTAGAAATACCAGTTTGCGGTTTAGGCAAGGCTTTCAGGCAGCCGATTGGCACAGGGGATGGAAGTGGCGTATCCATCGACTACATCAATGCAGTGGTTACCGGAGCTGGTATGTGACGGGCCCATTCTTACTTTTGTTGCCCTGACTTTAAGTCTAGAGAGCTTCATCTCCGTTTCTTGTCTTAACTATTTCAGCTTTCTTTGGAATAGGACATGGAAGATCCTGCGGTGGGGAGACATCTGGACCCAGTATTTCATTCTACAGCGGAGCAGTATTCAACCATAGCGGCGACGCAAAATGCAAACTATGACCTAGTCTCATCCCTGGATCGCTTGAAGCAGAAGGAGATTGAAAAGATGCCGAGCGGCAGTATTTCAAATATTGCAGGATTTACGTCTCTGGGTGGACATTCAGGTCTTGGACGACCTCAGAAAACCTTCAAGCCTAATTCCTGGGATTCCGACCTTGGCTATGGACATTCGCATTTTCCTTCGGCTCAGCCCATGATGACCTCTTCGTTTCATCAACCTGGCAACGACAGCCGCTGTTTTGATTTGCAGCAGCAGCAGCAACATCAACAAGCACACCACCAGTACCAGCACACGGTGTCCCGCAATCTTGACGGCTTTGTTATGTCTCTGTCCCATCTCCAGGAGGAAACTGCGGCCCCTCCTAGAACGGCTTCCAATCATATTGAGATCAGAAGCTCGCCTGCCTCAGGTGTGCAAGAGAGCTGCAACACGGACGCAATTTCTTTGGAAGGCCCCAGCCGATTGAAACCCCTCTCTCCTACAGAATCTATTCGCGGCAAGAGGAAATCAGGGTTGCTCCCCATGGAGCATTTCAAAATAAATCGAATGGCTCCCGTCAAAATTCCCCCTCCTCCCCCTGCGACAAAATCTTCAGGCCACAGTCAAGACCACATCATGGCAGAGCGCAAGAGACGAGAGAAACTCAGTCAGCGGTTCATTGCACTCTCTGCTATTGTCCCAGGCCTGAAGAAGGTAAAACTTCCTCGATCATGCGTAAGCTTGACTCGATGTTTTTTACTGCCGTGAATGGTGATGAAGTCGCCCTCTCTGTTGATGCATATCGCCGAGAGTAGAAGGTGTTAGTATGTCTCTGTGCATTTGATATCCCAGGGCCTTGGATCGTAAGGAAGGGTTGACTTGATTAATTGTCGCAGATGGATAAGGCTTCAGTACTCGGGGACGCAATCAAGTACGTAAAGACATTGCAAGAAAAGCTGAGGACTATCGAAGAGCAAATGCCGAAAAAACGGGTTCGTTCGCTTTCGAATTTGAAGAAAGCTGCGACGTCCATCGACAAGGAGGGCCTACCGACAAGCGGAACAGGGTCTGGAGCTGAGAAGGTGGACAACGAAGTCATCGTCAGAGAAGACGATGGCCCCATTCCTGAGATCGAGGCCCGCGCTGTAGATAGAAGTGTTATGATTCGCATGCATTGCGAGAAGCGAAAGGGACTGCTTGTTAGGTGCCTCGCCGAATTGGAGAGGCTCAAGCTTGCCATCCTTAGCGCTAACATGTTGTCGTTCTCATCCACCTCCATCGACCTTACTTGCAGTGTTCAGGTGCGTCCGCCAGCTCTCCATTATCCATTCTCTTACTTTGGGGACCGCGTTGTACCACATTAGATCTTTGCTTCCACTTCCAACCGGAACACTTCTTGCACCGTTTTGGTTCTGCTACTAATTCTCTGTAGGTTTTCCAAGGTGCATGCTTGAATAAACATGAATGTAACTCGATGCTTATTTTGATAGATGGAGGAGGGATGTGAGACAAGTACTGATGAGATAGTAAGAAGTCTCCATGCGCTTTATCGAACGCTGGACGACTGAACGGAGACTATGTCCAATGCCTTCCTGTTTTTTTCCCTCGTCACAAGGATGACGGGTCGAGTTTTCAACTGGTGTTTTCACCTACACCATGAGCAACAAACTGTACAGTGAAACACAGTGTTTTCAGAGTTTTCAAGTGCTTTCAATGGGGTGTCGTCCAAGCACGATTTAGTCATTTTTTTGGGCGGTCCGATGACTTCGTGTGCGATAGTAAGAAGATCGACTACCTACCACCGTCATCATAAACCGTCAGAACGAAGATCGACTATTTGTGCGCAAAGCTTCGTTATACGCCTTTTTCTGGCCAATTCGTGTATGTTTTGCCACATTTTTAGCTGGGAGTTATTTGATACCTGAACATAAGGGAGAAGTTCCTTGAAGCACCTTTTTATTCACTTTTCTGGCACATGAGCTTTTTTGGAGGAGATTTCACTTCGAAGACTCTTTTTGCAGCATGAGCACTCTCTTGCGGTGGACAGGCGTTTTTGAAAGAGTTTCCAAACGGCCTCACAACGAAGCACAGATCTCTTTTTTCAGCACATGTGGTAGAGATTGTGAAATAGTTTTATCAGCCCACTTGTGAAATATTGGCCCCTCACTTCAACTCAAATTGACAATATTTTAGTTCCTCCGAAATTTGCATTATAGATAGATAGGCGATCCTGTGAGCTTTTCAGCAAGGCACACTTGCTCCAGCTTCATGGCCCAGTTGTGTCTAGAGGACATTTTCTGGCCCAGAGCTGATCGTTGTGGGTATTCACTTTTAGTCTTTTTTTCCTCACATGGTTGGAAGAGTTGTGGTGTTCTATAGGGTGGGGTCAAGGTTGGGCTGCCGAGCTTTAGGATCTTTTGTGCCATTTTCGCTTGTAACAGTTTCAATTGTGGGCATCAATGATGTTCAGTATCATACAGGGTACATAGACAAGATTGGAGGGGTGTGTGTATTATGGATATGGTTTAAGTTGGGGTTGTGTTTGCAAAGGTGAAGTTACACTACCCAAACCCTCAGAACAGCAATAGTTAAGTCACAAATCACAGCTGCAATGTCAGGAAGATGCAGTTGAATGCTGAGAAACTGAACATAAGTTATGAACAGAAACTAAAGGCATCCTGAATGTTGAAGCTTCCCTGCTCAACATTTTACAGAAAAGATGTTTGAAGCATGGGAGGTAAAACTGTCTTGTGGGAAAAATGGCTACTCCTAAGTGAATTTGAAGATACTTGGGACTCACCATTGAAATCTTCACTTAACTTTTCAAATTGTTGTGCTTCAGTGGCCTATGTTGAACTATTTTGGCTGTCAACAAAGTTGGCACCCAAGTTGGCGTAATCAATTTGGTACATTTCCTTTATCAGGAAAATTGGCACCAACCATAGTCCCACAGTTTGTGCCCCTGACATTCGCCCAGGCCAAAAATGGTGACAAACAGTTTTGGAAATAAAAGTTTCATGCAGCCAATAAGAAGGCTCAGCATGGACCCATGAGGGGTCCAGTCTTTTTCTTGGGTGTGGATGCGAGGTGGGGAGGCTGGAGGATGAGTTTTCTTCTTCGTCCTAATGTGTTCCCATCACGTTCCCATGGAGTTCTCATCAGGTTTCCAAAGGTATCCCCCAGACACTCCCAATAGCACCAGTTTTATCCTATATGGTTTTGCACAAATCCCATGTATATAAACTGAAAAGGTGAACCATAGGGGAGTGCATTTGTTTCTATTTTGAAACTTGGGGTTCAAAGAGATAGTTCTATTGAGGAGTGCCCAATGTTCCAAATAATTTGGTGATGGGCCAATCAATATGGTCCCTTCCAAAAAAGAAAAGAAGTGTGAGCGTACACATGAACTAATTAATTTTAGTCACACATAGGCTGCCTTTCTAAGGGTAGTAAACCCAGGTGTTACCTAATAAACCTCTTGACAGCAAATCCTTTGCGAGCAAAAACCTGGTGTCTTCCAGATGTTTAAAATTGCAAAGGATGGTCGTCAATGATTTTCAAACTTGAATTCCTCATTTCACTGACAGTCCAGAAAAAAAAGCTTTCAAACTTTAAGAATTCATTGGCAGCCCAGTACAAAACAGTAATTCGAAAAGGCATAAGATTACCTAGGGCTGTATTCCAAGCATCTTTTTAATAGAGGATGCAATCATAGACCATCCTCTGAAAGATATTCAACAAATGCATCAGGCCAGTAGGCTATCAATCACAATCTTTTCATGTGGTTATATGGCTAGCCATCAAGGCATTGAGAACTGATGATGCAGAATTCCTCAAATAAAAGTCAAGATGCTTTGCAAGATGATGGAAGCCACTTGCTGCTAAAGTGAAATTGGTACAATCCTAAAGGCCAGAGTGCATGTTCAAACAGTTCAAGTAAAGTACTCCGAAGATATCTATTGCCCACCTTTCTTTACAGGGAGATAAAGTAAGTATCCAACACGTTTGTTGGCCAGTGACCACACTGTGATAAATTCGTTTGGATATTAAATAGGTGTCAACCCTCTCGAAGTTCCATATGAATGACATGCTATGGCCCTACTTCCGTCCTTGCAACATGCAGAGCAGACAACTTTCACACCCCCCTTCACACCTCAAAACTGAGAAGGATCAATCAACCCACCCCAGACCTGCCCCGAAATAGTGGGTGCCACAATGGACATGAAATAAGTACCCCCAGTTTATAATGTTGAAAATGGTAGTTTTGGAAACAACAATTTCATGCAGCCAATGAGAAGGCTTGGGGGGGCTAAGTTGTTTTCTTTGGGAGGGGGAGGGACGGGAGGATTTCTTTTGGGGTTTGTTCCCAATGTGTTCCCATCAGGTTCCCTTATTGTTCCCCAAATCCCAACGTTCCTTTAGAGGTACGATGGCACCCCTTTTTTATCCCACATTGTTGGGCCATGGTTCAACTTTCGTGTATATAAATTGTAAAGCGGGCCCCAAATGGAAGCATGACAAAAGATATTTCTATTTTGGGGAGGGAAGCATATTTAGACTTCTATGTTGGGGGAGGGCTCATGTTCCAAAAATAGTGGCGATAGGCCAACCAAATGGCTCATTCCAAAATGAAAAAAATCAAAAGTTGGTTGGGAAGAGAGTAAAAATCAGTGTTTCTGGGTACCCAAATGGCTGGGTAGGAACCGGCAGTTCCAGATCCAAGCAGATGGAACCAACCCAGACTCAAGTTCACTTTTGGGAACCAGGTAGAACTAGAACTAGGATTTTTCATCAAGATTTTGGAATTGGGGTGGGAATTGACCCCTGGTTCTAGAAGGTTTTAAAGTTGTGATTCTAACCGAAACCATATTTGGTTTTTCATAAACATCCATTTTTACTTCTGGTTCTGAAGTTGGGAATTATTTATGGGCTCATAAGTGTGTAATATCATTTTATTTTTCACCTACGTGAATTAAAAAAACCACTTGCAGGCCCACAAATGTGCAATATCATTTTTTTTTTCTCATGTGTGAGTTGAAAAAATCACTTGTGAAATCACAAATGTGCCATATCACTTGTGAAATCACAAATATGCATATTGGTACTAGAATCGTCGATTATGGAACTGGGACTCAAAACTAGTTCAATTTCCAAGTTTTGGGGTTATTTTGATATTGGGATTCAAATCAAAGGTTGCCTAAAGCCAAAGGTTACGGAACTAGTCCAATTTGTTAAAATTGAGATTGGAACCACCATAAAGAAAACTGGAACTGATTTATTTTTTAAAGGACAAATTGGAACTGAACCGAAACCAACCCCTTGAAATTTGCAAAAACCAAAACCAACAGTTATTCCTAGAACTTAAATACCGGTCAACACTAGTAAAGCCACAAATGGATATAAGCAAAAATTTAACCAAAGCTAACTCCTCATTTCTTTTTCTAATTACTGATGCAGAATAAACGAGCATGTGTAGATTGGATATAATTAGGTTTTGGTATGGTCAATGCTGAATTTGAGATATGAAATAAAAGGAAATTTAGAGCATTAAATCAAAGGAAATTTCTTGGCTTGATTTCTTGTAGAAAAGATCAATAATAGTTCTTTCTTTTTATGTCCAAGTCTTGAGTCTTTTTAGTTCCTTATTTGTTTTGGCTTCCACTTAAAGAAACAAATGGAACACAAGCAATTTGTCCTTTCAGTTCCTTTTGCTCATTTTTGTTCACTTATATTATAGTAGAAGAATAATAGATGAGGGGGCTACAAAGATTTCCTCTAAGGTAAGCAAGCCTATTACCAGACATAGGCCTACCACCAAACGATCCCATGGCACAAAACGTAGTTGGTAAATGGGCACTCAAGCCCTTTTGATTGTTCAAAACGATGTTTATAATCGAACAATTGATTTGGAAAAATTATGTTCATTTTAGGGAAAACTTCCAAACATAATTTTACATTCATGTTTGTAATGAATGTGAAAGGATACCAATTTTAAAAAATCAAGAATGTTTCATGTGCAATGATGTTTGGTAATGGGGTATGAAGTATATCGATTCATTGAGCATAAGTGATCATAAAATCAAGGCACAAACTAAGTTACAACTTTGAGTGTTTGGAGTTATAACTTTGAATGTTTGTGTATGGGTCTAATTTTGGTCCAAGTTCCAAAAACAACCACCCCACAAAAACATAATCATGTTTGACCATGGCCCAAATTTGAACAATTCCAACATCAAATTTCAAAAAGATAGTTTGATGATGGGGTCATTTGACCTAGGATTGAGAAACAAGCCAATTATACAAAACAACATAGTGTTTGGTTATGAAGGTTAGTTTGGCTTTAAAAGACATGGAGGTGATCATTAATGGCCAGGACACCTTAATATAAATAGAATGCAAAAATAACAAGGCAATTGAACAATTCCCACATACCAAGAATTTTGGATCCTACAAATTAAAAAAATATTACAAAGGCAAAAAAGGACCAAAATGGGCACTTTGTATTCCCGCCAAAACATCCAAAACAATATGAAGGGTCATGAACAAACTAATTATCAAAGCAACAATTTTAATCTTAGATTGAGTTTTCAACTAGGTTTTCCTTACCAAATTAGGTACAAGGTCTCAAAGCATTTTTTAAAAGCTTGTTTCTTGCATATGAAGTGAAACCATACAAACTAAAAGCTCTGCATCCAAGTTTGAATGTCAAGCAAGTATCAAAAATAGGGTAGGACTTAGAGTTGTAAAACTTGTTTGCAGTATTAAAAAAAAATGTAGAAGAACTAGAATCAAGCTAAAAAATAGACCTAATGTTCCAAGAAACTAAAATAAATGTAGAACATGTAAATGAGTCAAAATCAAGATAGAAATTAGAATTAAGGTTGCAAAAATAAACCTGAAATAGGAAAAAAAAAATCAAGTTTGAAATTAGACTTAGAAATACAATAAGAAGGAAATGAAATGAAGATTGAAGCTATAGACAAGATTTACAATGAAAATTTCAAGTAGGTTGTGTGTTATCATTGGGAGGGAAAGCACACTATAAGGGGGCCAACTTGAGCAGTTTAATGATATGCATGTAAAATATACACCTACAAAATGTGTTGCATTTAATTTTGGGTTTCACTTTTTGTTTTTGGGCTTTATGTTTTGTTTTCACAAAATTAATGTTATCTTATATTATTTTAAAAAGAAATAAATTTAAAATATTGAATCTGAATAATAATGGGTATATTTAGGGTATATGTAATATAATAATGTTTTTAAAAAAAATTATATTAGGTTTTGGTTTGAATTAATCAACTAAAAAATGTTTGAAATGAAAAGTTTAAAAATAGCCCACCTCATATACATTGTCATCTTCCATTTGAAAATGATTTTTTGTCAAAATTTTAATTTACCACATATTAATGATCATTATCACCTTGAAAACACCCATTCTTGGTATGATAATTATCAAAATCTTCACATGACTCCCAAACTTATTTCAATCATATGGAATCACAATGTTTAGTAGATGTTAAAATTTTCATAAAGATTCAAAATCAATTTAATCATTTCTTAAATGTATTTGCATTATTTAATATGCTGTGGCATATATGTTTTATACACAAATATACTTTACCATCACATCATATGAATTAAAAAAGTGTAGTTTCTTTAGCATTTGACTTCTTTGAGTTTTGACCTACCATAACATGCAAAAACAATTGTGAAAATATTTCATAATAATAACATGGTTGAAGTTCAAACATGGGGCCCTTCAAAAATAGTACAATGCGACACTAATATTGACCAACCCCATAGTGTGGCCAACCCCTATAGTGTACTTTCACCTTTGGATCCAACATTTTTTAATGCCCAACTCTACACCTTGGCCAAAGAAAACAAGACATCAAATAGCTCATGTGCATTGATACTTTAATTTTATACCAACAACTTGCACAATTTGATTTACAAAGACTTTGTAGAATTTTACATTTTCATATACTCTAATTTAACACTAAAAGATTATTAGGGTTTAAGGTCTTTTGCAATGATGTTCAAACATGATTGACCCATTACAAGGAACTCTATCCATTCCAACCCATGCATTTACAACTTGTGTCCAAATCAACCATTTTTGCAACTATGGATGTGAATGTCCTTCATGTCACTTTTTAGTTGCATCCCAAAATATATGAAAATGTAATTATTTATATGACTTGGAATGTGGTTCATAGGCCATTACACACCATGTGGCATCTTTTCAACTTGATTTGTGACTATAGATCCTAGTTGCAAATGCACATGTAATTAAATGTGAAAAAAATGAATTGGCCAATGAAATTACAGGATTTAATGGTTTAATGGTCTTCCCTTAACTTTTTTTAACAAATAACCATTAATTACAATTAGTTTTGGTGCATTTGTGAAATTTTCAAAAGACCCATGGCAATTAATGGTAAAAATAAGGCTAGGTAGTATGTAATATGTACGTGGCTAAGTTGTAGGTATTTTATTATGTTGATATGTCATTTTTTTAATTAAATAAATATTTAATTAGGTTAAGTAATCAATAAATTAGTAAGTTGTAAATTGTAAGGTAGTAAATAGTAAGCAATATGTATGGGGGTTAAGTAGTAGGTATTTTATCATGTTGATATGTGAAATGTTTTTGTATTAATTATTTAATTAATTAAGTATGCAGGTTAGGGTTTAGGTAATAGCTAGGTTAATTAATTAACTAGGTAGGTCATGCAATTAATTTATTTAAGTAAACAATAAGTAGGATAGGAAAATAAGTAATGAATAACTAATATGTCATGTGTATGTGGGTTAAGTAATAGGTACTTTATCATGTTGATATGTGATTTTTAAAAATTAATTACTTAATTAGGTGGGCAATGTAATTTTATTTATTGAATAGGCTAGGTACTAAGAGTAATTTATGATTCATTTATAAACATTATATAATGAAAATTTGATATGTCATACATTTAAACTGCATTTTGTTGGTACAATTATGATCTATTATAAAAAAATTGTATAATATAGTTTTTAGAATCAAATGAAAGTTTAAATATGAAAAATATATTTGAATTTGTACGTATGTTATCCATTTATAAATCATGTGATTGAATTTTTTTTCCCATGGAATGGTTGTTGAAATTGTATTCAATAATGAAATTCAATATTATACTTTTCAAAAGGCAAAAACATGGTAAAATAGACCAAAGAATTACCTTGCAACAAAAATGGAAAGTGGCCATCAAGTAGGGCTTGGTATATTGAAATTTAAAATATAATTTACTTTAATCTTTATTTATATGAAATTCTTTGACTTTGTTGTAACTATATTTTAAAACCACATGTTCAAAGTAGGTTTACTTTCTGTAGGTTCAAAGTAGATGTACTTTGAACATGGTAAAGTTGACCAAAAAATATATTCATCAAAATCAAATAGATGTCACAACCTGCAAAATAGATTAAAATTCAAGCACAAGTAGATTAAATATTGAATCTATTTTATTTGTAAGTCAATGGCATGCTAAATATTCTAATGGACTTTAAAATTTTCATAGTATAATCAAAATATATTTAACATCTAATGTAGAAGTAGGAATGAACTGCAATATTAACCCATTAGTTTTAGTTCTACTTATTACTTATTTTTATTAAAAAAAGAAATTTCAAATTTTGTGTTCAACTCATGAAAACTCAATGGAAGAGCATAAGCTTCCAAAACGAGAATTTTCAAAAAACTTGAACCTTCTTTCTTGTGTTTATGTTGAAAAACTACCATATTTAAAATTTGGATTTAGGTGGATGTACTTTTTGGTCCACTTTACCATGTTTGGACCCCAAATCAATTCATATTTTTAAGAGTATTTTTTTTTGGGTGCATTATTGAAATAACTTTATGTTTAAACTTTAATCTTGTCATTTGGACAAAATTTTAATAAAATATAAAAAATCAATGTCACATAGGCTAGTTTGGATGAATGAAAAGTTCATGTAAGTTGCATCTTTATGCAACTACCATTACAACTTGGTGCCATGTATTGTCTTTTAACAATTAAAATTTTATGTGACTTGTCCAATGCAACTAGGTCCTATAACACGTCACATGTGGTAATTATGACTAAAAATTAGTTGTTAATCCAATCATTTATTTTCAAATTCCTTGTACAAACCAATAAGCATTGGGAAAAATTGGTCCCACCTTAATAGACCAAGACCAATTGCAAAGGACCACAAATTAATAAGCTTGCAACAACAAATAACAAAGGAAAATAAATAGATCAAGCCTTGGAAAAAACCATGGATGTAATTGAAAAAAGTACATGTTCATTAAAGGCAACAAGTAGGTAATGGAACATACCAATGACCCCCTTTCAAACCATCTGTCCAAAAAAACCAAATCATGAAAACATGGGCCAACATGGGTTCTAACATATGAGGAAAATGCAACAATAGTACCATGGATCTTGGTTATGCACAAATGTGTGGTAGACGTGAAATTTAATTCATGTACAATATTTCACTCTATGATAACAATAGATTTGCATTTCACATGCATATATTCATCGTTTTTGCTTTGATTTTCCACATTTTTAACATTACCATTCATTGAAACACCAAATTCATGGTTATTTCATCTAACCAGAATCTGCCCTTCAAAATACATTATAAAAACTCTAGAAACAAAATCACAATTCATTCCATCATATACTAATGTTACAAACAATTCACATAACAATATGAACATAGCATTCATTATAGAAGTTTGTACATTTTTGTATTACTATAAAATGAATCAAAATATAGTAGAATCCCATGTTTTGTTGAAAAAATCCCAATTCATTTCATCATATGTTGATGCTATAAACAATTCACACAATAATATGAACATAGCATTCACTGTAGAAGTCTGTCCATTTTTATATTACTCTAAAATCTAAATCTAAATACAACAAAATCCCATGTTTTGTTGAAAAAAATCCCAAAACAAGTAAACTTTGTACTTTATCCAAATAAAATTTGTGGTTTTTACTAACAAGTACCTACAACTCCTAATCTTCCCCAAAACTCTCTGTCTAAAAAGCTTTTTTTTTCGCCCCATAATTCCTTCCTTTTGAACATTCCCAAGTCACACCACCACATGATCAAAACAACAATAATTCAAAATTCAAACTAAAAGTTCCGTTGATTAGCCCTATCCTATTTGCCTTGTTCATCCAAAATCATGCACTCATCCTACCCCCTTAACAATGCGGTTTGTCAATTACCTTATAACAATTGAAATTGAAAGTTGTTGAACTTACACAAACAAGGCCTACCCCATTTAAGAGTGGTGTACCATGGAGTAGATGGTGGTACTGGTTCAAGATCAAATATTTAGATTTGAACATTAAACAAGTAGAAGGTTTGGAAGTTTCAAGAGCATAAGGGTTGATTATAGACAACTACAAAACATTATATGATAACTTGCAAATGTTGTGCATTCAGAATAATTATAATGCAAATCATGTATGGAACTCAAATGAAAGAAGCATCCAAGCAAGTAAACAATCAATATTTCAAATTTTGGCCAAGAAAGGTTCAAACCATATTTATAGCTTCAATCCCAAATCTTGAGAATGGTTGACTATGAATTGTGTAGTGAATGTAGCAAATAAAGTTTTGCTAAGGTTTTACATCTTCAAAGGTGAAAGATTGAAAGATGACTATATCAAATTTTGTGCAAAACATATACATGCATGACAACACCAAAAAATGTATGGATGACATGTTTTCTAATTTAGGATTTTTAAATTTTTTTCAGGGTTTATACTATGTGGGATCTTTACAACCAAAATGTCATATTTTGATTCTAAAGGGGCATCAATCCCATGTTACCTTCAAATCATGAATGGAATGAGCACAAGCCTTTGGTTTAGATATGACCAACCTACCTTTTCACACCTCACATGCATTACAACCCTTAGATGTGGCTTGTTTTAAAGCATTCAAAACAACATTTGAGAAAGAAAGGGATGGAGCCATGGCCAACAAAAATTATATAAAACTAGACAAGATCACTTTGGCTGCATGGGTGGATGAGACCTTGCACTAGTCCTTCACAAAACAAAACATCAAATTTGGATTTAAAGTTTATGGAATATGGCCTCTAAACCTTAAGGAAATGGAAGATAAAATTGGTCCTTTAGATATATACATAACACCAACAAGTGACAATTTGAGGAAGATGAGGAAGATTATAATTTAGATGATGGAGTTAAAGGAATTCAACAATGGGAGGAACAATTTGTTGCAAGAAAGTTATTAATATAGCTATAACTATTCAAGAAATAACACCAATAGATAATCCCACAACATCAATTGAAGAACCAACTCAATATTATGTGGAGATGCATCATAGCCCTATTGCAATGTCATTGGAACTAGACAAGCCTTCAACAATTCCATTTGGCCTTATGAAAGCTAGCCCACAAGGGAATTTGATGAGCCTACAATCAACCTTGCAAATTGTAATGAATAATTACAACACAAAATCCAAGCTTCTTTTAATTTGACCCATGAGATCATGAAGATGCACAATTTGTTGTCTTTGCTCCATTTACATACCAGACAAACCAATGGCAAAGAACCATTAACAAATTATTATAAATCACATGTTGTAACTTTTGATCAATACATAAATATCAAGGCCATGGACAAGGCAATAGTAAAAAAGATCAAAGAAGTGAAGCAAAAGGAAAGAAAAGAAAAAAGATCGAGGAAAGTTATAGAAATGGTGATTAGGGTTAAGATGTAGCTTGTAGATTAATGGAAAAACATGCAAGAATTAACTTTGTTTCAATTTGGATTACAAATGTTATACTTGAAAAGTTGGCAACTACTTTCACAACTACTTTAGAGTTGGATTTAAGGCACATCCATTAAGGTACGTACAAGTATTAACCTAGCGTTTATAAAATCAGCTCAACAAACAGCTAGACACTAAGCAAGAAAAAGGTAGACAGAAAGAGGCCATGTTATGACAAGGCAACAATCATTTACAAAAGAGGTTGACTAGCTAAGGTGTAGGGGTGTAACGATATGTAGGTCCATCATGGCACATGACATGGTGCTAACATGGCACTGATGTGACATCTATGTGACACTTACATGGTAGAGAGAGTTTTACATGGACTTTTAACATGGCACCTACATGGCAAAAGGCCGGATGTGGATTTTCTAATGTGGTGCTTACATTGTAAAGGGTTGATGTGGCAAAGGGCTAATGTGACAAATTACAAAATGATTTGTAAATCCAAATTTTGTGTAATTTATTGGGTGTCAAGTATGATTAAAATTTCAAGTTCAAATAGAAATATTTAAAATCAAAAATCTCGATTTTTAGATTCAATAAATTTTTTTGAATTGAAATACTAGTTTTTAGATTAAAAAATAAATAAATTTAAATTCAAATATTAATTTTTAGATCAAATAATTTTTTTGAATTTAAATAACAATTTTTAGAATTGAAATGTCAATTTTCAGATTCAAATAACAATATTCAAAATTGAAATGTTCATTTTTAGACCCAATTAATAATTTTCAGACTAGAAGTATTAATTTTGAAAATCCAAAATAATAATTTGGAATTGAAATTTCAAGTTCAAATCAAATGATTATTTCAAATTTAAATGCAGAATTTTCAGAGTTGAAATATAAAATTTCATATTCATATAAAAATATTCGAAATTAAAATGTCCATTTTTATAATCAATTAATAATTTTCTGAATTGAAATACTAATTTTTGGATTCGAAAATATTAATTTAGAATTCAAATATCAATTTTT
>Ga0209208_10001266_pt1 | contig 35441 bp, 33 predicted proteins | sample S1TSphfallax_3_FD_187694 | JGI IMG/M metagenome (GOLD analysis project Ga0209208, IMG submission 187694) | Host-associated microbial communities from peat moss isolated from Minnesota, USA - S1T2_Fd - Sphagnum fallax MG (SPAdes) (version 2) | ecosystem: Host-associated > Plants > Peat moss >...
TTAAATGTTTTAGTATTATATCAATGTCATTTCAGGACATGTTGTTACAATGTCACTTTAACATCATATCAATGATTGTATCAACATTGAACGTTGAACATATTGTTAAGGTGTTGTAAAAGCACTCATACAAAGAGTGCGAAAGTTTGTGATGCATGTCTTTGTTTTGTAATATCTTCTCAAGTAAATCCTGCAAAAGAAATATTCTCGTTGGTTTTTCAAAGCTAGTTACATGTTAAACTACAACTGCGAATGGCAATGGAGGTTATGCACATTGTGTCCAAGTGAACGTTATTCTTTTGGTCCATGGTTTCAACTTTATTTTCAATTTATATCCTTTAGTTTTGGTTTTGATCCCCAAATTTGCCTTGTCTCGTATTGGTTTTCATTTTAAGTTTTTTTTTTATTAGCTTTTTGTTTTTCCCTTTATTTTTCAAGGCCTCCTTAATTTTTCATGTGTCCCTATCTTTTCTTTTTTTCCTTCTTGTGTTTTTTGTACCTAGTTTCTCTTTTACACCTTGGTTTTTCTTTTTAGTCCTAGGTCCTAAAGTTTGATTCACATGGAAGCTTTTGCCATTGCTAGGGACCTCTTTTTTCTTCACCTTTTTTCTTTTCCCTCTTCCTTTCCAGGTGCAATCCCTATTGTTTTCCCAAGGTTTCATCTCATTATCTCGTTTTCCTCCTTTTTTTCATGTGTTGTGTTAACCTTTGTTCTTGTCTTCCCCCCTAAACCCATTTTATCACGTGGTGTCTTGTCAATCGCACATCCCAACTAATCCTTCAATTATTCTCAAAAGTTCAAATGTAGCACATCCCTAGTGTGGTGTTCCCTACTCTACATGTGGGGCCTTATTTACTCGTTTAGGTTTAACTTGTCACCAAAAGCATTATTAAACCTTTCAAGTTTGTCCTCAAGTCATAAAAACGTACCTTTAACTTCCCTTTAAGTCCCTTACCTTCCCCTATTTGCTTGAGCTTGAATATCAAATTAAAACCCTTTGGTCCATTTCGGATTCCCTTGAACACATTTATATTCAATTGTTAATTCTAATACCAATTCCAATCATGTTTTCAACAACTTACAAAATTGTACAATTACAATTAACTATGTGGTGGACCTAGGGTCTACTTCAGGAGCACTGGGTTTGAAGAATTTACCACCTTGATTCTTTTTCTTCTTTGGATTTTAGTTTTTGATTATTATGATGACTTCATAATGTGATCATTGAGTTTCTTGTTTTTTGTATTCTGAGATGTCTTTCTAATTATGGCTTCATGAATTCATCATTGAGCTTATGGTTTTTTGTCCCTCGAGGTGTATTCCTAATTACATTTTCATATTTTTTACATTGACCTTTAGGTTTTTTGTATTTTGAAACAATTTTACAATTTGAACTTTGGATATGGGTTTTTGATTTCTCACATGAACTTTGGAGATTATATTCTAGAAATGGTGTATTTCTCTATCTTGAACTTTGGCTACGGTTTTTTGAATTCCCAAGTTGAAATTTGGAGACATGTTTATGAGATGGTGTCTTTTTATAAAAAAGATATGAATTTCAGTTTTTAAAAACTTGATGGAATTTATTAATTAGTTGACATTTATTTGGTAAATTTTTATTTCATTTAATTTATTTCTAGTACAGATTTTTTTGTAAAAACAAACACATATGTTAAAAAGATCTGAAGGTTTGGAAAGAAATCTAGCTTTAAGGAAAAGAAATTGTATCCTTAAAGAATGATTAAGTTTTGGTCCCTTCTAAAATTTGGAAGCAACCAGTGACAGCCTTGCACATTTGGAAGAAGCATTTGAAATCTTCCATCCCCATAAGCATCTAAAAAACACATTAAGGAAATAGGATTGATTATTTATGAATCTTCAAACTAGCAACAACATCCTCCTATAAGACAATATATGAGTAAAATTCCAAAATTCTAGCATTGGAAGAATAACAAAAGGAAAATCTAGTCATGTTTACATAAATTTTTTTACACATGTTAGAAATATATATGACCAATAATGAAGAAATAAAAATTAGAAAAACTCAATCACATGTCATAACTAAAATCCAATTCCATGTACAACTAACAATAGTTAAAACTGTTCATAAATCTCAAAGAATATCATTCGATGAATCGGTCTTTGATCCTAAAAGTGTCACAATACATTATTTGAAATATACCAATTTATTTTTCATTGTAAAAAAAGAAACTATTTATTTATTAAAATCCATTATGCAATGAAAATTTCAACATTGATAAACCATTAATATTGAAATGAATAGACTTTTAATTGCACTTTGCACACCACATCTTCCACAACTAACATAAAATTGTCATTCCCATGTAATTATTTAAACACATCAAGAATCAACATCTTTTATTACAAATGAAATTAATATGCATTTAAAAAAGAAAAAATAGGTGAGTAGGTAGAGAAAATGAAATGGAACTTCAAATAACAACAATAAATGAGATTGAAGGACAACTAAAATGTCCATATTCAATCCTTTCTCTCAAACATTGAATTGTATTCAATAGACAAACAAAAACGTGAAATTAGTTAAAACTCAAACAATAATATGCTTGCAATTGGAATTATAATTAAATTTAGGTAAGAATATAACAATTTACACATTCAATTGCATTCATTTTATTACTAATGCACATATCATTCTTGATAAGAAAAACTAGTTTTAAGAATTTCTTAACACATAACCAAAGACCATGTGTAGGGTAAAATGCTAAGGTGGGAGCACTGCAAGTGGCATAAGATGGTCATAGCAAAGTCTAAACATTTTTTTTTCAAATGTCTTGCACTTGTGAGCTCTACCGATCATAAAACATGAAACAAACGTTACAATGAACTTATATGTAAATAGATGATGACGAGACAAGGTGTAGGAGGGGGAAGGTTCTTACACTTACTTGTGGCCATAACATCCATCCCACTCTTAAGGAGTACACATAATATCCTTGTTTTATTATATGAAAGACATTAAAAGATAGAAGTTGCCTCACAAACCCTACAAAAAATATTCTCTCAATGTTTTATGTGTGAATGGAATTTAAAAAAAGGTTGTAAAACATTCATCACTTTCAATTCAACAAAATGATGATTGTAAAAAAATCCAATTGCAATATCATTGTGAGCCAATACCCTTTTTTGAACCAATTATTTTTCAATTGCATGTTGTTTCCAACTATGTTCCAAGTCCATCTTTTCTAATATTTACAAAAATTTCACATGATTACCAAATAAGTCGATTTGCCTATTAATTTGTATAAGGGAGGTCAATCTTTGTATATATTTTTAATCACATTAAATAAAAGGGAATTTTTAAGTTTTTTGTAAAAAATTTAGATATTCAAATTATATTTTTAAATATGTTAGGTATATAATGAATATATTTTCATAATGAATTATTTGCACCTTATTTATATGTAAATAAATTATTGATATTTCAATAAGTTGCAACTTATATTTTTCTACATGTCATGGAGAATAATATGGAAGCAATCTCCCCATGTCATTTGATATTTGGTTTAAAGTAATCTTCAACTATGGGGCCACCTCTAAAATATTTTTGGCATCAACAAACTTCCTAGTTGACCTATGGTCATACATTGATTGAAAATATGACACCATGAAATGTCATACAACCACCAAGTGACATGGCTACATCACAAGTCATTTGTACTTCTATTTTGGTAATATTATTTTAGGATGTATGAAAGAATACTAGGTCAGATGGATGAGACATTTACATTTTTGCATCCAAATAGATTGTTTTAAACTCTTTTAGCCTACTTATATAATTAAATTAGATTACTTATATGCATAGGTATACATAAATCCATATTAAACTACTTATATATATGTATATACACACTTAACCTAAGTATGCATGTGGTTAATGGAGATTATAAATAGCCTAGATATGTAAATTAAGGTAAGTTACTTACATACCTAGGCTATTAATAGTTATTTACCTAGTTACCTATAGATGACATAAATTAATTAGTGTGTAACTAAGTAACTAGATATTAGTTATATTGTAAATAACTCCTACTTTGACTTAATTTTAGTCTATATTTACCTAGACCTTTACCTAGTTAGTGCACTAACCTCTTAATTGCCTACCTAATTAATGTACCTACTTTAAGTATTTAAGAAAAATGTTGTATGGCATATGGGAATGTTTATCCTTCCCAAAAGTTTATTCCATATTGTTTGCCATGATTTCAAACTTATAAACAATATAAATTATTGCACTACAAGCATCCAAAAACATTTATATATTTATACATATATAATGTCATTTGGGATGAACCAATATAGGTTCAATTCAAAATGAAATAGGATATTTTTCTTTAGTGAGGTGGCACATGTGTGGTGTAGGTCTAGACATAGCCTTTAGGTGCCATGTGGCCTTAGTCTAAGCGTAACCTAGGTGCCACACATGCTATTGGGGCCTAGTTTAGGTCCCTTGTAACCTTGCCTAGATGACCTATGTGTAGGCCTAGTTTACATGCCACATTGCTTAACCTAGCATTATGTTTGGGTGGCCTAGCCTAGGTGTCACATGGCCTATGGATGTGGAAACACTACATGTCATTAAGCTATTAATTGAACCCTTTGTTGGGTTTAATTGTGACATATTTGAAATTTGATGATGTCATGCAATGTCATTGAATGAAGTTCATCCATTAATGAAGTACAATTGAAAAAAACCCTAAAAAATAATCGTAATTGTCATTTGCAATTAAAATGACTATTGTTGTGGTGTTGACACATGGATGTCAACTTCAATTGTAATGTTGTTTTAAACTTATACTTGTCAATTCTTTTGGTGTAACTATAATTGTTCATTTTCAATTATAATTGTATTTAAAGATGAGTTGAAAACATAATTACAAATATGGGGGTTTTCTCTAAGTGTATTGAATGTTCAGTTGCCATATATTTTTAAAAAATTGCTTGAATGATTAATTGGTTTTCAAACATTCATGGATGTCACATCCTATGCTTGTGTGTGTGAAACCTTGTTAACTATTTAATCAAGTTATGCTCAAAAATATTTCAAGCTTCACTTTGAAACAATTTGAAATCCTATGTGGAATTTTTGACATTGCATAAACTTTATATTTTGGAACAATTTGACCACCAATTAATTGCAATTCTTTGATTTATAGGTTTTTCTTTGATTCAATATAAAAGTACAAACCTTGGGGGCATTTGTTATATTGTTTTATGAAATATTCTTGTGTAAAAGACCTATATAGGGGCAAAAGCACATTAAGGTGTCACAATTTTGGTAGATTAAAGTCCCTTTTTAAAGTCCTATTCTAGTGTAGTTGAAAATTAGCTTAAAATATGAATATTTAAATGACAATGAAAGTATTTTTTTTTTCCATTTCCAATTTCAAATCATGATGTTATAAAACATTTTTTAAATATCAAAATTTTTAATTTTTTTTTTAAATGCTTAAAAAGGCTTTTAAAATTATTACAACTTCTGGGATTTTAAAAGTCCATAACATAATAAATTAAAATCACAATCAATTCATTCAATGGATATTTAGTTTCTTAAACATAATTCATTCCATATCCCAAAGTTTTAAACACATAAGACTAACACATTGTAAGATAAAAAATCCATATCCATGAGTTTTGCAAATGTGACAAAAAGTGTGGGCAAAATTCAAAAGTCCATTACTTATTGACTATCCATGATTTTGATTTGATTTTTCCATTCTTGGAAGGTTGGTATTATAGTTTAAATAAATGATTTTTTTTTCATTATTTCAATGAATTTTATTTTATTTATTTTCTTGTATCTCATGAATATAGGAAAAATTGCCATTGTGACGTCCATATAAGGTCACCATAGTTTGCAAACACCCATACCATGGCCTTTTATTAATATGCCAAGAAATTGCACTCACCACAAGAATTCATGTTTTTTTACTAGAAAAACTAGTAAAAAACAACCCAAAAGCAATAGATGCCACCAAGATCGTGGCCAAATAAGAATTCACATTTTGAAAAATCAAATCCTTACTAATGTTGAAACACCTTCAATTCTACCTTGTTCACAGTTCACACATTTTCCTCCATCACCTGTTTGCTTGTTGCATGCACTACACCAAAATGTGGTTTCTATGATTAGGACATGTTGCAACTATTGCCCAAAATAGTCATGTGATTGTAAATGAACTTTAGTCGTAATCATTTTGACAACTATAGTCATAATTATGAATCTATGATTACAAATATGACTATGACTACAACTAGAGGTAATTATGAGTACAAGGTTAATGTAATCATATTAAAGTAATTACTTAACCTTGTTTCAACAAGTTTCCAAGAAAAAACTAAAATATGTATCAACATGGTCAAATTTGTATTAGAAGCCTAACTTAACATAATTTAATCTAATTTAAATAATTCTTAGTTTAATATATTTTAACTTAGTTCAGTTTGAATCAAATTAAAACTATTTGAATTTTTATTTATTTATTTTAACTTAATTCAATCCTAATTTAACCTACTTAAAGTTACTTCACCTTGAGTAGCTTATATAGTTTATCTTAAATAACCTAATTTATTATAAAATATATATATTTAAACTTAATGTGACATATTTGAACATATGTAAGTTAATTTAATTTAGTTTAACCAAATTTAGATTAATCAACTCAATTTAACCTAGTTGGCCCTAGTTCCAACAAAATACATTAAAAATGTTTAGTTGCCAAAAACTTTCAAATTTAGCCAAGTTTAATTAACCAGGTTTGGCCTAAGTGCTTTCATGTAACTTGATTTCACCAAATTTAACCTAATTTAACTTCAGTATCAAAGTTTAACCTAGATGTTTTAAATTAATCAAGTTTAGCTTAATTTATTGAAATTTAGCCAAATACATAACCAAATTTAACTTAATTTCTTTTAGTTTTAACCAAATTTATTCAATTTCAACAAAAATTAATCAAATTTAAATAAAATTTTATTATTTCTAATGAAATTTAACAAAAATCATTTAGTTTAAAAAAAAATACCTTCATCTAACCAAGCTTACCCAAGTTTTAGCCAAATTTATCAAAATATTAAAAACTTTATCCTAGTTTAACCATAATAACATACTTTAGCCTCATTTACATTACTTTAACCAAAATTAAACAAAATCAATGAACTTTAGCTTTAATCTAGCCAAGTTTAATATAAATATCTTATTTTAACAATAAAAATAACATAATTCAAGCAATTTCATGCTATTTAAACCAAATTTATCTATGGGTTTAGGATTCATAAATTTACAAGATATTAAATTTATATATAAAATGACCTTTAAATTTTATTATATATATAAATTTATTAAAAAAATATTTTTGTATTACGTATATATTTAAAACATATTTCAGTAAACATTTATATACATATAACATTGCATATGTATGTGTATATATTGTATTAAATATTTAGATTTTAATAAACTTAAAATTATAAAATAATGAAATAATGAAAAACCAGTACAATTATAATGTTATGTTAAGTGGTTGGATTATATTAAATATAATATAATTAATTGGTAAATCTTTTTTTCTAACTATCAACTCTAATAATTAATTTGAAATGTACTGAAAATAAATATTCATATACAAAGTATAAATATTGTATATATGTATATATGCATATGTATATTATAATATGTGTATATTATATACATATGATACATAATATATATACATATAACATAGTAATAATATCATATTATATTCATATTTCAGAATTAAAAAATAGATTTAGAATATTCAGATTTTAATATTCAAAATTGAAAAGTGATTTTCTATCTACTAAATTTGTTATTTGAATTTTTAGTTGGGTCCACATATGTAGATTGTGTTCCAAAGTTGAATAATTTATATTCATATGTTCATATGTATTGGAAAAGAAATTAAATTTTAAACTTTGTGTTTTTATAGATTCCAACATGAACATGATAAACTTTTTATGTGACAACATTGTGTCAAATGTGATGTGGTAGTTTGATGGCAAAGGCCTTGGGCCAATTTAAGGAGGTTTGAAGGTTCAATACTTATTTCCATACTTATTCCCATCATGTTGATCACGTTGATTGTGTCGACCAATGGTATGTATAGTGACATATAATACAATAATGTTTTTATATGATGTATTATACAATTCATGTACAAACCATATGTATACGATATATAAATAAACCTTACATATAAATTATTTTGTAAATCAATATTCGAAAATATATTTAAATATTAATTTATAAATTTACATAATTTTATTATATAGACAAATAGATATTTTATATAAATAATATTTTGTAGTCGTAGCCATTCACAAATGGCACTTTTGACTAGTTTTGTAGTCATAAATGTAATCATAAATGCCACATTTTGGCGTTGTGATGTCCACCCACCTGCTTGTTACATGTCCACCTGCTTTGCCATCACTGCCCACTTACTTGCTGCTTGTCTACACCCTTGCTTTGCCATCATTGCCTTGCCTACTTACTACATGTCAGCCTTGTTCATGTTTGTTGTAAACTTCAAGCTTGGTAGTTCCCCCTTACTTGTTTATGCAAGAGTTGGAGCATAGGAATGCACAACTTTCATTTTAATAGGTTTTTTTTTTTTTTTTTCACATTTGTGTTTTTTCTTTCTTTAGTTTTTTTTTTGTTTCATTTTCTTGTATTCATTTTTTATTTTTTATTTTTGATTTTTGTTTTGTTTCTTTGCAGGTTTCATTTGGACATTCTTCTAGATTTCTCTAAACATTAATTTGAACATTGTTTTCATTGATTACCTACATTATTTTTTCATATTTTTACCCTTAACCCGTTTGCTTTGTAATTGTTACTTCAACCTTCAAACCTTAGTGGATAGGCCTTTGTTCATTTCTTTGCAATTATATTCATTTTGTAACATAATTTAGAGCATAATTAAGAGGTTTTCTTCTGCTAAATCTCTTATGAAAATTGCAAAATGGAACAATCATTAGGAAATGAAAAAAAAAAAATTGAAACTTGTGATGTTGTCATGAATGAATGAAATTTTATGGAAGAAAATAATGTGGAAGAATTTTTTTCAATAAATCCTAGTTTATAGTCTAAAATTGGAAAACAATTGGAAACTGAAAATGAAGAAATGATGAATCAAAATTTGAAAGAATTGCACAATCAAAAATAGTAATGGAAACTAGAAAGAAGAAATGCATTGTGTTCGTCATTTTTTAAAATAAATGATAACCAACGCTTTTGACAAAATAAGGCACTAATAACACCTAGTATGTTGATATTGGTGCCACTCATCATATGTCCATGGGCAAATGGTATTTTGGGTAATAACAACATGCATAACATTCATGGTTGTGGAAAAGTCTCCATAAAATTGGCATATGGTCACATTAGGGAAATTTTCCTACTGTTTTCCATGTACCAAGCCTTAAGAAAAAAATGTTTTCTACTAAACAACTTGATCAAGCCAAAGGGGGAAATTTTGATTAAGAATGGCTAATGTGTTTTAGGAAATGCATGTGGCCATCATATTGCTACGTGTAATGTGGACATAAATATCCACAAATTAAGTGTTACAAACAAAAAAACCATACATTTTTTTGCAATTCCAACTACAACTATTATCGATATCGTTAAGTTGTGGCACTTATGCCTAGGACATATCGATCAAAACTAGCTAAAACAAATCTAGCTAATGGGAAGAATAGACTCCTTTAAATAAAAAAACATGTCAATGTGTAAATCATGTATTAAAGGAAAACAACATAGGGTTAAATTTCCCAAAGGGCCAGCCACAGAGGCAATTGACATTATAAATATGGTTCATATTGATATATGTGAACCACTAAACCTTCCTACACACATTTGAAATCAATATTTCATCACATTTGTAGATGATAAATCTAGATACACTAATTTATTTATTGACACATAAATTTGAAGCTTTTCCAAAATTTCAATTTTATAAAGAACATATGGAAAATCAAATTAATAAATGAAACAAAATATTAAGGTTTGATAAGGGGGGGGATATAAATATAATGAATTTATCAATTTTCTTGAAATGCATGGCATTAAAAGACAATACATAATAGTTGACATACCCCAACAAATGGGGTGGCTAAAAGAAATAATTTAACATTACTTGGTGGTGTTTTTAGTATGTTCTTCATTGGGGTCTTCCTAAATTTTATTAGGGAAAAAAAATAATGATCGTCAATTATTTTCAAAATTAGAGTCCAATTAAAGCTCTAAGTGAACAAATCACACCTTATCAATCTTGTACTAGGGTTAAACCAAATTTGTCAAGATTAAATGTTTTTGGTTCATAGGCTTTTGTTTTGATTCAAACATTTCATTGCACCAAATTATAATCCCATAGTGTTGAATGCATATTTTTGGGGTATAATGATGAATCCAAAGTCTACATGTTGATGAAAAAGGGGTCCCCCCAAGTTTTTTATTCTATACCACAAAAAATCTACTTTTTTTTTATCGATATCCACTATGCTAGAGGCACCATTAGAGGATGTTGATAATTATGAACTTCTTTTGGATTTAACATTATTCAAAATCCACAAATGGTCTTCAAAATATATTTCATTAATACTAGTACCATATTTAGAAAATCCAATGTCTATAATGTCTCTTCCTTCTACCCATATTCCCCCCTTGACATAGCTAGTTGATCCCCTCCAACCTCTCACTGATCTAGCTAAAACATGTTTTCATGTGAATATTGATGTAGATCCACCATCCCACTTACATCAACATGTCGACACACATTCAAGTTCACCTTCTTCATCAAATTCCTCCACTCCACATTTCACACCACTTGTTTGGCTTATAGAAACCATAGAAGGTTGTTCTACAAGTCTTAAAAGTCCTAAACCCCCTTGGAAATATTCACATGATTTCCTTGTTAAAAGTAATATACAATAACCCCTCATTCTTTCAAAAGTTCTATTTACTAATCATTTATACATTGAAAAAAGGCTATTGACTTTAAACATGACTTTTAAAGGAATAATTAGAGATGGATCTTTAACGCTTTACAAACCAATAGACAAAGCATTGCTCGTAAATGGATTTTAAAAATAAAATATACACCATTTGGTGATGTTCATAGATATAAAGTTAAAGTTGTTGCTAGGGGCTTTAATCAAATTCGTGGTGTGGACTATGGTGACACTTCTTCCCCAATTGTTAAAATAAATTCCATTAAAGTTTTATTAACACTAGCCACACAACATAATTTAGAAATTCATTAACTAGATGCAAAGACATCCTTTTTGAATGACATATAAGAAGAAGAAATTTATATGCAAATTCCTAAAGGATTGCATAATAAGTTGTCAAATCATTTAGTTTGTAAATTGCATAAATCTCTTTATGGCTTGCGCTAATCCACTAAAACTTGGTATCAACGTTTAAATATATATTCAATTTAAAATAATTTTCATCCCATAGATGTTAATTCCAATCTTTAGATATAGAAATTTAATAATGGACAATTTATTATTTTAACATTCTATGTAGATGATTACATTATTGTTAGAAATTTCTTACATTTGATCATTGATATGAAACTATCATTCCATTGTGAACCTAAAATGTCTAATGACGAAGAAATTACTTACCTTTCGAGCATGCAAATTCTTTGTGATCATGCTGTTGGTTGGTTGTGTACATATTTGAAGAAAAAAATCTTATCAATGTTTTACATTGCTAACCATGTGCATGTGTCATCCCATTAACATCCCATTAAAAGCTAGTTCAAAGCTTTCTCAAAAAGACTCCGCTATGATTCCCAAGGATAGCACACATGCTTAGATTTTTTATTCACAACTTGTTCGGAGCATGATGCATGCTATTGTGTTTTTTCAACCATAATACTTTTACATTGTATGTAGTCTGGTTCAACATTTGGCTAATTCGAGTGCTATGCATTGACAAGTTACAAAATGACTCTTATGATACATAAAAAAAACAACTTCAATTGGCATTAAGTTCAACAGAACCCCAACGGTCATGTGTTCTATAGTTATTTGGATGCTGACTAGGCTAGTGATGAAGATACAAGACATTTTACTTCAAGCTATTAATTTTTACTTGCTTGAATTATGGTGTCCCAGGGGAGTAAGAACCAAACATCAATGGCCTTGTCCAATATGGAATCCAAATATATGGCACTGTCCAAAGCCATTGCTGAGGCCATTTGTTGCAAAGATTGTTACAAGACCTTGGTTTTTCTTAATCCAATCCTACCCCAATTTTTTTTGACAAGTGCAATGGCTTTGACTATGAATCCGAAATTTCAGAATCATAGTAAACACATTGACATATAATATCACTTCATTTGAAAATAATTCCAAGCTAAACAAATCTGCCTCAAGTATGTTCCTATTTCAAATACGGCAACAAATATTTTTACAAGGGTTGTCAAAATTGACATGACACGACCATTTTGATGGACAAAAGTTTTTCGTTACCCTTGGGTTGCCCTCGTTATGTGTGGTGACTGAAAAAAAATTCAGTTGCCACATGATTAGTGATCGAATTTTTAATTTCATGTTACTAAACTAGGCAATCAAAAAAATTCGGTTGTCAACTTCCAGTTACAATAGTCATCGACAAATTTTTTTTGATCACCACCTTTTGATCGCCGTAGTTGGCAACCAAAACTTTTTAGTGTGCTAAAAACCATTTTGTGAGCTCCCCAAAAAACTTAGTTGTTTCAATCGACAATGGCCATTGATCCAACGATTAAATTTTTTTATCACTACCCAAAACATTTTGGTCTCTACCCGGATTTTTCGGGCAATGAACAAAAACATTGGTCACCAATTTTTGATCGTTGATGTGGCAACCATAAGTTGGCAACTGAGATTTTTTGGCCAACTCGAATTTTATGGAAAACTACTTTAAAAAGTTTTTGTCATTTGATCAACAGTGGCCATGGATTTTACAATTTTATTTTATTTTTGTCACTACCCAAAAATTGGTAGTTGCCTGAAATTTGGTCGCCAATATCTAGTCGCCATTTTAGCCAATCAAAAAAAAATTGATTGCTTTCGGTCACCAAACTATACGATTGAATTTTTTTGATTGTTGATTGTGGCAACCAAAAGTTGGCAATCGGTTTTTTTGTTGCGGTCACCATAGGCTTTACAATGACCAAAAGTTAGTGACTGAATTTATTATTTCAATCACCGTAGGGTTTACGATGATCGAATGAAGTTATTTTTTATTTTTTCTAATTGTTTTTTTAGCACCCCAACTTAATTTTGACCTAGGTTGACTGTAGATTAACCTAAGTTAACCTTATTGACATGATGTAGGGGGTGCATCTTCATCCAAATGTGTTTGTTGTATTGGGACGGACACATGAATGCGATGACAACCCTACTTTTGACCAAAAGTTTACCTAAAACTAAACATTACAATTGTATGTTGCACTTGGGTTTGTTTTCCTTAGCTCAAACTATCGAACATGACAACCCATTAGTCCTTATCCAAGCCTTAATGATTCATGTGGAAGTTAACAATTTTATTATTAGACAATGATCCCCACCTTCACCATTTCAAACATTATAGTCCTTATTACCGCCTATGTCAACCTTGTGCATTAGCTCAACAACCTTACACGGGCTCTTGAATCCTACTATCCAACTCAAGTCCAAGATTTCATGTGATCTTATGTTTCATTGGAGATTTTGTGGCTGTTTATAGCACTGACTTTCTTTTGCATGTGCTTCAACATTTACTTTCCCTAATCATTTTGATGTTGACCACGACATACACCAATTCACCAAAGGCATGATTCCTATCACCTTTTTCTTGGTAAGATTTGGAGGGGGAGATTTCTAATGCATCAAGGTGATTTCACCTTTTATTAAACAAAACAACTAAAAAAAAATTCCAAGAGAATTGCAATGAAGACTCAAGTGAAAATGAACAATTGTAAACTTGAACCTTGGTGTATCAAACAAATGGTCAAACATGCTATCAAAAGTCATCATCTTATGTGGGAGCAAATCCAAAATCTAGAACTAGAAGATAGAAATGGTGATTGCCGCTAGAGCATAGATTTTAACATTGTGATTAGTTCTCATAAGAAGAGACAAAAATCTCAATTGATGAAAGATTAGAAATTCTCTCATAAAACTTAGATGAAAAATCCTTTTAGACTTCAAATATAAATAGATTACTAATACAATTGTGGGAGTGTTAGATATTGATATATATACGTACAATGTAATGTATGAGTATTCCATATAGTATGTGAGGTTTGGTTGCCTCATTTTGGAACTATAGAAGAGGATTGTTTCTTCATAAGAAAATAATTCTCATTGCAAGTTAAGTCTTTGTCTTTTCCAAATAGTTTTAAATGTGTAGATGATTCTATGGTTGTGGGACATGATGGTGATCTAAAATTGTTCACAAATATGTGTTTTTGGGGGTTAATTATTGTATGGAAATGCAACAATGGTTTGATGAGTTTCCTAGAAATAAGTACTTTTGACATTTTTGCTTGTTATTGAGTAGCAATGACACCACCCATGAATAATCAAATCTTGGGTTGTGTTATGTGCTATCCCACATATCACCCATGGTAGATCATGTAATTGATAATCAACTTTTGGCATTGTTATTGCTTAGGAGATTGATATTGTGCTTCTTAGTTGAGACCGGGTATTTGAATAGGAACCATGTAGGGTACCTTCACAAAGTATTTGTCCAGTAACCATCCAAGATAACTGCCTTAAATAATCTGAAATCCTTGCTCCCAGGCCATACTCGCAATTTTCAATTTTTAAACAACTAGACCCATGCACTTAATTTTTTTTATTTTCTTCCAATCTTGCTATTAAAACCATTGTTGAGTGGTTTTTAGAATGAGGGAAAAATAATATCCACTGGTTATAAACTTGGCCGGTATATACCCATTTACTCATCGGTTCTCAAAATTTCCAAATAACTAGTTCTAGTATATAACCATGGTTTTCTTTTTTTAATTATTTATTTAAAATTATTTTTAAATTTTTATATATATAATTAAATTATTTTTTAAAAAATAGACCCTGGGACCTGTATGTATGTTACAAGAACCCATGAGGCCCCATGATCAGCTCTTTTCACTTGGGGTAGGGTCCCTCATTCTGGTAAGGTACCAATCTGACACCCTTACCTTACACACAAGGTCTCCTCGTGACCCATGAATTAGGCCCACTTTACACTAGGAGTCTGGCAAGGCCTATGTTGGTGCAAAAGTTGAAATCAGCCCCAAGGGCCTTTACACTAGAAGTCAAGGCTGAAATAGCCAAAAAAAAAAGTTTTCAATCTGCCCCCAAGTTAATAATAAATTAATGCTCAACTTTATGGCCTTGTTATTGGCCCTCGGGCTGAAAAAAGGATACCATCAAATTTGGGAGCCAATTTGCAACCCTTGGGGGGGGGCCCAATGTTTTTTTCGTGGCGAATTTTCACAACCTGGTGATCAAAAAAAAGGGCTGGCTGGTGAGTCCAACTATTAAGGGCTCTAGAGACTAGGACACTCTTATTTTATTTTATTTTTTATATTTTTTAATTTTATAATAATAATAATAATAATAATAATAATAATAACTCTACTTGATTTTCAAGTGCTAGAATCTAGTCTCAGCTTCTGGAACAACACTCCAACTGTCGCAATTGATTTGACCATAACCCTAGTAGTACCTTGGCCAATTCGACACACTAATTATATTATTTTCAAAAAATGTTGAAATGAAAATTTCAAAATAAATTATTTATTCGATGAAAGGTGTGTTGAAATGGCCAAGGTATTACAGTATTCAAAATTAATTAAGTAATTATTCAACAACCGTGTGTGTTGAAATGGCCAAGGTATTACGGTATTCCAAATTAATTAATTAATTATTCAACAAACGTGTGTGTGTTGGAAGGACTTCATTAACTTTGTATTCGGTGTGTATACATACCTACCTACCTACCTGGATTCCTTCCATTGGCATCAAGACTTCTTCTATTCCTTTCAAGTATTCCTTTCAAGTGTGAAAGAAACCCTGGCAAACTCCATTAATCAAAGCATCCAGCAAGCAAGGGGGAAAATAAGGAACAAAAGAAGAGAAGAGAAGAGAAGAGGACCAAAACCTAAACCTGACTGAGTCTAAAGAGTGGAGCCCAAAGTGTGTCACACAAGTTATCTATCTCATGGTGACCCATTCCTCAACTTTTGTTCACTTATTTTATTTTCATATCTCACTATCAACAATCAAGGCCCATGCCACATATCATACTAGCCTAGTACCTAGAACTCATGTCCACCACTAATTAAAATTTATTTATTTATTTATTTCATTTTTTAAATTAAAAAAATTCTAATTAATTCCTTAAGAGGACTAGCCCAAAAGAAAGAAAAAACTAAGACGAGGAAGTTGGTCAAAATCTTCGGGAAGGCCCCTTTTTCCAAAAAAGTTCATGATTTTGACAAGATTTTGCGGAATGTGAGTCAATTGGTGGTGCGGAGGTATGCCACGTACTAAGAACTCTGATGACAGCCTGAGCCCATCAAAATAGGAGAAACTTGATGTCTTGAACCTTTTTAATATACACAATTCCCAACCCAATTTGTTTCAATTTGTTTCAATTTCCAGCAACAAAATCCACTCAAAAATCAATATCTTCCACACCTTCGTTTTGAAAATTATGAAATGAACTTTATTAAATCTGACTTGTTGAGGGCTTTCCAACAATATCACGAACCCCCCCCAAAATCCAATAGAGTTTTCATTTTTTTTTATTCTTTTTTATTTTCATTGAGGAAATGGTTCAATAATCAATAGCTTCCACACCTATAACTCCAAATAGTCTCAAACCAAGTTGGTGCACCCTTACTCATCAAGAGCTTTCCAAAGATACCAAGAGTGTAGCATGAAAGGGATTTTAAAAAAAATTCTGGCTATTGAGAGCCCCCAAAATAATCACTTCATATTTTCATGTTTTAATTTCACTTTGTGACGAAATTTCCCCAGAAGGAACCAAATTTATTGTTATTTTTATTGATCCATCCCTACTACCAAGAACCCTACCATGAATTGATGATCTAAATCAAGCAATTGAATGAGGATATAGTGAGTCAGATTTATCACAACACATATCATTGAAGTTTGAATGACTTTGTTTCTTGTTCAAAAGCACGTTGCAAGTCACATGCATTGTTTTTCCACTTTGCCCAAAAAGCTTCCCCAAGCAATTCGTAACCAATGGCCCCCACATTGGTTGGTGCTTGAAGGGTATCCACTTGCCAATTCAAAGGCACAGTTGTCATGAAGAGATGATGTCACAATGGGTCCTCAATGAGATATTTCCATTGTGATCCAATAGCATTGTGACACATTACTAACACTCCTAAAACACATCATACCAAATTGGGCCCTCCTTCCCATATCGATGTGCTGAATATAAATCAACCTTTGAAAACTTGTAACACTATCAAAACATCATAGTCACATTAGTGTGGTTTTGCTTTTTTGTTTGGGTATAAAAAAAATTTGTGTTTGTTGTGGCATTTCATATTTAGAAGTACAAAGGCAAAGAAGGTGATTTTGCAAGGGGTGTGTGTGTGTGAGTGAGAAAGAGACAGAGATTAATACATATGTTGAAGGATGTGCTTTGATTGTGAAGGTTTACAAAAGTTTTGTATAATGTGTTTGATTTATAGTAGACATGAAAGTTTTTGAGAGCTTTCATGAAGGTAAAGGATGCTTGAATGAAACATCAAGCTCCATCCAATGATAACTAGAATTGAGGGGAGTTTGATTTTAAATTGTTGAATTGGAAGGTGATTTCATGATATTATTACATGTTGTCAATGGTGGAGAGAAGGTGAGTTGTTTATTAACTTATTATCCTTTGGATTTGGGTATTTCAATCTCTTCTTAGAGTTTGAAAAATAGTTGTTTGGATCATACATATTTCGTAACACAAAGCAAAGACAAAATAGTTGTATGTGTATATATGTATTTCAAGCAATGGCATTTTCCAACAAACAAAGTAATTTAGTTGAAAAAGGTGACTTGTCGCCATTAACAACAAAGTTGCAACAAGCATGGCTACAATCACAATTGCCCAAAGTACAAAAAATTGAGTCCTCTCCTTTCTCCTTCAATACTTCTCACAAAGTTCGATATCAAACTGATGCAGAACCTTTGATTCACAAATCATTGTTTTCACGTCTTCCTGAAAAGTTTTTTTCCCCATTACTATATTCATATTCTACCAAGGATTCTATCCAATTTTCTAGTTTTCCTAATGATGAACCACTTTCATCTAAAACATTGACCAATGTTGGAGACTTGAAATTTGATGAAAAGTCTGAACCCAATACGATAACTTATTTTGATGCCATACTCATGGAAGAAGACATAGATGACAAACTTTGTATGGCTCTAGAGTGTATAGTTTGCCAAACCCTACAAAAAGAGTTTGCTAACCTTATTGGTGAAGATTTTGTACCACCTATCGATGGGACGGAGATTTGTGGAAACATGGAAGTTGGGGCGGAAATAGATTCCAACAACAAATCTTTGGACATCAACCAATTGCCACAAGAGTTATTTGAAGATCATTTGGTGCATGAGTGTGGGAATATATTGGGTGAAAATGATTCACAAAATGAATACATCAGTGCAGGGATGACTATGTGTCTTCCACATGGTGGTGAAAAGGTCCAACACAATGTTGATTTTACATTTGAGTTTGGTGATGACAATCATCTCCCGATTTTACTTCTCAAGTAAGACCATCCACAAGTATGACCTAATTTACTTTTGTTCAATTTTCATTGATTACTCCATTATATGCACATCATCAACACAAAATTTGATCAAGTTAATTTTTTCCTTTTATTGTTAGACCAAATTCCCAAATAGGTTTGTGCATAACTTCATTGTTCATGTGGAGTTTTATAAAAACAATGTTTTACAAAATTTTAATCTCAAAGTATGAGATGATATATAAAACTTGTTTTGATGTTATGAAAAAAGTTAGTTATTACATTGACAAAATCTATGTGCATGTATATTAACTGGGTAATAGCCTATTTTAGGTGCGGAGAGGCAATCGAACAAAATGATTTGAGAATGGCCACTCAAATAATTATAAAACTTCGTGAACTTTCATCACCAAATGGAAATGGTGTACAACGCATGGCTCATTACGTCACAAATGCCTTGGTAAAATATCATAAAATGATTGACAAAATGATTTGAAAATTTGATAATCAATTTCATGCATCCTCTTATATTCATGTAAGGTGGACATTAAGTGTTGGAAGTGTATATATTTGAGTTTGATGTTTTTATGTGTCATTTGTGTAATTGAATTTTAGGTTGCAAAAATGTCTGGAGCTGGTGCACAACTTTACACATCACTTGACAACAATAGCCCTTCCGTCGGTACAATTTTGCGAACCTATAGATCAATTGTCATGGATGTGCCATATGTGAATTTTGGCATCCAATTTTGCACTACACAAATCTTAGATGCTTTCAAAGGTGCTACGCACGTGCATGTCATCGACTATGGCATCCTATATGGGTTGCATTGGCCATGTCTCATTCAAGAACTTGGAAAGAGACCAGAAGGGCCACCACACCTTCGAATCACAGGTACTACATTCTTCATTTTATTGTCAAAATTCAATTGAAATAGGCTACAATACATTTCACATCCTTTAATTGGTTGAACTTTTACATGTGGTATTGAAATGGGAATTCAGGGATTGATCATCGTAGAGAGCCAAACTCCACATCATCAGAAAGGGTTCAAGAAACTGGCCAACGATTGGCTAAATTTGCAAAGTTATGTGGAGTGCCATTTGAATACATTGCTATTGCCAAAGAATGGGAAAACATAACAATAGAAGAACTTGACTTGAAGGAGCGTGAAGTGCTAGCAATCAATTGTTTTTTTAGACTTCAACACCTTCTAGATAATCAAGTTGTACCAGCAAACCCTCGATTACATATACTCAAAATGATTCGAACCATGAATCCAAAGGTATGCAAATTACCACTACCTGATTACATCTAAATGATTGCTTCAAATATTGGATATTATATTATTGGTTATTTTATATCCAATGTCATTCACACCTATTCTCAACATGTGAATAACATTGTTATATTATCTTGTATCAACATCTACATGGCTTATCATGCAAATGCAATTATGATAACATTAATTTTATTCCATAAATCTCATGGGGTTGATGGTGTTGTGAAGGTTTTTGTAACAGGAGTGGAGAATGCAAGTTGTAATGAACCTTTTTTCATATCTCGTCTTTCTCAAACCATCAAACATTATTCAATCCATTTTGACACATTGGATGTGGTCACTTCAAGTATTTCTGAAAAACATAGAATTGTTTTTGAAAAAGAGATTCTTGGTAGGCAGATTTTAAACATTATTGCTTGTGAGGGCACATCAAGAGTGGAACGCTTTGAATCCTACAAGCACTGGCAAAGATGCATTCAACGATCAGGATTCATACAAAGGCCCTTACCATTTACAAATGCAGATCAAAAAGTTAATTATGAATCCATGTTGGGTTCTTATGATAAACGTTTTGGCATTGGGAAAGATGATGGTTGGTTATTTATAGGATGGAAGAATGCAATCATGTGTGCATTCTCAACATGGAAACCAATCCCCTTGAGAATAAAAGTTTAGTTTGTTTTTAATTACATTTTTTGATAGCTTGATGGAAATTTCTTTTGAATTTTTTATGTTAATTTTTTTTTTCAACTTCTTTATAAAGCTCGTGTAATGTAACAACTATATTACTATTAGTATAACAATTTTGAACACATAAACATATGTTGCATTTTGGAGTACAAGACAAATTGTTTTAAAGTTTTATTACAACATGAACACAAACAATTGGGAGCCTAAGACAACATTTGTTAGTTTATAAGGAAAGTATGGTTGACGCAATAAACCAACAATATCAAATGCCAATTTGATTATCTGACTTGTTTTTAAGGAATCCAATAATTTAAACCATCCTTGACTTTTGTCAAAGTGCCATTGGAGATGTTACAACAATGGTCATTTTTTATGTCATAAATGCATTGAGGCCCATGATTTGTGGTGGTGGATAAAAGTTCATTAAAAAAAATGGTACACTAACACATGGTGTCCCCATAAAATAAAGTTCAAATTGTGAAGATTATTTGAAAACATCTTGGTGAAAATGGAAATATTTTTATAACATGCAACAAAAACAATGAAGGACTTTTTAAAATATTTTATTTTTTGGTCCAAGTGCATTTTAGGGACACATGAAAATCAAAATATATGTAGTGGAATAATGACACATCTATTTGTATAATTGTGAACCTTAGAACCCAAGGTTTAAAGTTTCTTATGAGTTTTGTTTCAAAGTTCAATTAGACATTTTAAACAAGTCAATTTGAACATGGTCAATTTGATTAGTGATCTTTTTGTATTGGTTGAGTGTTGGACCTTTTGACTAGTCAATTCAAACAACAAATTGTGGTCAAGAATTTTTTTGGGCAACAAACAATTAGATGTATATATAATCCCCCCTCTCCCCCCCCCAATTCATTTATTGATGTCCAAAAACAATAATCATGATCTATTATTTTTGGACTTTTTTGGCAATAATGTTTTTTTTCCCCCCATAGGTAGGTAAGTTTATGGGTAGGATGTAAAAACGTATGTAAGTAGAACATAGGTACATCATCATTCATGACCCAAACTTTTAATTAATAGGTAGTTCATGCAAATAAGTTAGAAATAACCAAATTACAATTGTAAATATGTAGGTAAGTAGGTAAATAGGTCATATATGTCGTAGGTTGTAGGCAACCTAACCCATTAAACATATAATAACTTGCAAATATAATATGCCACAAAGAAAAATTTGAACCCTTGACATCCATGGTCACAAACCAAATCCTTCATCAACTCATCACACCTTCACATTGTGACAAATATATCAACACATTGTTATAACATATTTGGGCTCCACATAGTTGTGCACTACTTACGACAATCAACTATTTTATATTTTTCTTATGTTTCGTATGGTTTTCAATGATTTATCATTATTTATGTCAATGTCAAATTTAATTTAAATTGATATACATTTCATGGACATGAAAGGATATGTTAATTTGTTTTTTCATATCCATGTTGGTGGACAAGGAAAAAAAATGAGGTAATTATAAAATGAAGTTTCAATTATTAGGAAAGGTGGGAGATAGTTATTGTGAACATTTATAGGAAAAGGAAATGGTTATTAAGAAAGAAATGAAATAGACATGCCTGAAAATGAGGTAGTTATTTTTAAGATTGTCTTTGGAATGGTCCATGGATGACCATATGAAGGATTCCAAAAAACCCCCATAACCAGTTTTGATTACTCATCATTGGAATTTGTTTCAAATCATTTGACATATCTAAACCTTGAAATGCATTTTCTCTTGTGTCTTCCTCAAATAAATAAAAATGACCATGTTTTCCCAAGTTGTTTAAAAAATATAATCATTGAATTGGACAAGGTTCACAAAATCTCAAATCACGTGTAGGAATTGTTTTTCAAATTAACTGTGTTCACAAACTAAACTTCTTATCAATCATACCTTCAAATTTTATTCAATTGAAGCAAAAGAAAAATTGATATATCTTTCAAGGTTTTTTTCTTGGGGCTATAAAAAACATTTATTGAAATGAAATTTGAATTTTTTGATTTAAGTTATATAAAAATTTATTTAAATAAAATATATAATGATGCATCAAAATCAAATATTTTCCAACTTTACAATTGATTTTAATTTGTCATACATGTGGTTTTGCATTTTTTATCACAAAATTATATCATTTAATGTAATTTTTTATTTTTAGTTTATTTTATGAAAATTACTATAATTTTGATTTGGCCAAATTTTACCTCATACATAGTTTAGACAAAATCATTATTGGTTAAAATATCATAACACATTAACTATGTAAAATTCATTATACATTCCCATTAATTAGATCATGCATGTTTGGTTTTGATTTCAAGATTTTAATTTTACAATTGATTACATTCAACCCTAAAGTGCCCACAATTTATAACAAATTACAACAAAAATGATTATAAATTTATTATAAATTACAAATATTAAATTTACAATGTATTGAAAAAAACTTCAAATAAAATTTCATGAATAAATCAACAAATATTTTTTTGTTCAAAAATGAATGGGAAGATCGAAAAATTCAAAGAAGAAAAGTTTAACGTAAAATATTTGTTGGAGGGTGCAAAAGTGTAGATGTTGTGCATTTAATAGGAGGATAATGACAACCAATTGTTGTAATTGCACCAATTCTTGATCACAGAAATGGTCATTACGTTAGGTCAAACATGGTACTTAAGCATTTTGATTTCAAAAAAGATGTTGATCTAGATGTTCATGTTAAAGTGTTCAATTATGCAGTAAAAGAAAATGTAGAGACTTCTAAAGAATACATGATTAACGTGTTTAACTATATGTTAAGAGATATGACATTGGATTGGTGCCATAATTACATGTCAATATTTCCTAATTGTATTTTTTCAGAGCTTATACATGCATTTTACAAACATCATCGAAAGATTTAGAATGACAAGCAAATATACATGAAGTTGAAGAATGTGAATTAAGAGGAGATTGAGTGGTTGGAGGTTTATTATGAGCATATTCAATAGTTGGTTCATGGTTTACAAGTACCAATCATGGACAATTTTCTAATTGTTATGTTTAGAGTGGGTTTGCAATCATACCTCATAATTGTGACTAGAAGAATGAAGCGATCAACATTACAACAACATAAGGAAGTGACAATGTTGTGTGAAGAAGTTATGACTATTGTAGAAGCAAGGAGTGCACTATTAATACCACAAAGTATCAAGTACGTGGTACCAACAAAAACACAAAATAATACAGGGAAAATTGACAAACATTACACAAATTGTCGGATGACAAATCACAATGTGAAGACATGCAAAAAAAAGAAAAAATAGACCACGATGGCAACCATAGAGGTGACCCAACCAAGTTAAAGAGCATAGAAGACATCTTCATATGCATGTCACATGTGTGGTTTGAATGGCCATAAAATGATAGATTTTCCAAAATTTGCATACATGCAAAAAATGTTTCATAGGAAATTTGTGATAGTAACAAAGGTTCAACCTATTGATGAGACACCGCTATTACAAAATGTGGGTGCAATTCACTAATCTTTGTTCATTAGACCAATGAATTCACTATTTCATCACTAGTCCCCATTCATTATAACCAATGAATTCATTCAAAATCCAGTGAAATCATTTAGCGTACATGGACACCTTTTGTTGTAATGCACAAACAATCATTGTGGATATGAATGTGGTGGATGTTAATGCTACCACAGGAAATAAAATAATTGAAAAACATGTGTTCAAGGACATATAATGAAAAAAAGCAAAGAGTGTTGTTCATTGGGAGAAAGAAAAGCAATTGAAACAATCTATGGTGGAGGCAATTCAACAAATTAAAAAAACACAAACCCAAATTGAAGCACCATCCACATCCATGGAGGGATGGAACACAACTAGGTCCAGTATGCCAAATATTATTCTTGTGGATGCACAAAAATCTCAAGAAGTAGTGAATTCACAAGGGAAACTGATCACAATAGAAGAGATTTTTTAAAACATTGATAGGTAGATGTTATAAACAAATTATACTTTGAACTCAGGACAACTGCTTAAAATAGCTCTAAAGCTAAAGAGATATCTTTGGTAAAAGTTAAAACCAAAGAAAACTTAAAATGTAAGTATAACAACCACAAATAAACAAGTTGGTTCTCTAGTACCAAAAGTAAGGACAATTGTTGTAACAATATATAACATATGGCAGCTATCCAAGTACAAATTGGGAAGAATACAATAGAAGATGTGTCGTTGGATGGAGGTTCTGGAGTTAATATTATTACAAAACAATTGAGATTGAGGTTGGGGCTTCCAAAACCTAAACCTGCACCATATAATTTGAGGATGGCAGATCAAACAACCACAAAACCAGTGGGGTTGATCAGAGCTTTGAAGATATATGTTCTCCCTGGGGAATCTAACCAGGTGCCCAAGCAGATCCCTCCCCAGGTATGTGTCTCTTCCTCTGATCAGGAATGCTGTGTTAGCAACTCCAGGATCCCCTTTTCAGAAAGCTAGCAGAAACTCAGAATGCAGACTACTGTCATCTTGAGCACAATGTTGTTGTAAAATCAATGGTCAAATTGATGCTATGCACTGTAAGACTCTGTGTTTGCACTTCTTACTGTCTCTATTTGGCTGGATTTCTTGCCAGGGAAGCCTTTAGCACTGTGATGTGAATGATAGTTTCCTCCATTGTATCATGGAAGTGTCCCACATGTTGAGATCTTCTGCTTCAGTTGTTACATCAGTGTTTTCATCTTGATGCAGGGAGGTGATCAAGTGCATCCACCAGCACCTCCTCTGTCAAGTTCAGGGAGCACTGAGTATCCAGCGGTGGTAGATACCCATGCTCCTCCAGGCCCAGGACTGTCTACTGGGTAAGCTCTCTATCCACCTGCTCCAGGACCATATTGTCTGGTTCCAACGGTGACATGTGCAGGCTTGTGTGTCCAGGGTACTAGATGAAGATGAACCAGAATACGACATTGGAAAAGTGTTCAGATCATCCTGTTCCAGCCAATGAAGAGCAAAAGCTTCCCACTTCAGCCTACAATACAAAGAATTCTCAGCCCAATGTTCATGTCTCATAACAGTGGTTGTTTCACTAGTTCAAAATTGTGCTCACTGCACAAAATCCAGGAGTACTTCAGGATCGATCCTAGTGAAGCACACTCAAAAGGTTTCTGGCATAAGAATCTTTGCTTTAAGAAGCAGAGGTTTCAATTGTTCTTGCAGGTAAGATTCAGGTCAAAAGAATCCTTATCATCTAGATCATGACAGGCTATAGAAGTTTCTACTTGTGAAAGGTTTCTGTGATTGGTGTAGTTCAAACCTCTTATTCATGAGGATGATGAATCAGAAGAAGAATCAAATTCCTCTGAACATGGAGTAGGCAAAGACGTAGAAGACATCTATAGGGAATAATATCAAGTATCCTACTACCCTACTACCACACACAAGGAAGGTCTGAGTGGAGGGAAGGGATCACAACATAAACACCCAAGAACCCTCGCAGGATTGTGCACAGAAAGATCTGTAGATCTATCCAATCAAAAAATGCAACAGGATTAGTTTCATGTCTCTTAAAGCACCTTATCAGTCTTCCATAAAGCAGACTCAAAGGTTTGTAAGCAAAAACCCATGAAGTATATTTGACTACACACTGGGACAGGTTGTGGAAGATGGCATGTAGGGCACTCATACTGACAAAACTTTCTTATCTTCCTAAGATTTAGAACATACGGAACTTTGTAAAAGACACACTCAGCATCTGAGTCATCAGAAACTTTCTATTGCTGGTGGCAGTATATATATGGCACATCCAATCTTTGCACCTGAACCTACAGTGGGTTTTGTTGAAAAGATCACAAAATAGGAAATTTGCTCCTGATGTGGGTGTGCAATTCGTTGATTTCTACACTCATCATGATAAAATGGGAAGGATACACCTTCACAGATGTCCTCATGATAGGCAATCTGCTGCACAATTTTTGTTTGGACATCAAACTATAACATCTGAAAAAGCTGAGTAACCTGCACCTTCAAAGTTTGATTATCTTTGTTGCTGCATGGAACTTCGTTGGAATTGTGAAAAAAAGTCTGCTTTAGGTCCAGGATCACTGGGCCCCACCTTGCTCAAGGCAATATCAAAATGATGAAGCTGAACTTCTTGAGCAGCAATATCCTCCTGCCCAGTACACATACACGATATGTGAATCTTCCACAAATGAAAATACAAGAGCAAATGCTCATGTAGCAGAAAGTCAACAACAAGGAGCTACAGGGGAGGAGAAAGAATTACTTCCAATGCTGCTAATGCAGCCTCGTGACAAACCCCTGTGATATCTGCACCTGTGTAGGATGGGGTACGAGCAGCTAGAGCAGCACAGTCCACATCAGGTGCACATGGTGTATTGTGCAACTGTATCTGAAATATCTGCTGCCTTGCTGTCTCATTTGGTGGCCCAACATACAAGAGTCGGTCAAATCGCCCTGCTCCATATGCATAACATCACATGTTATTATAGCCCACAAAGCAGGATTGTAAGGTGGAGAAATATATTTATAACATGGTCACATTGTTTCTCTAATAATCTCTTTCAATGAAGAGAAAAACATAAAATCATAGACTTGAAAAAAAACCATAAAAGACCAGGTTTACAATGAAGAGATGTCAATCCCAGGGTACCTGGGCGCAGAAGGGCAGGGTCAATTATGTCAGGACGGTTAGTGGCAGCTATAACTGCCACACCTTTAGTAGATTTCAATCCTGCAAGCATGGCAAAGTAAATAACCATTCTCACAACCCATTGCTCATTCTCTGATTCTCTGATTTTCACAAAGACACTGCAATTCCTACGGGATTGCATAGGATTGCTTAATGCTTCCAAGCTTTGCTACAATCTTTGGCTGTGAGCAGATTTGTTTACATAAAAAGTGCCTAGTGGAACACAGCTCCATGTACAGTGACAAAGAGCAGTCAAATTTAGTTTAAGATCACTTCAAAACAATCTGATAGGTCTCAGATTTGAGTTGGAACCTGGGTGCATAATATCTTCTCTACTTTGGACAAATTTTGGGTGAAACTGGATTGGAAAACCAAACAGGTAGAGAAAAAGATTAGAGAATATAGCAAATAGAAATAACACACCATCCATTTCAGTGAGAAGTTGACTCATCACCCGGTCACCAACAGAAAGTCCACCATGACCAGTATCCCGTGCAACAGCGAGCCCATCAATCTCATCAAAAAACACAATTGATGGTGCAGCTGCTCTGGCTCTTGCAAAAAGTGCCTGTACTGCCTTCTCTGACTCACCCACCCATTTACTGAACAGTTCCGGACCTTTCACAGCAATGAAATTGAGGCCAGCTTCTGAAGCAACAGCCCGTGCTAGCAAGGTCTTGCTGCAGCCTGGTGGACCATATAGAAGGACACCTCGAGGTGGTTGTGCTCCGATTCGGGTGAAAGCAGTGCTATGCTTCTGTGGCCACTCTACTGCCTCCTGCAGCTGCTGCTTCACCTCCTCCTGCCCTCCTATGTCACTCCACCGCACTTTTGGCACCTCCAACATCACCTGCCTTTCCAATTTGCCGTGGGGCTTCAGCAACAGACCATAACAACTTCACAGAAGAGAAAGCCAACACAGCACTCTGGACAGCAGCAACTGACCTCAATGCCAAATTGAACTTAATCCCCTGGTGGTTGGTCAAAACATATTACTTGCTTTCTATGCACTCAACCAACAGAGGACCTTCTCCATTCTCTTGCAGGTTTAATCACACAACATCTTAGTGGACTGCTGTTAGCTCAGGCAGGACGATGCCGCTCACCTCACGCATTGCACTGGGTCTGACCCTTGTCTTAGCTACTTCAAAGTCTTCCAGTGTAACCTCCAAAACAAAGTGCTGATCTTTTGGGTATGTTGAACCACTCTTCTCATCCAAGGATGCCACTTCCAATTGAGTGCACAAGGAGCTCATGGAGTCTTGTCTTCTGGACTTTGAAAAAATGATGGAGCGCCGAAGAGCAGAGAGGGCAGCTTCATGACAGAGTGAAGCAAGGTCAGCTCCCACAAAGCCATGTGTACCAGCTGCAAGCTCCTGCACTTCACTAACACACAGTGTGTGCTTCATTTCACAGAGCAGTGCCTCAAGTATTTCCTGTCGCCCCTGTGGGGTTGGAACTCCTGCCATTGAGATCCATCATCAGAGACTCATTAGTAATTAATATTGAAATCTTGGCATAACTTAACAAGCTTTTGGGGCAGACTAATTGGAATCCCAAATGAACTTGCAAAGCTGGAACTGCAAGTCTAGATATGTGCAGAAACCCAAGCCCAAGACTCTTCCTCTTCAGACAAATGGGAGAGTGCAGCTCAAGCAGATGGATTGCCTATTACCTATCTCAAGTTCCCGGTCAAATCGGCCAGGCCGACGCAATGCTGGATCAAGTGCATCAGGCCGATTTGTGGCAGCGATCACAAGGACACGCTTCTGGCCACCCTCATCCATCAGTTTGAGTAAAGTCCCCACTATACGCTGTGCCAACTCTTCACTGCCATCCTTGCGTTCAGGTGCTATTGCATCCACCTCATCTATGACCACCTTCAGCAAATATTTGTCAGCATCTTGCTATCACAGGAATTCCTGCCTCACTGAGCCTTGAAACCATCTGCTTGGTAGGTAGTCAAATGGGTAAGAGTCATTTACCACAGACGGGGCAGCCTGTTCAGCTGCTGCAAAGACTGCTCTCAAAGCCTGCTCACTTTCCCCATAAAACTGGCTTACAATGTCAGGGCCCTTGATTGCAAACAAGGGGACACCAGCCTCACAGGCAGCTGCTCTTGCTAATGTGCTCTTGCCTGTTCCAGGCGGTCCAAACAATAGTAACCCCCGTGGTGCCTGCAGACCATACCTGCCTCATCAATGACACAGGCATCAAATTTAACGAGTGAATCAAGACATAATGCAGCAGTGAAGGACAGAAATGTTCCCACTGTAGAAGCCATGTAGTCCAGGAAGGTGATGTACCGCATGAACAGATGAGAATGAAGAAGTGACAGATCCACAAGCTGTTTGATTGTTCTAATTTGGTCTGAAAGACCACCAAGAGCTGAGTACTTGACTTGCTCCTCCAGAACTGGTGAAACTTTTGCTGCAGCTATATCACCAGTTTCTAAACTTTGAACCTCAACTTTCTTGCTATCAAATTGGTTCTCTGGTATCTCCTTATTTGTCTGTGAAGGTGCAAGCAAAGTGATATTTGTCATGTGCCCAACTTTATACACAGAAAGGTGTGGGGGTGGCAAAAGGTCATTGATGTTCAGGTTTGGCTTAGCATCTTTGACACTGTCACTATCTGTGACATTCGAATCTCCACCTTTTGAAATACTGGAACTACGAGCATGAGTAACCACAAAGACACAGTCGCACCCACATATAGGTAGAGTCACCAGGTTCCCTGGTAGTAAAAAGCGGCCACTCAGCCAGCGTGCTGCAAAAGTTTGTAACAAATCCTTCCCTTTCGTTGTTTCCTTCTCCAAAATGGACCAGACTGCTGCTATACTCCCAAGATCAGTTCTCCCCCTTTTGGCATTCTCTTGAATCAAGGGTCCTGGGCTACTACTTCTGCCTTTTTTACTTCTGGCTGGAGAATGGGAAGGTGCCTTGCTTGATGATATCTCCTTTGTCTGCTCTGAGCTTCTGTCTTGGAGTGGTGAGTCTACGGTCCTGGTTCCCAACTTAGTTGAACTTGAAGTAGTTCTGATGACTTCTGGTCTTGGTGGTGAAAGTTGTGTTGTTGTATTGTCTGATTGTGATGGTGTGCACCAGCTCAGAGTCAGGTGTGTGCAGTTGAGGACTTCCACTGTTGATGACAATACTCTTTGGTTGCTCATAGGTGGTTGCTGCTCTATCTGTGCTTTTGTTTCACAGAGATGAAACAGATTGAGCAGGATAGTTGAGCCCAATGAAGGGGAGCCAAGAGCAAGTCCAAGATGTTTTGACATTCTCACACCATGACCGACTAACTGTGATACCAGAAAGCATCCCCAAAAACCACATTTTAGCACATCAGTATAATAACTGTGAGAGGAGGAGAAGTCGGTATAGAAGGCAATGCAGAGAGAGAATACAGCAAAAAACACATAGAGGTGCCAATCTCTCTCACAAGGAGAAATCAATAGAACAAACCCCTAACCCTAAACCTCATGCCAAAGCTTCTTCATAAGTGATAAGGAGTGAGGGCATAGTAGTGAGTTACCTTACGAGATGGCCAAGCAACTGCAATGACAAAGAAAATGCCTGGAGTGTTGCTTGATATACTCGGCAAAGAAAGCTTGCACTGCCTACCACAGAGCTCCATCAAAGACACCACAGAAGAAGAAGAAGAAGAAGAAGAAGAATTGGACGATGTCTCTGTTCCACCACCTACTGAGACCTGCAAGGAACAATATCTGTCCATGCTCATTGCCTGCTGGTGTTATGCATCCATCGCGCAGTTTTGCTGAATTCCAGAGTTTTCTTCAGTTTGGACTCCTCGCACAAAAAAGGCTGGCATTGCTATTGACGACCAGGAATCCAACAGGCAACGAAAAAAAACCTCTCCAAACCCTCGAGGAAAGAAGCAAAGAATCCTCGAGTGGCGGCAAAATGCAAACGAATAAAGAACGGATTAGAGGACGCACCGCGACGAGATTTCCAGTGGAAACGGATGCAGACAACATTGCTTCCTCGGACATCCATAAGACAGCACCAGAGCCACTCTCCTTCTCCTCTACGCTCACTACACTACACCTCACAGCTCCGAGAGAATCTCCTTCCGATGCTGAAGGATTCTTGAACTCCTTATTGTTACTGTCTTTGTTGTTGACGCCTTTCGTTGGAGTCTGCAGGTTCCCCGAGCTTCGCCGTGAGCCCGCCATGAGGGCACGAACAAGAGGAAGAAGAAGATGAGGAGGAGGAGGAGGGGGACAGGGTTTTGGTTGTGTGGTGGCGGACACCAAAATTGCACATCAAAAGAGTAATTCTTCACCAAAAGAGGAGCTGAAAAACTTTCCAGAATCTGCGAGGGACAGCGAATTAGACTCCCAGCTTCCGCAACTCCTTCGAAACAGAGAAACCGTGCACAAATTCTTTTCTCCCGCTCCCTCCTCACGTCTCTCGACGTCGCTCTTGGTGTGTCTCTCTTCTGTCTCTCTCTCTCACGCGCGCACTTAGTCTGCGGCTGTTGCGTTTTCCTACATCCCTTCCAAGAGAGAGTTTATCCATTATTCATCCTCTCTTCATCTACTCCAACGTGGGATGAATCTTGTTTTTCCTTTAACCTACTATGATGAAAAATCTAGGGATGTAAACCTAGGTGGATGAAACATCACGTCAACGCCAAAAGCAAGATGACAAACTCTTGACGGTTGATGGTGATGGGAAGTGATGTGTAGGATGCATGGTTTCTATTTTTGTGTTTGTTTGTTCTTTTGCATGTTATGGATTTGTTAGTGTTTATGATTAATGGTGCTTGAGTTTTTTTTTTTCGTGCTTGTAGTGGGTATGTTGTGTGGAGCAAGGTGTTTGTGAGGATTTTTTCTTCGGATGTCAATGAACATGGGATGGTGGTAGAGCTTAAGAAGCAAGGATGTCAAGTGCTTTAACTAGGTAAATGTTTTTTAGAATTTTTTTGTTTTGTGTGGATTGCAATTTAGTTTTGAGACTTTTTTTATTAGTGTTGAAGGGATGAATGCCCCAAAAAAGGACATTGTTTGTTTTCCCAAGGAGGTAGTTTTTTCCATTGTGTTGTAGACCCTTTAGGAAATGTTGTGTGGAATTACAGACCTAGGTCCATGATCAAGGGGATGACGAAAGATGTAAGGATTTTGTGCAAGCGACCATCTTGGCAAAGGAGTCTATATGAGTGGGCGTTGTGCTAGATGGTTTAAGTATGTTGTTTGACAGAAGAGAATACCCAACAAACTTGGACCTCTGAATGCATGTTCAAATTGTTGGTTTGGGTTTTGTTGGGTTCTTCTAGTATGGGTGTTGTAATTACATTTGTCAAACTTCTTGAAGTTTGCCTACAAAATAATAGGGATTTTTGTGTTACTATTTTGAGCTTCATTTGTTTTACTTAAATTTTATAATTTTTATTTCGTAAGGGATTTTTGTGAAATGTTCCAGTGTGGGTGTTGTAGATGTTATATTAGGATATTATGTTGCAATAATTTATGTTACGTGTGGTTTGGGAATTAAGGGAATTTTTTTATGTGTCAATTAGGTCAATTGATGCTTAAGAGAATGAAATTAGAGTGGTCTGACCCTTGTAGACCTATACGTAGTAAATTTCATAAAACATCTTTTTTTAAAGATTGTACACCTTCACCAAATTGCAAGATGAATTTGTGGAGTTGCATGTTTTGTGTACATAGTTGATGTTGTGTTGTTGATGCATAGTCAATGGGCAATTAGGAACTTGTTATGCCTGTATTTTTGGTATTAAAGTTGGTGACAATCTAAAGGAAACGTTAGTAGGGTTATGAGATGATGGAGGAATGTTGTTGTTACAATGAATAACATAACCACAATTTCAAAACTTGACCAACACAATTTCAAAGGACATCCACCTTTAGGTACCTTGGTGACTTGCATTTTTGGTTTGTCACAACTGAAATAATAGGATTTGATCCCAAAGAAGCAAGGCAAGGAGACCTTGCAATTGATGTGGCTTTGTTAGGGTTTTTCATTAGGACAACAATATGTTTGAAAGTTTTTCATCATGACTGGGGTTGGGTCCTCATTAACTCAAATAATTCCAAGTTTTTTCTATGTATTTAAATGGCCTTATCATTAAAAATGAAAGATCCCACTTATTTCATGATAACTTTAATAACATTATTAAAGTAAGAGATATTTGGTTATCTGTAGACCCACCATTTGTTGGGAGGATGTGCAAAGTTTTTCAAGCTTGAAGACAATAGTGAGTTTAGGGAGGGAGATAGGATCGTTAAAATAGAGCTTTCTAGAACAATTGATTATGTATTAAGTTGGAGGCTTTGCAAAAGTGGAGAAAGGATATTAAGCTAGGTTTATATAGGTGCTAATGAGATAAATTTCAATAGTAAGATAGAAAATAACAAGGTTTTTGTAATAGAAATTGAAAAGGACTTCAAAGGTTGAACTCTACAAAAATTTGAAAGGAAAAAATCTTTGTAACCAAAATGGAATGGAGTGCAACTACTAGGCACAAGACAAATAACCTATTGCAAATAAACCTCCTAACTCTCACCCATTTACCTTTGTACATCTAGAAATAGAAAAGCCACCCCCATATGCTAGCAACATTTGGGTTCTAACATTACCTATAGATTTTGATAGATGTGTCAAAATATATATATTTGGAATGGAAAAATGGTTTCAACTCGAGGATAGATTAATAAGAGTAGAACGTGTTGATCTAACTTCTAAACTAATGAATTGGATGTTAAAAATTGATGGAAATGGATTACAACAATGGGTTCAAGAGAGTGAAGACCATGTAGATTTCTATGTTTACCTTTACATGATTCATAAATAAAAAGTGACAAAATTCTATGACTAACCAATGTATACATCATGAATAGTTTTAAGGGAATGTATGAACTATTATGGGGTAAGGAATCTGAATAAATTTGGATTAGACAGAGAGGTTGGAGATGGCATTTGAAGTTCGAGGTTATTATGAAGTGAAGCTATTTAAAATTACTAAACTTAATTGGTGGGGTAAGGCTAAGGATTGGTTCAAGAAGCTTCAACACGTTCCTATAGATTAGAATGAGATGAAAATTAGCATGCAACAAAAGTTTGGTGTTGCTTGTGACCAAATAACCATTACATGCATGTGTATAAGAGACGTGAAGCCAAAATGTGCTAGGTGTAGTCTAAGTACACATAAAATAGAAAATCATGGGGTGAAATGTGGGTATTATTCTAGTATGGGACACACAAAGGATAGATGTTGGAAAAGAAGAAAAGATGATAAAACATTGGATCTATTGCCAACAATTACTTGGAGGTCTTAGTGTGTCGCAACCCTAACTTGGTCAAGTGTGGGGGTGAAGCCCAACACTTGGAAAAGTGGGGATTTGGAGTCCTCCGGGACTCCCGAATGTTTAGGGCTCGACAGCAAGGGGCAAAACACCTCGCATTGGGGTGTTCTTGGTGTCATTGGAAAGGTATTGAAACGTAGATATCGAAAATGGCCTCGCATTGGTCATTTGGACATCTGCAGCCTAAGTTATGGGCAAAAGAAGGGTCGGGAATCAAATTGGCAATTTGACTCCCGACCACTAAAAGTCAGGAATCGACCTCTTCCCAATGTCCGATTCGGGAGTGCGACATGGCGTTGAAAAGATCTCGACGAGGGCTACAACTTTGGTTGAGACCTCGTCGCGATCCAACTCCGCAGTCGGGAGTTATGGCAGTTCAAAGTTCCAAGAGTCCCGCCGGGACAATTTCGGGACAATTTCGGGACTCCATTTCGGGAGTCCCAACAAAATGTGCCATTCGGGTGCCTCCTCCGCGGAGTAACGCAGAGTATACTATAGGGAGTAAGGTGGTGGCTTACTCCCGAGTCCGGGCCGTGGTGAGTCTTGTGTGTCCAA
>Ga0209208_10001267_pt1 | contig 35438 bp, 21 predicted proteins | sample S1TSphfallax_3_FD_187694 | JGI IMG/M metagenome (GOLD analysis project Ga0209208, IMG submission 187694) | Host-associated microbial communities from peat moss isolated from Minnesota, USA - S1T2_Fd - Sphagnum fallax MG (SPAdes) (version 2) | ecosystem: Host-associated > Plants > Peat moss >...
AATAAAGAGCAAGGTTGGAGGAGAGTTGGAGTTCTCTCCAAGCATTGTTCACATACTTGTGTGATCTCTGGTTTTTGAATGAGCAATTGAATGAGCAATCTCTCCTCTGATCTTATTGTTTTCAACAGTACAAGCAAATACTTTCAAAAATTTAAGAACAAGTTTTCCACGTTTGAAAAACTTACAACACTTTGAAGAAATCTCTTCCACACCTCCCACTCACTTGGAAAGACTATTACTCTCTTTGCAACCTTGCAAATTTAAAGCCTTTGCTCAAAAGGATTCTCCCTTTCTATGTTATACAAGCTAAACCTTTGATTACTTTTTGTTCTAATACAATGTCCTTTCTCTTACTTGGTGTGGGCCCACAACCTGTTGGAAAGAACTTGAAAACAAGCAAGAAATGAAACACTCAAGGTTCATGAAATGAAACAATTGTATCAACTAACAAAAAGATTATAAAGGTTGTATGCTTCAAATATTACAATCACAAAACTATGACTTGCAATATCTAACAAGGCTTGAAGGTTTTATGTGCACTCAAAACATGAAAGGAGAGAATGAAAGACCACTCAAGAACACTCCACTATATACTATCTCCGAACCCTAAAGTAGCTGCCATTTAACCCTAACCTAGCCGCCGTCAAGCCCTAACCCTAACCACCGCTAAACCCTAACCCTAACTGTCGCCAATCCCTAAGTAATTTTCACTTCTAAACCCTAGCCATCACTATTCAACCTAACCTAACTACTACAAGGATGAGAATACTATTCATCCTTTTGATGAATGTTTAACACATTCATCTTTGTTGGGAATTAGAAACGAATAGTATTTCTAATAGTTGCAAGCCATAGTTTTGTGATTGTAGCATTTGAAACATACAACCTTTGTAATCTTTTTGTTGGTTAATACAATTGTTCCATTTCATGAACCTTGAGTCTTTCATTTCTTACTTGTTTTCAAGTTGTTTCCAATAGGTGGAATGTGTTAATATCACTAGGGTGGTTTACATTATGGTTTTGGACAAGTGGGTGGATTTTGCGAGCATTAATTAATCACTATTACAATAATGATTGACAATTTTTTGTGAATATACAACCATTATCACCACTTAGACATTTATGGCCATGGGCCATAATCCACTTCAAATGGTGTCACATACATGTTCACAATCCACTCATTTCTAATTTGGTTATATAAGTTTCATGTGTTTAGCTCTGATACCATTGATTTAAATGTCCAAGTGAAGACTAAGATTGTTTTTAGTCAACAAATTGGTCCATCTTCATGTAATTAAACAACTAGGGGATTGGTTTCAACAATTACCATAATTTCTATTGCTTCCACTCAAACCTCAATCTTGCTCAAAAAGCCTGCCACCTAGATGTAAATGAAAACCCTAAAGTCATCCATGTTTTCTTTCAAAAAGCTTATCATGACAATATAGATGAAAAGTAAAAGTTCCTCCATTTGAATTCAAATGTGATTATTTTACAAATAATTTAGTAAATTAATTTTTATCAAACTTCCAATCCTCAAATCCATTTGAATTATCAATTTTCTAGATTAAATGCACTTTATTCATAAAAGTTAACTATATATGCATTTTTTTTAAACCTAAAAAAAATATTTCATTACCATTCATGTCTTTATATTGCATTATAATACCAATCACTATTTTGAAAAAAAATCATTAAATGAGTTTTAAATGAATTTTAATCAACATCTCAAGCAAATAAACATTGATTACATTTATATAGTATTTCTTTTGAAGGTTCAAATGTTCATGAAATTGTTTCAAGCTTTCAAGATATAAACATGAACTATATCCACTAACATGTGTGAAAATCATGCCATTTGGAGATTTTCTTTTTTTTCTAAAATTTTAGATGTACAAAACAAAGCAGTGGTTATAATTGCTTATGTATATGTTAGCAAAACTACACCCCCAAGCAAAACTATAGGTTTGCTCACTACAATTTGTATCAAACAAAATATGTAAATTGAATTATGTGTTAAAAATTATGTAACATTTGATGGCTTTGTTAATGGAGTTGTATTCAAGACATCAACATCATATCATAATAAAACCATAATTTGGATAAAAATGTTAATAAAATAAAAATCAATTCACCTTTATACAAACAATATTCAACTAGATTGGACACCAATTGAACCAATTATCAAACACTTATGAATGGACAAAAATCACTCTCATATTAAAACAAGAATTCAATTTCCAATTCAATTAATAGTAGTAAAAATCATTCATTGATCACAAGGATCATTGTAAACAAATTAACTTTTGACCTACTAATGTTAGAAAACATGGATTTTCATAGACAACTTTTTTTTTGTATTCAAATAAAAAGAAGATTATATTTATTAACTCCAAAAATTCAATTTTAACATTAACCAATCTGTGATTGAATAGATTAAAAACATCTCCAAATTTGACACCTTTTGTTCTTCAATGGAAAAAGTTTTATCATTCACATGCTATTATGCTATTATACAAACTCTTTACAACAACATTGTCAAAATATAAATCATGACCACAACCTACAAGTATCACACAGTTTATGTATTTTGGAAACAAAAATACGCTTGTGAAATGACATACAAAAAATCATAAATACATCAAAATATTCTTATATTTCAATTTATGGTGGTCATGGTTTGATAATGATGTACAACATGCAAATGCTTTTACATTTTTATAACATAAGAACATGTAATGGATTTGAATATATAGTAGTTACATTTGACATAAAGACTTGGTGTAATTCATATCATATGTGTTTATAAAACTCATTCTTGTGTGACTTCTAAATTAGACCCTCAAAACATTATAAGCTTTGGTTGAAAAATCCCCAAATGATTGCCCATTCATTATCTTAGGAGATTTGAATATTGACATATTAGATGACATTAGCCATAAGAACAATAAACAACAATTAACAAATTTTATGAATAGATCCAAATTAAAATCCATATCAAAAGCATATTGGCCATATTTTCACAAATCAATTTATATTACATTCAAACTACCAAACATGCTTCCAGTTTATAGCAATAAACCAAATTCCAATATCATCTCCATTCATAGTAGAGCCACTTATTTGATCCGAATGTGAGCATAAGAATTAGTGTTGAATAATTTTTTTATTTTGTTACAAGAAAATTATCTTTAAAGTAATCCTTACTTGTGGTCTAAGTTTGGTTTTCATTTTGGTCCTCATTGTACTCACTCATCTTTCCTTTTGAAGGATTCATAAAGTTGATCAAAGTGAAGGTCATTCTTCAAAACTAAAGATGAACTCTCAAAAGGGAATTCCATTGTTTAAATATATATATATATATATGGTTTACTTAAGTTATGGTCTCATAAGTTAGAAGATTACTTAGGAAGAGGATTAACTAGATTAAGTTGTACTTACCTATGTGTTACTTACCTACCTTACCCACCTAACTATGTAGGACTGGACAATGAAAAACTTACAAGGAGTTACATGAGGTCTATCTAGGTGCCTATTTAAGGGCTACTAAGGGGCATACATAGGTTAGGGGATAATTAGGGGTTATTTAAGAAGATACATAAGGTTTATCTAGGGGGCTATAAAATACTTCCTAAATTAAGGGTACCTAAAAATTATTTATGGGAACTATTTAAGTAACCTAAAGGGCTACTTTATGATTACCTAAAGATCACTTAAGGGCCTACCTAGGTCATGGGTTATCTAAAATAAGGGCTATCAAAAGCCTAAGTGAAATGCTACATAAAAGCTACTTAGGGACCTACATAAGTTAGGAGAAACTTTAAAACTACTTAAGGGCTAATTTAAGGAGCTAGATGAAAGCTTACTTAAAGGGCTATGAGTGAACCCTAAGCAACCCGTAAGTAGCTCCACTAGGTATTTCTCTAGGTAGATCTTAGGCAGTCCCCTAAGTAATCCTTAAGTATCCCATAACCTAGGTAAATCCCTACGTGTCTCCATGTAGACCTTACATAGCTTTCTATGTAAGCTTTTTTAACCCTTAGATATCCCATAGCTTAGGTAAGTCTTTAAATATTTCCTGGAATTCCTTAAATAGCCCTTAGATATCCCATAACCTAGGTAGACTCTTAGATGTCTCCCTAGACAGTCCCTAAGGAGCCCCCTAAATAATCCTTAGGTATCTCTTAACTTAAGGAATCCCTAGCTAATCCCTTACGTAGGCTTTCTGTAATCCACTAAGTTCTCATTAGGTATCCCATAACATAAGTAGACCCCTTAGTAAACATATAGACAATGAAGACAAAACTCTAAACAACAAAAGAAAACTCAAATCATCAAGGGTTGAGGACTGAAATTCGAGTTTCATCCTATATTATTTTCTTTGGCTTAGTCCCATCCTGCATTTTGGTTGTCATCCTCGGCTGCAAGGGCTCCCATGGTCCAAGGTTCTGCTCCTAGGTTTTACTCTTATTAAATGTTTGGCTTCAAGTTTTTGGAAATTTTCAAAATCAAAGCACAGATGGTTCTGGTTTTTTAAATTAAAAAATTAGAATAAACTAGCTGCTGGATCCAGGTTTTTAAAAGTTTTTCAAAGAATTGGTGAGTTTCCAAAATGAACTTGGCAAAGAACCAATAGTTCAGGGTAGGCTTGAGTTGGTTTTCTGACTGGTTACCCTTACCCAACTGTTTTTGTTGAAGAAGAGAGAATCACAGGACAATGCGGAGTACCGCTGATGCTCTCTTTACTTGAGGTGAAAAGCAACAATTTGGCAAGCTCTTGGAGTTTATCTACATTGGCAAACATTTGCCCCAGGTGGCTGCTGGGTGAGGCAAACCGAGTGTGTTGGTTATCATCCAGGAATGCATAGTGGTGAGGAGCATAAGGGAAGCTTTGATTTTTATCCATGTCAAGCTTATATACTTTTAAGGCCATCAGGTTTTGAAACCATAGATGGGTAATCTGGTCAAGGAAGCAAGCATGGCATGAAATAATCTACACCCAAGGGAAGGAAGGATAAATCAAGTTTTTACTGTTTATGGATGAGGCCAAGAAGCAGCATCTTCTGCACCTTGACATCCTGGATTGAAGGGCCCTGTCACCATGAGGATCCAATCCTGGGGGGCGTCAGGATTCTTAAATCCAGTATGTTGTTGAGGTGCATGATGAAAATTGTAGTCAGGATTAATTTCGAGTTTGTTAGTTGTGATGTGTTTGCCCAGTGTAAAGCATTAGCCTGGGTTTTTAACACTAGCAAGAGCAAGGTTTATAAGGTGCAATTTCCCTCGCAATAGCATCAAGTAGGTCATGTGTTACCATCCATTGACCAAGTAGGAGTTTCACAATGTCATTGGGCATTTTTTCATAGGGTCATCTGTTACCAGGTAGGCGATGTATAGTTTCAAAGTCTTATGGATTTTCATTGAGATTTTAATTGAGGCACTTTGAACCACCATTGTGAGGTTGTAAATTGTTCAAGCTTGTGCAACATGCAAAATCAGTGATGAAATTGTACTGGAGGCTAAAATCATGATAGCAAGCACAACACATTGAGCACAAGGTTTAACTTTTGATTGTTTAGCTTTTGATCCAGAACAACCTTCACATAGAGGCACCTTACATCTGTACAGAGGCAGCCACTGCAACACCTATCTCCATAGAGACAGGCACCTTAGTGCCTTGGCAAGTGATGTAAGGCACCTCTGTACAAACCTAAGACATATCTGAGGCATGAGTGTCTTACATGCCTCTCTGTAGATAGGCATGTAAGGAATCTCTGACCTCTGTACATGTCTTAGGGGTTGTCTCAGAGGCACATTTAGCTGCCTGCTTTTTTTTAAGGGCCCTTGCATGGGCCAAATATGGCAAATTTTCTGCAACCTCACCAGGAGAAAAGGTTAAACCAAAGTCTTTAAGCTATGTGGGGACAAGAAAGTTAGAATGGACAAATGGGCATGGTGGGCTCTAGAGGGCACCTAAAGGAGGTTAATTGTTAATTCAACACCAGAAGATCTGCAAATGTGTGTACAAATCACATGCGCGTGACTGTCATCAAGAATATATGTTTGTGTTTTCTGTAAGTGTGGTGGAAACAGTGAGGAATGTTTAGTGCCAGTGTCACAGATGCAAGCTTGGATCCATGTGAGCCTTGCATGATAGGAAAAATTGCATCACTGATTTTAAGTATTTAATTTTGATAATCCTGGTTTCTCTCTCGAACAGTTGACACCCATCTTATCCAAATCAGATGGGTTACTTCACTCTGTCACTATGTACATAGTTCACAAATTTGTGGGAATAGTAAAGGGGAACATGGGAAGCCTGTGGGAGCAGAAGGGAACAAGTCAGCATCAGAGAAGCTCTAGCTCGGGGAACAATGGGAACTTGAATTCAACGTCTGCTTGACCTTCAATTCATCCAGCGCTGGTTGATAATTGAAATTGATACAAGTTGGATGATGCAGTTCTGAGCAGGTTTTGGTAGATTGTAGCCACTGTTGGCTGGTTATTAGAAACAGACCCCAGCAGTTATCAGGGGTGGTTCTTAGGATTCATATTCATGTTTCTCACAAAAAGTCAAAGACTGGGTTTTGGTATATAACCATGATTCTCAAAAAATTGAAAAAGTTACATAGCCACCAAGTATTTTAGATTTTTGAAATAACCAGGACTGGCAGTTCTTGGATTCTCGATGGACTGGAACCAACAGTTCTCTGATTCTGAAATCTCTTAAAAATGGAACTGGAGGTTCTTTGAAAATTCAAATAACAGTATGACCCTTGTTGTCACTGTTGGCTGGTTTGGGGTCCTGAATGGTTTTGTTGAGTTGGGTCTCTGGACCGGAAGATAGCGCTCGAACCAGATCTGGAATCGGCCCCCACCTGATGGTGAATCTGGACCTCCAGAAGAAGCCCCTCCTGCTTGATATTGGAATTGAAGCTGAACTTAGACGAAGCAGCCTCCAGCTCACACTAGAACTCAATTTCAAAAATAACCTCTCACTGGAAGTGGAATGGGATTTTGGAACCAGCCTCTTGCAGAAATCCAAAGTGGAACATTTCTGGACTCTGCAAATTATTTCATTTAGGATGCAATTTTCTGGGCAAGGAGTTACCTGGTAGCCTACTTCTTGTGGTTTTCTAAGCAAGCAAGTATTACTCCTTTTTCTAAAGTTTGGGAATGTGGAAGGTTGTACTTTTAGTCAGGTGACCAGTTTCTTATGGCGGAACTACCTCTGGTACCACACAATCTCCAATCCTGAATGTAGGTGGGACTAAACCAAGGTTTGTAGTTAGACTTGAGATGGAGTGTGAAAAAACCAAGCTTAGAATGTGACAAGAGGTTCCATACAAATTTTAAGAAAAAACTAGCTAGAGGAACTGTGACCAAAGTTATTATCAAAATTTAAAAATGCCAAATACTTTGTGCTATAGATGTTCAAAATTTAGAACTCAACAACACTGGTTTGAACATCCAATTGGCTTGTTCCGCGAATTTCAGATTGGATCACTGACCCAGGGAGGTCATTCTATATATATTTTAAGAAATAAAAGGATACTTTTTAACATACTATGAAATAATGAAATATTATAAATATATTTTAAGTATATTCTCATAATGAATATTTAAAAAAAAAATTATTTAAAGAAATCATAATTTATTTATATTCCAATAAGTTGCACCCTGTATTATATTGCAAGCTCTTGGGAATAAAATGGAAATAACCTCCCCAGAAGTGGTGAACACAGCTATTCAGAGTTGCATTTGGTATGAATACCAAGATGGGGTCATAGTAGAAATGAACTCTGACCTTTTATACCATTGCATGAAAACCGTCAGAGGAACTATTCTCTTGATCAATGCCTGTTGCGATCAGGGTTTTCTTTTTAATTTTTCAATTTTGTCATATAAAGAATTTGATGATTTTCAACCAAGAAGTTAGCAAAATTAGTCACATTTATACTAGAAAAAAAATTCCAAGATTTCCTCAATTTTTTTATCAAAGAATTTCCTAAGAACTTAGAAAAAGTAGTCACATTTACACTAGAAAACCAAAAAAATCCAATATTTTCCTAACAGTTTTGGTGAGGAAGTGACAAAATTTGTTGGAAAAAAAATCACTGGAACTTGTGATATGGGCTCTTTGTGCTTGATCTTCAATCAATTTCCAGTCATGAAGGCGCTCACTGGCTCATGCCAGTGCATAATGGAACATGATTTTTGAGGTGTCATAAAATAATTCCCATAGTTGCAAAAATTGTCATAACAATAGATGGAACAGCAAGCTGCTTGTTGGCAACCTACAGGAAAAATGAATAGTAGGTGAGCCATATATATATATATTCCTATCTATCTATGATAGAACAAAAGAGTGGGTATTTGGAAGTTGATATACTCAAGTAAATATGCAACAAACTAAATTAATAAACACAAAAAGGAGTTTGAGAAGTATTTTGTGGGACATGTGCCAAAGGAATCATGGGAGTTGGGTGGAGATAAAACAAATGAGTGCATTTGTTTGATCATTGCCTTCATTCCTCCCTGACTCACCCCTTCATGCATGTGGAAAGGAAAAAAAGTTTCTTGTCAGTTTGTCTCATGCTGCTACTCATGCTTGGGGTGCTCAGGATTCTGTAGAAAGCTCCTTTTGAAAAATATGAGACAAATATGTAGGAGTTGGATGGTGGTCATTGGAAGATGTGGGACCCAATTTTGAGGCCTTAACTATTGGTCAAGGGCTTTAGTCAGTCTAATTCTAGTCAGGGGAATTTCTTTTCAAAAATAAAATTTCTGCTTTCCCTGTTGCATCAAGCTTGGGGAGCCGAAGACCTTAAATAAGCAAAGGGTCCTTATTCCAGGCAGTACAAAAGTACTCCCTGCTTTTCTTTTTCCCTTGCTGCCCATTTGCTCATCCAAAATGTGTCTGGACATGCCCAGACACATATCGGGGCTGCCTATTATAGACTTTGGATCCTATTATGGACATTTTGGGCCTGTAATAGACACCTAGTACCTATTACAGGATCAGAATGTGCATAACAGGACACAAAGTCTATAAGGGGCAGCATCAATAGGTGAATGGGCATCATCTATCTTTTTTGAGAAAAAGATGGAACATGCTAAGGGCAGATAAGGAAGAAAAAGAAGCTGACAGTACCTTTGTACAGTTTGCAATAAGGACTTTCTGTGACAAAAAAAATTTGGGCACACAATAATCAAAACAAGGAATACATATATTAAATGGTGGAGCCTATCTCAGAATTACCCACTGGGGGTGAGCCAGAAGCCACTTAAATTCCTGCTATCATCAATAATGAAAGGCTCAAGGTCTCTAAGAGCCCACTAGCCTTCCTACTTTTCTCAATTACTTTAAATCACATGAACCCCCTGAACAACATTAAACTTCCAGAACAACTTTGTAATATATATCCTTGAGTCCGAATAGATTGCATAAACTAGTACTCATAAAACCACCCCTCAAATTGCCAATACATTAAAAAATAGCACACTTCAACCCCCCATTGACTACTTCACAAGTTTTACAAATAACCACAACCCCCTTTCATGATCCACATTGTAAAATTTGACAAAATGTGACTGTTTTTTGAAGTTCCTAGTAATTAGGGTGCTTTTTCATGATATGTAGATCAACAACATTCACACACAAATCAACCTGACACACGCATTGAAAAAATTATAGACCGCTTTTGAAACCCTTAAAATCTTCATCATCCCCCTTGTCATCAACCTTCAAATCCACCTCTTAGACTAAATTCATGTCCAATGAAGTACATGGTGTAACGGATTCCTCAGTACTTCTATTACATCTAAAAATCTAGCCTTCTTCCTTTTTCTTCTCTCCTCTCCATCCTTTAAAAAAAATCCCTCCCCATTGCTTGGTAGTTCCCTTGCCTCACATTCAGCCAGTGTCCAATAATATCAACTCCAATTCACTAATCCCAAATTTAAAAAAATGACACAAAAATATAAAAGCCATAAACACCATCACATTTCCATCACTCCTTTTCCTTGTCTCTATCGTTGTCCTGTGTAAACACCCCCAGCTAAAAACATGAAAAAACGTTTTTCCTTAAAACCCTAAGACTCTTCCATGTTCACATCCAAACCCTAAAGTTAAATATTTGTTACACTTGTGCTTATTTAACGACTCCTTTGCGGAGCAAAAAGAAGTTGGAACTAATGTTGGCCAGTCCTTGACTTTGAGACAAACCTCTAATTCCAATTCTAAAAAATTAAATTAGAACACTTTTAGTTATAGTTCTAAGAAACAAAATTCCAATTTTGGGTCCAAGATTCTAGTTTTGGTTTTGAAAATCAGATTCAATTCCAGTATGGTTTTGTGTAACCTACACTATAAACTTGCATTTAATTTATGGTTAACCTTCAATTATCCCTTGGTTTTAGTCTTTTTTCAACAAGAAATTTCAAAAAGATTGGTTTTAGTTTCAGGTTCCACCCTTCAGTGAAATTGGGAATCTAGTTTTGGGTCCAGTTCTTCAAAACAAAACAAAATCAATTCTACAATCGGCTCCAAAATTGAAATTAAATTTTTGTTCAATTTTCAATAACTAGAATCAAAATTGACAATTCTCATCCCTCCAAATTGAGCACTCACTTAACATCCATTGGAATCATGTCAAGAATGTTGATTTAGCTACCTTGTTAAGTTCTAATTATGTTTAATGTTAATCTACATTAATATGATTAATTGTATTTAGTTTCGAATTGATCATGTGTGAATGAAGTTTGAGCTATTTAATGTTTGGAATATAATCCAAAGTTGTGTGTTCCCAAATCACTTTTGATTATTCAACATATGATTCATTTACAAACATGTAAGAGTTTAAACCCAAAATGGACAATTGAAAACAACACAACACCATGTGTAAGTAAATTTGCATAAAAACATTTAAAATTTGCAAGCAAAAAGTTGTAATGATAGGAAATAGAAACCATCTCCATCATCACTATTTTATAAAGCTTTTCAACCTTTTTTGAACCTCAAAGCTTCCATGTAATTGGGAGATTTGGGTGCTTTAGGGCCAAGTTTAGGATAAATGGGTCCAAGGGGTCCAATTTGGACATCCTTTTTTTCTTCATTCTCTTAAAATTTTCAAACCTAGAGTTGGGTTTAGGCCCGATTTGAACTTGCCACATGTTTTAATAAGCCTAGGCCTACCTACCTAGTTACTACCTATTTACCTATCTAAACATTATTTAAGTCCAATAGGTAAGTAAGTAGGTAACCTAGGCCTATCTACCTACCTAGGTTTACATATTTTCCTAACTACTACCTAAGTTTACCTATGTCTACATATTTTATAACTAGGTTCACTTATTTACTTAATCCTAGGCTTAAGCCTATGTCTACATACCTTATACCTAAGTCTACTTACCTAATTATGTATGTTTACCTACCCACTTACCTCCTACTTCCTACTTTCAATTTACCTACTAATTACCTAACCTTTTTATTTACATATGTACATAAACATATGAAATAAAGAACTTGAAAACTTTGTCATCTACTAATGGTGTAGTCCGTTGATAAGGACTTGGTTTATCATTATTGAAGTGAAAGGTTAATTCCTTATACTTGTAACCTAGGTGCATGTTTAAGAGACTACGATAAATAAGTAGGTTAAACTCACATAACTAGGTAAATTTAGTTAAATAGGTTAGGCAAAGTAGGTTAAGTTAGGCTCATACCTACCTACTTGTTTTTTTATGACCCAATTAAACATATTTCCTATCAACCTACCTTATTTTTTTTGTAAATAATCCAAAACATTGTTTAAGTTTAAATAAAATTCAATTAATCAAATGGTCCATTGTTTGCTAGTCAAAATGACAAGCCAAATAGTTTCCTACTCTACTAATCAAAAAGACCAAACTTATCATAATAGGTCCAAATTGACTTGTCTACATTAATAGTGTGTTCTTATTATATTTGTCATTTTGAATTTTTTTTATTGGATTTTTTTTAAAAAATTATTTATAATAATGTCACTTGCCCACATAATTCACATGTTCAAGGAAGATGGTAATGTTCAACATAGATATCTCTTTCATGGCCTTCCCTTTTACAAATTTGGCATCTTTGTAGTGACTCCCTATAATAATCCCTTTCAAAGGCCATCATAGGTTGCACAACAATAGTGGTAACAAAGTATTCCCTAGTCTTTATTGTCTTTTGATGTTTTACTAAATGGGTTTCACTTGTTTGTAGTTCTAAAGGTTGCAATATGATAGTCTATTATTTCAAGTAACTTTCCTTACTACATGCAAATGTTCAACCAAGGTTCAATAACCTTTGGTTGTGTTTCAAAAATTGGAGTAGTAGTAATAGTCTCAAGTTTAACCAACCCACTAATTGGTTATGTTTGATGTTGGTTTCTAGAAGGTTTCCCTTTCCTTGGTGTTTCTTGTTGTTGGAATCTACTGGAATCTACTGATTCCCATAGCCATGCCTTTTGTTACAACCTCTAGGCCATGGCAAAAGGTGATTATCTCTTCTATTTATTCATTCGTTTGCACCTTCTAGTCTTGGCCTAAAGATGAAATTTGGCCAATGAAATGTGCATGTTCCCATTCCACTGTTGCTTCTAGTGTTTAGTGTTCTTAATCATGAAAACTAGCTTTTTCAATTCCACATCTTCTTGGATATTTGCAGTTACACCTTCTTTTCCTCCACATCATGGTAATCCTAATAAAACCTCAGGCTATTAGTTCATTGGGCCACATGGATGGTACTAGTATACATTACTTGGAGAAGCAAAAGTTTCCCTTTCCAAATCCTCCATGTTTTTGTGGCTTAACTTTAATCCCTCTTATGGTTGGACTAAAGTTTCAACCATGCTATATATGTATTTCTCAAAAAATTGTTCTAACTACCGCCTAAACCTTTTAGTTATTAGTTGAAGCATTTCTACCTTTCTACCTATAAACCTAGATATAATATTCATACATTTGTTGAATTCCTATACAATATAGTACACTACTTAATGATGATTTCTAGATAGTTTGGTGAAGCAAATTTCACCTTTAGAACATTCAAAAGTTTTGAGGACTTCTATTGCCTTGTAGTAATCCTTTTTTCTTACCTAGTTACCAAAGTGTATTGTTTCTTCATTTGGTTTCCCCAACCTTCCCCTTAAACTAACCCTTATATTGTTTTTACCATTAGCAACTTAGGTGCAAACCACTTTCTTTCATTGTTGCCATGGTAAAGATTCAAATGATTTTACCAATTTCCTTATCATTCAAACTTATTTAATGAGACATAAAATTTGAAGAATAATCCCTGAAATGGTCATCAAATGGAAAAATTCTCTTTCTTGGGATTTTGTGGAGTGGTTAAAATTATTTTAATTCTACTTGGAATGATCAATGTGGAAGAAAACTATTGCAAAAGGTTGGGGCAACTTTACAATAGTGTTCATCTAAACATTATTATAAAATACAAATTCATTGTTATAGTAGTAGGAAAATAAAACTAACTAGAAAAAACTTGAGAAAACAAATAAGAAACAAATATAATCTAATTACTATATCAATGATTAATCAAATTATTGAAAGTGATGGCCGATGGAAAAATTACATTAAGGTGAAAACATAGTAAAAGGAGCTATAGGTGCCAAGATAAAAATCCTTATCCAAGGATTACACATGACATGTGTCATTTTTTTTGTTGGTATATAATTTAAAATTTTGTATCTTGGATATTTAATTCATGTTAGATATAAATAAAATTTGACCACAAATTGATTATATATTATATATATTATGCATTCATGCCCTCCATCACATAAATATGAACAACTTTTGTTAAAACCACATTTCCAAATCCATAATTTTCAAGGTCAAAAGCATTTTTCAACCAAATGTGCTTAAATGGGTTATAAAATCAATTTTCTTCAATTCAAGTCCTTTTGCTTTTCTAATCATTAATGTTAAAATCCTCTCCAATTTTCAAAAGGAATGATGCACATTTGGTAAAAAAGAAACGACATTTGATAAAAATAAGGACTACCCACTTTTGAGGTTTGAATGCTTTGAACATGATGTTTTTTTTTTATTTGTGTCAAGATTTGAACATGTAAACAATTAATGGAAAGTGTTCAACTTTTTTTATTGATAATATAAACTATTATGCTTCCTTTGTGATATTTCAAACGTACAAAAATGCAATTTTAAACAGTGTCCATTCACTTGGGTGACTTCTTTGATTATGTTTTTATCTGCTAGTAAAATTTAGTAAGGGAACAAGGACAACTTCCATGCCAAGTTCAAAACCCAAAAAAAACCATCACTTAAGGTGAAATTTAAATACAAATGTTTATTGGCCTATTGGAGTAGTGTTCTTTTTTTAACTACCTTGTTGTAAACCAATGATTTCACTTTATTGGTTTCACACCCTCACAAAAAAATTCCCTTTCTCCATAGGTTTACTTGCCTTAAGTAGCCAAATCCCGTTACCGAAATAAATGATAGCTTCCTTTAGCCAAATCTTATTTTCACTTTGCCTATGTTTATTTCCTTAAATTACTACAATAGTCCCAACTAAAATTATTGAGAAGTAGGTGGGCAAAGTTCATTTTACCTTACTAAGGTAAATTCCTATTACTTTATTGTTGCAATAACTATAATAATGTAATAATAACTATAATTGTCCTTTTAACACAAGTGTTTTACTTCTAGCATAATGATTATAATAGTCAATAAAACCAAAACCATTTAGTTTGAGAAGGACAAGATAGTTCAATAGACATGTAAAAAGAGGTACAAAACTTGAAATTGAACATCGCTAAGTTGCATGGAATCATGGAAAAAATGAAAATCATCGAGCTCTTTTACTTTTAACACATGTTGCATGAATATGAAGATTTGAAAATAGATAATGTATTGCTAAATTTTAAGAAAGAAACATTGGGGTTGAAAACATAAAAGTTGGTGGCATTCAAGTAGTGGGTAGGGTTGTCACCATGTCCAAGCATCCATCACAATGCAATGAATGCATCTAGATGTAGATGGACCCTTGCATCATGTCAATAAAGGGTCAACCTAGGTCAAAGGCACTGTTGGGTTGTTTGGGGTAGGCTTACAAGTGACCTAAATTGGATTTGTTTTGATCGTCATAAACCTTACGGTAATCAAATGCAGTGATTGAAAAAAAATGATTGCCAACTTTATGGCAATTGAAAAATCTCGATTGCTAATCTTGTGGCAATCGATTTTTTTTGGTCGCTAGTTGTGTGATGACCAAAAAATTTTAGTTGCCACACAATTGGTGATGGAATGTTTTTAGTTGCTAAGCCTATGATAATTAAAAAATTTAATCGCCAATCATGTTGGTGATCAAATGTTTTTTGTTGCCACATGAATGGTAACCAAAAAACATTCCATTGCCAATTATGTGGCGATTGATTTTTTTTTGGGTCACCATATGTCTCTGGATTTTAGTGGTCTAATTGATGATGGATTGATTTCCACCATTGATTTGGTGACAAAATTTGGTCTTGCCTAGTAATAAAATGTAGACTTTACATGTTAATACTCATTTTTTCCTTTGAAGTGTGTGGGCCTTATGTTGTTTAATAATAACCATTGCCATCTACCTTGGGAGGGAGGGGTGAATTTTTTATGGGTGTTTGAATTTTAAATCGTCATATTTCATTTGCAATTGGTGCTACATTTGAATTATAGCTTTGAAGGTGGAGTCCAATCTTATTGTTGAATAATTTAATTATATTAATCAAGCCTATTGTTCTTATGTTTTATTGATGGAGGGGAGGTGAAACATGTGGAATCCATGTACTTATTTGATACGAGAAGACAAGTTAGGGAAGATGGAATGCAAGTTTTGCGGTAATGTTATTTCATATCACAAGGATAAAATGTTACTCCATTTGGGCTACTGATATGATAACAATGGGTGAGCTATAGTTACAGTGTGTTCAAAGGCACATCCATAGGTGAAGGCCTTATTTGGTTGATGTGGTAGACTTATCCTTCCACCACTAAAGAACATGGAAGTATCGGCCCATTTTTTAGATGGGCAAATAGAAGATGTGACCATTGAAATGCGAATCCTTCAATGGAAGGAAAATCTGCTTTGACGTTTCAAGTGGAAGGGGTTCAAATCATCACCCCCCCTACAAACAACATATAAGGTCCTAATAGATCAACAAATAACAACATTCAAACCTTTCAATAGGTTTTATTGCCCAAGGGATTGAATTTAACTAGAGAATAAGATTTTGACAAAAAATGAACAACTTTTTCTTATGAGGTGAACATCCCTTTCAATGTTGTGCGACATTCGACATTCATAAAAGCTATGAAAGCAACCTTCGAATCTCAAACCTACTATAAGCCCCCATCATACCATGGATTGCACATAGACCTGTTAATGCAATCCAAGGTAATTAAAAGGACATGGAATTCGATTCACAAATATGGAACAACCATTTGCTCTGATGGTTGGGACAATGTTGCATGGCGTCCATTGTTGAATGTAATGTTTGCTTGTCCAAGTGGTGATGTATTCATAAGTTCCATTAAATCAACTAGGGAATGGAAGGATGCCCATTACATATATAATGCATTGGCTTAACACATTGAAACCATTGGAGTTGATAACATTGTACAAATTTATACAATAATGTTTCAATCATGAAAAGTGCAACTACCTTTTTAATTTGTTGTTTTCTAAGTTTTTATTTTCAAGGTTGTGTTGTTCATTATTTAGACTTGCTTCTAAAAGATTAAGGAAAAGCAACATTAACAAAATGAATTGTGAAAAACGTGAAAGCTATATATTTTTTTCATATGATAACACCATGCACCACAAGTAATCTTTCATCGTTATGAAACCAACTTAATGTTATTAAACCCCACTAAAACATGGTTTGCAATCATTTTTTTAATGGTTGAGAGGTTGTTCAAGCTCAAACTTGCCATTGAGCAAACTATTGCCAATCTTAATTAGACAATTTTTGTCAACACATTGCATGGCAGCCATCATCAAAAGTTGTTCACCAAGGTAAGATCTATTTGAGCTAACATAAAGAGGGATGAACTTTACAATATTTGTGCCAACTTTGTGTACATGGTGGAACCGATCTTAGTGTCATTTAGGGCATTTGATGGCAAACAACCTTGCATGGGGAGGGTGTGGCTTATCATTACAAGATCCACCATTTGAATTATCATCAAACCTTGTAGACATGATTAAAGTTAATTTTACCAAAGTTGGAAGATGTTGATGATTAACTTACATTATGCAAGGACCCTTCTTAATCCATACTTATTGGGTGAAGTTCACTTACATGATGTTGTAGATGCGAAGGAAACCTTAAACAATTTTTTACAAAAAACATATGGTATCCCAAATGCCTATGCCCTGGCTTTAAAAAACTTTGTAAATTTTGTTAAAAGTCTAAGTCCTTTTTATGACATGCCCCTAGTGAAAGACATAAATTTGCTCCCACATGAATGGTGGGATTTGATTGGGGCTGGTCGATGCACACTTGCACCCATCATTCATTATATTTTTGGTGCAAGTGTGTTCCACATCATTGTGCAAACGAAATCGAAGTTCATACCCATTCACTAGTAGAAAATGGCCACTTTGTAATTGGTCCATGCGACTAATTTTTAGTTGCAAGTGACATTTGCAACTAAAATCTCAATAGTCACGTTAGACAAGTTGCATTGACATTAGTCGCAAACGACAACAAATTTTGGATGAAAGAAAAAGTTAACAAAATACGCCTTCATCCTTGGACTAGTCATATACATATTGTTGCTTGCAACTAAAAAGTGACTTTTTTTGGTGAACAATGGGAACAAGTTATGTGTTGCCCTGTGTCCCAACTCTTAATAATTAAAAATATTTTATTATTATTTTGAAATAATCGAAGACATTTGAATTTTTATGTTTGGATGGTTTTAATTGTGACACGTGGTGCAATAGAAATTTGCCATGTGGCATATTAATTGAACTTTTCCAAATTAAATTTAAATCAATATTCAAGTATGTAGGTTGAACTAAGTACCTACCTACCTATATACCTATTTACCCATCTAGGCTAAACATCTATCTAAATAGGACCTATTTACCTACCTAGGCCAAATACCTATTTAGGTAGGTAGGTAAGTTAGGGAAGTAGGTAGTTAGGTATAAGTACATGAATATTTATATTTTATTTTGAGTTAAGTCATTTTTATTGACTCATCCCATATTCCCATTTTTTTAAATATGAAAATGTAAGACAAAACACCTTGTTTATATATTTTTTCAAGATGAGAATGAAAGCTAAAACATATGGGATAAAAAATTTAGTTATAAAAAATTTGCGATTAAACATTTTTAGTCAAAAATGACTTGTAACTAAATTTTTTATCCCATATGTTTTGGCATTCATTCTCATTTTGAAAAGTATATAATTAAATAGGTAAGTGATAACTAACTAGTTAACTAATTAACTAACTAATTAACTAATAAAATTACTAATTATTTATAGTAATAATCATTTATATCTTATGATTATTGAATTAATTATATTATTACTTATTATTAAATATTATTTAACTTATTAGCTAGATAAACAATAATAATATATAATTCAAAAATTATATAGTAACTATAATAATCTATCAACCAATTTAATTAACTAGTAATTGGCTAATATTGAAGTTGGATTTGCATTATGCCCACTTCCCCTTGCTATGCCTCAAAAACATGTTTTGTAATGTTAGCCCATCTTGTGGAAGACAATATGCTAACACCCTATTCCAACCCTCTTGAATGTTTGTCATTTGAACCACAACATACAATTATTCTTCATCCATTGGATTATCCATGCTTGATAGTGGCTAAGGGGGATTTTGTTCCCAAGGGCGCTAAATAATTTGATTGCTCATCATAAGAAAAAGATCTTAGGTATGAGAGGTATTTGGTGTTATTGATTTGGGAACAATGACTACTAGAATTCTTAATTTTTTTGACTAGAAATTTTGGTAAGAAAAACCCCATTTTGGATAGGTGTCAAAAAAACCTTTTAGTCATTTTAGACAAGTCATTTTGAACCTATCCATTGTGATTGGGCCATGTACTTTTTGACCAAGCCTAGGTTGGCATTTTTGACTAGTCATTTTGATTAGTATTTTTGACTCATCATTTTGACTGGTCAATACAACAATTAAATGATTTTTTGACTAGTCAAACACCACTTTGATTAGGTAAATGCCATGCAACATTTAAATAATGGGCACCCAAGTTAAGCCATGTGGCATCTAAAAATTGGCCATTTAGGTTATACCATGTGGCATTTAAACATTGGCCATCTAGCCTAAACCACATGTCATTTAAACATTAACCATCTAAGTTATGCCACATGGCATTTAAACATTGGCCACTAGGCTATGCCACATTTTAAGTTAAACCTAAAATGAGATACCTACTTCTAAGGTCCTTATGTCTAGGAACCTACAACCTAAAATCCTAGGCCTAGGTCTATAAATTTATAACTACCAACTAGGTATAGAAGCTTAAAGTAGGTTAGGGCAACCTAAGTTATGACCTTTATTAAGCTTAAATGTACACCACCTAAATTAATCCTACACCTAAATGACCTAGGTAGGAAAATCTCATTTCATTCCAAATTTGGCCTTTAATGTTAGCCTTTTCAATTGGCTAAACCCAAGTGGCCTTCCTTTTTAAAATATTTCTTATGTCTTGAATGCCTATGGTGCATTTATTTATATTGCTCATCATTTGGAAAGGATAACAAACAATATGGACAAACTTTTGGGAGGGAGAAACATTTTCATGTCCATACAACACTAGAGCCTTTTAATTCACACAACAATATTTCTAAATAATTACTTAAAATACATAAATTAACTAACTAAATAAATAAATAGGTAGGTAAATATGTATGTTAATTAAGTTAAAATAAAAATTAGTAATAATTAATGTCTAGTTTTCTAGTTATAATTAATAATTACAACCAAATTACAACTAATCCTTACAAATGTGACCTAATTCATTATAAACAATGTATTTTTAATAATTAATATTTACTATGTAATTACACATTCATTAATGTATTTTAGGTAAATAACTAGTTAACCAATTAGTAATACCTTAGCCTATATAACTAGGTTACCTATAGGCTAAAATATAAGTAAATAGGTGGAATATAGATAGGGTATCTATAAATAAATACACCTACATATAAATAAATTGTATTAAGGTTATTTAACCACATACTTACATTACATAAATTAAATAGGTGGCTAATTTAACCTAAGAAAAAATAATTATGGTGCACAACTAATGATTGGTAAAATAATAATGTCAAAACTAACCACAATTAAAGTAATCATGGAAAATTATTAAACAAATAATGGCTAAACCAGCCAAAAAATGAAAAATAATTATGGAAAAATAACCATGATTTAATTAATTATGGCTCAATTAAACATATCTAAATAAATAATGTTTAATTATATAATGACAAAAATAATTTTGGGTAAAATAAAAGTATGTGAGAAATAAATATAGTTAATTTAATTATGTTTATGATAACCATGGTTAAATTCATTATGGCCAAACCAACAATGGCCCAAATAATAATGGTTAAATTAGTTATGTTAAACTAATTATTATGGTTAAATTTATTAGGGGTAAACCAACTATTTTTAAATTGACCATGGTTAGATTAGTTATGGTTAGTTTTAATTTTCTCATAGGTAGTTGAACCATAACTAATTGCAATATAATCAATTTAACCATAGTTAGATAAATTATATATATATATATATATAGTTGAATCATAGTTAATTTGGTCATGATTCATTTAGTTATGATTAATTAACTTTTACATTTTTCAACTTTTTGTTAATTGGTCAAAATGTTAAATGTAATCCCAAGACCCAACTAATATTGGAATTCGTAATTCGCCCTTTTGACTATAGGTCATTGGCCATTTTGACTAGGCCTACTTAGTTAGCTCTATTGATTGAGTATAATAGGTGGTTTTATTGACTAGGGCACTTTTCAATTTGACTAGATTGGGTGGTCTTATTGACTAGGCCATTAACCAATTTGACTAGGTGGTATTTAAAAATCTAATTTGACTAAATGTCAAATTGGTCATTTTAATCAAATTGATTAATCAAAAGATACCCATTGTCATTGAACCTTTAGTAAAAATACATGTCCTCTAGTAAAAAAAACCATTTAATCAACTTGGTTGGTTTTAAAAAATAGGAATTCTAATAGTGAATTAGTATTGGTGGTACCAATTGAAAAGAGAAAGGAGAGTGATAGTGGCAGATCTAAAAGGAACTTAGGGTTGTGTTATAAAAACCACAGGAATTGTTGTAAGAATTAAAAGTCTTTTTGGAGGAGTTGATGAATTTGCCACCACTAATGTATCTGGTTGATATAGAAACATATTGTCAGTTCATGAGCCTAGAACGATCCTCTAATTGATATGAACCCCAATCACCACTTCCATATACACCATTCATGCCATAGTCAAAAGCACCTAGTTTTTGGAAAAGAATTGGCTCCCCATGATGGCCATGTGCACCTTCAACATGCATGCCTTCATATGTTCATCAAGGCAACTTGTATATTGGACATAAATATTTTTCCTATGGGTTTCATGCCTAGAAAATGGCCACTTTTTATTAATGTGGCACCATCGCACATACTATGAACATAAGGTGTATGACCTAGGATGGGGAAGGTTTTGTTAGATTTAACATCTGCTAAGATGGTTGGGTTTTTAAGTGCTTCAAGTTTTATTTCGTGTCGTCTTCCTTTCACACCATGGCCCCTAACCACTCTCCTTTAGTCCACACTATCCATTAATAAACAAGTAAATTAAGGGTAAATTAAGGTTAGTTAAGGATAAAAGTGTATAGTGATTCAATACTAGCGTCCTCCAAGAGGTTTAGCCCTGAAATCCAACACAATTGTTTTCATAATTGGTGCTATGAACTTTAAAACCTTTTAATAGGACTCCCATTTTCTTCCAAGTTGATGGCACTGATTGCATAAAGAAAATAGAGTCATCACACATCACGAAAGAAAGTACATGGAATGAACAAAATGTGGGTCTCATAGTGAACCCACACAAGCCCAAAGGCCCAAGATTGGGCCCAAGCCAAATTTGATCACTTTTGATTCCCATCAAAGGCCTGATTTTGGTGCCAGGCCAAGATTACTAGCCTAAATTCGATGGTGATGGAAAATTTTAGTTGCCATTTTATACCCTATAAAAATCATCAACGTAGGGATGTCAAATGGCGACCAAAAGTGGTTTAATCACTGTCAATGACCATTGGCGTCCAATGGTGACTGAAACAAGTTGGTTGCCATCAAACATGTGGCAATTGAAACATGTAGTCGCCTTAAGTTGCCAACTATACAATCCACTTGTTGGCACTTAATTGTTTTTGTCGTTTTCAACTGTTAAGAATGGTGATCGAATTTTTTCGATCACCAACTATTTAGACATTAAGGTGGTTACGATGTGATGCACAAGGTGTGAATGAAAATATTCAATTGCATCCAAAACATGATTGAGTTGGCAAAAAATACACCAAAGACGGATGAGAAGCAAGAAATGTGTAAGCAATAATCAATGGAAGCTTTAACATGCCCATGCGAACATCCAAGTGTTATCAAATTCCTTACCATCCATGTAGAGACCATGGAAGCATACAAATTGTGGTGGAGTGAAGGAACTTTTTGAAAAATGTTGGATTACAACATGAAGCACTCCCCCATTATGGCAGCAAGGGGGGCCAGATATGGAAGGGTAAACATGATTTGTCACCTTTAAATGAAATCGTGTGAAGTTGGCATGGGCATTCATAATCCCTTGTCCAAGGACAACATTATGTTGCATTTTCCACCAAACAAACTAGATGTTATGTACATAGGTGTGTGCAATTGGGGTGAAGTTGAACGCTTGCAAGAGGTGTCACCATTATTGTATGGATTTACAAAGGAGCAAGACGCCACCAACACAAAGAATATGTGTTGGTGGGTTGTCATAGAATTGTTTTTTGTTTATAATAAGTTAGAAATTACAAATTCTCCTCAATGAATGGCCAAACAACATGCCACAACTTTGAGGTTTGAAGCATATTTAGTGGGCAAGTTGGCAAATGTCATATGGGGTGAAGATTGGGATGCAAAATATTTTGTGTACAATTCAACCAAGATGTCATTTGGGAAAGTAATCCATGACATGTTTGACCAAAATCCAAAGGCACGAAGAATTGTTCAACATGTCATGTCACATTGATGGGGCCTCCATACAATTGGACTCCACCTTACAAGTGTTATTGAAGGCAGCCATAGACAATTTGTAGTTGTTACATATGGAATATGGTGTAATTTGCATGATTTTAAAAAAATGACATGTTTTGGATTTGTGAATTACATAAAACCCAATTTTGCAATTGAATCATGTTGTCATGTGTAATCAAATTTGACACTTGTGAATCCACTTTCTTTACACATTTGAAATTTGTGTCCATATCTATGTTCTATAATGATGATGGGTTTTTTGTAAACATAAGATATAATGATCATTTATAGTTTCACAGAAGTACCGCCCAAAGACTTTTTATATTTTTGAATTATGGATGATTGAACTTACCATTGATAATGTGTTCCAATAAATGTATCATATAATTGATCAACATCACTTTGTAGACTTTTGTTTTAGCTTTCATTTTTTTTTTGGCGTTGTTTATTAGGGTGAAGATATTGTGTTTAGATTCATTATAGAATATAGTAGCTTAATGGATTTTGGCCCCTAGGTAGTAGGTCTATTTGATACGAGGATAAAATTATATTTTAGCTTGTGTTGAAACTTGGGATTAATGATAGAGTTGTGATATCTTGAAGGATTTTGGTTTCTTTTATAGGACTTTTTCTAAAGATTATATTTTTGCATGGTGAAATATTGGAATTTCCATAATTCTTCTTTTTCCTTAAAATATTATTTAATGTAATGGCGAGCCATAGTGTGACACATGGAAAAGATGGTGATCGAAAAAATTTCATTATTGCAAGAGTGACAATTGAAATTTTTCGGTTGTTGTAGGTTTGGTGACCAAAACCTTTTAGTCATTGCAAGGTCAGGTTTGAAATATTTTGATTGTCATAGGGTTGGCAACCAAATATTTTGATTGTCATAGGGTTGGCAACCAAATATTTTTGGTCGTCATAGGATTGGTGACCAAATTTTGTTTTTTGGCATCAATTGTAATGGGGGCAACCTGAATGTCAACATATTATTTCTTGTATCAAGAGAGACGTTGATGTGATGTGCAACACAAAATGGCCATGTCACATTTATTTTGACAACCTTAGTGGTGGGACATGTTCAAAGAAGGCATGAAGGTGGTATTCAAGAAATTCAAATTGGATGAGAACATGCATCAACACCTATTGAAGGCATACCAAGTAACATTTCAAAGTTTCCATTATGTACCTTGAGCATTCAATCCAAATTAACTACTTGGAAATCCATTACATGATGAAGTAGGTCTAGAAGTGGAAAAGATCAAGAGGGGATAAGTATGGTAAAATAGATAATTTGTGTTCATTGTAAAAAGAAAAAGACTAATAACCATACATCTTTAATAATTGTATAAAATTAAATCTTTAAAAAAACGTCTACTTGTAAATATGTTTGGATCTTTAGTGGGTTTTATAAATTAATGGAAACATAGAAGATATTTGTGTATTCATAATATATGGAATTTCTCATGTAGAAAAAACTTTGAACATTGTATTAACTAGGAACTTAGTTTCAAAGCTACTTGTTGCTTACTTTTAAAAAAAAATCATTTAAAAAATTCAACTTATCACAAATTCAACCAAGGCCATGATAGTTTTATATGTATACTTACAAAAACTTTTAATCCACTTTCTTGTGCTTGTGTCAAAAATTATAAATTGGATTTTGGGTAGATGAGTTTCTTGTCTACTTTATCATGCATTTGCTGAGCAAAAAGAAAAATGATAGCTTGAAGAAGTAAAGGTAGTTGACCAAAATCCTGTAGGATCAATGTAGATGGACAAAGGAGTTGACATAATAGGTATGTAGGAGGAGGAAATTATGATTAAAAAACAACATGCATTTGAGTTTTAGTCAAATGAGTTCAAACACACCATCTCACTGTTACATGATGGGGAGTAGTCAACACAACAACAAAAATAAGAGTAAGTGATAGCACAACAAGTGGTGATGGAAGAACAATAGGAAGTAAATTCAATGGATTGGGTGGCATAGTAATAAGTAGGGTATATAGCAATCACTACTAGAACAAGTGGCAACAATAGGAAAGTTTCACAAGCAACCAAGGAGGAATAGTATTTGCAATTGACCTTTTAACATTAAACTCTATTGTACATAACAAGGATTTTGAAGATGGAATCGAAATTAAAGGGGGTAAATATTTAGGAAACATATTGGTTAATGAAGGTAAAATGTAGTCTATTTACTTAGTAAATAGTTAGTGATTGGATTTGAATTAAGGTCTTGGAGGAAAATTTTGAATATTACTTCAACCTTTTTATTTTAAACATTCTTTCATGATGTAATTTTGAAATTTTTTTGCACCTTGTTTTGGTAATGGATTTTGGAGATGTTTGCTAAATAATTATGTTTTGGACTATAAAAATATGTGTAAAAATAAAGTTGTAGCAATTAATACTTGCATGAACAATACCTATTAGTATTGACTATAAGTGTGTAGTCAATTTGCATGTAGATTTGTAATTTTTATGAATGTTTATGATTTTGTATAAGGAACCTAATCAAGAAGGAAAATTTTAATATTTACCAAGAAGGTTAGAAGTTATGCCAATTTCAAGTAGTAAAAATCAAACCAAAATTGAGTTTGATTTTGGAGTTGGTTATAAAATTGGAACTTGAATTTATTTTGTAATCCTAGACCTAAAGAAATTACTAAAATCAAAATTGAATTTTTTGAAAAAAAAACTAGTATTACAAGCTAAATGGAGGTTAATTGGTAGTTGATCATTTGTTCTAGTTTGGGTAATCTAAAATGGATCTAATTTGGATATAGATTGAAAATGGGTTTTATTCTCAAAATCAAAACTAGAAGTATTGTGACCAAAAAGGAGGGTACACAAAGTTTTGTATACATTTTGACATCAAACAAGCATCATATAATTGTGTTAAAGGAATCAACATAGCTTATGAACCCAAATCAACTTTATTTAAGCATAACGACATAATTAATTTTATTCTATGGACCTTGATGGATTAGTTCATTCTGGATCATCTCTCAGTGTGTTCTATCATGGCCTATAATTGTGGATCATATCTTGACAATATATATAATCAATGTAGTCTCAATGCCCAAACCCATTATTGACCTTATACTAAAGATGGAAAAAATATTAACAAGTAACTTTCTTAACTGATTTCTTCAATTTTCCCAAAAACTTTCCATTATAAAAAAATTATTCAAAGTTCATAAATACCTAGGTACTTGATCCTTCCCATAATCCCATATAAAGCCCAAGCATGTCAAACTTGAACAAAATATTCCACAAAAAGCCAACCCATTCATCCCTTAAAGCTTGTCATTTCTTTTATCATAAGATCCTTATTGATTTGTAAATACCTAGTGTTCTGTTCGTTAATTTCAACGCAACGGAATTCATGAAACTAATAAGCATAACATATAGATAGGATGGTTGCAAGGTAGGGCGGTTCACCTTTTATATTGTAATCCATTTTTTTGCAAAGTGGTGTGCATATACATGCTATTAACTTGACATAAAAATAATAATTTTCCAAATTTGTGGTTAGATATAGATTGTCAACTTGATAAAAAAGATATCTAGATTTTAAAAATTGTAACATATATACACCAAATATATAATAATGGACTTTTGAAATTGAAAAATATGGATTGGTTGATGTTTGTGCCTCTATATACATGCATTTTTGTGTCTGAATTTTATTTGGGATATCTTATAGGGACTTAATATATGATATGTTAAAACAAAAAAAAAAATTGTGCAAAAAGTTACTAGAATTTTTTTAACCAAAACAAAGTTATGGACTTTTGAATGGCCTAAAATGAACCATATTTTCATAAGTTCATATCATAATCATTTTTGAGTGGATTTCAATTTTTATTTATTTTTAACATGTACATTAAATTTTTTTTCACAATTGTTATTTTTCATATTGACTTTTTAGTTCATTAAACACCATGTAATTCCCCATTAAATTAATGATATCAAAATAAATTGTCATTTTAACACTATTGTATGAACTTTTAGGGAGTGCAACATTTGTGAAAAATGAACCACTTAGAGTGCATACACCCGACATTGAGTTTTGGCATTTTTCCCAAAGTCCTAATATCAAATTTTATTCCTACAACAAATCAAAATTCAATGAAGAAGAGTCAGAAAAAACAAGTGTGCTTAGTTTTTCCAATTGTCTTGTATTTATCCCCTTCAACAACCAAGTGCATTGTCCTCCATTTAGCAACTTTGAACCATTTCCATCATGCAACTGAAGAAATTCACAAAAACAACACTCCATCACCAACTTGATTTGAGCGCTAGTATAGAATGAAGAGTAACAAACCAATCTTCATAGCCAACAAGCAACAAAACACAAGAAAAATAGAAAGGAAGTAAAGAAGAAAAAATCAACTTCCTCCAATATTCATGATCGCCAACCGTCTCTATCTTTGGCATTTTTTGCCAATCACATCCAACACAGTAAAACATCCATTGGGGCAAGTTTGCCTTATATCATCCGGTTAGGGCTCAGTCACACAACCAAATTTGCTGACACAGGTCCAGATCACACTAGAACTGAAATTTATTTTGTTGAAGAAGCAGACCTAGTACTGAATTCCTAACCCAAGCTGGAAATTCTTCACAAAAGTAATGAACAGCCCAACACTTGTAGTTACCATGATGACAGAAGAAAAAGAGTCTAGGGTTGCCACTTGGGCAACTTCTTAGACTTTAACTTTTTAATTTTAATTTTTTGTTGGTTTCCGAAGTTCACTTTGATCGGTCCGTCACAAAACGAAAAAGACTGGAACGTTGGACATGCCAAAAAATAGAATCATCATGGTTAGACTAAGTTTTCATAAGAAAACTACTGTACTTGATTTAACCAAGTTTGGTGCACCCAAGATGTTATCACTTTGAGAAGGTACTTCTAGAAGGTAGGTGAATATTAATCTTTCTTTTCGCATTTTGGTAGGCTCAGATTTGAAGGTTATGAAGGAAAATTGGACCTATATAAAAATTCTTCCAGTTTCCATTTCTTTCTTCCTGGTTCGTCCCACTTTCTTGTAGGTTAATGGCAGGTTTTACATCACTTTAATCGAGAGAATGCCACCTAATCTGGAAAAGCACAAAGGATAAGCTCTAAGGCTTGTCAGATATGCACTTTGGGGGGCCGTTGTATCCTTCTAATTTGTTCCTTTGCCCACTTCGATCCCCATTTGGGTTTCTGCACTTTTGGCTTGGAGTTGGGTCCTCTCTCTTAGTCCTCCCTTTCCCCCTTTGCTGGGTGCTTTGTTTTAATCAAGTGTACCAGGGTTTCATCATTCTAGGGGGGTATCCTGTGTCCTCCTCTATCCTCAAGCTTGGGCTAAAGTGCTGGGTACCATTACTTATTATTCTTGAAGCAATGATTATGCACTTTGACCTTTGTACAATCAACTGACTCCCCCTAGTAACCTTGTTGCTTCACTAGGCACCCTGACAGTGCATAGCAGCTCTTCACAGCCTCACCTGTCTGATTCTGGACACTGTATGTAGCCTAGGGTCAGTTTCCACGTTGACAAAAACGAATAATTTATTTATTTTTCAAAAATAAATAAATATTGTGATATGAGTAGTGAAATTATTCAAAGTGTAGCCTATGATAATTAAGTTATGATGATTTTCAACATGTCAACTTCATATTTTCACAAAATTTCATTTCAGTATTTTGAGGATTATTTAATGATGAAACTGACCTTAGGGTAAAGTACTACTAAGATATGAGACAAATACTTTCATCTACTGGTTGATTTCCTGTTGAAATTGGAACCTAGATATAAGAGTTTCTTTTATTGGACTGGGCTTGTGGTATTGTGGGCAGGATGTTTTTCTTTCAATTTTGTGATGTAGCCACACTGGAATTAGCCAAATTTGGCTACAGGTCACTGAAGAGAGTAGACAAAAAAAAGAACCCTACTATATTTTGGTGACTGGAACTTATTTTCTAAGTATGGCAATTTCAGAAAAACATTCCTCAAAACCTGGAGACTTTGGTGCATATTTTATCAAAAGATTAGTTTGAATGAATCACACTAGATAACCTCATTTTTTTTAAGAAATAAATATTTAACAAAAAAATTGCCAATTATCAATTGTAGGTAAGGTAAATGGAAATTCTTCCATTTATCCCATGGCAATCATGGGTTTTAATAATCCTTCTAATGTGCCATATCACTAAGATCCCAAGGTTTACAACTTGGTATGAATGAGTGCTTGAGAGCAAGTTTCTTTTTCAATTTTGTGATATTGAAAATTTGGCAAAAATGAGTCAAAGTAGTCAACATGTATTGAAAATTTGGCAAGGCCCTTGGTGAGTAGGAGTTAATGAAGGCGATTTGGAAATTTTAAAACTTAGGTTGCAAAAAAATTGAATTTTGACTAATTTTTGTCATTGGAAACTCAAGTAAATTACAAAAAATGGTTTTGGAACGAAAAATTAGTTGGGTAGCCGGTTCACACTTGGGCCAATGGCACAAGCTAAATTAATCCCATATGAAATCAATAGCAAAGTAAATTTATCTATTGACAAAGGTTGTTTGTCTGTTTTATTTTGTTTTGTTTGTCATGATGAGATCTCCCAAACCACAGCACACCCTTGCTCTTGGTATCATTGAAAAGCCCTCAATTAGTAAAGGTGCACCAATATGGCTTGGTAGTGTTTATATTTACAGTGCAAGAATATTGAACAGTGTTTTGAAAAACAATTCAACAAAATCAAAACTAAATATTTATAATATGAATTGGGGAAAGTTTAGTGACCATTGATGACTAAGATTTCTTGGAGGCGATTTCATAATTTTTAATCCTAAGGTGGGAGAGAGATTGAGTTTTGAATAATTTTGTCATTGGAATTAATTTAAAATTTAAAATCTTTTTTTCACAATTAAGCTTTATCACCAAGGTCTCGTTCACAATGCACACTTGGGCCAATGGCACATGCCACATCAATCCATATGAAGTATGGTCAAGCATTGGTTACTTATTGAAAAAAATGTTAGTTAACAACAAAGATCCAAGGTTAAGCTATCCATAACTAACATATTGAGTTTCAAATTGGTCAAGAACTGAACATTTTCTAAAAGATTGATGAGATCAATTAGTTGTGGGTCCATCTCAAAGCTCAATGTTCTTTTTGCGATGGGCCACTTTGACTGGTTTTTCACATAATAACTATAAAGCACAAGCATGGTAAAGTATACAAAGAAATTCACTTGCCTAAAATTTAGTTTACAATTTTTGACATATAGTAGAAGAAATTGGATCACAAACTTTTGTAAGTAGCTTTGAAACCAACCTAGTCAATATAGTGTTCAAGCTTATTATATTATAAGTATAATATGCACAATTTGAGAGTGCACAAGTATCTTCTATACTTCCATTATTTTGAAAATAAGAAAAAAATAGTATTTCATTTATTTGCAACTTGACATGTTTGAAAATTTAAATTTTCTTATCATAAATATATGGAAAGTGTCGCAACCCTACTTTGGGTGAAGTGGGAGGATGAAACTCCCACTCCTAAAGTTGGGGATTTGGAGTCCTTCGAGACTCCCGAATGTTTAGAGTTCGACAACAGAGGCCAAAACACCTTGCATTGGGGTGTTCTTGGTGTCATTGGAAAGGTCTTGAAGTGTAGATGTCTAAAATGCCCTCGCATTGGTCATTTGGACATCTTCAGCCCAAGTTATGGGCAAGAGAAGGGCCGGGAGTCAAACTGGCAGATTGACTCCCGACCACTAAAAGTCGGGAATCGACCTCTTCCCGACATCCGAATCGGGAGTGCGACATAGCGTTGGAAAGCTCTCAAAGAGAGCTACAACTTTGGTTGAGACCTCGTCGCGATCCGACTCTGTAGTTGGGAGTTATGAGCTCCCAAAGTCCCAGGACTCCAACAGGGACAATTTCGGGATAATTTCGGGACTCCAACTTGGGAGTCCCGGGAAAAAGAGCCATTTGGATGTAGTCCCTATGGAGTGGCACAAAGAATACTATATGGGGGAAGGTGGTGGCTTCCCCCGAGTCCGGACTGTGGTGAGTCTTGTGTGCCAAAGTGCCCGTGGTTTGTCCCAACACCCAAGGGTGTCCCGAATGTGAATTAACCCCTGTGTGATTAGTTTTTGGATGCAGATTAAAGCTTGATCTTCTAGTCCCTCTTCCTAGTCTAATCCCGGGATTTCTAGCATGCCCCTCTACCCCTCTATAGTGCTGGAAGTCGGGAGCGCCCTCCAAGTCCCAACTTTCCGCAACTACACATAGTTGAACCCTCAAGTGGGTTCAACAAGGGACTTAGGAGTGCGTCAGAAAGACCTTTGCATGAATATTCTATTAAATTAAAATGATCTTTTTATGTATTTATGATGGATCAAGTTTGTGATATTTTCATTATTTTTTTGGAGATTCATTAGTTTCAAATTCAATTTGGAACATCATTAATTATGTGCATAGATGACCAACATTTTCCTTGTTACAAATGTCATTGCTTGGTGATAGAATTTGATGAAGATGTTGCCATATAAATCAAACTCAACTTGATGAGATCAAATCATTTATATGTTTTTAAAAGCCCATTTGGCAATCCTCATCCCTTAATATCCAAATATGGCAAACTAAAAAAATAAAATCCATCTTGTTTATTGCATTATTCATTTTACATGGATGTCATTTCTACATATTTACATTTGGCTTATTATCATAATACCTTAGCCTCTTTAGGATTTATCATGTTATTTAAAAAATATGGTAATTTCAAAAACATTTTATTCTTGATGTGAAGTTTTCAAAATTCACTATTTGTTCTACAAACATGTGTGGAATCCGCCCTTGTACTATAATAATAAAATGTACTTAAAAAATTTGAAAATAATATGAATCTATTAAATCATGCGTGTTTTAATATTTTATGAATATGTTGTAAGGGTTGTAATCATTTTTTAGTGTGTGTCATTAATCAATAATTAAAATTTACATGGGAGGATTAATGATTTGCTATCATAGAAGTTTAATAAGAAAAAAAGAGAAAAGCGAATGAAATGACAAAAAAGGGAAGAAGAAAAAGAAGTGATTTAATTCATCTATTGTAAAAGGGATCTTGAAGGACTAATTGTCATCTTGGCCATCACCTCTTCTTACAAAATACATGCCATTTGGGACTCAGGGGTGATGGTTATAGTGGGATTTAATTTACCCAAAAGATTATGGTGTAGAGGGGGCTTTGAAGCAGTAATTGTCTTATGGGTTTTTGCTTTTTCTTGTGGAATAAGTGCCATTTGTGATTCAAGAGTGGGTAATCTAAAGGGGGTTTGTAGTTTTGGGGGGGCGGGATTGCATTTGAGGGGTGATCTATCGAATACCTTTGGAGGTTCCATCAACTAGTACCATTTCATGGATTTTTGGTGGAGTTACTAAAATTTGAATTGTTGGTGCACATGTTTGGTTCGAATCACCAAGGCTAGAATACCAATAGAAAAAAATGCATTTAGCAGCTTACACCTTACTTGGTGCCCTAGGTAGTCTATAAAACATTCAATATATACCACAATATAACAAACAATACAATACAAACATCTAACATAAATTAGACTTTACAATATAAACTTTGTAGCCAATGTGTATAATATATAGGTTTTGAAAACATTCTTCAAATATTTGGAACTATAATACATAAGTATTCTATTTATTATTTGGATATATACCACATACAATAGAATGAACAAAGCATATTGCAAGTGAGTGGAAGTCTACAAAGGTTATTAATAATATGAAGTTGACTAAACCTTCATTACAACAACAATGAGTTTGCACTTTAAGTGTATTGGGCATACTGTACACTAGAAACTAGAAGTACCAACATGATAATATAATGTTCAAGAGTGAAAAAGGTAATAAAAAGGGTACAATGACAACTACCTTACATGTGTCATGATTACACAATGCATTCAATGTAGCATTTTGTTTACACATGGGTATTACATTCAAGTCCAAACATTGCTTTGGCCCTAACTTAATAATAAATAAAAGGTTGTAAAGGAAGAGAGTAAAACACAAACATAAGGTGTATTGAAAAAGGTACATTATCGATGGCGGGGTGTATTGATTGCACAACAACTTTTCTTTGGGCAATAGCCATCCTTCACACCATTTCACAATCCATGTATGCTACCTTCTTTTTTAGTTCAGCAATTAGTGATGCAAACCCAAAGCTTTTCAACCATTCTAAATGAAGAACACTTATACATTCTTCATTTCTACAACTATTAATAATCTTGAACCAAATGGCAACACACCATGGGTGATATAAATGTTGACAACTACATACAATGATGTCAAATAAAGGAAATGGGCAATTGCATATGACACACATTGTCACATTAAGTTCATATTTTCATTTATCCACAACTTCCACATAACAAATAGTGTGGGGATGAATTGATAGGCCTTCATAGCCCTTCTTGAGATTCAACAATTGTCCTATCAGAGCATGAAATTGGATACGTAGAAACCCCAATTTCCTTTTTGCCATTCTCAAGGTCTTTTGGTGTTCCTTTTTCTCGAGTCATCAAATCAACAATGGTCTCATCTTGCTTGCTAACCAACTATTTATAAAAATCAAGTGTCACCAATTATAAACTAGAATCCCCACCATCCACCACACCTCATTGTCGTAAAACATTAAGCTTCTTCTCCTCTTCTTCCATCATGGAGGTCATTAATCATTGACAACCTTGACATGTTCCATCTTAGTACATAGATGTTCCTTGCCCTTGTTGTCAAGTTCTAATCTAACAACCTCCATTCCATTCCCAACAACATACAACAAGTCAGCCATTTCCATTTTATTTTTCTATATCCAAGGGTTGATCTTTTTGACCTTCCCAACACTTGTAGGTTTAAGCTCACTTTTTGATTTGACATCCTTCTCACCCTTCACAATGTCAACCACTTTTAATTCCTTTATAACCTGGACCACATCTGTGCCCAATAATGATGCCTTATTTGCATTCAAAGTATCTAACTTTGATTACCATTTCCCTCGTTGATTACTGTTGGCCTCATGGCCAAAAACTAGCCAAACTAAATGATATCCCTTTCACCACCTTCATCACAATGCCCTTTGCAAATTCCTTCCCCAATAGTTTAGATTTTGGCATAGTAGGTTTGCCATACACAGGCATGCTTATATTAGGCAATTGCTTAAATTACCTAAATTAACTCGATTTAGGCGCATCAGGAATGGTTAGTTTAGGCGAGGCCAAATGAAGGCTCTATTTAGCAGAAAATTATTGGTTAGCATTTATCAATGCTGGAACTGCTTTATGAACAATAACTGTTTTGCCTGCATGACTCCTTCTAATCCAAAGTTCGATAAGCGCTTGCGGAACAAATCCTTCTCCCAACGTAGGATCGAAAAGTCAGACTCTACAGTACTGGTTCTAGGAAAAAATGTTACAATGACACCACAATATTCCATTAGATTCAGGAATCGAACACCAAGTAAAGACCAGCCATCCTTGAAACTTGAATTGTTGGAAAGTGAATCGATGCCATCCTTCAACACTGGCTCACATCTGTGAGCATGGATCAGGGCTTTATGCTCGTCGACAATGAGATCGATCTGAGCTGATGAGTAACAATGCTCCAATCAGAAGGCATGTTGCTGAATCTTTCAAATGAAGTCGGCTGCGGATAACTCAACGAGCTCATGCAGTAGCACTGGGGGAATAAAACCAAGATCGGCCATCGCATTGTTGTTTCGATTTCGATAGGTAGAAATTTCATGAATCTGATCGTAGGCAATGACGTAAACGAGGGCGATGTCGTGTTGAAGGTCGTTCTAATCACTCTCATTAGCTTCGTTAAGTAAGGTGTCAGCCCAGGAAGCCTGACCAACGAGAAATTCTTGGACACTGGACAGAGCAACTGCATAACGACCACTGATGATGTGAGTCGATGGGTTGATATTCGCAATCGATTTTGTAGTGAACAGCCCAGTCACTCCAACGTTGTCAATGAAGGATGCGATGAGGTTATCTAAGGCATTTCGCTG
>Ga0209208_10001268_pt1 | contig 35432 bp, 24 predicted proteins | sample S1TSphfallax_3_FD_187694 | JGI IMG/M metagenome (GOLD analysis project Ga0209208, IMG submission 187694) | Host-associated microbial communities from peat moss isolated from Minnesota, USA - S1T2_Fd - Sphagnum fallax MG (SPAdes) (version 2) | ecosystem: Host-associated > Plants > Peat moss >...
GTGACAATCCCTTTTGCCCAAGTAGCAAGCCCAGCAACTTTGTCAGCATGAGTCAAAACCACAGCAACTTTCGGTTTGAAGGAGATGGACTTCCTGGTATTGGAAGCAATGAATCGAAGCCAGTACTCCAACTCCTGATATATGACTTCAGGTTGTTTCTTTGCATTCATGTGCACACTTGTGAATGGGCTGCAGACAAGGAGAAATGAGGATGGGTTTCCTGTGTCGCTAAGATTGGGGAACATGAAGTCATGAAAGGCATGGTACTCTTCTTGACCGCCCATATCCCAGATGGACAACCTTATTCCTGCATTGTTTTTCAAGCCACAAATCTCAATTCCACGTGTGCGTAGTTCAAGCTGAAAAGGTCCATGGAGTAATTTTTGAATGCCATCATGAGATTTTACCACAAGATCTTTGCAAGGACTGAGATAGGTTTTGCGAAACTTGCTGCCAGGTTCACTACAGCGGATGAGGATTTTTCGCAATGTTGTCTTACCTGCAAGAATTCATTACCAACAAAGTGCCAATTAGCTACATAGCATGAACCATAAACTCCTCTGGGGCAAGGGGATTTCAAGCAGGAGAAAAACAACAAACTACAAGGCTGTCCCCATTGACTTCTCCCTATTGAGCTGTTATGTCTGCTTGCCATCAAAGTTCAAGCTGTCATGTTATGCTAAAGCCAGACTGCCATTCCCTTGCTACCATTCTCAAATCTATTACATGCTTTTGAATGTTAAAACTGTCACAGGTTATCTGCAAATCTGCAGGATCTCAACAATTGGATTAAATCTAGAAATGCAGCCCAAGATGCAATTGCTGAAGAAGTTATGGAAGATTGTGCAGGTTAGAAAAGACTGCTTTTGGACAGGAAGAAAGGTTGGCCAACAGCCCTCCAAATTCTATGTGAGACAGAGCATGTGAAGAATCACACCAATTCCATGGCACATACCAGCATATGGACCACCGCACAAGAACACTCTTGCAGCCTGTGCCTTGGCCACTGGAAGCTTCCTCAAACATGATTGCATGTACTTCTCATTCTTTCGTAGTTGTTCCTTCACACCATACCAGATTGAAGAGTCTCCAAAATTGATATCTCTCAAAGTGAAATTCACTAAGAGGATATCCATAAGGGTAGGAATAACCCTCTGAGTAAGTATCCCTTGACATTCAGACAGGTCAAGGATTTCAAGGGATTTGTTCTCCTTCAAAGATTGTAATAGTGCACAGAGCTTCTCTTCCCTCATCTCTTCCCTCTCTTCATAAAAGTGAGGAGCTTTCACTTTGAGCTCTTTTAGTGTGGAATTTCTCTGTAATAACTCAGGTAAGATTTCTGCAAATATTGCACGAGACCAACTTTGATTCCCTCTGACATGTGGAAGTACAAGAGTGAGCTTGCTAAGGTTGGCTTTTGCTTCCTGACCAGCTTCATCCACAATCAATGGTCTGACCAAGGCTTGGAGCAATGCACAGCTGCGACTACTGTCCAGCATGTCCCCATAAGGGTCCAAGGTTTCAACTGTAAGTTCTTTCACAGTTGAGCTTTGGAACATCCCATGGAAAGCAAGAATGCATACTGCAGCAGACATTGCACTCCCCGAAATTGTCACATGGAGCTTAGCAAGGTCCACGTGTGATTGCTGCTGAACATCTGCTTGCTGAACATCTAGATCCTTAGCCAGTGGTCGCATCAATTTAACCCAATCTTGATTAGAATTTTTGTAACTTTGAAGCTGAATAGTTTGCAAAGCTTTGTTATGACATAGCAGAAAGGCAAATTCTATTATTGCAACCTTCATCCGTTTTTCCGCTGGATCTATTGTCAACAATTGACTCGGGGAGGAAACATTGGTGTTGAAAGCTAGAGAAAGAGCTAAAACATCTTTACCTGACAGTTGAATCTGTAAGGTCGACATGGTACTGTTGGTGCATAGAGCTCGACAAAGTTCCATAAGACCTTCAATGCACCGGTCAAACGAGACTGGTTCTTCCTCGTTACGCGACAGACTGCAACGCGAGGCGAACACCAATCTGGTGTCTTCGATATTTTGGCTCCATCCTATCTCACGCATTAGGATTAGGTAGTGCTCTTTCCTGATACGAGATGCTGGCGGAAGTGATTTTAGGGCAAATTCTGAATAAACAGGGCGCACGTTGGTGCTCGATGAAACTGGATGAGCTGGATTGCCCTTAACCTCGTGCGAGTGGCGACGAAAAACCTCCAGATGCTTTCGCTCCACCTTATAGGCCATGAGAAGGTACTCATCACCAAATCCAGGCTGAAATGTGACCGTCAATCTTCTGACCTTAGTGTGCGTTGTCAAAAGGTCAAGAAGCCCCGCTACACCGAAGCCGCTCTCTTCCCAGAAATCATCCACTCGATCCATTTCAGCTAGTTATAATTTTAAAAACATGTTCAATCTAGACAGACCCTGAGATAGGGAGCACTAATGGAGTAAGCATGGTTCATGAACACCAGACCTTGACCACAAGGTAGTCAGTCATCACCGCTGCAGCTCAGCAGCGTCACCCCAAATTCCACATATTTCGATGCAATAAGTGTCGCATCTTGGTAATAGCTAGCATTTGAGAAGCTACACATCCGTCTGTGCAGGAGCTGATCCGTCGCATGAGCTGCAGATCTTGTAACAAATTAAATGCAGCTGCTCCAAAACTAGTGTTCAGGCACAGTCTTGCAGTCAGTCCCTTCTCTTCTCTTCTCTTCTCCTCTCTTCTCTTCTCCCGACATATCATCCTGCTACTCCTCCTGTCCACAGGCATTTTCACGCGGCCGGCCATTGTCGGTACTCGACATCACTGCCTATGGCAACAACAAAACCTCAAATACTTTGCTCGCATCAACAAGAGCTCGAATCCCTGGAGCACGCGGTATTGAGTCTTTGCCGTTGACAAAGGAATGAGGATGACTTCGGGGGTAGCTTCGAAGGTGTATTAGTGGGAGGATGGACGTCCCTCTTTACACCAGGGCCTACACTACCTGGCCGGACTCCGAATGGGAGGATTCCTAATGGCTAAAACGTCAACTTTGGGCCCATTAAGGCCCGCTTTGCACTGGGAGTCAAGGCGCCCAAAAAAACTTGGGGCCAACTTTGAGCATTTTTGGGTTGCAAATCGGCCCCCCAAGTTACTAACAAATGCTAGAACATTGACGTCAGGATATTAATAAATGCTGGAACATTGGCCCCAAGGATTGCAAATTGGCCTCCCAAATTTGACGGTATCCTTTTTGCAGCCTTGGGGCCGATACAAGGCCATTAAGTTCAGCATTTATTAGTACTTGGGGCAGATTGGAAAGTTTAATTTTCTATTTCAGCCTTGACTCCTAGTGTAAAGCTCTTGGGGCTGATTTCAACTTTTGCACCAATAGGAATGCTGAATTTGGGTTGAACATTGGCCCTGACTCCTAGTGTAAAGCGGGCCTAAGTTCAGATCTGGGGCCCAAGCTCAAGAACCCAAGAATGATTTGGTCGTCTTGACCTAATCGTAAAACCCTAGCCCTAATGTTCTGATCTCGCGATCCTTCTTGCTTCGACCAAGACCACCACAATTCCCTCGGCTCTGCTCAGATTGCGGAGAAGATTTTGATTTCGAGTGTGCCATGCCATGCACTCGAATGGTTCGTCTATAGATTTCAAACGAGCGCTAGAGGTGGAAAAAAACGAGTTTGAAATCGAAGGTGAGAGATACACACACGCACACGCACATCGAGAGAGAGAGAGAGAGAGAGAGAGAGATGGTGAGACCCGGGAGTGGAAACAGGGGACTAGGTTTTTCGATTACAATTGCAAATGCACTCTGGTACCGAATAATCCAGTAATGCGGGTGCGACACCGCTGGTGTTTCGGGTTTCGTTTTTCGTTTTTCGGTTTCGGATTTTTCATTTTGGGTGATGATATCGACCTCCTTGGGAAATGCTTGAGGGATTCTTTTGTTTCAAAGGACTTGGAGCTTGAATCTTCGGGAATTTGGGGTTTTGAGATGTGGGGGTTGCGCGGGAAGTTTAGACCCTCCTAGTTGAGGGGAAAAGACGAGCAAATAATTGGTTACGAGGTGGCGGCAGGTCTGCCTATGGCCTGTCGAGTTGCGCACAGTCCAGTTGTGAGGTTGTGGATGGCAGGCCACTCTATCTGCAAGCACCTACCGGTTGAGAGATGGAGCAGCTACACAATATACGGCCGTATTTGCGTGTCTCTCTCTTTTTTCACTGGAAACAGTGTAGGCTGCTGGAGCTGGCATATGCCTGGGGAAGCAGCTTTGGAGAGGCTTGGAAAATGTTCACACAATGCGGCATTTCGCGAAGCTTCAAGGTGATTTTTTTGTTTCTTCATCACACTTTACTAGAACGGAATTGCAGGCTTTCTCAGTTCTCTAGCTGACTGGCATCAACTGGGCATTGAGGTCTTCCATTGTGCCCCAGGACGAGGGAGATAAGCTCACAGCATTGCCAGTGTCCAGATGAATATTGCCATATCTTCCTCAAATTAATGTCCAGAAACAATGCTGGGGAAACCACATTATCAAAAAGAAAACTAAGGGAATCCCACATATGACAATCATGAAGGAGTTTCATTTGCAATTAAAGTGCCATTTACCTGTTTGTAGAGCAAGCTCTGTTGCTCAGGACAAAGTTTGGCCAAAGTGGGTTTGCTTCCACTGTCACTTGCTTTAGAAACTAGAGATGAGTACAGTCATGAATGATGCAAACTACTTGGCACTAGCAGGATGATTACCTTGTCCTTGCAATCTTGTGGTCACTACATCCCAGAATTTGCACTCCTTTCCTGAAACAACAGGAATGAGGCTATGTTTGCCTACAAGCATGATCACCTCGCCATTTCACCCTTAGGGTTATTGCTTCCATGTTGGAAGAGGAAGAAAAAGAGGGATGCCATGGTCTGCTGAGCAAATTGACTGAGACTCTCTTTAGTCATATGGCTGTCATGAGGGATGCTAACCTGGTTGCCAATAGTTTCCCCCCATGGGTTCTCACAGAGCATTAGTTTACCCAACCACCTCCTGTAGATTGGACAAATTAGGATGGCTGGCATCCAGCATGACCTAATGGTGATTCAAATTTTCAACTGCTTGCAATAAGTCTGAACCACTATGCTGTTGTCTTAATTCTGTAGACTGACCTTCTGCCTCTGAGATTTGTCAGTGGACATCGTTTATCATATTGGAGACATTATTTCTGCATCTAGAAGCAAATGGCTGGTGCACTACTGGCTGTTTAATGAACTTCAGTTGGTGCAGTCTTGCAGGATGTAAAGCCTTTAAGGGGCCTCCTGTTTGGATTTCATATGCTGAACCAGCACTTGCAGTCAAGGTCTTTAGGGATGCCCGACAGCTTTTTGGAGGCAGCTATGCAGCTACAGGGGAGAGTCATCACATGCAAGGCAAACCTCCTAGTGACAAGTTTTTGCATCTCCCTCGTATGTCTCTTGTTTCATCACACTGATTTCAATGTCTATTTTAGTATGCAGGAGACAGGCTTGTTGACTATTTAGATTTGTATAATGTATGGACTTCATGGTGACATGCCGACACATGGATTAGTTCAAGTAACTGGACTGTGATCCTGAGAATATGTGTTGAGATGGGAATTTTGCAGAGTTTGTGGAGAAAAGAAAATTGTTGACTGAGTCTTTGTGTGACTGCACTGTGCAGAAGTGGGAGGGATTTTGGAAACAAATGAAACAACAGAGTGTGCAATGCCAGAGCCAGAGTCTCATCAATATGTTAAAGATGTTCTGGAGGTTCTCCGCTCTGTAAACCACAAGACTGAAATGCACATAAGACTTGCCCCTTTTGTTGGAAAACTCTTAGCTCGTGATGTTACTGTAGTGTTCAAAATGATGTACAATAGACAAATAGCAGTGGATTTTTACAAGTGGGTCAAAGCACAACCTGGATTTAAGCCAAATCTGGATTTGTATCTTGCATTTGCCCATTGCTTTTTACGGGTGCAAAAATGGATAGCATTGGAGATACTGGTTGATGAAATGATAGAAAACAAGTTCCCACCAGATGCACGACTTTATGCTCAAATCATGAAAGCTGCGAGTGATGTAGGCCGTCTACACACAGTTGAAATATGGTTTCACAAAATGCAAGATCATGGGTGCCCTTTTGATTTAGTGATTTTCAACACATTAATAGCAGCATATGGGAAAGCAGGACATTATGATCAATCTTTTAGTTCCTTCCTTCAACTGAAGAAGGAGGGATTTAGACCTGATGGGGCAACATATAGTGCAATTTTGAGTGCTTGTAGAACAGCAGGGAAAGTTGATTTGGGGATAGAAATTTTCAAAGAGATGACTTCCAGTGGGTTTAAGCCAGACCAGGCAGTATATAGTATACTGATTGACATCTTTGGCAAGGCACAGAGACCTGATGAAGCCTCCACTACTTTCCAACAAATGCAGGTACTCACACCAAAAGGCTTTTGTAGTCATGTTTTCATAGTCACCAGGCATGTTTGTGTTGTAAACTTCAAGGTATGGCTATTCAAGTTGTTACTTCACAACCACACCATGAGCAGATGGGAGAAACGTCCTGAATTTCTTGTCTGTGTTCTTGGATTGGGGGGGGCAGGCAGCAGGTATTTTGCCAGACCCAGTTGCATTCAACACTTTGATTCATGCATTTGCAAATGTGGGAATGGTGGATCAAGCCACTCTGGCATTTCGGGAAGCCCACCGGGTAGGCTGTTTACAAGACCCTGTAATTTTCTACACCATGATCCAGCTGTATGCAAGGGCAAGGATGTCAGAACAAGCCCTCCATGTCCTGAAGATGATGAAGGCATGTGGATTCCAGTCAAATGAATTGGGGTATGGCATAGTCTTAAATGCTTTTGTGCGAGCAGGGCTGCCAGAGGGTGCCATCAAGATCTTCAAAGAGATGCGGTCAGTGGGGTGCCCGGTGGGTGAAAACACTTACATCACCATGCTCAATGTGTATTCAAAGGCTGGTATGCATGCGGCAGCAGAGAATCTTCTCTCTGAGATGCAGCAAAAGGGGTGCCATCGAAACATCGTTGCCTACAGCACTCTAATTGACATGTATGGAAAGGTTGGAAAACTGCGGGCTGCAATGCAACTTTTTTCTTGCATGCGGAAGCAAGGTCTGAAGGCCAACTTGATTGTCTATAACACAATGCTTGACATTTATGGGAAAGCTGGGAAGCTCAATGATGCTGAACGGCTTCTGTTTGAGATGAAAGGGGGAGCATCAGCAGGACTTGCCCCTGATACAGTCACGTATACCATCCTAATCAACGCTTATGCTCGAGTAGCTCGATTCGAAGACTCAATGCGAATCTTCTCACAATTTAGGGCAGATGGATTAAACTTAGATGGAGTGTTGATTGCTGTGATGATCCACGTGTTTGGAAAAGTGCGACACTATGAGCAACTATCTGAGATTCTGGAGCAAATGACAAACTGTGGCATCAAACCGGATACTCATATGCTCAAGATGATCACAGAGATCTATGATGAAGCAGGCATGCATGAAAAAGCTGCTGAATTTTTGACCAGAATGCAGGAAAAATTAGGAGAAAGGCCTTTAGAGACCAGGAACACATTACAGAGATTAAGGCCCTGGTCACTGCCACTTAATCCATCTCCTTCACATTCTTCTTCTTATTCAGTGGATGTAACATAGCTGTTTAGTGAGTGATCAATTTCCTCACTCTTCTTTTTATTCAACTAGCTGCAGCTGTTCAGTGAATTATTACTTAGCTGCAAAGCAAATTCCATCAACATGAAGTGTTTGTGAACAAAAATCCATTGCAGTTCCTTCTCTTGCTAACTTGCACAAAGTGTTCTGCCTTCTGTTGTTGATCACATCTTTCCAGTTTGCATGTTCCTTTGATGTTCCGGTCCTGGTGTTGACAAAACTGGTCTACTTTGGACTTGGGTTCAAAATTGGTTGCTTACATATCCATTTTATTGCAATAGAAATACTTGCCTGGTTATTGGTTTAGGTGAAGTGGAGACCTGAATCAATTCCCACAATTCTCAGTTATCTGGTATTTGGCTTAACACTATTTGTGGATTTTGCATCTCACTTGTTTTGCATCAGCCATACCTATCTCTACTGAAATCCATAGTCATAACTTTGAATGCTCAGTCAAGTTTTACAGTTCTCATTGACAAGAACTGTTGTCAAAATTACACATTCATGAATCAAAATGAAATTCATGAAAAAAGCATAAAATTACAAAATTGGAATTCTTCTATCAAAATTGTTCAAAACCTTCAAATTTTCAAATCTCCCTCTAGCAATCGAAATGTATGAAGATTCAAACATAAATTTTAGCTTGTTTTTCGTACTGTCGGACTGTGTTGAGAGTAGAGAGTCAACACCCAATTTCAAACAGTACTCAGCTTATAATTCCTTAAAGCCACTGAAACCAGAGGTTGGTTCATTGATTAATTTGAAGAACCCACTGCAAAGTTGCATGAGACGTTACAACGTATAACTTACATCAAATGTAATTTTTGAAGTTATAAAGTGGATTATATTATATTTGATAATAATTCTTTCTCACAATCAAAGGTATGTTTCATTTTCCAACAGCACAATTCATTTTATATTGTTATCATTACATACTCGACTTGAAGATTTAAATTTAAGACATAGCTTTACACTATGTAAGGCCAGGGGATGTGGGCATTGCTGAAATGTGGGCTTGAAGCTGAGGCAAAATATCTCAGCTTTCATCTTGTTAGGCCCCTTAATTCAAGAATGCCCTCACCCTAGGGCATTAGGGTAGTGTGGTGGGTGACTGAACACTTAATGTATCAATCATCTCCCTCTCGCTCAGTCCACCTCCTTTTTATCTTTTGTATGGGGTTTGAAAATAAAGTGTAAAGGCCTAAAAAGGGCTCCCATAGCCTTTTAAATTGCTCAAAATGGTTGAAAAATAAGAAAGATATGTCCCTCTAAAGTTCAGGTTGTCAAAAATGGAAAAAAAAAAACTTTTCATACACTTGACAATCTAGGAGAGTGTTCTTTGTCATCTAAAATAAAACAATCATCTGCTAACTAATGGACTCTACCTATTTTCAACATTGGGATGAATGGAAAAAACAATGAACAATATTTTCAAAATAAGTGTTCATTTTTAAACATATGGCTAAGATCTAGTCTAATTTTAGGGTTTGAAAATCGATGATAATGAGTGGGAGATCATCCCATTCTTCAAACCCTTGTGCAATTTATTTTTTAATTATGGGTGCAAAGTATTTCATATGATTGTCTTGGTTATAACATTCTTTGTGATTATCACGGTGTTGTGTTTTTTCATGATCATTGTGCTTGTGGTGTTCCTCGTAATCACCATGGGTTTTGTGTTCGTTGTAATTGCCTTAATTATTGTGCTCTTGGTGTTCCTTGTAATCATCATGATCTTGTTTTTTCCTGGTCACTATGGTCTTGTGTTCTGCAACTCTTTTAATTATATTTGTTTTTTACTTTGCTTGTTATTTATGCATTTAATCATTAGAAGGCAACAATTTTATTACTTGGCACATTCATGTGTACTACCTAGCTCACGCATGTTATCTAACCTTTCATTAAAACCATTTGGTGTATTTAATATTCACACCCTTGTACTTGCATAGATTTGTTGGCAAACCTATTTGAAAGTTCTACTGAAATTTGTCACCCACCTCCCTTATAGTTGTTGGAACCTAAATTATAGCAAATTATTTTCTAACAAATTATGTTTTAGTGTGTTTCTTAGTAGTTTTTTGAATTGTTCAATCTGTTGCAATCCCCAAGTATGTTTTTCTTTTTCAATCATTTGTCCTCCTTTTCCTTTTGTCTTCCTTCTTTGATTTCATTTACAACTATTTTGTCCATGGGTTTTTTTCTTAGGATATTTAGATATTTAACGAATGTCACAACATATGACTAAGAATCTTGCATGTAAAAAAAACAATGAAAGCAAATTGTGCAAACACATGGATCCTTAGCTTAAATTTGGACAAAACTAAGTTCTTTGCAGCACCTTAAGACTATTTTCATCTAGATTTACAACATTGATCTTTTTAGGTTATTCTTCAATCACTGTAAGGTTCTAATGCATATCCACACCATAACATCTTGGTCATTTTTTAACATGTTGGTAGGCATAGCTTCAACTACTATTTGTTGAATTATTTTAGCCATATGCAAAAGTTTGGTAATAATAAATTCCTCCCCCTAATCTTGATTGTGATTAACATTTTGATCTATTGTGTAATCATATTTATTTCCCTAGTTATTGATGTTGTATGGAAAGGTTCCATTGCTTTGAATATAAAAGGCCATATATTTATAGCCTTGAATTCAAGCTTGATGTGCTTTTAGTGAGTGATTGTTCTAAAGTTTGATCTACCCATCCAACAATGGTTATATTGTTTGGTTCCATGTAATTGTTTTTAAATATAGTTGCATCTTTGACATTTCTAAATGATGTTTTAAATGGTTTGAAACATTAATGATTATAGAACATGCAATATGTGGAATGGTAAGATGATTAAGTCATCCAAACTTTTGTGTCTATTTTATCATTTCTAGAATAGCATGATTATTTTTTTAAATATAAATTTTATTTATGAATTGTTGCATGCCTTTTAACGTGGCAGACAAACTCCCATAACCAACATCCTCTTTAAATCTTTTAGTGTTGTTTTGTGAAAATGAGTTCAACCCAACCTTAAACCAAACATGGCCTTTGGAAAAATTGTCAACAATTTTTTTCTTAACTTGTTTGAAAAGACACCCACAACCAAACATTTAAAACATGAATAAAATGTTTTCCACCTTATTTGTTTTCAATTATATGCATGAAAATGTGTTATTTCCTCTCCCATCACCAAACATATTTAACTAATTGTGTTTACTTCATACATGCTTGGTAAAAGCTAATATCATAAATGCATGTCTACTATCTTAGGGCAATAATAAATTTTTATAACATAAAAAACAACAATAACATTAAAAATTAATCAATTAGAAATTAATTTTATTATGATTCTTATTATTAAATCTTCATCAAAGCCTTATTGAAGTTTTTAAAATATCATCAAATTAATTTAAAACATTTATATCTTTAAAAATAATTATATATTAAGATTTTAATTTATTGTGTTTTTTTTTTCATCAATTTTTGCATAATCTTTCAAAGCAATTTTTTAAGAATCTCATTTTAATAAGATTTAAGAGAATTGAAGCTAATTATTTGTATGTTTATCAAACAAATTTCATTTAAAAAATTAGTCATATGAATTTTATTTACATTTCATAGAGATATGAAACCTAAAAGCCATAAAGATCTTAAATGGTGAGGGTAAACCCCAAGAGAAGGTTCCCTTTAAAACCAAGGATTGGACAACACAAGTAACTACTGGTAACGATTTTCATGACAGTTCCCATTGAGTTCACTGCTCCTATAAGAAGTAGAATAACATGGGAACGGTAAAAGAGAGATCCGTTCCCCATGTGCCCTTGTTCGCTGGAGAAGGCTAACACGCTACCTTCGGCTACCACACACAAATTTCTGTCCCCTCTCCTTCTCTCTCTCTCTCTCTCTCTCTAGTGATTGATTTGCTTTGCATTTTGTGGCGGATTCTGGGTTTCTCAGTGAGTCAGGGAGTGGGTTTCCATTTGTTGCACTGGAGATTGCAGTACTGTATCGCCGCAATTTATTTGGCAATTTGTGGTACAGACGCTGAGTTTTTGAGAATAAGAGGATTGTTGAAGTGGGTGGGGGAGGGGGCGTGTGTGTGTGTTTGTGTTGTTTGGAAATTTGGGGTTTCTTGCGGGTTTTCGAGAAATGGCAAGCGCCGTTGTTGGGGTGGTCAAGCCAGTGGCGTTTTCATTGCCTTCTTCCAAGTTGCAGCCGGTGTTGCACCAGCTCAATAAACAACCTTCCCTCTTCTTGCCTCCTCTGCCTTTGCGGAAGCATCCAAGGTACCCATGTGACTGTTTTTATGGGTGTTTTCTCCTTCCCGGATGACCTTAACGCGATTTGTTTGGCAAGTGTGCTTGTCCTGACGGTGAGCAGTTTGGAAGTCTTCTTTTTACAGAAGACCGGAATTTCAGTATTCTTAGGTCTACGTAGATTCTCCCAAAGTGCCGTAGTTTGTTCTGAATTAAGGTAGAACACTTCTGTTAAGTCTTGGCTTTTAGGGTTCTCGGAGGTAAGAAGACCCTTGCCAGTTAATAATGGGTCATTTGCATCTGGTTACCACTGGAACTTGAGACCTCTTCTTTACTTGATTGTTCTATGTGTGAATGCAGGAAAACGTCGGTGTCAGCTACTCTGAAGTCTGAGGGTTTTTGGACCCCATCTTCATTTGACAGCCATGATGTGTGGTCTATCAGGTGCTGTGTTTTGTCCCAAAATAGTTTGTTTTTCTTTCCTAACTTCCGGACTTGTAGAGAAGCACTTTCATGAGAGGTTCTTCAGTGAGGTTGGTGTTTAACAAAGTGACCTACTGGGAAAACAGGAATGATCTGGAGTTACCAACATCAGCATATTTGGGACCCGTAGCACAGGGTGGACAGGGACCTCCACCCATGCTAGCAGAGAGATTTCAGAGTGTCATCACACAACTCTTCCAGCAGGTTTGATTTTGTTCTCCAGAGTTTCCTCAGAGTTTTGAGGAAAAGATTATGCTTTATCATTTTGATTTTATGGTTTAGTAGGATCATTGTCCTTTTCTCCCTTCACTAGAACATACAGTCCCTTTTTCAAGAGATGCAGATGCTACATGGAAGTCCTGGCATTGTCTCCCTGTTCCATGTGGTTCCCAAAATCTGGAGGATATCTGTTAGTGATCTGATAAACCTTTCAGCTTTGCACAATTGAGGTTTTGCTAGGCTTTCTTGCATTTTGGGTTGAACTTTTATGGTGGTGTTTTTGTCCTTCCTAACTGGGATGATGGGTTTGTGGGGCAACAGAGGATAATTCGGTGTGGGGGGGCGGTGGATGATGACATGGCTAATTTGATCGTTGCACAACTATTGTACTTAGATGCTGCTGATCCCAACAGGGTTTGTCTCATCGGCCAATCGTTACTGTTTTAGAAATTGTCTCTGTTCCTGAAATTCAATGGAATCTTTTGCATCTAGAATTTGTTAACACTTCACCATGTATCTTTGTTCAGATGTCAGGTTTCAAACATGGGTTGAGGGTTTCATGGGTTTAGGGCTCAGCTGCTAGGGCTCTGAAAGCTAGATATTTCTTGACATTATCCAGTCTTCCATGCTCATTATGAAAAGTGTGAGGTTTGTTCCATAACCACTTGCTTGGGTACTTCTGAAGACTCATATTGTATATCTTGCAGGACATTGTCATGTATGTCAATTCCCCTGGTGGTTCCGTTACTGCAGGTACACAGAATTCTGACTCTTCATATTAGATGTAAAGTAGTAGGTTTACACTAGAATCTCCATTGATGTTCAATTTGCAGACTTGTGTCCTTATGGTCTCCTTTGGTCAACAAAGCAATAATTTGTTCCACAATTGTGGTAGCATTAAGGGACCACACTTGTGTGATCTGCAAGCCTTTCTTGAAGTATTAAGATAGAGAGAGGTATTTTGGTATTCTCTTGATATAGGTGGAGGTGTTGTAACAGGTATGGCAGTTTTTGATACGATGAGACATATTCGACCAGATGTCAGTACTGTTTGTGTTGGCCTTGCTGCCAGGTATGTGTCATCCTTTCATCTCCTTGTGGGGGCTGTTTAGTGTCAAACTGAGGGCTCCAGTTCACAAGATATTAAAACTGATGTAGATTGTTGTGCATGAGACTTTGGCCTGCAAAAGTGAGTCTCAATCTGAATCCAACAGGCAAAACTGCTCATAGCTGCTTTCAAACAGAAAGGTGTGTCCCTTTATGGGTGAGTGGAAGACCCTGACATGCTTCAAAGGCTACAACTTAGCTGATACCCTAGTGTACACTTTGAAACAATAGGCTGTCCAATCAGGGAAGGCATAGCTGATTAGTTGGTACTGCTGACATTGCAGTATGGGAGCTTTCCTACTCAGTGCTGGAACAAAAGGTAATGTGAATGATCCTAAGAAAAAGTTTATTTCAAACTTGCTCTTTTTGCACTTAGGACAAAGTTTTTGTGATTCACCTTGGCTCTAGAGAAGAGCAACTATACAACAAGTTGCGCTACTCTTTTTCGTATCTAGAAACTGAAAAGTAAACTTGTACTTTTGATGATGTGTCAGGTAAACGGTACAGTCTTCCAAATTCACGTATTATGATTCATCAGCCACTTGGAGGTGCCCAAGGGCAACAGACAGACATTGAAATACAGGTACCCATTTGCCTCTTTTCTCATCCTTTTGCCACTAAACCCAGAAACTGTGATGTATGTTATGCAACCATCAATAGAGCATACATCACAGTGGTTCATAGCTCAATTAGCTCGGTTTCTTGTCTCTATTGAGCTATCTCCCAATAATCTGATTCATTTGCTTCTTTTTCTTTCCCTTCAAATCTGGGTCTTATTGTTGGCCTTTTCAACTCACTAAGATTTGTAACCTATTTTTTGAAAGAAAAAGTATGTTGTTCACCTCCTCAAGTTCATTCTTCCTAGGTAGAGATCTCCTTATCCATCTTTGTCTCCTCCCATATGGATTACTTAGATCTCTCTTCCATTTTAAACATTTTCACTGCTTTAGATTTTCTTCCTCCTATAGCTAGTCTTTCCATTGATTGCTTGGAAGTAAGTGAAAACTTCAGGTGAAGAGTTCTTCAGCGACAGAGTAACAGGAAGGTTTGTCTGTTCCTCTAAAATCCACCAAAATGATGCACAGTGCCTGTGATTGTAGCTGTTATTCCCTGTTTGTTAATCCCCATCATGGTCATCTTTATTCTCCAAATCCAGATATCCTCTCAAGACTTAGTTTGAATGAACTCTTTTTTAGAGGTTCTAAGCACAGAAGGACTTTTCTTTCTGACCTGTCTATATTGAGGAAGGTCTCAAGCTGGGAACCTTTTGTCTCACCATGTTACATTCCTCTTTATAATCTTCTTTTGCTGTTCCTTCAGTTGATGTAGATCAGCTTTAAAGATGTCAGTGTTCGTTTGTTATGGCCAATGTGGGTAAGTGTAGCAATAAATTCTTTTTTCTGTAAAAAGAGATATGTTTCTTCAGTTTTCTTTGAACTTATTTCTTCAGTAGGTAGGTCTGAGGTTTCAAATCTTGCAGAGTCAGAGATCCTCATTTTTTTAATAATGCTAATAATTTTGGTGGTGAAAAGTGTGGCTATCATTTTCCTCCTCATGTACTCTTGGAAGTTCCATATGAGGTTGCTTAAACCAAGATTTTTTGTTGCAGCCAGTTTGGCCCCTCTCACAGATGTCTCTTGGTGGCTCAATTCTTTCTGCAAAGCTATTTTTCTGTGCTTAGTACCTCTCAATGATCTTTGGGTGTCTAAGATCAGAGAGGCTCATGTTCCTTTATAGGAGTGGTGGATGTGATCAGACTCCTAAATCTTTCAAGATGGGATGTTGGTAACACTTTTCCGCTTTTGCTGCAGTTGTTTGATTTGAACTCTATACAATAAGATTGAGCAGATGTAAAAGCAGTTAGTAGAGTGTTTGGTCATTTATTTTAATTCTATTGTTTTAAGTTCTCATTGGTTCAAAAACGGGCTCTTAATTTCAGATATGTGTGGGTTATCAATATATAAGAGGTAAGTTCTTTTGGATCCTATAGTTTCAGGGTTGTGCAAGCACTTAATCTCTTGGTTTGTGCTTTAGATAGATAATCTGATCCATACTTTTGGTCTTTGGTGCTTATGGACAAGGTATTGGTATCCCCATGGGTACTAGGTTTGCAGACTATTTAGTGAATTTCTACCTCCTTTTTCCATGAGTTTGATTTTTGAAAGTGTCTTTTGAAATCCAACACTTGCCCTGTTATTGCTTCAGAGATTATACATAGTTCCTAGGTTTGTGGATGATCTTTTTGTCCTGGACTTTCTGGACTTCAAGAGTTTTATGTACCTGGATGAAGACTGTTTTTGCAGTCTCATATACCCGAATACATCTTGTGAGCTAATGGCTTCTGTTGTAACTTCTTGGATTTATTGATAATCAAAAGTCCTAGAGATCTCTTATGTGCCATTGTTTATGAATGCACTTTATCAGAGTATGCAAATACTGACATGATCTGTATGCCTCACATGTGTTCCAAAGTCTCCATTACTCCTGAATTGCGCACTATAAATAGTCAGTTCTAGAGGTTCTTGAGGCTTTGTAAGTTTTCTTTATTTCTTAGACAGTTACTCTCATTGTCCTTCTGAAGGATAAGGCTATCTTGTAAAGATTCTCTTAATGAGGACTATAGGTCTTTTAGACAGAGAAAATTTTCTTTTTGGACTTAAGCATCCAGAGTCATTGAATGATTTTGTAGTCTTGTAAGTGGGGAGCCTTTTAAAGCAGACTTGGTCTGCTTGGTCTTCATTCATCTCCTCCCTTTTGTCTGCTATGATTTCTTCTTCCTCATGTGCCTTCCTTTTTCCCCCCATTTTCTTCCCTCTGTGTTTTCTTTTCTGTGGTGTAGGGAGCCAGTACATACCATGGCTGAGAAACTTAGTATGCAGGCTAGTGATTACACTGACCTATCCCCACTGTAGGGAAACTGATGAAGTAAGTGGGAAAGTTGTGACAGAAAAGTCACTATCATACATGGCGATGGTCCCTGAAAAAGTCACACGCTGTCACTGCTGTTCATAGTGTTATTTTTATTGTTCTCTTTGTACTTTTTCTTCCCTTTGTATTTCTTTTTCCTGTGTTCTTAAGTCCTTATCTGGGACTTTTTCTGTCTTTTACAGAAGACTTTTTCACCTGGTTGCGGTTACCTTTAATTGTGAGTATAGAGATTTCTTGATTCTCACAATAGTTAATTCTTCTCTTTGGAGCTTTTTCTCAACTCTTTTTCGAGAAGATTATTTTGCATCTGGCCTTAAGAGTTCATTAGGTTCTTGCCTTTTCCAGTTTAATCTGCTTTTGTCTTACACTGAAGGATAGCTGTGACACCATTGGTCTAACTGTCAGTTGGATGAATATGAATGTCTATGGACAGTTTCTTTGTGGAAGTGTTGAATGTTGTAGGTCAAATGGCAATTAGTCTGGGAGTTACAGGCAGGAAGGACTGGTGATTTCACTTTGTTGCAGGAAAAAGGCAGCAGTCGTTTAGATGATCAGATGAGTCCAGTCAAGTGTCATGCTTAGTTTTGTTATAGGAACAAAAGGCTGATTTTAATTTCCCTGGTGCTGTCATTGGGTCCAGGCAAATGAGATTTTGCACCACAAGGCAAATTTGAACGGGTATCTTGCTTATCACACAGGGCAACCTTATGAAACAATTGTGCAAGATACAGACCGAGATTTTTTCATGAGTGCAAAGGAGGCAAAAGAGTACGGACTAATTGATGCCGTGATTTCTAACCCTTTGAAGGCACTTAGGCCACTACCTGAACCTGTCCCTGCTTGAGTAACTGCATCGATATTGCTCATTGAATCCAGCTTTTGGGCCCAAGATTTGTACCAGAATACCAGAATAAGACTTGTAATGGGACGGATGCAGTTCTGAATTTGACAGGATGTGAATACTCCCACAAAGCCTCACAAAATTAAGCTTAACTGCTTGAACCATAGAGGTTTTTTATGTCCACTTCAGCTCTATGATGTCTTTGTCTTTTGCTCCTTTATAGTTTCAAAGGCTGAACAGAAGCTGCAAATTTTGTTTACTGGTAGATAACTTTGTGAGATTCTGAAGCATTGAAAGTCTTTTAAGCATGTGCTTGAATTTTTGTTGTTCAGTGGTGTTGGTGTGTCCAGACTTTGCTACACTTGCATGTAATATTGCATCTGATCTGATGCATGAAAGGGTCTGAAACCTTGTTAGCTTCAATTGCATCTGTTTCAAAGCAAGTGAACTGTGAAGTTGTGGCAAGCTACCCTGTATGTATGAATCCAGGTTCAAAGTGCTTTGTCTGAATCCTGCATTCCCTTTGCCCTTCAGCAGGGTAAACATATTTTGGTCATAAACTAAGGAAAGGTCTTGTGCTGCAATCAATTAGATTGCACAAATTTGTGCCTGTAATGAAATGGATGTAAAGTACACATGAACAAGGTAATGGCTGTTTTTAATGATTTGTGATGAATGACACGTGCTAGACAGGAGGTTTGCCTGGGAAATGTTTTGCAACTCTTAATGACTTTGTTTTTTAAAGTTGCAACTGTGTCATGTGAAGTCCTATACCAGGAGATGAGATAGAAGATGTAGGTGTAAGATCCCTCCTCCTGTATATCTTACACCTACATTGCATGACACCTAAAGGCGACCCCAAATGTCGAGCTTAAATATTCTTCCCACACAACATGTAACCCCAAAAACTCGGCGTATTTATGTAATACTTCACATGCTCAACAAAGTTATGCAACCCGTGTGTCAATCTTTTTTTTGGCAAAGATATTGCTGGTCGAAATTGATGACTTTCGTCCAAATTTGGCTGGGGCGGCCCATATTTGGCCACAAGGATTTATAGGGAGCTTAAGGGTTAGGGCTAAGTAACCCCTAACCCTACTATGGCTTAATCAATGTTCTCCAACGTGGCTTGCAAAATTCGTCAATGGGAGTGGTATTTTTTAACGGCAACTTTAGCTGCTTTCCCAGTAAGCCCAGTCCGGTATGCACCCATATACCTAAACGCACGTTGCGCGTACCAGCGGATTTCCACAACCAGAACATCTGCAAAAGCACGCGAGACTGCGTTGCACAACCCCAGAAAAGTATAGTCACAATTGTCCCATGTGCGCCGCTTCACTACTGCCCAAAAGTTCTCAATGTAGTTCAACTCGCAATGAAATTTTGGGTAAAAAATGGACAAGTGACCGCGTTCTGCAAGCAACTCCTCCAACATGCAACACTAGGCTTTTAAGTCTAGTTAACTTGCCATAACATTACGCGCACAGCAAGCCTTTCCATCTTTGCACGGATTGTTTTTTTGATCCTTGCATTCAAGTCGGAGCCCAGGTTGCCAAAGACCACGCTCCTTGAAAACGATCTTGAGGCCATTGGGCTCCCCATATAGAAGTGGTGGATGTGTGGGTGGAAAGCACATTTCTTGAACAATCTCGTTGCTGTAAGTCGTAGGCCGCATTTGTGGTTGCTTACCGCCGCAGCCCAGGTACATTTGCTTTGCCCGTAGTGCGTTAGCCATGAACGTAGCGTGGCTTGTGGCATTATCAAATGCGAAAAGTGCTTGAGCATTCGAAAAACGACATTCGAAAATGGGTACCGCCTTCTCGACAACCTACTTGGCAAGATCCTCGATTGTCCACCAACCGTCGTAATTCTTGCCAGGCTTCATGATCTCACAGGCCTCTTTCACACATTCGTCGTTCGTGGCTACATTGCCATCCACAAATGTCAAACGTCCGCAGACATCAGCGAGAAAGTCGCTGACATGCAGAGCCAGACCAGCTCCCTTTTTGCGCAAAGGCTACTTGCCAGCTGGAAGCCATTGCCTTCCCTGGCCATCAAACGTGTGGAATATGGATTCGTCATGTGTGAGGAAAATTAGCGATTTCTCCCCATTTTGCAGGTTGGGCCAAATGACGTCTAAGCAATCATTGGTGAACGTTGGCATCCGCTTTTCGTGCTTAACCATTTTTGTGAGGAATTGTCCACGGTAAGCAACAACATCGTCTCGTTCATGCCCGTCCATGTACACTCCTTTGGTGGCTTCTCGGTAACTGTGTCCGAAAATTTTTCATCCACCGAATAACAATGCGCTCGGACAATTTCACAGAAAACCCATCATCAAGGTTTGGCAAGACCTCTTTGTTGATGTATTTTATCAGAGTGTGGATGCGCACCTCAAACTTGTTTTTTCGAAGGTAGGTGTCGATCTTCTCTCATACGTCCTCATCCCGAAGGAAACATCCTAATTTTTTATGTTTTCCGTGTTCTGACATGGGAATGGGACCCGAACGTAGAAAGGCATTAGCCCAATTTTGAATTGCCTTCGCGTAGTATGCACCTTTGCCATTTATGGCTGTTGCCATCATTGCGCTGGCCGATTGCCGCTTCTCTCCATTCTTAACAAGGTGAAGGTAAGCTAAGACAACAGATCGTCGCAATGAATGCACGGTACTTTCACCCTTTTGAGTAGCTTTTTGTCTTTGCTGCTCAAGAAGAACGATTATGTCCATAAGGCGCTGCGAATCCTTCCATGCAACATTCAAGGTCTCCTCCTCTTCGTCTTCACTACTATCATCATCAATGTCCTGCTGCTTGTCATCTTCATTGTTGCTGTCATCGTTGCTGTTGTCACTGTTGCTAACAGGCACAAAGAACGAGGTCAGCTTCTTAGTCCCAACAGCTACCTTCCTTTGCTTCTGGCGACGCTGACGCTTTGAGCGTTTGGAGTTCCCCACGTAACGGGCACACCGCTTGTTCTTCGGCTAGACTTGCAACTCCTCCAACCGTCCCGCGCATACTCCGCTTTGTCCTCGCCAGGCTTTTCTACGTCCTCAAACTCAAGCTCTTCCTCCTGCCAAACAGCATCCTCACTAAGCGTGTCAACGTCAACATCAACGGTCGTCTCGCCGTCGAACAGAGTCACCTCCTCCTCTTCCTCGCGTCCAGATTCATCCTTGTCGCAACGTGCCTGCATGGCCTTAGCCAATCTCTTGAGCTGTTACTTTCGTTTGTTAAGTCTCCCCATGGTGGCCACTACTGTTTGCGAATTGGATGTGGGTGAAGACAAAGTAGTATGGGCTTGTGCATGCCTATGCATGGGCTCGCCAGAAGGAGCAGAGGCTGCACCACTCCATAACCCTAAACCTACATCCCCTAACCCAAATTCAAAAAACTCCTCGGATTTATGTTGAAATTTTTGGCCCAAATTTGGTTGCCAAACTTTTTTACAAGTCACCTTTAGATGTCATGGACTGTACTCCTAAAGAGGGGGAGGGAAATTATGCCTTATTATAGGTATAAGTTCCCTCCCATTTTGATTAGTTCACCAAATTTGCTTTTTAAAATGGTCATAAGAACCTTAAATCCCTTACATTCTGTATGGTGGCAAATCTCAATCATCCACCTATTATTACAAAAGGTGGCATGTGAATAAATGTTTTGAAAAGTTATCATGTACGTGGGTATAGGCGATGTATAGTTCATGTTATTTGATGGTTTGATGGTGAAGGCCTACATAGCCAAGTCAGATGTTTGGGATGAATTCCTTACTTTTTCAGACCTTCAAAGTGAGAACCCTCCCCCTCCTGCCCCTTGTGATTGAAGAATGTTTAGGTTCATGATAATGTTTGCCTTTTGCTTTGCCCTACTCTTAAATTGTTTATAATCCAAAAATACAATACTATGCAAGTATTTTTTCAACATAAAAAATGTAGCCAAGTCTACTACCTTTGGGTAGGAATCATTTTTGTCTATACCTTGGGTTTTATGTATCATTGGCTGGTGAAACATATTGACTTTTGGATTAGCACCTTGAAATCTTAACCAACAATACCTATCAGGTGCCCATGTTAATAATTTGAATTGTGTATTGAAATCTTATTGAACAAAATTGCTTGCCAATTATCTATTAGTTGCCCCTGTAATAATGCCAATTCCATATCAACATTTTTTGCTCAATTAGTAATGAAGACACATTCCCCTCTCCTTCCAAGTGTATACTTGGAACTAGTAGTAAACATTATCTTCAGTACTTTATCACAATGTTGAACATTTGAACCATCTCCTTCTCTGCACAAATTTGTTTGACCCTAAGCTTATGTGTGCAAGGTGACAAAGAACCTCTCCCTAAGGCCCCCTACATCGTGAGACACCAAATAACGCTTAACGAGCTCTATCCTATGTAGCCTCCGGACCCTTACCCCATCGCCTACCCCACCTCCAAAGCCAGGCCCTCCTCTCGCTAGTGACAAAAATAGATCAAGCATCATCATCTGTCCATCACTCCTTTCATCGTCGACTACAGAACATCCAATGTTCTGCATTAGAACAAGACAAGAACACCTTAAGCTACCACAAAATGATGATGCAATGCCTGAAATACAAGGGCAATGAATTGCTGAATATGTACCCAACTTGGACCAAGTCTGAGGCAAAAAAGTTGACAAGGTTAAAGGAGAAACACAACAAGACACTACCAAACATAAGTAAGCGCCCAAATGATGATGCAATAGAACATCCCGGTAAGAGGGCTGCATCAACAAGTTTAAAATTTCAAGATAGAACACTACCACTTCCAAGGCCCATACATCAAAAGGACGAGGTGGTTGTTGAGTTAAGCAATGATGGAAACTTTTCTTCAATTCACTACCAAGGTATGTATGATTCCAAACCTAGCATTCCTTTTTAAAATTTCTAGTTCATATAAGAACTTAGTTTGTTGCATTTTTATTTTCCAATTATAATCTATAAACATTTTGTTTTTTAGGTTCACTTTGCAAATGAAGATTTCCAACTCCAGTTGTTGATTAACTAATTATTTATTTCCCACTTCTATTTGTAGATCTTCATAATGCCCATGTAAACAATTTGTACCGCACTTTTAGATTCCCAAATTTTCATTCACTTTTAGGTGGGTTACTTGCAAGTGTTACCCAATCACTATAGACTACCAAAACCATTTTCCAAGCAAAGATGCCTATAATGGAAAATTCTACAATTATAAAACCAATACATTGTACAAGGTAGAACAAACCAAATGCAAGTCTATTTTTGTGAAGAGAGGTATTTAATTCTTTCTATGAGGGCAATTAAAGGTCCATATTCATTTGAATGCACTAAGAGATTCAACCTATGTGTTGGCAAGTCTATTGTTGTTTCCGGATGGGTGAACACTACCACAAAAGGGTGTAGCACATGTAAGCAAAACTGACATCGAAGCGAAAGCAAGGAAGATAACTGAAACATTCACAATTGAAAGTGTTTATGATTTAGCCCCTCCTCCTATGGAAATACAAATGAATGTGCTTTACATCTTATTGTCAAACATGAATAAAGTAATGGCCTTGATAATGCTTGAAGACCTTAAAGAAGCGCTAGCTCTCCTTATGAGGATGGAAATTGAAGGTACCTTAAAGAACACATTTGTGTCTGCATTTGGAAAATGGTACCTTTTTCCAAGAGTGAATTTATTCCTTCTTACTCATTATCACTGTTTTGCACCCTAAGTTCAAATGTTTCACAATCACTCATTTGCAACCTGGGTTCTTATTACTTACAATTAGTGTTCTACAACGTTGCTTCTTATTACTTATACAATCATTGTTCTCCAATTTAGGTTTTTATTAATCACAATCAATGTTATGTAACCTTGGTTGTTAATACTATAAATCATTGTTCTCCAACCTAGGTTCTTATTAGTTAGATATCGTGCATGTAGGTCGCTAGAGTGGTTGAAAGGACAACCATAATTTTTGAGATTGTTGTGAAGTTTATGAACACATGGACTGAAACTAATTATGGAAAAAACACCATGAAACAATTCATAAAGATGAAAAATCTTTGGGAATACCTACAATATGTGAAAAAAAATCAAATGATGCAAATAAAGTAAGGGTTGCAAAAACATTTAGGAAGAACAAAGAAGACTATGTCTAGCAAGAATTAAAATTTTATGACCAACAAGTTAAGAATATTAAGGAGAAATCCAAGTGGGGGTGTTGGCCTTTATACTAACTATTGAAGCATTATCCTTTGCAAATTGGTCTTCAATGCCCATGGTAGCACACAAAAGAGGAGTTGGAAATCATCACTAAAGAGCTTGAAAAGAAACCAAAACCCTTCTCGTTAGTTTAGGCATGCCCACATATTGTTAAAACTTTCAAATTTTTTTGCAAAATATTGTTTGGTAAACAACACCCCCTGGCACATCCAAACAAAGGTCTAACACAATGCACTCTCCTCTATTATGCTTGTGACGAAACCCACTTTGTGAGGTAACCATTGCTATGAAAAATGTGATAAACTACGGAATACTTTGGTTCCCAAAGATGCAATACGGCATTAAAGATGTTTTGCAAGCTTGAGAGGACTTGTTGGGTCTACTAGGTTTTGAACTTGAGCTATACCCAATGGTTGAGAAAATATGGGGGTTTATGGCGAAAATTGTTCATAGAGCAATCTCATACATGCGTAGTCTTGGACTAAACAAGCAATTGGAATATATGTGGTGTAGTTCTTCCACTAAGCTAGGTGATAGGTTGGCACTAGATGAGGTATTTTTTTTCCAATTAATACTCCTAGCTTTATTTTGTTTATGTTGCACATTCCATTCAATATGCCACATTGTATGCCATAATGGTTGTAGTCACAATCCAATGAGCCAAAAAGGGCATCAGACCGCAAACAAAAATAGTCAAAAATTGATAAATATTTATGTTTGGCTGTCTAAAGCCATGGAAATCATGGCAACTTATTTCTTTTTCATTCGTTTGAATGTGAAAGAATTCAAACCAAAAATAAATTTGATGAAAATTTAAGTTTTAGGTTTTGATTTAGGACCTCAAAGAATGTACATGAATGCGTCAGACAAGACTCAATTTTGCAAAGGACTATCAAAAGGACTCATATAATAAATCGCATTTGATGGGGGAAAAATTAAGAGGATAAAGAATTATGAACCACATTTTTAAAAATTCATACCTTATTATATGTGGAATTGTAAAACTTTAAAAATTCGAAGAACTTTCCAAAATTGATCCAAAATTTTAGAACTTCAAAAGTCCTTTATCACACATAAATGGGGTAAAATGTACATGATGTGTTAAGAAAAGTTGTAGTTTATCATATAAAAACATAAAAATGTAAGAAAATAAAAATTGTTTATGATTTGGAATTATTAACATTTAAAAAAATAAAACATTGAAGTTACCAGGAATCAAGACACTTTCAAAAATCCATATTTATTCAAAAATGATGAAGAAAAAGAAATAATGTACTTGGAAAACTATAAGCATTTATTATAAGAAGTTGTAAAAATAATTGTTCCAAGATTCATTCATATGAAAAAGTTTTTTCTGGCAAAAAAGACATGTAATGTTTTTTTCCAATAATCTCGTTGGCTCATTGTATCTCATTAACACCCTAATGTGTTCATTTGAATGTTCTATTATTAGTTTTTCAACAAAGCCTTTGTGTTGAAAAAGGAGATAGACATGGGTTGGGTTTTCCCAAGGAAGGCAAACTTTGGAGATGGTAACACCTTTCATGGTAGGGGAGGTAAATGCCAATAATTGCTAGCAAAGTTATGGACTTCTAGTTTCATGCATTGTCCTTTAAACTAGGGACGATAAAAAAAACACATCAAAACAAATGTCGATGTCAATGTTGTTGCCCACAAATTGGATGAGGCAACAACAAGAGGTCTATACACATGTTTCATATTTCCAATTCTACTTTATTACTTTAGTTTTCAAATCATGACCAATTACTAATTTATGGTTTACATTCCACTTTTAGTGATTTGATGTGTAATCACTCCCTTTTATAGGACTAATGACCAAATTTTACCAAGAACACCTATTACAACAAATATTATGCAAGAAGTTGAAGAGTTTCAAGGATTAGATTTGTTGCAAATGGTTGTAAGTCATGAAACACTGAAATGAGACCCTAGCCATTTAGTTGGTATTGACTTGCAATCTTACATCAATAATCCCACCCTTGCATCACCATTCCCATCAAATGTTGCTTTTACTACCTTTATTGAGTTCAAGCGGACACCATCCCTTTCCATTGGTCTACGGCCTCTAGGGTAATTTGCATTGAACCCCTTAAGATCATTATCAAACCTCAATGACACATCTTCCCAAGGTGTGCATTTTTTTAAGCTAATCACAAAGTTCGACCCAAAAGGTGCAAATAATGTGTTGACATGTATGGCAAAATCAAATATTGGTGACTCAAAGGAGTGTGGATTCGTGGTTGCAAAAGATGGGGTTACCACACGGTTTAATGCCTTGCTTGAAGAAGATACGTAAGTAAATGAATAGTTCCAACAAGAAATGTAAATCCACATTATCTATTTTCCTGGATTAGTTCATTTTAAGACCATTGGAAGGACTTATACCTACGTGAATTATACAAAACATTACATGATATGCTTGTAGAACATTTGATTGAAATTCTCATATTGTCATTTTTCTTAGCTAAGTTATGTTATGTTTGTTTAACTAATAATCCTTGATTTCATTGGTAGTTTGGCGTCAATTGTGCAAAACTTCATAGAGTCCAAAGGTGGGACCAAGGATTCTACTATCTCAATTGTGATTATAGGTGAATACTTTAAATTAAGGCTTGATGTTGATATTGGCCTACTCAACAACAAATAATCATTCTTGTGGACTGATGCCATGGAATTTTTTAAGGTGTGTGTCACAACCCTAGCTTTGGGCTCGAGAGCAAGACAAAAGTTTACGAAGGTGCGGGCTAAGAGTGAAGCCCAGGAGTCACATTTCACGCCCCCGGGAATGTAGGAGAGTGTGAGGGAATGAACCTCCACACTCCCAAATGAGTTCCCACTTTGGGAATTGAAGTTTTGATGGACTTTCAAATTTTCAGAGAGCAATTGCAGGGGCCAAAACCCATTAGATTGGAAAGTTCCTTATATCATTGGAAAGCTCTTAGAACCTAGATGTCTAAAATGGGCTCGCATGACCCATTTGGACACTTCAAACACAAGTTATGGCCAAAAGAAAGGTCGGGAGTCAAATTGCCAATTTGACTCCCGACCACTAAAAGTCGAGAATCGCCCTGACTTCCTTGCGTGTAGGTGACGTGCCACATACCGTTGGAATGCTCGCAACAATGGCTACAATGTTGCTTTAAACCTCACCTCGATTAGAGGTTTACACACAAAATTATAAGCCCTTGAAGTTGTGGGAGTCCCAATTTTGGGAATTTCGGGACTCCAACTTGGGAGTCCTAAGACAAAATGACATTTGGGTGCTAGTTTCATGGCCAGGCACAAAGAATACTATAAGGGGGAAGGTGGTGGCTTCCCCCCAAGTTCGGGCTGTGATGAGTCTTGTGAGTGCATGTTTGCCCTTGGCTCGTCCATGCACCACATCATAAATTTATAGGCTTCATGGATTTGTTCCAAATCCATGCGAAATTTGTTATTTCATGGACCATATTGTTTAAACACAAATGCCATGCATTATTTAAACACAAAAGTTGTGTGCATAACTTTCATGTGTAAACAATACGAATAGACATACAACATCAATGTTTAAATAATAAAAATAGGCATATGACATGCATTCGTGTCCAAACAATGCACATGACATTGATGTTTAAACAATACAAGTAGATGAATGACATTTGTGTATATTCCATTCGAACTTACGAAAAGGAAATTTCGCACAAGTATAATTGCCAAATCATGACCCATGAAGTTTGTGATGAAGGTAAGTCTCATTTTTCATACCTAGATTTTGTGAAAAGATTTGCCATTGTTTTTTCCACAATGACCGTTGATGAAAGATTTTAATTCAAATGTACTTATGTAACCTATTTCATTGGCTTAAATGTGAATTGGTTATCCATTTCTTCCTTCCATAGCCATCTTTTTGGTAATTTATTTGAATTTCAAACCAAGAAAACTATTCCAAATTCAATATTTTTTGGAAATGCTATCGGATTTCTACAAATCCAAACACCTTCATGAAATCCTATACATTGAAAGTTTTCTAACAATATGAAGAGTGTGCCCAAATTCCATTATTATTTTTATTTAAATAAATTTTCAATGAAAATAGTGTTTTCAATAATTTCTTCATTATAAGTTGAAACATTATGAAACCAACTTGATACACCCTTATTCATTGAAAACTTTGCAATAACACCAAAAGCATGACAAGATGCACCATCATTTGGGGGATTTCAATGCAACAAACAAATCAAATAAACTACCTTCTTTCATAAATAAATATTGGAGGTTTTCAAAGACCATAAGTGAAGAAAAAACTTAATAAAAACCACCATTCTAATATTTGATTTTTATTTTTTAGTTTAAAATAATAATAAATGATTAAATATTTGTACTTAATATTTGGTTTCTAGCCAAATTTGGCTAAATCTTCTTTAAGATGATAATTTTTTTTATTACAAACAAAAATTCCTAAAAAGGAACAATGACCATCACCTACATAGTATATATTGGCACCTTCATTATTTAGGGTGAAACTTTTTATTATAGAAACTCCACATATGCATCATACACCAAAGTTTAGATGAAATATAGCCAATATATGCATTGGTGGGGGATTTGGGCCAATAAATTAGGTTTGACTTGGTAAATGATCATGTGATTTGATAGTTGAAATGGGTGTGTTCGTTCATTGCTCCATGTGCAAGTGTTCAAGAATTATCGCTAGTTTGTTGAAGCATACTCACATGCAACATTGGAAAGCTTCTCGTGATTTCTTGAGTTTATGCCAATTGGATAGAATGTTTCACCTATTGATGAATGTGCTCAGAGTTTGTGAAACATTACCCTACCATTTTCTTTTTGCCATGAATTGTTGTGCTTTGTTTTGGCAAGATGTTGGTCAAGTGTTGTAGAACCTTGGAGACAAATGGCAAAACATCTTTCATACAAAACCTTTCTATTGTAATTCCAATGATGTTTCTTACTTTCTTTACCAATACAACGATAACAAATGTAATGAATTTTCTTCAATATAGGACATAATATTGTTAGTCTAGGATCCACACTCTTGATGTAAGATTGAAAAATGAAATATAAGACTTAATTAAACTCAATATGCAAAATTGAGCTTCATAAAACAAAAGTGGAGTTGTAACCCAAGAATCCAATTCCTAACACAAGATTGCATGTCTTAATAAAGAATTGAAAATCCTAAATCATGGATCCAATTTAATAAGAACTATTAGGTAATAAATGTTCCTACAAAATCAAGGAGTCATATTCCCAATTCAAAAGGATTTAATTAATTTCCTTCCAAAATTCCCTCTATTTTGGAAAATTATAAGGTCTTGTACTAAGACTTATTAAGGATTCTAAATTATTGAAACCACACCTTGGTTCTTAAAAAAGCTAGTGGTTTGACACCTTTTGTGACAAAAATTAAGAAGGTGCATGAATTGATCTTGATCATGTGTATGTAGGAAATTCGTTAAGGATGGTATTGAGAGGAAAAACTAAGACTCTATGAACTAGAGTTATTCATGTGCATCATGATTAAGGACTAAAAGAGAATAATGGAAAATTGATTCTTGAAGACCATAGATCTTGAAGCAAAACACACAAATGAATGGAAATAAATAACATAAACATGTAGACAACAAAATGTATTCAAAAGTATGTTTCACATGTTTGAAAATGAAATGTTGGGTGTTTCCATTAGGAGTGATTGTACCATAATGGTTTTTATTTTCATGCCCACCCTTCCTTGAACATCCTTGGAATCTAGTTTTAAACCCCATGTTGCACACCAATTTGTAGTAAAGATTATGTCACAAAAAGGAACACAACAAGACAAAGTTGTGTGTATTTTCTTATATATCAAGGGTGATAGGTATGCTCAAAAAAGGTTGGCAATAAATTATTACAACTAAATCACAATCCACAAAGATGACATGTGGGGTAGTTGCAAGATAGGGTGGCTCATTTTTTCATTAGATTTGATTTTCCTACATATTGTATTCTATTCAAATGTCATAAACATATGGTGAAATCATGAATGTGACAAAAACATTTACAAATTAAAATTGCCAATTTGAATAAGAATATTCACGTAATGATGAAATTAAAAATATATACACCAAACATATAGTCATGAATTTTCATTAAATTATTATTATTGTAATAATTAATTTTGATTACTGTAAAAATATGAATAACTAATGTGAATATTTTGTATTTCTAATAATTGATAAGTGTAAATAAGTAATTTTAAGTTATAAATAAAATAATTTACAATAATTACATTCATTATTTTAATTATAGAATAAGTTTGCCAAAAAAAAAAGACTCCAATTTAATTATAATTTATAACATATAAATAGATTTAAATTATATAATTATTTATGATAATAATACTAAATAAATATATAATTACTGTAAAGAGATTTTTTAAAATAAATAATTTGATTTGAAAAATTTACTATAATTTTTATAAATTTTTATTAACATGTAAAAATACTAAAAATAATGTAAACATAATGTTGTAGTAATAATTATTCATTTTCAATAAAATATTATAGGTTTTACATGAAATAATTTACTATAATTGAATTATTTAAATTATAATAAGTACATTAATTATTCACATTATAGTAAAATTACCATAAAAAATTTAAATGTTAATTTAAATTATAAATACTACTATCAAGTGCAATTACATATTATATAAGTTGTTAATGAATTTTTAGCATTGTAAAAAAATTAATAATTAGGGTAAGATTTTTATGTTGGAAGAATAATTATTTATTGTAAATAAGTAATTATAAATAATAGATATATTAATTTGAGAGTAATGATGATAATTACATTAATTACTGGAATTACATTATGATTAGTGTAAAAAGATTAAATATGGATTTTAATTATAAATATTAAGTTCTAATTTTTTTGATTATTTATAATTATTTATAATTAATTTAATTACAATAATTCTACGATAATTATTGTATTTGTTTTTTATACACCTATGGATGTTTGATGTATTGTCACCTTTACATATACCTTAATATGAAGCTATTATACAATTATATTTTTTTCAAACCATGCTTGATTAATCCACGAAAATTTTATATATATATATATATATATATACCATTATGAATGTGGATTACATAATGTATACATAAGGCTTACTATACATAAATGTTAGTCACCAAAACATAAATCACATGACTTATCCTATACAAAATTAGACATACATAACTTAATGTATAAATAAGTATTAGTTGCCATTTTTTGGTCACTTTTGCAACTAATGGGTCATACAAAAGCCTTCTAAGATGAAAACAATGTGAAAATTAATCCCATTGGAAAAATGAATAACCTATAAATAGTTTCAACATAGTCATAAATGTGACCAAAAAATATGTGATGTGATTTTCAGTCGCAAATGTAACCAATGTTAATTGTCAACAACAATTAATTGCATGTACTCACAAATCATTTTATTACATTTTAGCCTTTTTCTACTAGTGATGGTGTTTTTATTGACGAAAAGGTCCTTTCTTTTCTTGGGCATCAAGTTATCCTTTTCATTATATGTTTTCTCATGCATTGAAATATAAAGAAAACTAGTTTTATTATATTTGTTTTCAATGCCAAATTTCTTTTAATACAGAGTTGGGTCAAATGTCACATCCTAACGGGAATAATGCTTTCTTGGAAGTTGAATCATTTTTGCCCACCATCTATCATGGAACCTAGGATTTAAATGTTTTTAATGAATCATCAATTAACTTGATAGTTTTCAATATCTAACTATTGGGGTCTTTCAAAGAGAAAGAACATATTTTCATCATTGTGGGTTTGGTGGCTTTGACAACCTCAATAAATATTTGTTTCTTAAAACTAGAACCATGCATACCAATGTTTGTAGAGCATGGCACAATGGTTGTTGTCATGTTTATTAAGTAACATTTGCAATTGAGGTATTGACATAGTATGTAAGAGTGCACAACATTCGTTTTTTGCCTTTCAGCTTGTAGTTGTAGTCAAAAAAGAATCGTGCCGTGCACTTGCAACAAATATATAATCCCAATCTCAATGTCATCCATCCATGTGTGATCCATCATGCATCATTATGTTTTGTAATTGACCAAAATAGTTGAACATGGGACTTTCTTAGTTGGCACACCACCCTAGGAGGCTTGATTATAGAGTGTGTAATTTTCCAAGTCAAGGTTTCAACTATAATTCAATTATAGACCATGTGGGTGTTAAGAATATTCCGTGAGCTCCAAAATAGTTGGGATTTGCCTTCATTTGTCCACCAAAAGAGTAGGGAACTCAATTCACTTGGCAATTGTGCATAATGTTTTTAAATATTCAAAAAATTACAATTGAAACGTAGTCGAAGATGACGTCAAGTTAAAGTTAGGTTGGTTGAAAAAGAGGGGTTTTGTAATAATGATTTAATTGGCAATGAATGAAAGTAATTCTTTCAAATTGAAACACCTTAGCAAATTAAATTCCTTGAATGCATCAAATTGGCCAACAAATGTAAGTAGTTCTTGCAAGTTCATACATTCTCACAATAAAAACTTTTTGATTGCATTTAATTGGCGAATATACATGTAAGTAATTCTTGCAAGTTGAAGCATTCACACAAATCAAGATTTTCAATTGCATTCAATGACCAATAAATGAAAGTAGGTTTTTCAAATTGGAACAACTTCACAAATGAAGATTTTGGATTGTATTCAATTGGTCAATAGAGGAAAGTAATTATCTCAAGTTGGAACACTTTGAATGCATTCAATTAGCCAATAGACAAATGTACTTCTTTCATGATGCTTTCAAGTTAGAGAAGTTTTATCAATAAAGATTTGGAATTCATTCAATTGCCCAATAGATGAAGGTAGTTATTTTAAGTTGGGACACTCGCGCTCCAAACAAAATATTTGGAGTGCATTCAATTGACCAATAAGTGAAGGTAGTTCTTTCAAGTTGCAACACCCATTCAAATCAAACTTTTAAAATGCATTTAGTTAACCAATAGATGAAGGTAGTTCTTTCAATTCGGAACACCCATTCAAATCAAGCTTTGGGAGTGCATTCAATTGGCTAATAGATGAAGGTACTTCCTTCAAGTTGCAACACCTTGACAAATCAAATTTTTGGGGTGCATTCAATTGGTCAATATATGAAGGTAATTCTTTCAAGTTGCAACACCTTAACAAATCAAATTCTTGGAGTGCATTCGATTGGCTAATAGATGAAGGTACTTCCTTCAAGTTGCAACACCTTGACAAACTACACTTTTGGAGTACATTCAATTGGCCAATAAATGAAGGTAGTTCCTTCAAGTGGAAACACAATGACAAATCAAGCTTTTGTAGTGCATTCAATTGCACAATATATGAAGGTAGTTCTTTTAACTTATAACACCTTTTCAAATCCAACTTTTGGAGTGCATTCAATTAGGTAGTTCTTTCAACTTGAATCACCTAGTCAAATCAAGTTTTTGGAATGCATTCAATTGCGTAATAGATAAAGGTAGTTCTTTCAACTCAAAACACCCATTCAAATCAAGCACTTGGAGTGCATTCAATTGGCCAATAGATGAAGGTAATTCTTTCAAGTTGTGACAGTCATATAAATAAAATTCTCGGAGCGCATTCAATTGGCCAATAGATGAAGGTAGTTCCTTCAACTCGAAACACCCATTCAAATCAAGCTTTTGAAGTGCATTCAATTGGCCAATAGATGAAGGTAGTTCTTTCAAGTTGTGACAATCATACAAATAAAGTTCTTGGAGTGCATTCAATTGGCCAATAGATGAAGGTAGTTTTTCCAACTCGAAACACCCATTCAAATTAAGCTTTTGGAGTGCATTCAATTGGCCAATAGATGAAGATAGTTGTTTCAAATTAGAACAATTTGACAAATCAAGCACTTGGAGTGCATTCAATTGGCCAATAGATGAAGGTAGTTTTTTCAAATTAAAACAATTTGACAAATCAAGCACTTGGAGTGCATTCAATTCGCCAATAGATGAAGGTAGTTCTTTCAACTCGAAACACCATGACAAATCAAGCATTTGGAGTGCATTCAATTGGCCAATAGATGAAGGCACTTCTTTCAACTTGAAACACCTTTTCAAATCAAGTTTTTGGAATGCATTTAATTGCGTAGTAGATGAAGGTAGTTCTTTCAAGTTGCGACAATCATATAAATAAAGTTCTTGGAGTGCATTCAATTGGCCAATAGATGAAGGTAGTTCTTTCAAGTTAAAACAATTTGACAAATCAAGCACTTGGAGTGCATTCAATTCGCCAATAGATGAAGGTAGTTCCTTCAACTCGAAACACCCATTCAAATCAAGCTTTTGGAGTGCATTCAATTGGCCAATAGACGAAGGTAGTTCTTTCAAGTTGCGACAATTATATAAATAAAGTTCTTGGAGTGCATTCAATTGCCTAATAGATGAAGGTAGTTCTTTCAACTCGGAACACCCATTCAAATCAAGCTTTTGGAGTGTATTCAATTGGCCAATAGATGAAGGTAGTTCTTTCAAGTTGCGACAATCATACAAATAAAGTTCTTGGAGTGCATTCAATTGCCCAATAGATGAAGGTACTTCCTTCAACTTGAAACACCCATTCAAATCAAGCTTTTGGAGTGCATTCAATTGGCCAATAGATGAAGGTAGTTCTTCCAAGTTGGAACAATTTGACAAATCAAGCACTTGGAGTGCATTCAATTCACCAATAGATGAAGGTAGTTCTTTCAAGTTAGAACAATTTGACAAATCAAGCACTTGGAATGCATTCAATTCGCCAATAGATGAAGGTAGATATTTCAAGTTGCGACAATTATATAAATAAAATTCTTGGAGTGCATTCAATTGCCTAATAGATGAAGGTAGTTCTTTCAACTCGAAACACCCATTCAAATCAAGCTTTTGGAGTGCATTCAATTGGCCAATAGATGAAGGTAGTTCTTTCAAGTTAGAACAATTTGACAAATCAAGCACTTGGAGTGCATTCAATTCGCCAATAAATGAAAGTAGTTCTTTCAAGTTAGAACAATTTGACAAATCAAGCACTTGGAGTGCATTCAATTGCCTAATAGATGAAGGTAGTTTTTTCAACTCGAAACACCATGACAAATTAAGCACTTGAAGTGCATTCAATTGGCCAATAGATGAAGGTAGTTCTTTCAACTTGGAACACCCATTCAAATAAAGTTCTTGGAGTGCATTCAATTGCCCAATAGATGAAGGTACTTCCTTCAATTCGAAACACCCATTCAAATCAAGCTTTTGGAGTGCATTCAATTGGCCAATAGATGAAGGTAGTTCTTTCAAGTTAGAACAATTTGACAAATTAAGCACTTGGAGTGCACTCAATTGGCCAATAGATGAAAGTAGTTTTTTCAAGTTAGAACAATTTGACAATTCAAGCACTTGGAGTGCATTCAATTCGCCAATAAATGAAGGTAGTTCTTTCAAGTTAAAACAATTTGACAAATCAAGCACTCGGAATGCATTCAATTCACCAATAGATGAAGGTAGTTCCTTCAACTCGAAACACCCATTCAAATCAAGCTTTTGGAGTGCATTCAATTGGCCAATAGATGAAGGTAGTTCTTTCAAGTTAAAACAATTTGACAAATCAAGCACTT
>Ga0209208_10001269_pt1 | contig 35432 bp, 27 predicted proteins | sample S1TSphfallax_3_FD_187694 | JGI IMG/M metagenome (GOLD analysis project Ga0209208, IMG submission 187694) | Host-associated microbial communities from peat moss isolated from Minnesota, USA - S1T2_Fd - Sphagnum fallax MG (SPAdes) (version 2) | ecosystem: Host-associated > Plants > Peat moss >...
TAGATCATGGAGTCATGGATTGCATTTTTGTCATGACATGTTGTGACAAAATTACATGTCATGAAAAAAATTGTCAACAAAAAGGTCTTCACACAATTTGCCATTCTGTACATGTTTGTAACTACATTTGTATGAGGTATGTTAATGCACACATCTATGAAAGATTGAACCCAAGACCTCATGAAAGCACACCAAGACCTTAACCACCAAACGACTTCAAGTTTTAGTTTGCACTGTTGTTAAAATGGCAATCATCCATAAAAAGATTGCCATATTTGGTTATGGGCAAGTAGTGTAGTTGGAAACTTGTTTAAATCCTTCAATACTATAATCACTTGCTATATATTATTGTAAAATTTTGACAATTTATATTTTAAATTTGACCAAATTTTTTCAAAACAATCTTTTCTTAATGTTTTTGCCCCTTTAAATGGGAAAAGTTTAGCAATGAGAAGAAACATAAATTAAGTAATCAATATAACCATTTAATTGTAAAGACCATATTTGCTTAACAAGATGAATCATACATTAATACAAATGACTAATTATATAAGTATGAAAAACAATCACAACAACCTTTTTTATATTTATAATGATGTAAGAATATATTTTACATTTATTTTCTTTTTTAAAAGTAAAAGAAATTTAATTTGCTGAAATTTTGGATTTAAATAGTTGGATTCCCCCCCCCCTCCCGCCCCCAGCTTCACAACCAAGATGTTTTTTTGGTTTTGAATTTTCCTAACTTGGCAATTCTTGTTGGAAGAAAAATGCAAATTCAAGATAAATGTAAAACAACAAACAAAATTGCCAAAATTTGATATCACAAATTTCAAAAAAAAAGTTACTTTTAATGAGTAAAAGTTTAAAATTAATTCTTATAATTCCAACATTAAACACATAAAAAATTTCAACATCAAAGTTGTTTGAAAAAAATTAAGTTTAATCTTTGAGATCATTATAAACGTTATCCATTTTTTAAAAGTTTAGAATAAATATTAATGATGTAACCAAGTTTTTTTTTTTTTTGTGGTGAATTTCCACCATTTTGCAAACACAACAAGGGTCATCAACATCAGCAATAAAAAAAAATTTATTTAAAATTTTCTTAATTGATATAATTTTATAATGGGTTTTTAAACTTATAGCCAAAATGTAAAAATATTTCAACAAATTTATAACTCCAAAACATGGCTAAATTTTCTTATGGATGATCTTGAAGAAGATTACAAAATTGAAAAAAAAAAAAAGATTAAATTTATTATTATTCTTTCCATTTATAATTCATTTTATTAAATGAAATTTTAAAATTTAAACATAAACTTGAAACAAAACAAGCTTGAAAATTTTGATATAGCATGTTTAAAATAATAATAAATATAAAATATTGATAATTTTTCATAATAATAATACTACTACTAATAATACTTAAAATTTTAAAAAATTAATCATTGTTTTTAACATGATTTTGTTTTCATACACTATGATAAACAATGGGAAAAACATTAGGGATTATTTTTGGGGTTCTTTTGGTGTGGCATCACGAACATTCATAATAAAAGACTTGTTCATGATGCCTAAAAAAAACTAGGGGAAAACATACACTCTAATTTACATAAATTTAATGTATGGAAAAAATTGTAATTTAGAAGTTTACATGCATCTTAAACTTTGCATGCATGAACATTTTGACCTAATCAATAACCCATTTAAATATAAATGTGAGACTTCCCAAGTTTTTATACATTCATTTAAAAAATTATGGTGAATGCAAAATGTAACTCATGAGTAATGGATTTAACAACATTCAAAGTGAATGATTCAACTCATGTGCAAATGTTAATAATTTAAAAAATGCGAAAAAAATCACTAACCCATTCAAATACAAATGTGAGACATTAAATTGTGTTGTGTGTCTCAATATATGCAACACTTGAATAGTTTAAATAAGCTCAATTTGGATGATTTGACTCATGTAGAAATGTTGATAGTTTAAAAAATGTGAAAGAATTCATTAAACTATTCAAGTGTAATTGCAAAATATTTAGTTGCACGTGTTTTGATATATTTAATAATTGCAAGATGCAATTTTTGAATAATGGTTCTAACATATTAAAAGTGAATGGTTCAACTCATGTACCATGTTGATAACTGAAAAATTGTCAAAAAAATCATTAACCCATTATAATGCATTGTGTAAATAAAGTTTAAAACTACTCCAGCTTCATGTCAACAATTTTAAATTATTTAAAAATTAATTAAAAACCAAAGTATATTCATAAATGAACAACGTAGTTAATGTAACAACTATGAACAATATTGACCATTAATTAATGCAACAAGTCACTTGCAAACTTAAGATATCCAAATGTAATTACATCCCACCCACATGCCACCTTTGCCTTTCTAAAAGTTTTTTTTGGTATTTCTTTTATTGGATGGGTGTGGAAAGGGAGTTGGGTGGGGTGGGAGCTTTGAGTTTTTTTTAGGGAGTTTAACAAGGTTGCATCATTAGATGGTTTTCTAACTTTGTTCTAAATTTTCTTCATCACCTAACTTGGAGAAATAGTTATGTACAAATAAATAGATTCATATATAGTTGTCTACCCACCATTCACATCATCTTCTACAACAGATCTTTTTTCCTAGACAACTTTATTGACTTTCATCAAGGAAAGGTGGTGTTGGACTTCTATTTGTATGGCATGTTGCTTTAAGGTGTTGGTTTTCTTCTTGGACTACTTGTTGTTTTAAGATTTTGGGTGGGTTTAAAACCTTCTTCTTTTCTCCTTTTTCTCCTTCTTTTGTATGTTTGTCTTGTGCCATAAATGATGATGATTTCAAATTCTTCTTCCCATGGAAACATATGTTCTTCCCCATGAACAAATGGGAGTTTCTATTATGGCTAGTCTTTCACATTTTTTTTTCTTCAACAAATCAATATTCAACACCAGCTAGTATGTGGACTTTAAAGGTACATGTTTATTAGAATATGGCCTCATCCCCCATGAAGGAATATGAGTTGTAGGTTCGTTATTTCTTTTAACCACATTTTTTTGTCCTCATAAAATCAATGTAGCTAAAATGTGGATGTATTTTTTAACTCATGGAAGAACCATGTGGGTGGATCTATCTTTCACCCCAAATCATGTTGGTGGTTTGATATGGCAAAACCTCCTTTTGTTCCTATCTATTTGTCCTCTGAGATTCCATTACATGAGGAGTTTTGAAAAGTAATTTAACCAAAAAGAGAGAGTAGTAGCAAGGTCTTTTGAGGACAACAATTAATTCATTTTTCACACATAATTTATAAATGGTTGCGACAGAATTTCCAACTACCCTATGACATGTATAAGTTTAAAAAAAACCCAAAATGCATAATTAAAAGGTTTAAATGTTAGATTTTGCCAAGAATTGAATTGTGTTTGTTCTTTGGATATTAATTCTTTGACAATTGGTTGAATATTGTGGTGAAAGTAATGTAGTAATTTTCAAATGTTTGACACAATTGGGCTTTCAATTTTTCATTCCTTTCCTTTTTTTGTAATTTGTAAAATTAAGCATAAGGATGCCAAAATGGATGGGGGGATACCAAGAGGAGATCTTGAGCACCTTAAACAGAATCCTAAACTATTGACAATTTTTTATCTAGATCCACAAGGTGGTATTCAAGGCCTATTTATGGGAATTGAATCATCTGATGGTTTCATGTTGGCTTCTATGATGTCAATTTATGAATCAAGTAGACAATTTTTTTGGAAAATGCTTCTTTTGTGCCTTTGGGTGATTTGATGGCACATCTTAAGCCCAATGTACAACAAACTTTCATGGGGCCTCAAAGTCACTTAAATACTCCAAGTATTAAAGGAAGTTCAAAATACTAGTATATCAACCCATGTTCAATGGTGGACATAGAAATATAGGTTTGTCTTTCTTATCATTATGAAAAATAATAGAATGTAAACGTCTAAAATTGGTTATTTTTGTTTTTTAATTACTAATCCAAATTGATGTTTTATTGTTCATTAACCTTGTAGATACCAAGACAATTGAAGCAATCACTAGAAGGTGGAGTACTTAGAAAATGCACACTTTTTGTGATAAGTGTAAAAAAAAATTCTATTTTTCTTGAGTAAGATATCCTTACAAATGTTGATGTGTTTGTGTTCTTACCATTTTTTTTGTTGTGCCAATTGCATAATGGGGTGTAGGGGAGCATTATACAATTTACAAAATCTATAATGCTTTTGTCCCTACATGTTTTGAAAGGATTGAAGAACACATTGTAGGATTAAAACATGGTCAAAATCTTTTGGAACATTAATGTAATAATGTGATACAACATGGATGTAAATTCTTTGAACATTTGTTTCATTCAATTTATGCATGTTTAAGTTACAATTAATTGAGGTGTATTTTACAAAGTGAAATAATGTCACCTAAGTAGGGTATTTGTATTAAGTATGCAATTTGCAAGAAACAATCCATGTTTGGCTAAATATATGGGTTACCTTCCATTAGGTGTTAAATGTTTACACATTTACAAAGAGAAAAAAACAAAGCATTATTACAAGAAATACTATGATTTTCAAATTGAATTGTTGTGTTTCCAAAATTTGGAAAACTCAACAATATTCAGTGAAAAAGAAAATATGTTTACTATTGTTAGGGTTTTGTTGTATGATGTCATTCCTTTGAGTGAATTAGAAATACTTTATAATGAACTATAGTGGTTAGAGACAAATGCAAATGATTGTAAATGAGTCCCAAGCATGGGAGGATCAAGAATGTGCATGTTTGGTTGGAGGAAAAACATGTACAAGTCAAGTTTATTGCATATACAAGGTAATTAAATTAACATTCATATTGCAAGTATGTTTTGTTTCTAGTTTATTCACAATAATTATGTAGCTTATTAAATTGTTTGTTTTATTTATAGGTATGTTCACCATGGTCCTAAAGTTGAAAAAAAAATGCTTTTACTTTTTTCAAGAGTTTTAGTTAATATTAAATAGAAGAGTTTTTTAAAGTGATGGAAATAATGGAGAGCAAGAAGAGGAGATTGTAGATTTTCGTCAATAAAGGCCGTGTTGTTGAAAATTCACCATTTATTACTTTTGCATTCATAAAGAATTATGAAGTCAACATTCATGAAGACAAGGATGATGATGATGATGTATGTTTCATACTATGGTTATGAAAAGGTATTTCTACATTTTTTAATGTTTTCATTTCAATTTTGTGTGAAACGTAATTCATGTTTTTGTTTTACATTTAGTTTTTTTGGGTTTCATTTAGATTTGGATATGGATGCTTGTGGAGAGGGAATGTTTTGCCTTGCTAGATATGGTTTGAAATTCAAAATTCTCTACGACAATGTTTTTATGTTTAGAGCAAATAGGATTTTACATTATGTAGTAAAGAATGCCATTGGTGTCCAATATGGCATATATAACATTTTTTCAAAAAATTCTATTTTAAAACATTTGACTTCTTAATTTTGAGTGTAACTTGTGCACCCATAAGCTCTTGTGGGGCTTGAAACAATGTTCTATGTTTGATTATGTTTAATTTTGATCAAGTTTCATATGTGTTGTCCAAAACTAATGCATAGAAATGATTATTTAATTAAAATATTATACGAACACAATATGAGATTGAAACAATATTCTATATGTTTGGGAATAATGTTGAATAATGATTAAGTTTTATATGTGGTTGAACCAATATTCAAAATATTGGTGTAATTTCAATATTGATTAAACACAATTTGTGTTTGAAACAATATTCCAAGAAATTTTGAAGATTTGATGTATGCATAGAATAATGATCAAATTTTTTTAATGCTTGAAACATTATTTTAATAAAAATTTGAAAAAAAATACCAACCATGCTTTGCCATTTATTGAAACAATGTTTTGTGGATGTGTGTTGATATCAAACTTTTGCCATGCTTAGAATTTTATGCAAAAGATACCAATTTACTAAAACATTGATTAATTGCTTTCTCTGGGTCAAAAATGTTTTAGTCCATTTTTTGTGGCACAATGTGGATAAAATAAATTTTGGTCAAACTACCTGTGAATAAAATGAATATTAATCAAATTGCCCAAAGGGGTTATTATTGTTGTCCCCACAAATTACTTATTATTATTCATGTTGCAACCCTAGCTTTGGGTTCGTGACCAAAGCAAGGGCTTACAAAGGTGTAAGCCAGGAATGAAGCCTATGAGTCACATCTCATGCTTTTGGGAGTGCGGGAAAGTGAGGTAATGAACCTCCACACTCCCAAGTGAATTCCCACTTTGAGAATTGGAATCCCAATGGACTTTTGAAATTTTAGAGAGTTATTTTAAGGGTTTAAACTCATTGGATTGAAAAGTTCATTATATCATCGGAAAAATCTTGGAATGAAAATGTTTAAAATGGGCTCACATGACCCATTTGGGTACCTAAAACACAAGTTATGGCCAAAAGAAGGGTTAGGAGTCAATTTTTCAATTTGACTCCCCACCATTAAAAGTTGGGAATCGCCCTGATTTCCTTATGTGCAAGTGGCATGACACATACCTTTGGAAAGTTCTTGACGAGGGCTACAACTTTGCTTTATACCTCACCTTAATCGGAGGTATGTACATAAAGTTATGGGCCTCTAAAGGTGTGGGAGACTTAATTTCGAGAATTTTGAAACTCCCATTTGGGAATCCCGGGACAAAATGACATTTGGAAGTTGGCCCTATGGCTGAGCACAAAGAATATTATAAGGGGGAAGGTTTTGGCTTCCCCCAAGTCTGGGCCGTGGTGAGTCTTATGAGTTCATGTTTATTCATGGCTTGTATATGCACCAAAAGTTCTCCGATTATGCACTAACCAACTTGTTATTTGGTTTGTGCAGGTTCGTGTGAATAATGGAATCGCTTATCGTTCGTCCTAGTCTCACCCCAGAGCTCCAGCATGCCCCTCTACCCCCAAAGTGTTGCGAACCAAGGAGTGTGCCCTAACTCCTTCTCCTTCCACTGTCTTCACCTTTGGATTTACAATTGAGTCCATCAAATAGCTTGAGGGTGCGTCAATTCTACATTGTTGTTGGTGGACTTGTTCCTATTTAGATTTTTTTTAATTTTTTTTCCTTTGTTTCTTTTAAATGGGCTTCCTTTTCTTATACTTTCTTTCCCCACTTAGTGTTTTATAAATGTTTATGGAAGTAATCAGCTCTTTAGAAAGTTCTACTAATAGCACCATTGCAAGTTCTTCTTTTGCTTCTATGATTTTTTTGGGTGGGGGTTTTGAAGGAAAGGGGGTGGGCTTTCGAATATTGTTTTTTTGTTTTTTTTGTTTTCGGAGGTGTTGTCTAAATTCCCACCACATTAATAAAGAATATAATAAATTTGTTATACTTTGAGAAGTATATTTCATAGTATCCTTGAATTGTAGTTTTGTTATGATTTTTTTTTTGGGAATTAATTAGACCCCCCATATGTTAATTGAAAGTGAGTTTTACAATGACGTTTTTGGGTGAACTAGGCACCCAACACTCACATTTCACATCACAATATTTTTAATTAAAAAAATGGTATTAAGTAAAAAAATCAATCAATTTTTTGTGTAGATCATTGTGAATAAAACAAGTATCGATCAAACTACACTTGAATCAAATGAATTTTGATTAAACTACCTAGAAAACATGAAGCAAAATTTTCAATGTTTTCCCTTTATGATATTGATGAACTTTTTTTTGTGGTTGAAACAATAATGGGTTTCAAGGTTGCTAACATCATCGAAAAAAATCATTGGTTATTTCAAGATTTTCATTCAATGATTTTTTTTTAAAAAAACCCCAACATGTAATATTTTCCATTTTATTTGACCTTTACAAGTAAAAAATGTGAATGGTTTATATCATGGTACTTGGTCTAGCAATTTTGTGCACAAATATCTTTTATGTCTTGTGAATAAGGTTTTTTGCAATTCTTATGTCGTATTTTGTGGCATCATGACTTCCTTAATATGTCAACATGCATTATGTTTACATACTAGAGGTTCATTGTAGTACCCATATTTGTATAAATGAGTTATTGCCCTTATGTGGTAGTTGCCACAATAATTGGTTCATTGAATATTATTGATGATTAGGTTTTCCACATATCAAGTTTCCATTGGTGTTGCAAGAGCTAAGCCTACTATCCACATGCTTAGATTATTATTAGGGATGTGTGAAGGAGGACAAGAGGTCTTGATCAATATCTAATGTGTCATGGTAATGTGACTAAGGTTGTAGTTTTTAGACCTAGTTGTTATGAGAGATTAATGATCTAATTTTACACTTGCAAGATAAAGTGATGATAGTTGCCATCATCATGTGCATCACGTGTATAATTGCACTAAGGGTCATAATATCTTTGAGCCCATTGGATGATTTGAATTACCATGGCTGGAATAGTAATGATGCAAGTTTTACTTCTCCTTACATGTCATCTATCTATTTGGGTTGGGTGATTGCAATAGTGTTTGAATTCATCTTTTCCAGAGTATTTACCTATGGTCTTTTGGTTTGTCACATACCGCTTGTCTCCATCTTCAATAACATTTATTGTTATTTTTATTGGTAATCCATCAAACATCTTTGTAGACGATTCATGTTAAGTAAAGTCTAGCTTGTTTTATTTCTACAGTACTTATGAAATTTATGGATTGGTGGTTGGTTTCCTTAAAAAGTGGTATTACAATTTTTTCTTCACATTTTTTGGGATCTAGATATATCTTTAGTCTTTCATTGTCTTGTACATATTAGTGGGCAACTTCAAACAACCATACCATGAAAATGGAGAACCAAATCAATTGTCAAAGTGTGTGGTAGGCAAATGAATTCAATTCATGAAAGCCTTATGTAGCCATGAAACCTTAGAACGTGCATGCTTGTACTTGATATGCCTTGGAGTTTTGAATTTAAACATTCATAATTAGTAGTAATTGAGAATCTTGCTTTTCTTTTATGGTTTTGCAGCAATGTGAACGTAACTTTGGAATAGCTTTGCATGGAGGGCAACCGCAAGTAAGCAAAGTATGCAATTTTTGCAATTACAACCTTAACAGTTGACTTGAGACTTAAGGCATTGTTTGTTTTGAATGGGGTAAAGCTCATTATCTCTATGGTTCCATCTTCATTTTTCTCATTTCAAGAATTGCTCTAAGGTGGTATAGTTGTTAATGGGTCCACCTTTATATTTTACTTGTTGATGAGATGGACTTCCTTTTTACTTGAACACAGTCAATATTCAACACTAAATGTTTTGTGTAGAAATTAGGTTTAAGAATTAGGGTTTCCCATGGGTAAAGGTTGGGAAGATATACATTGTTAAGGTATAGTAGCCATATAAATTGTTGGTTTGAACCTTAACTCCTCCCATTTTTTTTGTAAGTTGGTTTCATAGCTCTAATGTGTATCTTGTATGAGTTTAAGGCTAAAGATTTATATTTATTTATTCTATTTGTTGGAGACATGGAGCTTAATGATTTAGAAGAAGGGGGGTGACATGTTTGCTAATCAAGTGTTGTTGCAAGCTCACTGGGTTGTTACAAAGCTCCAAATAGAATTAGGATGATTGAAGCTACAAAAGGAGAATTTTCCAAGGTGTCAAGATGTAGGAAAATCTTGCAAGATGCTAATATCATCTATGAAAAAAGACAAAGAATTTTAAACATAGAGAAGCTACTATGGGTGTAAAGGATGGAGATGTGGTAGCTTTCAATGCCAATTTGTTATCTATTGAACATGCGCAAGAGCTTGGGTTTCTAGTTGCCACTACACAATGGTTCCCTCATGTAGCCAAGTTGTTGGAGGTTGCTGAATAGGAATACCATGGGTGGAACATAACCTTCATTCAAATTTATGGCTTGTTCAAAATTCTCAAAAATTTACCATGGAAGAAAGGGAATATGTTGATTTGTTGTCAAAGTTGAAGGTACTTGAAAAGAAAATATTAGGGACAACAAAGCAATTGGACAATGCAGCAAAACACCACCTTGGTTTGCTGAACCCTACATTGGTTAGGTAAGTCACAACAAGGTTCAATCTACCAATGTCTGGATTTTCATATGGCAATTAAAAGCACTTTGTTCAGGCTAAAGGTAGAAACAATGATATCTAAAACCATGTCTTGCTTTTTGATCATATGGGTTAGTAACCTATGTTTATTTATGTTGAAAGAGTTAAGATTGCTGTTGGAAATTGGTGTAAATCTATGGCCTCTCTTGCACATGCTCAACCTAATTTAACAAAGATTTATGGCTAGTTTCTAACAATGGGTGCTTGTGTAAGACCTTTAGAAGAGTGCATAAAACTTGATTGCAAAGGTTTTTGGTAAGCATTGTTTGGTAGAAGAGACAACCCACTAGGTTTTTTTTTGTCATGGAATGGATTACTTGGAGAAGATGTGGTCTTCTAAATTAGTTAATTATGGTAGTTTGAAAATTCACATGATACAACCCACATGATGAGATGCATGTAGATGGGAATGAAGTTCTTGTGAATTAGCCAAGAACTAGTACTTCAAGCCTTGAACTAGTTGCCACTAATATATTTATTTATTTCAACAGTTAGTGTTTGGGATTGAGAAGAGAAAATTAGACATGTTAGTTGAGCTGCTAGATTGATAATGGATATATAAATTATATTGTTTGCCCCTAAGGTGCAATATTTATTAGGAATTCATCTTGACATTTTTTCCTTTGTTTGTGCATAATTAGTAGGAAGCATGTGATATGAAGTGGAGCATAATGTAACATGGATATAGGTTGGGGTCTTTTTAATTAATGGTGTTGGTTTCATTTGCATAACTACTTTTAGCTCATCAATGATATCTTTAGCATAGGGACAAATGGTATAGTGATGGAGGCTTGGAAGATATTGGGCATGATTAAGTATAGGTATGATGCATCTTTTTTTGCATTTTGGACATGTTATGCCATGGGTCATTCCATTTTTTGTCATTTTTGGATTACTTCATACATTTTGGGTTCAACAAGCGTTGTGTAAATGCTTTGGTCTTCATTGATTGGAATGTTTGCCCCTTAATGAACAAAAGGGGAGAAGGCCATTTGCTGGGTTGATTTTTGTAATTTACAAAGGTAACAAAGCATGATATTGATAATTCTTCTTACACCTTCTTAAGGTGTAATGACTATTCCCCATTGGATGAAGCTTTGATGGTGCACATGGCACCTCAGCATTTCCCATGTTTGAAAACTTCTCACATGAAATGGCATGTTGTATTACATTATAATCAACAATCCTTCATGTTGTAATGGCTAGTCCATCTTTGTTTTTTATGAATGGATTTTAGAATCTATAGACTTTAACATCTATTGCATTTGTATGCAAATCTTTTGGTGTTAGTTTAGTATTTTCAAATGAGATAAGTGGATTTGACAATTGTATTTGGCCTCGTGTTTGACCTTCCAAAAATATGCCATTAAAAGGCTGATGAAGAATAATGGACATTTTATTCAAAGGGTTTGGTGAAATAATGTTATTGGTGGATTATCACTTTTGAAGGCTTCCACAAATTATAACATTAGATGCAAGTTTTCTTGTCTACTAGTCAGAAGGCGTAAGTATTGTTGCACTTGTATGCAAGTCTTCTAATGTTATTATAGTATTTTCAAATGAGATCATCAATTATATGTTGGAACTCCTTAGGGTGCATTAGTGAGTGATTCAATCTAACATGGAATCTAAGAATACAACAATTCAAAACTCTTCCTACTATTTGTAACACACCTCTTTAGATCTACCATGCCTTTTTTGTGTTTCACAAACACCAATTGTTGAATGCTCCGATGTAGAAAGTATATAGAAACAAGTTCCATTACACACCTAGATAGGAAGTGTAACTAAAAGTGAAGCCATACTCATAGGCATAGTGATTGCAAGGCCAAAAACAATTGATGACTCATTGTACACATAGATGGGAACAAAAGCAAACAACATAGTTACATGTTTGTGTCAGTACCAGAATGAGTGCAAATAGAGTGCAACAAAAGAATATAGGCCCAATAACTAAAGAATTTTCCATGATTATGATAGTATGCTCTTGAGTCCTTTGCCTATCATGACAACTATTAGCCTTGAAGATGCGTGATTCAAAAAGAAAAATGAAAGGTTTTGGCTAAGAGTTTATCTAGACCTAAGAAAGGCAAAAAAGAGCTGCACAATTGTGTTCACTAGCCAAGCCACTAGACCAAACTAAAACAAAAACATAACAAGAACATTAATTAGCCACATAACACACCCCAGTGAATCTGCATTGGTCAAACACACCTAAAACAAGAAAGATGATGCAATATTTGTTAACAAGATAACTTGTTTTCTACAACATGTTAGGAAAAACTTGTGAATAGATCCAAAGAATAAATGTACAAATTCCAAATGCTAGATATCAAAAGCAATGCTTGTTGTAGAAACATTATCATTTGCATCTTGATGTAATAAGATGGTGGGTTGATAGCTAACAATTTTATCTCTTTCTTCATTATTCTACAAATCTATGTTTGACATGAACTCTTTAATGGTGTTGTGTACCCCATGTTGATTTATATGTGTAGTGCAAACTTCAACTTGATGCCTAACATTTGTTTTGCCCATAACATCAATAGCTCTTGCAATTTGCTCTATACCAACATTGTTATTGTAAACAATATTTGATGTCCACCCTTCTAACACACTTAAGGAACTACTAGGGCCCTTCTTGCAAGAGCATTCTTGCAACCTAACTACAATGTGCTCCAAGGCTACCCTTCTAGCAATTATGGGATTTACTTCAACAAAATGTCAAACAACAACAACAACACCCAATAGGATAAAGGCTATAACCATATATCCAACACAATGACCCAAATACCTATAGTTCAACAACAAATTCAACCAACAAAAGAGGCTATAATAATGTGCCTTCCAAAGAAGATGAAACATAATTTAATACATGTGGAATTAAGTCAAAACCTAGACTTATAAACTCTAGACCTACATCTTCATGCATTCAGTCCATGAAAGACTGAAAAATATCAAAGTTTAAAAAAGGTAGAACAAAGAGAAAGATAGGTCGAAGCAACATAAAAGTTTGAACTATTCATGGAAATAATTGGGTATTACACACCACACAATGAAATATCAATCAACATCACCTTTTAATGCTAAGCCTCTTCCATTGTAAATCATTTCAGTGCTTATTTGTTATGCAATTTTAAACCTCAACATTTCATGGATGTGACAGATAACATATTAATTTAACAAAATTCTTAAAATAAAGTGAAGCTTAAGTTTTAAGCTCACATAGTCTTAGGCACTTTACAAGATATTGAAAATGAACTATCCAAGAAAAATAGGCAAAGAAAGAAAAATCTTGGGTATTTTAAACATCAAAAAACCCAACATTAACTTGAAGTATTGAGGCATTCAATCAAGGAATTAAGTCAAAACTTTGGACTTATAGACTCTAGACCTACATACTCATGCACTTAATCCATGAAAGATTGAGAAGTAATTGTGAAAGAATAAGAGAGATTAGAGTCTAAGAAAGTTGGAAGAGAGAGAGAGATGGGTCTAAACGACATAAATAAAGAAGTTTGAACTATTCAAGGAAATAATTAGGTACTACACACCACATAATGAAATATCAATCAACGTCACCTCTTAATGCCAAGCCTCCTCTTTTATAAATAATTTCAATGCCCATCTATTTTGTAATTTTGAACTTCAACATTTCATGGATGTGACACATAACCTATTAGTTCAACAAAATTATTAAAATAAAGTGAAGCTTAGGTTTCAAGCTCATATAGTTTCAAGCATTCTAAGAAATATTGAAAATGAATTGTCCAAGAAAAATAGGTAGACAAAGAAAGATCTTGGGTCTTTTAACCAACAAAATCCCCAACATCAATTGGAAGTACTCATGGGAAATAGTCGGGTATTGCATGTGCTACAAAATTGGACGTCACTTCTTTTTTATTCTAAGTTCTTCCATTGTAGAAAGTTTCAATGTCCATCTGTTACAATCATGAACTTCAATGTATTCTCATTGATGTGACAAGTAACATATTTCATAGTAAGATGTCTACTACTTGTGCAAGACCAAAATTTGGCTCCTTTCTTGCAGATTGCTTTGACTTTGAAGGCATTGAAAAGTCCCAAATGCAAATGTACAAGTTGTAGAAAAGAACATCAGACTAATAAATTTGCTTCCTTAATTTTTTCTGCCATCATCACAAGAAGCCTGAGCTTCTTTGTAACGTAAATTACTCTACTCCCTTTTAGCCAAATTGCTTATAGTAGTGCAAACATCTATGTTGCGTACTTACCCTTAAATTGCACAACCTTCTAGCCTTCCTTCCACACAACTGCATCTTTGACACAAGCCTTATGCACATGTCTACAACTTCATCCTGCTTGTAGTTTGGTGGAATGGTGATTCCAACATTAGGAAGGGCATAACATTTCATGGACTATATTTTCGATAAGGGAAAATTGGTTGCCCCTACACTATCATAACCATAGCCTTAACCTCACGACCAAGGTAAAAACATGAAAAGGTGTTGGCTAGGAGTGCAACTCGAGTCACATTCACATTCCTAGAAGTGCAGGAGAGTGTGAAGGAATGAACCCACACAATCTTAGGTGGACTCCCATTTTGGGAATTGGAGTCCCAATGAACTTCCAAATCTTTAGAGAGAGATTTGAAGGACTCATTGGATTAAAAACTTCCTTATACCATTACAAATTTCTTAATACGTAAATGTCTAAAATGGGGTCATTAGCATTACATAAGTTGTAGGTTAGTTCTGAATTGTGATCATTTGCAAAGGAAACATTCAAAAAACCAAGTTTATTAGTTTAGTTGAACACGAGAAATTATTTGATTCATACAAGGTTGGAGGTACAACAAGTGTTCCACAAGTGAACATAATATTCAACTAATAGACATGTAGGAAAATTCCATATGTCACTAAAAAATCCTATGAAAGATAAAATGATAGAAGTAATACACCTATTAGACCATAGCCGAACAAATATTCATTCTAATTGTAAAAATTTGATAAGTTAATGAATGGTGTAAACAAGGTACTTTCTCCCATGTTCCATCGGTAGTGAATTAATCAGCCCCTTCGGCCAATGGTAATATCCATCGCCAAAGACCCAAGTCCACGAAAAAAATACGAACATCATCATCTTCACATTGACATTCATTGAACTTTCCAGCCCTATTTCTAGAAGTAAAAACTAATTCTAGGTAGATGGTAAGAGCACAAAGGTTAGGTGACACTTGACAATCCCATATGGATTGAGTCACTTGAATGCACACCACCTTTCCAATTGGTTCTTCTTTAAACAACCATTGGGAAACATTCACATCGAGTAATGCTTCTTCAAGCTCTTCATTTTGAACTAACGCAATCGAAGGATTTGAAGACGTGGTGGCATCATCCACCATGATTAAATCTCCACCTACATCAACAAAAAATTAAAAAATAGCCGGAACAACAAACTTGGTACTTATAATCAAAAGAGGTTTGATGCTTTTATTTTGGAAATTAGGGTAAACATAATATGCGGTGATGCAGGTTTTGATGGTGGAACTATATGAAAACATTGACACACTAGTTCCAACATATTCATTAGACCTTCATTTTAACGAGGCTGTAGATAGTACAAATGAATTTTTATAATGAAAGACTTATTTCCAAATGACTATGTACTACTCAAGTAGCTGTACAATTTACTACATACTACACAAGTGAATATTATATGGGTTGGGAGGAAGGTTACTAATGTTCTAGAATTGATTTAGCCAAAGAAGAACTAAAAAATGTTACTTCTTACTATTGGTAAACTATCTTAAAGGTTAGCTATTTAAAAAAGGTTAGGATGAAAAAATAAGATGTTGGGCCAAGTGGATGGAATTGACAATATTTAAATTCAAGGCCCATCAAGATAACTAACATAAGGAAAATGATGGATCCTTCAAATTCATTGGTCATGAGGATAATTATCCTATATTGAATTGAGGATGGAAACTTTCCAATGTTTTCATTGTGCGCAAGGATTCTCATCCTAACCATCATTAGAGAATGGAATCATCCTCAATTTTCATTGGTTCATGAAAGGAAAGGAGGCCATTGATTGGAAGGAAAAATTTCCATAAGCTCTCATTGGCCAAGGGAAAATAGGGTAAAAGAAGGGTCTTGAGGGAGGCTCACTCTCCTGCTACCACACATGGACTTGAACTTGGACTTGTTTGGTTCTTGCTTGTGTGGAAGGAGAAGGACTTATGGTTTGGAAAGGATTTTTTTGCAAGAAAGAAGTGTTAGACTAAAGACGAGGGGAAAATGTTAAGATATAATATTTTTTTCTCTTTCTTGAAATTAGTCTCTAGACTTTTTGTTTTAAATTCAAGATCTCTTGATTGTAGCAATGGATTTATTTAAAAATTGAAAAAATGGTAGATTATTACTCAATGCATTTTCACACAAAATTTTAGCTTCATCAAGATTTTTATTGGAGAAATATAATTATTGGAAGTAAAGGAGGTCTGTTGTCAAAATTTCCTAATGTTATCAAATTAACTCTCAAGTTTTGTATCATATTTTTTGACTGCAAAAATAAACACATATGAAATTTTGTAAAAATGTTGCATTTGAAATTAAATTTTCAACAACCTTATGCATGCTGGATTTCTAAATGATTGATTACCTTTTATTAAACACACTTTAACTTATTAGAATATGAGCACAAAATAGTTCCACCCCCAGATGAATTTTGTGAGTTGCATGTTTTTAAGTCAAAGGGTGTGCAAAGATTTCTCACAAAATTCCATTAAAAAATGTGTTTTTTTGCATTTGTTTAATAATGAATGCATAATAATATTTTATTTTCAGGAAAAAACCACTACCATATCAAAGAGGATGATATTTTATAGATGGACATTACATTTTTTTTCAATTTTCTTTTGTTTGGTAATGTTTTATGAATCATAGACATGAGACCCTATGGCCACTAAAAAACTATGTACATTGATTTTATCCAATCCTCTTCATTTAACCATTGGATCAAAATTAATTGACTCAAAAGGAACTTTGAGTTCAAAAATATTCTTGTGCAAATTCCAAAGTTGTTTACTTGTGTTTAGGATAATCAAAGAATGCCATCAAGATTTTAGCTTAGTACATAATATAATACTTGTTATACATCACCTTTTTTGAACAAAATGGTTCACCCTTAGTGTGATTTCACCCCATTAAACAATTTCAGTTATGTTAATCATCATGGTTTGGTTTGGGACATAATATGGAACTCCACAACTTAGTCAAACCTGAAATTGAGACTTTGTTTGCACAACATTCTCCCACATCTTAGTCTACAGTTGGTGGGCCACAAATTTGTACACACCTAAATGTGTAATGGGCACGAACACCCCTATTCTTGGAACGCGTATTGTTTAAACCAATTTTGAACTCTAGATGCTTATTATGGTAGTGACAACAACATGTGCTCCATTCCTTCATATTCCTCACAAACCAAGGTTTCAAGGATGAAAAGGTAGTGAGTTGAATAAGCATAGTGGGATATTTCTCCTCGAAGGCATTGAAAATTCAAGCTACAATGCACACAGTTCATGCATCAAAATAGATTATTCATATGCAAAAATGTACGACAAGTTGGACACAACATACTATTTTGAAAGAATTAAATAACAAGGTCATGAAACAAAATAGATGGAAGTCTTGGACAATAAAACTTGTATTCTAGTTGTCCCACACCAAAAGTCAAAAACACCATCATCCACCAAAATATGTCAGTGTAGACTCTTACTAACACACTTTTTATCAAGCCCAAGTTGTTGTAACCCTAACATTGGGTTCGTGGCAAAGTGTGAAATGTAAAGGCCCATGAGGCCAAAAGTGTGATTAGATGTGAAACACATTCTCACAAATGGGGGAGAATGGGGATGAAGCCCAATGACTCCCAAATGCACTCCCACTTTGGGAGTTGCACTCGTGCAAGAGTTATGAATGTTTAGAACCTTGGTTGGAAAGGCAAAAAAATGCCAAATTAGGCCCCCAAGATACCATTAGAAAGGTCTTAAAGCTTAGATGCTTAAACTGCCCTTGCATTATTCATTTAGATTTGAATTGCATGAATTATAATAAAAAAAAGGGGTGGGAGTCAAATTGGAAATTTGACTCCTGACCACAAATCCCTTAAAAGTAGGGCTCAAATGAGATTCGATTGAAGTGTGTTGTACACCATTCAAAAGATATTTTCAAGGGCTATAATATATTATTTTCGCATTTTCAAAATGGACTTTAGTTGAAAAAGATATAAGCATCCAAAGTTTTGGAACAACAAGAGTGCCAATTTTGGGACTCCCATTTGGGAATCTTAGGGAAAAGTGACATTTGGATGTAGTCCCCATGGAGAGGCATAGGGAGGGGAGTGGTGCTTTTCCCAAAGGTTGTGGGTTATGTAAAGCTTGTGCTTGAGGTTGTCTTTACTAAGTGTGCTACACCATTTCCATTCCATTCACATTAGATGCCTTTTTTTATTAGTTGTGTAGGTTGATTTCATCTTGAACTTTCACTTGTGAATTTTTCCTAGTCCCATCATGGAGCTCTAGCACGCCTTTTTACCTCAAAGTGCTACAAGTTAAGGAGCGTGCTCCAACTCTCTTCTTTTTTCATTGTTTCACTCTTGGACCCACCTTTGGGTCTTTTGAGGAATTTGAGGGTGTGTCACATGGACTCACAATACTCACCACACCCTAGATTTGGGGGAAGCTACCAACTTCCCCTTTATGGTATTCTTTGTGACTCATTATGGGGGCTACACCCAAATGGTGTTTTTCATGGGACTCCCAAGTCAAGAGTTTCGTAATTCTCGAAATTAGGACTCTCGCCATTTTGGACACCCATAACTTTTTATGTAGACCTCCAATTGAGGTGAGATTTGAAAAACAAGTCGTAGCCCTTATTGAAAGTTTTCCAAAGATATATGGTATAACTCTTGCACACGTGTAATTCAAAGCAAAAACTTTTAGTGGTTAGGAGTTAAATTGATTCTTTGATTCTTGGCCCTTTTTTCGACCATAACTTATGTTTTAAATACTCGAATGGATCATAAAAGCCCATTTCAGACATCTATGTTTTTTCAATAGTATAAAAAAGTTCTCAATTTAATAAATTTTGACCCCTCAAAATGTTCTTTGAAAATTTAGGGGTCCATCGAAACTCCAACTCCCAAATGGGAATCCACTTGGGAGTGTGTGGGTTCATTCCTTCACACTCTCTCGCACTCTCAACCCACACCTTTCCATGCCCTTGCCGTGGTTGCAAGCCCAAGGTTAAGGTCATGACATCAACTTCTTTATATTATTCATTACCATTTCCAAGTTTTTCATCTTTCAATTCTTGTTCATGTATTTCATGAGCATATGAACATACTTTTTGAAGACACACAACACCAAAATGTGCATGACATTGTATGTGAAATCTTGAAATACATTAAACTCATACAAATCATGTAACCTCCAAAGACAAGAATTGCCAAAAATACCTATTTCACAAGCAACTTCATCTTTTTCTCTACCAATTAATAATTACTCCCACTGCTTCACTAAGATACCATGTTTTCAACAAGTTGATTAACAAGTGGGTGTTTTATTTGTAGTCTATTATTGTGAAACTCCACAACCCTTTATTGGTAAATCTAGCTTGCCATTTAGATGCATGAAATTCTCATTGGTAATTCAAATAACCCCTACTTTTCAATCCACCCACCTTGCACTTTGTAGGGTGGTTATTAGTCCAGATCATAACCATGGCCCTCAAATTTCCAATGACATTGAAAAGCGAGCATGTAAGTGTGAGCTTGTGAGCGTGAATATGTGAACATGGGCAAATATATTTGGAATATTTTAATTTTGGGGACAAAATATTTTTAGAATATCCTTATACCATGTAAGAATGACATGGAAAATATTTTTCCACAAGTACATGGATGAAAGTTTTTTAAATGGATGAAATGCTTGGATGAAAATGGAATGTGAATGATAATTTTGGATGATAATTGCATGTAGACGAATTTTTTGGATGAAAAATTTGTCAGGTTAAAATTTATGAATGAAAGTAATTCCAAAACAATTATGATAAATGAAAACCACATTGTCACAACCTTAACATTGATTCGTGACTAAATTGGAGTGCAAGGGCCCATGAGGCCAAAATAGTGTATTTAGGTGTGAAACACACTTTCACAAATGAGGGAGAGTGTAAGGGATGGAGGCCAATGATTCCCAAGTGCACTCCCACTTTGGGAGTTGCATTCGTACGAGAGATATGAATGTTCAAAGCCTTGGTTGGAAAGTCAAACAAGCACCAAATTGGGCCCCCATGACATTGTTAAAAAACTCTTGAAGGTAAATGCTTAAATTACCTTTGCACTGTTCATTCAGATTTGATTTGCATGAGTTATGATTAAAAAAAGGGGCAAAAGTCAAATTGGGAATTTGATTTCCGACCACAAACCCCTTGAAAATAGAAGTCAAATGAGTTGTGATTAAGAAATGTTATACATCATTTGAAGTCTTTTTTGAAAATAATAAGATTTTGCATTCACATTTTCAAAATAGACTTAATTTGAAAAATATATGAACATCCAAAATTTTCAGACAATTTTGGGACTCCTGCTTAGGAGTCTTGAGAAAAAGTGACATTTGGATGTAGTCCCCACAAAGAGGCACATAATATACTATAAGGAGGGGATTGGTGCCTCCTCCCAAAGGTTGTGGGTTGTGTAAAGCTTATGCTTAAGGTTGTCCCTACTAAGTCTGTTACACCACTTTCATTCAACTTGCATTAATTGCCCTCTTTTCTTGGTTGTGTAGGTTGATTTCATCTTGAATTCTTGCTTATGAGTTTGTCCTAATCCCATCCCAGAGCTCTAGCATGCCCTTTGACCCCCAAAGTGTTGCAAGTAAAGGAGCCAAATTTTTTTTTTTCATTGTTTCATTCTGGGACCCACATTTGGGTCCTTTAAGGAGTTTGGGGGTGTGTCACACATGTACATGAATGACATTTAGAAAAAAAATCAAATATTTGGATGAATGTGGAACACTAATGAACTTTTGGATGATAATTCAAAATAGATGAATTATTTGGATGAAAATAATTCAAAATAGTTATGACGAATGGAAATTACTAAATTCACAAAATTTTCATGTCTAACTTCATTAAAAAAAAAAGGTGTTAAAGGTGAAACTTGAGCGAGCTACATTACAATGCAAAAAGGTGAAATAATAACTTGTGTAAGTTAAGTTAAGTCACATAATAAGTGAAGGGTAGGATGTCCACATAATGATGGAATGGAAAAATGTTTGAAAAATTAATGAATAGTGCATTGCACACATCATGTTAAAGAATATTTTTTATTTTTGCAGCAAAATGCATTCCAAAAGAATAAAATGCATAATAGTCTTATTTAGAACCTAAATTTAATGATATTACAACTTAATTTACATCCAAGACTTTGGCATGATTTAATAATCTATGAACTTCATTTTAGCTCCAATATGGATAGTGGATGAATGGTTATTTGATCCCAGCGTACATGGCATATTGTATAATGTAATGCTTGAAGGAGTTAAAAGTGTGGCTTCAAGAGTTCATCCCACCTCCACTTGTTCTTTTGCAAAATGGATAATTTAAATGTGCTAGGATGACGAATCTTCTTCCCATTCCTTGTTTTGGGCCAAGCATCTAGATCTAATGGCTTATAGACATGGGTAGAAGGACCATCACCAAAGAGATTTTGAGGGGCACATGCAAAAGGCTTGTTCAGAATTGTCATCTCCAACTTGATTAACAAGGGGACATCTTGGCTTCTCCGAGAGTAAAAGACAAGCTTTTTCCAATGCCACCACCTCAATTTCAATGAAATCTATCCTTGCTTCGACAAGCCATAATGAAGGCAACATTGGCTTATCGAGTGCATATTTCCTACTTATCCCTCCCACACAACGCAAAAGGTCATCATGACAAAACTAAAACTTATGTAGTTCAATTGATACACCTTTGGTTGTAGACTAATAACCAACATAACATGAAGCTAAAATACCACGATTTATTTGTTTTGAAATGATTTTGGCTTTATAGTAATGTTTACTGTTTTTTTGCAACGCTAAGCAACAATTGTTTAATCTGGGGGGACATCGTTCAAATTGCCAAATGTTGTCCCTGCATAGGCAGTCAAAAACCTTTACACCATTGTGGGTCATAACAAGATCAAAGTCGTTGGTCTCCCCCACATCCATAGTTGATGACTGGTTGATTGGAGTCATTGCATTAACCATTTTTAGATGAGAAAAGTTCACCCAATCATGCCGATGTGAATTTGTTTTTGACCTAGGCGGAAGGTCTACCTTACATTTAGCTAATTTAAACATTTTGTCACCTTTTAAGTGTAGTATTCTAGCAGAAAGACTGGAGCTTGAGGTGTATTGGCAACTTCATTAGCACTTTAGATTAAGTCCCTAGACTAACTAACCTTACATAGGCACAATTCATTTTGTCTAGATTAGTCTAAGATGCACCTCCTTATAATAAGGCATAATACAATGAGGACTTCTTAAATGTTTACACATAATTGTCAAATGTTATAGCAAATAATCAAATACCCATGTTGTTATATTGTTGGAATGAAATTTGATGGATTATTTCAAATAAGTTATAAGTCAACATATCAACTTCCTCCTCCAAAGATAATTTCTATTAACATCTAAAAGGAATAAAATAAGGATTTAAGAAGGACAGATGGAAAATAAAATTTGAATAAAATAATATGGAAAAATTTACATTTAACATGAAGCCTCCCCATTGTTTGCACACGAAAATACTAGAACCCAAGCTAATTGTTGAACTTGTGAATGGTGCCTTTGCTTACAATTATAGACGAATACCACTAAGACCGAATGGTAGCATATCGAAAGTTAGCTTCCTCCAAGGACATGGTTTTTTTGTACTCATAACATAAGGCTTTGTGTTGATCATGGAACTCTAGTGTAATCAACTACTTGGTGTCTATGTTGAAAAACAAAGTCCAATGGAAAAAATAGGTTTATTCTTTGTCAACCATCTTCATGCTTTACCTTTGAAAAGCTCTATAAAACCTTCTCCATCTTCATTGAACAAGTAATAAGAAAGAAATGTCGCAACCCTAGTTTTGGGCTCACGACCAAGGCAAAGGGGTTGCAAGGGTGCGGGCTAAGAGAAAGCTCGGGAGTCACATCACATACTCCTGGGAGTGTAGGAAAGTGTGAGGGAGTGAACCCTCACACTCCCAAGGCAACTCCCACTTTGGGAGATGGAGTCCCGGTGGACTCTTGAAATTTTAGAGAGCCATTTCAGAGGTCAAAGCTCAATGGATTGTGGCATTCTTTATATCATTGGAAAGCTTTTGGAACGTAGATGTCTAAAATGGGCTTGCATTGCTTATTTGGACACTTGAAACACAAGTTATGGCCAAAAGAAGAGCTGGCCAGTTTGACTCCCGACCAGAAAAAGTTGGGAATCGACCCGATTTACTTGTGTGCAGAAGGCGTGTGACATACCGTTGGAAACCTCTCGACGACAGCTACAACTTTGCTTTCGATTGCACCTCGATTTGAGGTCTGCTCGCAAAGTTATGGGGTTCCAAAGTCGCGGGAGTCCCAGCTAGCGCGATTTCGGGACTCCCACTCGGGAGTCCTGGGAGAGAAAAGCCATTTGGATGTGGGCCATGTGGAGAGGTGCAGAGTATACTATAAGGGGGAAGGTGGTGGCTTCCCCCAAGTCCGGGCTGTGGTGAGTCTTGTGTGTCCGTGTTGCCCGTGGCTCGTCCAAGCACCAAAAATGTTCCAACTACGCACTAATCACCTTGTGTGGGTTTTGTGCAGGCCCATGTGAGTGAGTGAAGCTTGTCAACTCTTCTTAGTCCCATCCCAGAGCTCCAGCACGCCCCTCTACCCCTTAAAGTGATGTGAGCTAAGGAGCATGCCCCAACTCTTCCTTCTTTCGTTGTTTTCTTCTTGGACTCACATTTGAGTCCTTCAAGGAGTTGGTAGTGCGTCAAGAAATGTCTTATTCAGAAACAAAGCAATGGTCGAAGTTGTAGCAGTTGGCATACAACATACTTCACATGCAACCATTTTTTTCATCTCCTAATAAGATTCTCTACACTTGTCGTCTATAACTAAATGGGCATGTGATGCACCCCCAAACTCCTTGATAGATTCAACTATGAGTCCAAAGGTGAAAACAACAAAAGGATAATGAGTTGGGGTATGCTCCCTAGCTTGCAGCACTTCAAAGGTAAAGGGGATGCTAAAGCTTTAGAATGGGGACTAGGATGAGTGACAAGTAAGTCAATTATTCACATGGACCTACACAAACCAAATAAAAAGTTGGTTAGTGCGTTATTGGAGCACTTTTGGTGCACAAATGAGCCATGGGCAAACATGAATTCACAAGATTCACCAAGGCCCGGAATTGGGGGAAGCCACCACCTTCCCCCTTATAGTATTCTTTGTGCTTGGCCATGGGGCTAGCACCCAAATGTCATTTTTTCCTAGGTGTTGCAAACTTAGCCTTAGGTTCACAACCAAGGCAAGGGCTTGCAAAAGTGCGAGCCCACTTTGGGAGTTGGAGTCCTAATGGACTCCCAACTTTTCAAAGAATAATTGTAGGAGTCAAAACCCATTAGATTAGCAAGTTCCTTATACCATTGGAAAGCCTTTACAATGTAGATATCTAAAATGAGCTTGCATGACCCATTTGGGTATTTAAAACAAAAGTTATGGCCAAAAAAAGGGCTAGGAGTCAAATTGTGAATTTGACTCCCAACCATTAAAAGTCAAAAATCGCCCTGATTGCCTTGCATGTAGGTGGCGTGCCACATACCATTAGAAAGTTGCTCACAAGGGTTACAACTTTTCTTTAGATCTCACCTCAATCAAAGGTCTGCACACAAAGTTATGGGCCTCCAAAGTTGTGGGAGTCCCAATTTTGGGAATTTTGGGACTCCCACTTGGGAGTCTTAGACAAAATGACATTTGGGTGTTGGCCCCATGGCCAGGCACATAGAATATTATAAGGGGGAAGGTGGTGGCTTCCCCCAACTTCAAGCTGTGGTGAGTTTTGTGAGTGTGTGTTTACTCGTGACTTGTCCCTGCATCAAAAGTGCTCCAATTATGCACTAATCAACTTATGGTTTGGTTTATGAAGGTTTGTGTGAGTAATTGAATTGCTTGTTAATTTTCCTAGTTCGCATCTCGGAGCTCCAACACGTTGCTTTACCCCCAAAGTGTTACGAGATAAGGAGCGCGCATCAACCTTCTCCTTCCGCTATCTTCACCTTTGGACTCGCAATTGAGTCCATCAAGGAGCATGGGGGTGCGTCACTAGGACTCCCAAGTTGGGAGTCCTAAAAGATTCTCGAAATTGTGACTTTTGTAATTTTAAAAACTCATAACTTCTTATGTAGACCTTTAATTGAGGTGAGGTTTAAAGACAACTTATAGCCCTTATCAAGAGCTTTTCAATAGTATGTGGCATGTCACCTACATGTAAGTAAATTGGGGCAATTTTTGACTTTTAGTGTTCAAGAGTTGAATTGGTAATTTGACTCTCGATGCTTCTTTTAGCCATATTTATGTTTTAAGTACACAAATGGGTCATGCGAGCCCATGTAGACATCTACATTTTAAGATCTTTCTAATGGTATAAATAACTTTTCAATCCAATGAGTTTGGCCCTTGCAATCGCCTTTTGAAAATTTGGGAATTCAAAGGGAGTCCATCAGGATTCCCAACTCCCAAAGTGGGAGCCCATTTGGGAGTGTGTGGATTCATTTCTTCATACTCTCCTACATTACTAGGAACATAAAATGTGATTCCCGGGTTTCATTCTTGGGTCGCACCTTTGCAAGCTCTTACTTTGGTCGCGAACCCAAGGCTAGGCTTGTGACAACATGCTAAGTGGATCAAGGCTGTTGAAATATTTGGAAACTTGTTAACAACATAATACATTCTACAATTGCAAATTTATAAATAGGTGGGGGAGAATCACAAAATTGATAATTGGTGGTACAAATTGGGGATTTTATGAAACATTACCTAGATATTGGAATCTATGAACTATCCCCATTCCAAGAAACTTCATTGTGAGCAAAAGAACATTGAAATAAAGGACAAGAATCATTTTGACAATTTGTCCAAGGCATTTTGTTATTTTGAAGCCCAATCCAAATGAGTTTTTAATGTTAATAGGCTACAACTTGCACCAAACATGACCATCGAACTTTCTATCAATACCTTGTAATTGTCCAAATTATCTTAATGGATGATGGATAGGAAGAAATTAAAATAATATGTCATCATTAAATTTAGTAGGAAGACATTTCACAAACTTAATTATGATGGCCACATAATCTAAGGACTTCAGTTCAGAATAAGTGTGCGGAGTTAGAAACATTGCCTTCAATGAATCAACAACGTTAGAGAAAGCAACCACTTGTGACACTTCCATCCGCAAAGGCTATTCTTTGTTAGCTCCTGAACTCATGAGTAGCATTTCCATCCAGAGAGCCTATTCTTTGTTAGCTCGCAAATTCACAAAAACAAGGATGACAACATCAAAAGGGGAAAGGTCATTTTTGTCAAATGAATCACAAAGATCAATAATGATGACTTCATGATTGAAACATTAAACTTCAAGTTGTGAGAAACTGCAATGGGCTTTTCTTTCATTAAGATGCCTCCCGCAACAATGTTGGCCATTGATGCGATTGTTTTTGGTGTTACAACAATATTTTGAGAATTATTAAACACATTTTCACCAATGATTCGATACTTAGCATTGGTGATAGACCAAAACATCCCTCTAGGGATCACATTCGGAACCTAGTAAACAAAACTTAAAATGATGTTATCATCCCCATAAGAAACATCTTTAAAAACATGCACAGATCCTTGTTAGAAAGCAAACATTGCATAGAGGTCATTTTTGGACAACTCCAGAATCAGAAACTAAGATGGTAAGATTTGGCTAGCCCATAGCATGGAAAGTAGCCATCAAAATTAAAAGAGAAGGTAATCAATGAGATAAATCTAACAATAGTTTCACAAGTGGACAACAAAAAACGTTGTTGCATCAGGAATTCAATTTAAGGGAAAGATGAGGAATTGGAACTCGAGAATCCAACGTGAAAGACAAAAGTACAAAAACATACTACTAGTAAAATGCAAGGACGAGTAACAATCTCCAATGAAAGACAACAATGTAATGGAACAAAGAGACATATATTGGTGAAACACATGTATTTTTCCCTTCACATAAATTTGAATCATGTGGCTGACAATGCAACAACAAGAATAAAATTGGTGGCAAAAAAGGAAATGAAAGATACCAATATAGAGCATACAAAAAACCAAATATGAAAGCAATGTGAAATTGAAATGTTACATAAATATGCAAGGAAAACAATGGACGTAATGACAATAATGAAACTAGAAAGTTAGGGGTGATGCAAACTTATGTGAGGACTTTCTTGGAGTAGTAGACTATTGCCAATTAATTTGTCCCTAGATAATCCCAATATTTGAACCGCAATCACAAATTTGTGTTGGGAAAAATAGGATTAATCTAAAGAAAAAAATACTATAATGTTTTTGCCTAGAGGAACTCAAAACATTGATCCCAATTCAACAGGATACGAAATGGTGGTGTGCATCCAAAATTAGTGGGTGTAGTTTCTGAAAAAATTCCAAATTATTAGACTTGTTATACATACCAGATAATGGCCTAGACCATTGTCCCAAGCCTGAACCACGGTTCAATGGAATCATGTCCCATTGGTGAATGCATAGGAATGGTCCCAAGGTATTTAGACATAGTCCAATACAAATTTGGATCAAATTAACAAAGAGTATAATTGGCATGAGCTAGGGTTGGAAGTAGAACCTACAATTAGGTTAGATTACAAGCCAGTTCATTTCATATTATTGTTTATTATTTGCCCTTATATGGGGTGCACAGTTGAATCGCAAACCATTGCATAATAAAAGACAAAGGTTAAGAATACCATAGATTATAATGATTATAATGAAGATTATAGAGATTTGGGATGCCATAGGCAAAAAATGTTAAATTCCTATTAGAACAAGAGGTTGTGCGATTAAAAATAAACAAAGAGCGAGCGATATAATTATAAGAAGGAATGAATAAATTGACTTGCCATAAAACTAGAAGATATCCAACAATTAATAGAATAATAGAAACAAAAGGTTGGAATTTCAAAATATGACAAATCTGAAAGTGTGGAACCATAACATTAACCAACAACAAAAGAATCTAGCTAGAGCTTGTAAAATGTCATATCAAATCAAGTAAACAAAAAAATCATGTGTACTTGATTTGATTTTGGTGGCATGGGGTTCACATGCTAGTCAACATTAAGCCCAATTAATGATATAACAACATCACCAACTCATTTTAGCAAATATGAGTCATTAGGTTGAACATGCAATTATTATTCAGGGAATAATTAATTATGACTAATCAAGACTTCACAAATACTTAGAAGTATGTTCATAACTTTTTGGTGGATACTATTAACATAAAACAAATAAAGTGAAGGTATGTATATAAATTTGTTAAACATTTTCAAGAAAACATTTCTTAGGTCAGTAGTTAAAAACATTTGATCACCTTAACAGTTTAATCTAACAAGTAATAATTCTTCACAATTGTTATCTGAATGAGTTAAATGGTGTTGAAAATTTAAGCTCAACTAATTAGGTTTCATTAATTACTAGAGTAGAAAAGTAACTAGGTTACTTTTACAAGGTTGAATTGCTTTCTTTACTTATATTAGTTTGGTTATTTGTGGTTTGGTCTTTTAGTTAAATACCTTAGTGTTGATGGTTTGGTTCTCTTTTCTTCATTGCACAAGTTTGTGTATTTCATGTGACAAGAACTTGAAGGAGTTCTTGATGTTATGTTTTGAGTTGTGAGCATCATGTTTTAGTTTCTTTTCAATAAAAATTTATGTTTGCACTTGACTAGATCTCCTATTTGTTAACATGGTATTAGAGCTTAGGTTGTTTTATGAGAAAGTTGAAAGACATCTAAAGCTAGAAAGTTTTTAGAGCTAGAGCTTAAGAGTATTTAGTAATATCATAGGAGTTTGTCAAGTGCAAAAGAAAAATGGAAAAAGGAAAGAATGTGAAGAGAAAGAAAAGAAAAGAAAAGAAAAGAGGTGAGAGGAGATTAACATATCAAAGGTTGTGAAGGTCAGATCTTTAAATCTAGATCTAGATCTATAATGAAAAGATCCTAGAATGAAACTTGGAGAAATTATAGAAGACTATAAGATGCTTTTATTTTCAAAATTCCAAAAGAAAAAGATTTGTTTTGTGAGAGTCATGAGCTTTTGAAAATTCTATGTTAGATTTGGTCTTTTGGTCATATCTCCTTTGTTTGAGCTTTTTTTGGATCTACAGTTTTGGGATCTTATAGATCATAAATGACTATATATGTGATAGAAATTTCATGTCATTTGGATATGTATTGAGAAGAGATCCAAGTATAAACAAAGTACATCACCCTAAACCCCTTAAACTACCCTACATGTTGCAACCCCACTTTTGGAAGAGTGTGAAGTTGACACTCACATTCCTGAAATGGGGACTTGGGAGCCTTCTGGGACTTTCAAAACTTCAGAGTTCAATTGCAAGGGTCAAAACACCTCGTCTTGAGGCGTTCTTCATGTCATTGGAAAGCTATTGAAGTGTAAATGTCGAAAATGGCCTTGCATGAGCCATTTGGACATCTACAACACAAGTTGTGGCAAAAAGAAGGGTCGGGAGTCAAACTGCCAGTTTGACTCCCGACCACTGAAAGTCGGGAATCGACCCGACCCTAATGTGTGCAGATAGAGTGCGACACACCATTGGAGTCTAGAGTTGCCCGTGGCTTGTCCTAGCACCAAGGGAGCTCTAGAATGCGAATTAACCAACTTGTTTAGCTGGTTTGATGCAGGTTCGAGTGAGTAACTAAAGCTTGTCCCTCTTCCTAGTCCCATCCCGAAGCTTCAGCACGCCCCTCTACCCTTTTTAGTGTTGAGAGTTGGGACCGTGCCCTCAAGTCCCCACAATTCCGCTGTTTTAGAAACCAAGGCCCATTTTGGGCCTAACTTGGGACTTGGGAGCGCATCACTACACACCCATTTGACCATACCCAATGTTGGGCCAGTCTAATTCCTTGTTGTGTTAACCATTGCGAATGCATCATGAAATAGTGTTGCACAAATAAGGTATCATGCTCCTTGTCATTTGATATGTAGAAATGTGTTTCTTGGATGATTTTTCTTTCATTAATCCCTGGGATCTACCTGAAACATGATATGAGCTAGAATTGTAACCTGAAATGAATGCTAGTGCATAGACTAGATTTCATTTTGGATCTCAAATGTGTAATTTTTTGCAAAGTTTATATGGGATAAGATCGTATCCCTAGGTAAGACATCCATAGAAATTTTACATTAGGCATCTTGCCACCTTGCAACAAAATTATGCTTCACAAATAGTTGAACTTTTGGCCTCAATTACTCAAGGAAGGTGGAGGAGGATGGTTCTTTGAAACATTCTTTGACCCTTTTCTTGGGTCTACCATCCTCGTTCACACCTATAACTTCAAGCTCAAAACAATTCCAAGACACCTTCCACTCATTTGATAATGAAGATTGACTAGGACAGATGGGTAATTTATTTTCTATTCCACAATTATGACAGCTTCCCATGAGGTATTCTAGTTTATGCCATTCTTCAAATTCTAGTTTAAGGCATAGACATTCCTCCTACAAGATAGTCACTCCTTTGTAAGCCTTGACATGGGCTTGACATGTCATAAAGTCTTGATCAAGAACCCTATTACATACACTACATTCACAACCACATTCATTTGTAGTATGAGCTCCCTTCTTGACATCTTTCATATTATTTAACCTTTGCCTTAACATGTTAAGTTCTATGTGGTATTTGTAGCAACACACATTCCTTTTTTTACATGGCTTTACAAAGTATGGTTTCAAAACCTCAAATGCGAATTGTCCAACTTTCACATCTAGATGGATTGCTTGAAACCGTAAGAGAAAACTAGTTTGTAACCAACATACACATCCCACACCATGCCATTTTGGTAAGTATGTTTACTACCTAAAGATGGTATACACAAATGAAACAATTATATTCAGTAACAAATAATACACTACAAATGTATTCAAAAGTACAATTGGGTGCAATCATATTAGCATGTACCAAAAACAGTCGTAACCATTGTTTAATTTTTTGAATTTTGGATTGTAAAAATAAAATAAAATTATAAATAGAATAATTTTTTATAAAATGTTATTGTGAATACATTATGTACATGTCATAAATTTTTTGATTAATCTAATGAATGAAAAATATGTATAAAGAATTTAAACCTCTTGTAACCACTATTAAAAAGTTACATACAAGCAATTTAAAACAATTTTGACACTAAAAACACAATTTGAATTTTTATTTTTAATGACATATTTTTGAATTTTTTAAAATACACCTTAACATATTAGCATTAAGAAAAACTTTAAAGATTTTTAATACTTTTTCAAAGACGTATTAAAAATATTCCAAAAAGATTTTAAGAATAAAGTAGTGGTCTAAGGGGGCACATGTGGCTCCTAATAAAATGGTTGGACCCAATTTATGTATATGTTTTGTAACCAAATGCAATCCAAAAGATGTAACATAATACTCTTTAATACCTTGCTAAGTATGTGGACTACATCAAAATGTTATACACAAATGAAACAAGTATGGTTAGTCACAAATAATACCCTATAGATGTATTAAATGGTATAATATGTACATGCTTTATAACAAAATGCAGTCCAAAACATATAGCACATTGATACTTTTTAATACTTTGTTAAATATGTGGATAACATCAATAAGTATAACCAAAATAAGAAAGTGTGGAAATTGCATCAACCTATTATAACAAATGTACAAACAAGTGTACACATTAGCAAGTTATATAAGATATGTAATCCAGTGAAGTTCAAAACATGTACATAATAACATCTAATATAGTGCATATAAACACTTTGGTACAAACAATGCACATTTTTTTAAATACAGTGCATATTACATACCTGATTCAATGTGTAATGTAGTTCACCTTATGTAGGGACAAAAAATCAGAGCTTTGGTTAACTTATGTTAAGAGTACTAATGTATGACATGTTAAATAATGTATTTCAAAAATATTCTTTGTTATGTTACATGTATTACATAGAGCTATTATACCTAAATACCATGTACACATAAACTAGAAGTATCTCTAGGAATATGCTAAGTGCAGCAAATAATCTTATACTAATTCACTATAACTTTAGTGTATTGATCTTCAAGTAGTGATGATTTAGATTATTGATACACATTGCATCAAAACTAAGTAATACATAAAATTGAAAGTACATGCATACATAATTGAATTTTTACACAACTAGCAAAGGCCAACAAACACTACAAATGTAATTCAATATATTTCAAAAATATGGTGTATAGAGAATATTGAAATGACTTAGGGGAAAAAGTTTAGCTCAATGATTAAACAAAAAATTACAAAAAAGAAAATAGAAGCATGAGAAGTAAGATAATCATTAACTTGACTTTCAAGCAGGAAGTGGGTTGCATGTTCTTCATATTATTTTGGCCCAACTCATTTACAGGTCACATCCTTCTTGTTGGGATTAACCTGTGTTTCTGTTGACCACCATGTTACAATTGAAGCTTTGTCCCCCATAGACACACCATCTAACCTTTTCTTCATGTGGGATAAGGTGAATTGTGATGCCCCAAAAGCTTGAAAAGCATGGCGTCTAACCAAGGCATGATATATGTTAGTTTTTTTGGTGCTCAATAATTTTGAAAGAGATCTAACTCCGAAATTTGGGACTCCAGAAACATCTATGTTAATGGCTACTTCTAGCAAGGCATCTTTGTGTGTTAATTTGTTGTTTGATTGGGAACCTTTCATAAGACTGAATTCAGACTAAAAAAACTTAAAGAATGGAAGTTGAACTTTTGATTCATGAAGCCTAGGATAATACTTTGGCAAAAGGGTAGAAACTACTTCATGGGTAAGGACTTTTTCTAGTATGGCCCACCTTGAAGTAAGGTTAATGCACTAGCCCAATTCTTTTACCAGCTAAGTAATAATTTTTTGAGCAATTTGAATGATGCTCCTCATGTTTAACTCTTCTGGAAGCATATCATCTTTAAATCCTACAACCACAAATTCACAGGTTGCTTCATTCTCTTTCTATATCCTTTTTTTTCACTACCATTGTCATTGTCTTACAAGTTCTCATTCTTTCTCAGCAGCCAATTGGATTCAACCTACCCTCTCCTCTTGTACTTGTAGTTTTTTTTCTTCAAGTTGAGTAATCTTTGCAAGCTCAACAACTTGCCTTTTAGCAAGTTCCATAGCTTGCTTTGCATTTTGCATAAGCCTTGTTTGTGGTGTAGGTCGAAAATGTATTACCCGTTGCTGGCCCATCTGTGCATTTCCCATTTGAACATCATGCACACAACACCTTACATACACAAACCAAATGAAAACTTGTTCAATCAACTATGAAATAGTTTGGCAGTAAAAATAACCATAAGGGACTATTGATGAAACAAGACAACTTGTAATCCTTTACAATCTCAAAGTAGGTAATTTATGCATTACAAGTTAGAGATGAACATGGTGGATTTGATGGTATTAGACAAACCTCAATTATACACATGCCAGTTCATCTTGGGTTTTTTTGAAAATCAGTCTTGACCCATAGCTTCTAGACCTGCTGTAATTAGTATGTCATATGTTGTTCCTTTTCCAAGCTTGCTATAGCCACATTTGTTCTTTGTTGCTCCTTTTTTGTGGTTGTTGTAACCACTTTGTTCATTCTATTATGTTCTTTCACTATCAATCGATCAAAATGAATGATACAAATTTGCAACATGGAGTGGAGCCATTCTTGGCTATGGTCTACAACATGCTTCCAAGGTTTGTTAGAAAGATGTAAACTATGAAACAATTTGTATTTCTCCTTCCATGGGGTGACTTGACATAGTTTAAACCAAATGGCACCCAAAACCAATTCATTAGGGAAGATAGATGACAAGTCCCCCATTTAAAATCTCATTTCCTTCATTGGTCTCTTTTTGGCACACATTTCTTTGCATCTCTTTGCATCTCTTATCTCACTGCAACTGGAAAACAAAATTAATTATTTTGTTTATAAGCTCCACCTTCGAAATCAAAGGTTATGTCTCTCCCCTTCAATTACATACAAAAACAACACCTTTCACACCTACGTTAATCACTATATATGAACTCAATCCCAAGTAATCAAGTTCAACCCACATGTTTAATTAAAACCTTGAATAAAAACTTTCAACCTGTAGGTAAGCGCACCAATAATAATATAAAACTATTTAGTTACTTACATGGAAATCATGCAATTTGTCCATTGCAACTTGAATCTTCTTTTGATTGGACATTGTGATTTGCAAAATTTTGTGTCACCATGCATTAAAAAATTTGTGATTTTGTTGCTATTGTTTCCTACTTGAGTAGAGATGCAAAGGAATTTCACAATGTAGTGCATACAATATTTGCAGAGTACGTTGAGCATGATCAAGACAAAAGGTGATGGACAAAGGGGCGTTGAATGGGGTGTCAACACTAATTGGAAAGGACCTAATTCAAAAAGTGCACTATTATATTCGCACCTATAATTTGAAAAGATGAAATTCAAAATGTTTAAAGTAACGATTATAATTTTTTTGGATTCTTTTATTAATTATAGGAATGGAGGCTAAGCAGACACGTGCATAAAATTTATTTGCTCAAGAAGGATAGTAGGGTCATGTGGGTTTAGAAACATGTTAGGTTCATTTTTATGTTGCACACAACTTCCTTCTAAAAAATTATGGCTTTAAAAAACTATAGCTGGATAATCTTATATATTAAAGCTACAGTGGTGGTGTCTGTCTGTTACAGGGTTGTCTGTTCTACACAACCCTGTCACAGTTTCTATGGTAGAACTGTGTGGGCCAACAGGGGGGAGAGGGGGGGGGAGCATGTGTGTGCGTTTGTTTGTGCGTCCGACGACGGTTCCGCGTTTTAATTGACGCGGCGGAACCGGCCCGGACAGTCGGATTCCGAGACCGGGAACCGGCCCGGACAGTCGGATTCTGAGACCGGGAACCGGCCCGGACAGTCGGATTCCGAGACCGGGAACCGGCCCG
>Ga0209208_10001270_pt1 | contig 35429 bp, 26 predicted proteins | sample S1TSphfallax_3_FD_187694 | JGI IMG/M metagenome (GOLD analysis project Ga0209208, IMG submission 187694) | Host-associated microbial communities from peat moss isolated from Minnesota, USA - S1T2_Fd - Sphagnum fallax MG (SPAdes) (version 2) | ecosystem: Host-associated > Plants > Peat moss >...
TCGGCGCAATGCCCCACTGGCCCCATACCGCGGCCATCGCCAGATCGGTGACAAACAGCGCCGGCTGCGCCAGCCAGGTCTCCGAAAGCCGTTCGGCTGCCTCTTCGGACGACAAATCGACCGGAAACAGCACCTCCCGCAAATCCAGCCCCAGAATCGGCTTCAGATACTCCGCGCAGGCATCCACCTGTTCCCGGTACGCCGGCTCGGTCTGGTAAAGCCCGTGGCCCATCCCCGGAAATTGCGCTCCCTGCCCGGTAAACAAAAAGACCGGCTCAGGCCGCGCAATCACACTCGCAGACCGCGCAATACGCCGACTGCGGGGTTCCGAGAGCACCTGCGCCGCATCGTCCACGGTCGCGCAGACCACCGTTGCGCGATGCTCGAACCCGCGCCGCCCGACTTGCAGCGTGTACGCGACATCCGCCAAATCCAGCTCCGGATTGTCCCGCAAATGCCGCCCCAGCCCGGCCAAAGCCGCGTCCAAACCAGCCTCCGACCGCGCCGAAACGCACAGCAATTGTCCAGCGCGAGCCGTAGCTTGCTGCACCCGATCCGGCCCCTCCTCGAGCACCAGATGCGAGTTCACGCCGCCCACGCCAAAGGCGCTCACACCCGCAATCCGCCGTCCCGACGGCTGCCACGGCGCGGCCTTTGCGCTCACATAAAACGGAGAACTCTCGAAGTCGATGCGCGGATTGGGCGCTTGGAAGTTCGCCGTAGGCGGCAACGTCCTATGCCGCATCGCCAGCACCGTCTTGATCAGCCCGCTCACCCCAGCCGCCGCGTCCAGATGCCCGATATTTGCTTTGGTGCTGCCCAGCGCGCAGTAGCCGCGTCCAGCGCCGGTCTCGCGGAAGGCCCGCGTCAGCGCCGCCACTTCGATCGGATCGCCCAGCGGCGTCGCCGTCCCGTGCGCCTCCACATACGTCACTTCGTCGGCCGAAATGCCGGCCATCGCCTGCGCCGCCACAATCGCCGCCGCCTGCCCATCGACGCCGGGAGCCATGTACCCAACCTTGGCCGCGCCGTCGTTGTTCACCGCAAAACCGCGAATCACCGCATCGATCCGGTCGCCGTCCGCCAGCGCGTCTTCCAGGCGCTTCAGCAGAACCACGCCCACGCCATGGCCGAAAACGGTGCCCGTCGCTTCCGCGTCGAAGGGCCGGCAGCAGCCGTCCTTCGAGCCCATGCTGCCTTCCTGATACACATACCCGCGATGCTGCGGAAAGCTGACCGAAACGCCCCCGGCCAGCGCCATATCGCACTGGTACGTCAGCAGATTCTGGCAAGCCATGCTCACGGCCACCAGCGAAGTGGCGCAAGCCGCCTGCACCGTCATGCACGGCCCGCGCAGATTCAGCTTGTAGGCTACACGAGTGCAGAGAAAGTCCTTGTCGTTGCCGAGCAGCGTCTGAAAGTCGCCCACCTGATAGGTCCCGGTCAACTCGTCGAGAAACGCCCGGTCCGTGGCCAGGTTCGCCAGTAGATAGGAGTTCAAACTGCATCCGCCAAAGAGCCCGATCTGCCCTGGAAACTGGGCCGGATCGTACCCGCCATCCTCAAGCGCGTTCCAGCAAGTCTCCAGAAACAGCCGGTGCTGCGGGTCCATGTAATCCGCATCGCGCGGCGGGATTGAGAAGAAGCCGGAGTCGAACATCTCCGCGTCCTCGAGCACCCCGTGCGCCGCCACATAGTCCGGCCCAAACTCGACCGAAGCGCGGTCTTTGGACGCCAACTCCTCGCGGGAAAACTTCTTGATCGTATCCTTGCCCGCCAGCACGTTCGCCCAGAAAGCGGCAAGGTCCGGCGCTCCGGGAAACTTCCCGGACATGCCAATGATCGCGATTCCGTTGAGAAGTCCTTCGTTCTCCGCCATATCTTCTGTGCTCATAATGCCGCCTTCTTTGTCGCCCGGGCGCGCGCAAAGGCCGCTCGTTGCTTCTCCGCCAGACTCTGCGACTGGCTCGGTGCCGAACTCTTTATCGGCTCGTTTGACAAGGACTGGGGTTTGGCCGCCTCATCGTTCGCCGCCAGACTCCTGGCCAAAGCACGAACCGTGGTGGACGCGAACAAGTCGGCAAGAGAAATCTTCCTGCCGGTCAACTGCTGCAACCGGCCATGCACCTGCACCAGAAGCAGCGAAGTGCCGCCGATATCGAAAAAGTTGTCGTCCAAGCCCACATGCTCCGCGCCCAGCACCTGCCGCCAAACTTCGCCAACCTCGCGCTCCAAATCCGATCCAGGGTCCGGCTTCGAATCCGCCTCGGCGCTCGCAGAACCGAAGACCGGCGCGGGCAATCGAGCGTAGTCCACCTTGCCATGCGGGGTCAAGGGAAATGCCGGAATCGCCAGATAGAGCGATGGCCGCATCCACGGCGCCAGCTTCTCGCTCAGGTAGCCGCTCAGCTCCTGCGGCGAAACCGCCGCGCCGGGCTCGGCAACGAAATAGGCCACCAGCCGCTTGGTCCCAGCCGCATCCGTATGCGCCACCACCCGCGCCTCGCGCACCGCCGGGTGCCCCACGATCGCCGCCTCGACCTCGCCCAGCTCGATCCGGAAGCCGTGAATCTTGACCTGGCCGTCGCCGCGGCCCAGATACTCGAGCTCCCCATCCGGCAAAAACCGCGCCAGATCGCCGGACTTGTACATCCGCGCGCCCGGAACGCCCGAAAACGGGTCCGCCAAAAATCGCTCGGCGTTCAGCTCCGGCCGGTTGAGATACCCGCGCGCCACGCCCGCGCCGCCCACGTAAATCTCGCCCACCTCACCCGGCGGCGTAGCCTTGCGCTCGTCGTCGAGCAGATAAATCGCAAGGTCCGGAATCGGAACGCCAATCAGGCTGCTCGCCCCGCCCGCCGCATCCGCCTCGCTCACCTCGCGATAGGTCACATGCACCGTCGTCTCGGTGATCCCGTACATATTCACGAGGCGCGGCGTCCGGTCGCCATGCGCCGCAAACCAGGGCCGCAGCGCCCGGAAGTTCAGCGCCTCGCCGCCAAAGACAACCACCCGCAACGCAAGCTGGCTCGACTTTTTGGCCTGATCCACGGCTATCAATTGATAGAACGCCGACGGCGTCTGGTTCAAGACCGTCACCCGCTCCCGCACCAGCAGGTCGTAAAACTCCTCCGGCGACCGCGAAATCGCGAACGGAACCATCACCAGCCGCCCGCCGTAGAGCAGGCATCCCCACACTTCCCAAACCGAGAAGTCGAAGGCTAGTGAGTGAAACACCGTCCAAACATCGGTCGCATCGAACCGGAACCACGCCGCCGTCTGCGTCAGCAGCCGCGCCACGTTGCCGTGCGTCACCATCACGCCCTTCGGCTTGCCCGTCGATCCGGAGGTGTAAATCACATACGCCAGACTGTCCAGGGTCGAACCGGGATTGAACGGAAGCGCCGGGCCTCCAAAATCGGCAAAATCCGCCTCGGAATCGAGGCAAATCACCTGCGCGCCATGCTCCGGCAGCCTTCCCATCAGATGCCGTTCGGTCAACAGCACAACCGGCCGCGCGTCCTCCAGAATCATCCCCACCCGCTCGCCCGGATAAGCGGGGTCGATCGGCAAATACGCGCCCCCGGCCTTCACGATCGCCACCAGCGCCACAATCGCCCCTAGCGTACGCTCGAGGTAGACCCCAGTGAGCGTCTCCGGCCCCACTCCCATTTCCCGCAGACGGATCGCCAGCCCATTGGCGCGAGCCTGCAACTCGCGATAGGTCAACCGCTCTTCCCCAAAGCTCACCGCAATCCGGTCCGCGTGGATCGCCGCAACCTCGTCGAAGGTCTGCCACAGGGGCCGAACCGCACCGGTCACGCGCGACGGCCCGGCTCCATCGGCGGCCGGGAAAGCCCGCTCCCAAAGAAGATTCTCGGCTTGTATCGTTGTCATCAATCTGCCTATCCGGTCCAGTTCAAAAACGGAATCGCCAACGAACATCGACTGCTAAATTGGCATTCAGGCGCCGATCGCCCGGCGAATGGCGAATCCAATGCATAGAAATGTCAAGAACACGGCCGTCGCCTGCAAATCCTGCCGCCAGGTCGAAACATTCTGCTGGCTCGCCCCCGCCGTATACACCACATATACGGGAAAGTCGCCGGCGGCGACCGCGACCACCGCGCCAAACATCCCAAAGAAATGAAAGCCCACCGGGATCGCCGTCATGATCGACACCATGAAACACCCATTGCCGATCGCGCCGTATTTCGACTTGCCGAACGATAGAAGCGCCGGATAGGTCGTCGAATAGAGCAGCGTATGCCAAAGGCCGAGCGAGAGAATCGGCACCATCCAGGCGGCGTCGTGGTAACGGTGATCCCACACCCGAACCACCAGCGCGCCGCCGAGAAACACCATGCCGCTGAGCAAGAACGCGCCTCCCAGCAGCGTCAGGAAGCGGTAATGAAGGAACGTCTTGCGAAACTCGTCAATCGGCTTGTGCGCCATCTTGGCGACAAAAGGGAAACCCACGCGGTTCGTAAAAGCGCTCATGATCTGCCGCGGAAGATCCGAAACCGAATACGCAATGCCGTAAATTCCCAGCATGCTGAAGCTGATCAGCTTGCCCAGAATCAACTTGTCCGCCTGCGAAGCGAAGAAGAACAGCGCCGTCGAGAGCAGAATCCATCGCCCGAAGTGAACCAGCTCGCGGACGCTCTTCCGTTCCCAGCAGAAGGTGTTGCGAATGCCGGGAATGATGCGGCGATTGTGGCTCAGGATCGCCTTGTACGCGGTATTGCTGACCACGCCGATGACCAGCGACCAAACCGACTTGAAGTGCCACGCCAGCGAGGTCGTCAGGATAAGGCCGAGCAACTGCGTGCTGGTGTCCAGAAAGAATTGCCGCCGAACCCCCATGTGCCGAGCCATGGTCAGCAAATTGGTGCTCTTGAACGAATCGACGATGATCTCGGCGCCGAGAACAATGAGCAGCCAGAACAAACGCGGCTCGTGATAGAAGATCGCCATCGGCTTGGCCAAAATGGCCGCGACCACAAAAATTCCCAGTCCCCGGACCACCTGCACCGTCCAGGTGGTGTTGAGGAATACCGGATCGTCCCCCCGCGGACTCTGAATCACACTCGAAGCCAGGCCGACATCCGAGAGCAGACTGATGCCGATCATCAAGGTTGAGACCAGGCTCATCAACCCGAAGACTTCCGGCATAAGAAGGTGGGTCAGGATCAGGCTGCTGACCAGGCGAATTCCCTGCGAAAATCCGTAATCGATGACGATCCAGAACGTCGCGCGCATGGCGGTCGATTCGAGCGCCCCAGGCGCTTCCGTCCTCACCGATGCCGGCACTTCCTGCTCCGCGACGACTCCCAGCTCCGGTTCCGAGACTGCGATCAGGCCGGGATTTGCATTTTCAGATGGCAAGAAAGCCTCCAGAACTCAGGTCATGCTCGGCGGCCGCACCGGATCGGCGGAAATCGAATTTCCCCGCAAAACCGGAAAATGCCGCGTTTCCCGGCACGCCGCGAATCCGAGTCCCGGCGCCAGGATCGGAAGCGCTTTGGCAATGCCGGGAGCTTCCAGGTCGCTCTCCAACTTCCGTTCCCGCCTGGCCAGTCCCCGTCGAGCGCAAAGCGGTTGCCCGGAAGGGATCGCCGAAATATCCCAGAAAGCTCCCACTGTGCGCAATTGGCCAGGTCGTCCGCCGGTCGCGGCGACAGTCGGGCTGGCCGCAACGCATTCGTCAGGACGTCAACGACCCCGTCTGAAGACGAACGCTCTGCCGGTCGAGGGGCGCCAATCGAGCGAATGCTCGGGCAATTGAGCTGCCGGGCATGGATCTCTGGATCGCTTCGACCAGCGAGAGCACCCCTCCCAAAACCGTCAGGTAAGCCCGCGCCGCCGCGAGCAGATACCATTTGCGTCCCGGATGCGGCCGGCACAACCAATCCACAAAGCCATTCCAATTGGAAGAATCCAACATGTTGGTGCAGACCGAGATCGACGTCGTCACCACTCGCGCCGCGTGCCACCACTTGGCCGGAATGTAGATCGTTTCTCCCGGCTTCAATACCGTGAAGTAGGGCTTGGCCTTGGCGAACAGCGGAAACTGGGCGACGTCGGGATTCGCCAAATCTGCGATCTGCGACACGTTGGCCGTATCCGGCTTTGGATAGAGATACGGAGTGTCTTCCGGGGCGTACAGCACGAATGCCTTGTCTCCGTAGATCTCAGTGATGATGGCGTTGGCATTGTCGCTGTCGAAGTGCATGAAGGGAAACTTCCCGCCCGGGCCGCCCATCAGCAGCTTCAAGTACCCGTCCGGCCGGCGGCATCGCTTGGGCATCAGCGGGCTGCAAAACCGCTTTGGATACCCGTACGGATTTTCCGGGCTCAACCAGGGAAGCAGCGCCGGCAAGTCGTGATGCACAATCAGTTGGTGCAGATATGGGCCGGGCTTTTCCGGAGTTGAAGCCAAAATCTTTTCGACCAGTTCGGCCATCGGCATCTTCGAACCGTAGGTAACCCCCACCACTTCGCTTCCGAATTTCTCCGCGAAAAACTCCGGCGTCCACTCCCGGATCGCGTTCCAGTGCGGAACCGAGCCTTCAATGACGACCGGCTTGTTCTTGCGGACGTAGTCCCGGAGAAATTCCTCGTACGGCAAATCCTTGGCGGCGCGCCGTTCCACGGCAACCGCGTCGCCGGAAAATGGCACCGAGGGGGCGCTGGCAACTTCTGCTTGAGACATATCGTTCTTCCTTCCAGTCTGGTTAGAAACTCAATTCGGCCGGCTGCCATCGATCGCCGCGGCGAGCGGCGCGCCAGGTGCAAGTCAACGGTGCCGCGGCGAGCGAGAAATCGAAACTGAGTCCCATGCGCCGTCTATCCTTCGAGCCGTCTAGCCTTCGAGCCGGCGAAGCGAAAAGCGATCGAACCGCCAAGAACGCGAACCGGAAATCCGAATCCCTCAACCGGCTCCCTGCGACCTTCCACGTCCGGCTCGAAATTTCCAGGCTTCGCCCTCTTCCGTCCCATCGGAGGTCAAAAGTTGCCCGGATCGTCAAGTTCATCCAATCCGCGGCTCGCCTGGCCAAACAAGATCGGCATCGGCCCCGCCGCGGCGCAAATCTCAGTCGTTGACTTCCCGCCCCACCAATTTTCTGCTAACCTTACGATACACAGATCAGACTCCGATTGCCATACTTGCGTCTCCCCCCTTTGGGGGAGTTTTCTGGACTTCCGTGTCGGTGCAAGACAGAAAGTTCTCGCGCAGGATTGAGCCATGGCTTTCGCGCGCAGGACTTCCCGCGCAGGATTTCCCGCGCAGGATTTCCCGCGCCAGATTGCCCGCGATCAGGGGCATGGTTCAACGATCGCCCATGGAGCGGAGTGAAGCCGGAAAGCAGTGAACAGTTGAACGCCAACGCCCAATGGTTGCAGCCCGCTCCCGCCAACGCCTCGCCGCAAATACGGCTGTTTTGCCTGCCCCACGCCGGGGGCGGCTCGATTGCCTTTCGCGCATGGAACGCCAGTCTCCCCTCCGCCATCCAGGTTTGTCCCGTCCTTCTGCCAGGAAGGGAACGGCGTTCCGCCGAACCCCCGTTCACCCAGTTCGATGCTTTGATCGCCGCGATGGACAGCCAGCTCCGCCCCTGGCTCGACCGTCCCTATGCCATCTTCGGCCATAGCATGGGTTCCCTGCTCGCCTTTGAATGGGCCCGCAAGCTCGCTCAGGATGGCCTCCCCCAGCCGGCCTGGATGTTTCTGTCCGGCCGCTGCGCGCCGGATACGCCGCCGGACGCCGTCCCGTTGCATACCCTCCCCGACCGCCAATTCCTCGAAGAGCTGAACCGGCGCTACGCGGGCATACCCGAAGAGGCCATGGCCGACCCCGGCTTCCGCGAGGTCTTTCTTCCCTTGTTGCGCGCCGATATTTCCGTCGTCGAAAGCTACCGGTTCCGCCCCAGCGAACCGCTCGACTGCCCCATCACCGTCTTTGCCGGCACGAGCGATCGCAGCGTCAACTGGACCGAACTGATGGGCTGGAAATCGCAAACCAGGGGCCGGTTCGCGATGCACTTGCTTCCCGGCGACCACTTCTACCCCCAGGAACCGGCAATCGAACGCGTCGCCTCGACCCTGATCGCCCTCTGCTCCTGACCCTTCGCCTTGCCCCCGGCTCAAGGCTCAACCGCGACCGCCGGCGGCTCCGGATCTCGACCACCCCCCGGCCATACTTGCAGTTGCGCCTCGGGAATCGGCTGCGAATACGGATGCAGAATGGGCGGATCGAGTCCGCGCACCGTCTTGTCCAGAAACGCCAGCACATAGGTGCGCACGATCTTCTGCATCGTATCCGCCGGAACCGTTCCCCGCTGATTCACCCGGCGGAATGGCGAAAGCAGCGACTGATCGGTAAAATCCTCGTGGTGCGCGCCTCGGGCAAAGACCCGGTAGCCGCCGAACTTCCGCAAAGATACTTTGATATCGGCCTCGTCCGTCGCGTCCATCTGATCGTCGAGGTTCTCCGGCTTCCGATTGGGATCGAAGGGCGATCCGTTTATCACCAGCAGCGGCTGATTGGCTCCGCGCATGTGAATCGCGGCGAAAAACGATCCGTCCATATTCACCGCGGAACGAATTCTTGGGTCCACGGCGCACAGCGCCGTCGACGCCGATCCGCCGAAGGAATGCCCCACCGCCCCCACCCGCCGCGTATCCAGCCGCCCGAACCACGGGTTTCCTCGCTCTGCATTCATCGCCTGCAGCCGGTCGAGCACCAGCTCCGCGTCGGCTACCCATTTCCGCATCTCCCGGTTCCACCGCGCCTGGTACCGGTCGGCTGCGCTACCCGGACCGGGGCCATCGAAGTCCGTGGCCCCCTCCACGACCCGGCCATCCGGAAACGCCACCCGCCCCGCATTGTACGGGTGGTCGATGGCCGCCACAAAATAGCCGTGACTGGCCAGGTCCTCGGTCAGCGACGTGTTCTGCGTCCGCCTCCCATTCAGTCCGGGATCGAACAGCACGACCGGAAGAGGGCTTCCCAAATCCGCCAGTGGAGCGTCAAGGCGCGCATCGGTCAACACCTCGCTCTGGTAGGAGTTGATCCATCGCGACTCGCGCAACTCTCGATAACGGGCCAACGGCCGGCCGGAAGGCTGCGCCGGGTACCAGACCTGCACCTTCACCTCGCGATGCGCCTTCCCGCCGGGAACCGCGTCCTCCAGACGGACCGGGTCCGTGACGTAAAAAGTAGCCGTGCCCACCGCGTACGGCCCGGTCGGCGCAGGCAGGCGAAACATCGGCAACGCGGCCGAGCAAACGACGCTCGCCAGCGCCAACAACATCAGCAGAGATCCGCAACCGATCCGGAGCCGGCGCGCCGAGGGGCGCAACAGCCAAAACGAAAGCGCCGCTCCGATCGCGGCCAGATACGCGGGAATCATCTGCCAGTGCGCGCCTTCCACAACGGCGTGCGCAAACCCGTCGGCAACCGCAACCGCCGCCAGCCAAAAACCAATGCGCCGCCAACGGCCGATCGCCAAACACAACGCCGATCCAACCGCAAATGCTACGAGTAGGATTTCAAGTGGACGCATGGGAAATAACTGCACTTACTTTAGCAGGTCCAACCGACCCGGAGACCGTCGGGTTCCTCCCGGAAATCCGGATTCGGCTTACCCGGACTCATCGGAATCGCATCGGCGCCCCATTCAGAGCGCGAGGGAAAATATCGCTTTCAGGTGCGCGAGCCAGGTTTCGTTGGGCAGCGCAAACTGCCGGATCGACCACGCTCCCGGCGTGGAGGCCAACGCCGCAAAACAGCCCTCCGGCGCCTCCAGATCGCGCACCTGCCAACGCGCCTCGCCGTCCGCTCCCGGCAGCGTCACTTCCGTCTCAGACCCACCCGAAACGTCGAAGGCTTCCAAACCCTCCGCAATGCCGCATCCGGCCGCCTTCATCGCCGCTTCTTTCCGCGTCCAGATGCGCAGGAATCTCCGCTTTCGTTCCCGCTCCGTCACCCCGGAATCGATCCAACGCGCCTCATTGCGGTGAAAATAAAGGTCCGCGATCTCCCGCGCCTCGACTTCGCGCCCCTCAACCTCAACATCCACGCCAACTTCCCCCAACGTCGTGAACGCAATCAAAGCCAATCCACCCGTGTGCGACACGTTGAACCGCAGCCCTGACGCCTCCGCCAGCCTCGGCTTGCCGCGCCAGCCCGCCGTCAGCGCAATCCGCCCGGGCGGCTCGCGCAGATACCAGGCCAGACCCAACCGCAACATCGCCCGGCAACACCGGAACCGCTCCGCATCGCTCGCCCGCGCCAGCCGACCCGCGCGCTCCCGTTCCTCCGCCGATAGCAACGTCTCGAGTCGCATCGGCGCCCCGGCCAATGCGTCCAGGTCAATCCGCCACACATCGACCCGGTTTCCCTCGGGAAGCCGCCGCGGCGGAAACTCAACTTGCATCGAAACTCCCCCCGCATGGGGCGGAAACGCCGGGCAAACGCCCCGGAGACGCCCCCAACCCGGCAACTGGTATCCTACCGTCGTTATCCCCAGAGTTCCGTTCCCGGCCCGGTACGCGCGCCCAGGTGTACGTCGCTTTTGCCCCGGCGCGCGTCCAAACTATCGTGCGGTCGCGCTTCCGCCAGGGGTCCGCAAGCGAGTCTCGGAACCGCCATTCCATCATAGGTGTCTATGCCGCTCTCGCCCTTCGTGGTCTTCCTGGTCTGGATACCAATCGGTATCTACCTCTTCCGCCGCCTCCCCGCCCCCCAGGCGCTGCTCGCCAACTGCTTCGGCGGCTGGGCCATCCTTCCCGGCGCTTGCTATATCGCCCAAGGTTCCTCGATTCCCTACTGGGTCGAGGGCGACTCGCTGCCCACCACCTTCCTTCTGACCAAGGCCACCGTTACCGGATTCACCGCTCTGGCCGGATTTGCCCTCTTCCACTCGCCGCAATTCCGCCATTTCCGGCCCCGTCGCATCGACCTTCCGGTCGCGATTCTCTGCGCCGCGCCGCTGCTTTCCGCCATCGCCCATCCCGGCGCATTCCCGCAAGCCTGCTTTGCCGCCTTTTACCTCGCCCTCTCCTGGGGCGCGCCCTGGCTGCTCGGACGCATCTGCCTCACCACGCCCGGTTTGCTGCTGAAGGCCGCCAAAGCCGCCGTTCTCGCCGGCCTTTGTTACGTTCCCATCTGCCTGGTCGAAGTCGTTACCGGACCCCAACTCTACGCCTTTCTCTACGGTTACGAGCCGTACCGCTGGATCGGCGCGGAACGCTACCTCGGGTTTCGCCCCATCGGCCTCATGGAGGACGGAAACCAGCTCGGCATCTGGATGGCCGCCGCCGCCCTGCTCGCCGTCGCCTTGCGCGCCCACCAGCTGGCGAAGCGCGTCGCCGGAATCCCCATGGGCGTCGCCGCCGCCGTCCTGGCCGCCACCACCGTCCTCTGTCAATCCGTCGGCAGCATCCTGCTGCTCTTCCTGCTGTTGCCCCTCACCCTATCGACCCGGCGCTCGACGCTCCGCCTCTACGCCGCGCTCGCGATCCTAGGCATCGTCGGATTCACTCTCCTTCTGGTCGCTACCCACGGCTCCCTTCGCGCCGCCTCGCAACACAACTCCATCCTGCAAACTCTCGCCGCGATTCTCGCGAAAAGCGGCCGCGGTTCTCTCAGTTGGCGCCTGGCCCGCGACACCAATCACATCGGCCTGGCCCTGCATCGGCCCCTGCTCGGCTACGGCTCCTGGGCCTGGTGGCAAAACGGAGACGTCCGTCCCTGGAGCCTCTGGCTTCTCCTCTTCGGCATGTACGGCGCCGTCGGCCTGCTCGCCTTCGCCGCTATCCTGTTTCTGCCCATACTTGCCGCGGTCGCCAGCCTCAAAGCCGAGCGCAACGCCGCCCGCCGCCAACTGGCCATGGCCATCGTCGCCGTCACGCTCATGATCGCCGCCGACGACCTGCTCAACAGCGCCATGATTCTCCCCTATTTGCTGCTGTTTGCGGGTCTGGCCTCGATCTCCATCCCCCCGCCGTCCACACTCCCTAGGCCGCCGGCGGGAAAAGCCCCTCGCGTCGTCCGCCCTGTCAGCCGCGTCACTTCCTTTTCCGCGACTCCTTCGGCCGCCACTTCGGCCGCCACTTCGGCACCCAGGCCGCGCGCCTAAGCCCTCTCAGGCAAACCGACCGCGGCGCGTCCGCCGCCATCGCTCAGACCGCGCCGGTTTTCTCCACCGGCGCGCTGGGCGCGTGTTTTCGCGGACGAACCTTGGCCGGCACACCCACCGCGATCGAGTTCGACGGCACATCCGCGATCACCACCGCGTTGGCCCCGATCGCCACATCGTCGCCAATCCGTATCGCGCCCAGAATCTTCGCCCCCGCCCCAATATCCACGCGATCCCCAATCACCGGCGCCCCGCGCTCTCCCGTATGCCGCAAACCCACCGTCACCCCGTTGCGAATGATGCAATCGTCGCCGAACACCGCGTCGCCGCTGACCACAATTCCCCCAAAATGCTCGATCTTGAATCGGCGTCCCAACTTCACCTCGCAGGGCAGCTCAATTCCGGTCAAAATCTCCGAAAGAACCTTCAGCAACTTGTACGCAAAGGAAAACGGGAGGCGCAGCGCTCGAGTCTTGATTCCATAACGCCAATTCCCGAACCGGTAGACGACCATCACCCACATGCCCTGCCGCAACCAATCCCGCCCGTAGGTCTGCCAATCTTCGCGGATATTGTCAAACACGCCTCAACCCTCGCACCGCTTCCCATCCGGCCCGGAATCGCTCCCGCAATCAAGCGCTGATGTCCCGGCGCTTGCTCTTGGACTCCACAATACCGTACTTTTGCAGCTTGTAGAGGAACGCCTTGTACTCGATCTGCAAGGAGGCCGCCGCCTGACGCCGGTTCCAGCGGCTTGCTTCCAGAGCGTCCAGCAGCAGCTCCGTCTCCGCCAGCCGCGAAGCCTCCGCCAGCCGGTCGAGCCGGTCGAGCCTTTCCACGCGCTCAGGCGGCTTCATCCCAACCGGTCCCTCGGCCGGCTCCGATGCGCCATGGACGCTCGCAACCGGCTCATGCGACTCGGGAAAACTCGCCACCTTGGCCAGCGACAAGCCCGATCGCAGCTCCTCGGCCCCATCCAGCAACTCCTGAATCAACAGCGCCGAGTCCTGGTACACCAGGAACCGCCGCATCACATTTTCCAGTTCGCGCACATTGCCCGGCCAACGGTACTCCAGCAGAAATCGCTTCAGCGCCTCCCGGATCGGCGGAGGCTTTTGCCCCGCCGGCGTATGCCGCGCCAGCAGCATCTCCGCCAGCGGCAAGATCTCCTCCCGGCGCTGCCGCAACGGCGGAATCACAATCTTGATCACATTCAGCCGGTAGTAAAGATCCTCGCGAAACGTGCCCTCCTGGATAGCGCGCGTCAAATCCCGATGCGTCGCCGCCATCACCCGCACATTCACCTTGATCGTGCGGTTGCTGCCGAGCGGCTGAATCTCCCCATCCTGCAACACCTGCAGCAGCTTCGTCTGGAGGCGCAAATCCATGTCCCCAATCTCATCGAGCAGAATCGTCCCGCCCTGAGCCGTCTCAAACCGCCCCTGCCGGTCCGCCGTCGCCCCCGTAAACGCCCCCTTGACGCTCCCGAACAGCTCGCTTTCCGCCAACTCCGGCGGCAGCGCCGCGCAATTCAGCTTCAAAAACGGCTTGTCGGCCCGGAGCGAATACGCGCACAGCCGCCGCGCCATCACCTCCTTGCCCACCCCCGTCTCGCCGCTCAACAACACCGGCACTTCGGCTATCCCGACCCGTTTCAGGAATTCCTCCGAGTAGGGCGAAAATGTGCTGGTTGGCAGGACGCTCGTCACGCCGGACACTTCCTGGGCCGCCGCCGCCGACCTGAGCGCCCGGCGCAATATCGCGGCCGATTCGGCATGGTTCAACGGCTTCTCCAGAATCCACGCCGTCACATTGCCGCTGAACAGAACATCGAGCAGTTCGCCCCGCTCCGGAGCCACCAGCAGAATGTGCAATTCGGGCCGCGCCGCGCCCACTTCCACAATCGCCACATAGTCGCTCTGGCGGCGCATGACGATGTTGAAAACCACCACCGAAGCCGGGCAGCCCGGCGCGCGAAGATAGGCCACCGCCTCTTCGACGGTGCGAAAACACAGCGCGCAGTACCCCTCCGACGCCAGGCTTTGAATCAACTGTTCGTGCGTTTGCGCGTTTTGAACTACCAGAACAATGTGCCCGCCCATCGAACCTCACGCATGCCACCTTCAGACGCTCAGGCGGCTCGACCCGTTGGCCGGAAAACGGTTACGCCGCTCTCCGGCGCTCAAACCCGCCCCACTCCCATGCCCCAACCGGCGAAAAGCCGGAATCGCGGTGCGATTGCCGAACTTCAGAGCGATGCGGAACAGCTTTCGATCGGGAATCCTCAGCCTGCCTGCACCCTCAAACAAATTGTTGCGGAAGCCGGCTCTTCGCCCGACAAGCGGCCATCCACCCGCAGGCATGTCGCCAACCTGAATTGCTCGCTGCTTCCGCTCAGTATAGGGGGACCAAACCCCGAAAGCAATCCAAATCGCTCCCGGCTCACTTCGCCCCAGTTCCGGCCGCTGCGCGTGGGCGCCTTCCGAAGATTACCTGCGTCACCTTTCAGCGGCCGCCAAATGTTACCTAGATTCGCCGCGCTCTCCATGACTCCAGTTACCCGGAAAACCCATTCCGAGTCACTGTCATTCCCATTCTTGCGTAACCGTAATTAGCTCGTCCTAAGTAAATCGGGCGCAAAGGAAGATACTTCGGAACTATGGAGGGTTTTTCGGACGTTTCCCACCCATTCCGCCGCAACAATATGTTGATAGATAAGACCTTCCAGGTTTGGCTTTTGGATTGCTTGCATCTGGGCATCGGCATCTTCCGCTCACCAAGGCGGGATGCTCCAATCCCCCGAAGCAAGACGAGAGCGTGACCGTGAGCCTCAATCGAGACATCTACCCGAATCTGAAATTGCGCATGTACACCACCGGCATCCGCCAGAACCGTCTGGCCCGCATGCTCGGCATCCACGAGGCGTCCTTAAGCCGCATCATGAACGGCTTCCGAGAACCCACCGGCGATATCCGCGTCCACCTGGCGGAAATCCTCCAAAGCGATCCGGAATGGCTCTTCCACAAAATGCAGGTCAACGATGAGGCGGCATTTGCCGGCCATCACGCCGCCCTTCACCAATAAGCGGGCATCGAGCAGGCGTCCAAAGTGGCGTTTGGGACCGCTGCCGGGCCGTCCCAGATCGAACGGAGCGCGGAAAACCGGCTTGCGGGTGGGAAACCGGCCCCTTCCCCCGACCGCAGGCTGGCCTTCCGGCGCAACTCAGGCAGCACCTTGGCGAGGGATCCGCGCATGTTGAACTTTTCTTGCAGCACTGTAGCCGTCCTTGGAATTCCATTTCATAACGTCACCATGGACGAAACCGTGGCGTTGATCGAAGAGCAAATCCGCGAGGGCGGCTTTCATCAGGTCGCCACGGCCAATGTCGACTTCCTGAAGAACGCCATGCGCGACAAAAACCTGCGCAACATCCTCTGTTCCTGCGAAATGATCGTCCCCGACGGCATGCCCATCGTCTGGATGTCCAAGTTGATGGGCACACCCCTCAAGGAACGCGTCAGCGGCATCGACCTGGTCGCCCGCCTCGCCGACGTCTCCAGCCGGCGCGGGTACGGCATCTTTCTGCTGGGCGCCAGCGAAGCCAGCTCCCAGCGCGCCGCCAGAGCCCTCAAGCAGAGCTATCCCGACCTGCGCATCGTCGGCCGCTACGCCCCGGAAGCGCGGCCGCTCGAGACCATGGATCACGAGGAAATCCTCCGCCGCGTCGAGCAGGCGCGTCCCGACATCCTCCTGGTCGCCTTCGGCAACCCCAAGCAGGAGCAATGGATCGCCATGCACCGCAACCGCCTGCGCGTTCCGGTCTCGATCGGCGTCGGCGGCACCTTCGACTTCCTCTCCGGCACACGGCCTCGCGCCCCGCGCTGGATGCAACGCCAGGGTCTCGAATGGCTGCACCGCACCATACAGGAGCCCAAGCGCCTCGCCACCCGCTACCTGGCGGACGCCCTCTGCCTGCTGCGCCATCTCCCCGGCTACATCGCGGCCGCCGCCGTCCAGCCACAGCGCTCCACCCCGCCCAACATCGTCGTGCAGCAGGTGGGCAACACCAAGCTCATCTCCATGATCGGCGACCTGCGCGGCCCGGCGCTCGAAGAATTCAACCTCTTGAGCCGCGACGCCTTTGCCGAAGGCATGAACATCGTGCTCGATCTTTCCCAGACCGGCTACATGGGCCCGGAATCGCTCGGCTCGCTCATCCGCCTGCAAAGCCGCATGCGCAACCGCCGCGAACAGCTGTGGCTCGCCGAGCTGCCGGCGCATCTCGCCCGCGTCCTGCGCACGGCGCAATTGCACAACTACTTCATGACGACTACCATGGTAAGCGACGCACTTTACCGGACCGCCAAAGCCGAGCAGCGGCTGTTGGCCAGTTTTTCCCCGGCATGGGGAGCTGCCCGGCATGAGTCGGCGTTTGTCGATGTTCGCGTGGAAATGCTCAAGGGCGTTTGCCGGCGCATGATCGTTGCGGATGATACCAAGGAATCGGCGCTCGGGCCGGCGGCCTACGCCGGCGCCAGCCGGTAATCCGTCTCCTGGGTCGCGGCGCACGCAAGCGAAATGGGGATATGCGTTGATTGCGATGACACACCTGCTGTTGACCGCCTCCGGGACGGTGCTGCTGGCGCTCACCCTCCCGCTGGTGCTGGAACTGCTGCTGGTCACCCCCGCCAGCTTTCTGCCGGCGAAGCGCTCGCAAGATGGCTTGGCCACTCCGCCCGGATTCCGCCTCGCGATCGTCGTGCCCGCGCACAATGAGGAGTTGCTGGTCGCCCGCTGCGTGGCCAGCCTTCGCGCCTCCGCGTCCCCAGAGGTCCGCATTTACGTTGTGGCCCACAACTGCGCCGACGCGACCGCCGGCCGCGCCGCAACCGCCGGAGCCGACGCTCTGGTCTACAACGACCCCAGCGCCCGCGGCAAAGGATTCGCCCTCCGTTACGGCTTCAAACACGCCCTCGCGGCCGGCGCCGGCGCCGTCATGGTCGTCGACGCCGACTCGATCGTCTCCGCCAACGCCATCCCCGCGGTCCAACACGCATTCGCCGCCGGAGCCCGCGTCGTCCAATGCCGCTACGAGATGCTCAGCACCACGGAAAAATCCAGCACACGTTTGGCCGCCCTAGCCTTTCGCGGATTCAACGTCGTTCGCCCACGCGGCCGCGAACGGCTCGGCTTCTCGGCCGGCATTCTCGGCAACGGCTTCGCCATCCTCCGCCCAGTCCTCGAAGCCATTCCTTACGACGCCTTTTCGGTCGTCGAAGACCTCGAATACCACCTCCATCTGGTCATGGCCGGCGAACGCGTCCGCTTTCTCGACCACGCCCTGGTCTCCGCCGACTTTCCCGAATCCAAGGCTGGAGAATCGGTGCAGCGCTCCCGCTGGGAAGGCGGCCGCCTGCTCACCGCGCGCACCTGGGCCCTCCCCATCGCGGCCCGCGTGCTGCGCGGCCGGCTTCGTTTGCTCGAGCCCCTCTGCGACCTCACCGGCCTTCCCCTGGCCTACGGAGTCTTCGCTTTGCTGCTGGCTCTGCTGCCGCCGCTCACCTGGCTGCGCTGGTACGCGTCTCTCTCCCTGGGCATTGTCGCTGGCCATGTGCTGGCCGCCGCCTGGGCGGGTCCCGACTTTTTTGGCACGTTGCGGCTGCTCGCCGTCGCGCCGTTCTATATCCTGCGTAAACTCACCATGATTCCGGGTGTCGTGCGCGGGTCCAGCGCCAAAGCCGCATGGGTGCGCACCGAACGGGATAACACGTTGTAGGGATGGAAGCCATTTGCCGCTTCAGCGATACTTCAGAGTTAGAAGGCGCCGCCGTCGGCAAATCGTGTGGGCAAGTCTCTCGACTTCTGCCAAGCTGTATCCATCGGCATATTTGCCCGGAGGGTTGAAATGAAGTCCGCTTTCGCGATTCCGAGTCTCGCCTCGGCTATTCTGGCCATCGGCCTGTGCGGCGCCACCGGCCGCGCCGCGCGGCAGCCGGGCCTTCCAACCGCGCAGGCCGCCACGGCCCCGGCGCAATCGAACGTTGCCCCGGTCGCAACCGCAGGCCAGCCGGGTCAGCATCCTGAACCCGCGCTCACCGTCCGCGATCAAACCGCGATCGAAATGTTCGAGCCGCCCCTCAATGAGGAGTACACCCTCGGCGCCGGAGACCAGATCTCGCTCGACTTCTCCACCCAGCCCGATCTGGACCTCAAGACCACCATCGGCCCGGACGGCATCATCACCGTCAAGAATTCGGGACCGATCCGCGTTGCCGGCCTCACCCGCGCCGCGGCCGGCAAAGCCATCGAGCAGGCTCTCTCCAAGTTCTACAACGACGCCAGCGTCACCGTCAGCGTCGACAAGTACAGCGCCAACACCGTCCGCGTCATCGGCTACGTCCAGCACCCCGGCGAAATCAGCTTCGAGGGCACACCCACGCTGCTCGACGCCATCGGCCGCGCCGGCATGATCGTCCCTCAAACCAGCAACAACGGGGCCGTCAGCAACTCCGGGCCAAGCGTCCCGGAGATCTGCACCGTCTACCGCGGCAACGATACCGCCCTCCAGGTCCCGCTGAACGACCTGCTCGTCAAGGGCAGCACCCTCGCCGACATGCGCCTGCGCCGCAACGACATCGTCTACGTGCCCAAACCCAATCAGCCCTTCGTCTCCGTCCTCGGCCAGGTCTCCAGACCCGGCACCATCCCGCTCACGCCGCAATCCACGCTCACCTCCGTACTGGCCGAGGCCGGCTGCTGCACCGACAATGGAGGATTCAATCCAACCATCCACATCCTCCAGCCCTCCACCGGCAAGGACTTCCCGGTTAAGTACAAAGAACTCATGACCCTGAGCGGCCAGCAGGAATACACGCTTCACTCCGGCGACGTCATCGTCGTTCCCGTCTCCAGCTTCAATAAAGCCGCCATGATCTTTCAAAAAGTCACCCCGGTCGGGACCATCGTCAGCCTGGCCGCCGTTGGAGGCGCATTCTAATGCCCCCGCGCCCGTTCGCGCGGCTGCCATGAACCGCAATCCCCGCGGCCGCAACACCCCTGAGACTTTCTCCGAGGAACGAACTCTATGTATCTGAATCCGCCGAACACTCCGGAGCCGCACAATCCGATGTCGAGCCAGTACCCGCTCCGTCCGGCCGCGCGCACCAGCCCCTTCCGCATCGACGTCTTCAAGAGTCTGCGCCTGCACAAAGTCACCGCCCTGATGGTGGGCCTGCTCGTCCTCGGGCTGGGACTGGCGGTCGTCGCCAAGCACAAGCCCACCTACGTCGCCACCAGCACCGTTTACGTCTCGCCCACCCCCATCAGGACCCTGGTCGACGACCGCGAACTCGATCGCCCCTACGACTCCTACATCGCGGAAACCGTCCGCGCCATCAGCCGCCACGACATCCTCGTCGACGCCATCCGCAAAATGCCTCCCGGCACCTGGCAATATCCGGGCGAACCCGAGCGCATTGCCGCGCTTCGCCTCGAACAGTCCCTCAACGTCAGCCGCGTCGGCACCACCTACCAGGTCGAGATTTCCATCGAAGGCCCCCGGCCCGAACATCTGGCCGACATCGTCAACGCCGTTGCCGACGCCTACATCGAAAAGGCCAAATCCGAACAGTATTACGGCCGCGACGACCGGCTCAAGTCCCTCAAGGACGAGCAAACCAGAATCCAGACCCAAACCGACGCCCTGCTCCAGGAGCAGGACCAAATCACCAAAGCCCTCGGCGTCGCCTCCGTCAACCCCAAGGGCGCCAGTGCCCTCGACAACGACAACGCCACCCTCCAGTCCGACCTCCTCGCCGCCCACCAGCAGCGAATTCTCATCGAGGCCAACCTCGCCGCCCTCAACGCCGGCGATCCCAACGCGCCCAATTCCGCCCTGAATGCCGCCGCCGACGATATCGTCGCCACCGACCCCGGCCTCGAAGTCCTGAAAAAATCCCTCAGCCAGCGCCGCGCGGACCTGGTCGACAAACTCGCCAATATGACCGAGGCCAATCCCCAGAGAAAACAGGCCGAAGACCAACTCAACCAGACCGACAAAGCCATCCAGGCAATGCAGACCGACTTGCGCCGCAAGGCCGCGGCTCACCTCGAAGAGAAGCTCAAAACCCAGCTCACCCAGGCGCAGACCGTCGAATCCAGGCTCAACAGCGACCTCCAGCGCGGCACCCGCCAGGCCGTCGATACGGCGCCCAAGCTGCAACGGGCCGCCGAAATCCAGGCCGACCTCGACCGGCTCCAGGCACGGCTCAACGAAGTCGACAATCGCATCAGCAATCTCGAACTGGAGAGCAGCTCCCCCGGCTCAGTTCACCTCTTCGAGCCCGCCTTAACGCCGTTAGGGCCGGAAAAAAGCAAGTCCAACATCCTCCTGATCGCCATCTTCCCCATCGCCGTCGTGCTTGGCGTACTCGCCGCGCTGCTTCTCGACCTGTTCGACCCTCGCGTCTACACCGGCGCCGATGTCGAAGCCATCCTCGGCTTTGCCCCCCTCGGTACGCTCTTCGACGACCGCGAAGTCACCCAGATCGTCTTCGACGAGTGTGCCCTGCGCCTGGCCGCCGGCGTCGATCACGCCGCCCGCCAGGCCGGCGCCAGAACCTTCGTCGTCACCGCCGTCAACTCCGGAGCCGGCACCACCTCCATCATCGAAAACCTGGGCAGCATGCTGGCCAAACTCGGCCGCAAGACCCTGGTCATCGACCCTTCCGGAAACTCCGAGCCCGTCGCCTTCGTCACCCTCGGCGCCGATCTCGAAAAACACTCCGTTCCCTTCGCCGAGGCCACCGGCGCGGAAACCGCAACGACCTCCGAAATTCAGCGGTCGCGGCTCTCCAACCCATCCCTGACCACCCGCGCCTCCGCCATGAACGGGCTGGTCTTCGAACGCTTCCAGACCCTCTCCGCCGAATACGACATCGTCCTCATCGACGCGGCGCCCATCCTCATCTCCGCGGAAACCGAATACCTGGCCCGCATGGCCGACGTCACCGTCATCGTCGCCGAGGCGGGCAAAACCAAAAAGGCCTGGATCACCCGCGCCGCGCGCCTGCTCGAAAGACTCGGAGTGGCGGGAGCCGCCGCCGTCATCAACAAAGTTCACCCTTCCCGAGTCGAAGACGCCCTGAAGCACGATCTGCGGGAGTTCGAACTGCGCTCCGACCGCGTCACCATGCAGGAATGGTGGAAACCCGGCAAGAACTCCACCCGCCCAGCATCCATGAATCCCGCGCCTTTCGACTCCGGTCACGCCCGCAAAGACGAGGAAGACGCCGTCTTCGCTCAGGACATCTGATGCGTTCCGCTCACCGTCTCCTTCGCGCCGCCGCATCCGATCCACCGTCGCGCCCAGCCCCAGGCTCGGCGATTCTCAGGCAATGCCCCGCACTTACGGTTCCGCCAGGAAAGACCTCGATTCCATGAGCCTCGACGCATCGCCGCAAATCCCCGACATCTCGCTCATCGTCGTTTCGTTCAACACGCGCGATATCCTGCGCGAATCCCTCCAGTCGGTCCAACGCGAACAGGCCGACCTCGATCTGGAAGTCTTCGTCGTGGACAACAACTCCCAGGACGGCTCCGTCGCAATGGTCAAATCCGAGTTTCCCAACGTCAAGGTGCTGGCCAGCGAAACCAACCTCGGCTTTGGCGCCGCCAACAACGTCGCCCTCGCCGCCGCCCGCGGCCGCTACATCGTCCTGCTCAACTCGGACGCCTTCCTCTGCCCCGGCGCGCTGGCCCTCTCCATCGAGCACATGGACCGCAACCCCCAGGTCGGCCTGGCCGGCGGCCGCCTCGTCGGGCGCGACTTCTCCCTCCAGCCCTCCGCGCGCATGTTTCCCAGCATTCTTCGCGACTTTCTGGTCATGACCGGCCTCGCCGGCACATTCCCAAAATCCCGATTCTTCGGTCAATTCGACCGCACCTGGGCCGATCCGCTCGAACCCGCCGAGGTCGACTGGGTTCCCGGAGCCTACTCCATTCTGCGCCCCGAAGCCCTCCAGACCGTCGGCTTCTTCGATCCAGACTTCTTCCTCTACTCCGAAGAAGTCGACCTCTGCCGCCGCATCCAGCAAGCCGGATACAAGATCCAGTACTGGCCCGACATCGTCGTCATCCACATCGGCGGAGAATCCTCGCGTCAGATCAAGTCCCTCGAAATGTCCTCGGCCGGAGCCCAACTCATCCGCTGGCGCATGCGCAGCACCCTGCTCTACTACCGCAAACATCACGGCTCCGCCGCCTGGATGGTCAAAATGCTCGAGTTGACACTCTACCGCCTCACCGCGCTTCGCAACGCCTTCAGCGGCGACCCGCTCCGCAAAGATCGCGCCAAACGGAGCAAGAATCTCATCCGCCTCATGCATCAAGCCTGGGAAGACACCCAAGGCGGCCGGGTCTCTCCGCCAAGACCCTGGAAATTCGACTGAAGCGTTTTCCGCGCCGGCATCAAGGAATCTGCTGGTGCCCATACTCTTGCTTTTCTTGCTGTCATTCCCGCAGGGAATCCGCTGTTGCCCTTGCTAACCGTCCGCGTCAGGCCGCCCCACGGGGCTTCAGCCGCCGAAAACGTCCAGCCACACTCCAGCGCAGGTCGTCAACGCCACGCCAACCCACAACAGGGCCACCAGCATCGCCGGGCCCACCATGCGATAAAGCACGAGGTCCATGTAGTGATAGGAAAGCATCTCGCAGCACCAGAGTCCGGCGCCCAGCGCCGTTCCAGTCATGGCCAGCGCCACGCCCCGCCTCCAGCCGAACTCGCGCCATATCCAAACGAAAGCGAACGCCACCAAGCCCCCAAGCGCCACCAGCGCCAACAGTTGCGGAGACCGCCGCTCGCCGTAAACGCCCAGACCCATCGCCTGCCCCATCCAGAAGTTATGCAGCTTCCAGCGCCAGTCGAAGGCGACATCGAGCGCCAACGCCAATTGCACCGCGGCAAGCGCCGGAAATGGCCCATTCGCCATGCCCCGCCGCCTGCGCATCCCCCAACCGGCTAAACACGCCATAAAACCGGCCGCGTACGAAGCCAAACCCATCGTCCGCGTTGGGAAAACCACCCAAAACCCGCAATCATGCTCTATGGTGAACTGAATGAAGGATTTTGTCGAGCTTCGGGAGTATGCATGATTGTTGCCCCCTTAGTCGCTTTCGGCGCATGGATTCCCGTCAGTGTTATCGCCTTTCGCCGCCTCCCCATCCGCGCCGCGCTGCTGTTCAATTTCGTAGGCGGATGGGCCATCTTGCCGGCGGCAAACTACCACGCTCCCCCGAGCGACGCCTTCCCCTATTGGATCCTCGGAACCAGTCTCGAATCCGACTACTTCCTCACCAAGGCCACCCTCATCGGATTCACCGGACTGCTCGGCATCCTGCTCTACGATCGCTCCAGCGTCCAGCGCTTTCGCCTTACCGTTTGGGATCTGGCCATGGGTATGTGGCTGATGGCGCCCATCTTCTCCGCCATCGCCAACCCCGATCACGCCGGCGAAGGGTTGATCGGCGAACTCTATCAAGCCCTCGCCTGGGGCAGCCCCTATCTCATCGGCCGCCTCTATTTCACCGACACCCAGTCGCTCCGTCTCGCCGCAAAGGCCTTCGTCATCGGCGGTCTCGCCTACATCCCCTTCTGCCTCGTCGAACTTTTCACCGGTCCCCAGTTCTACGCACTCCTCTACGGCTATCAGCCCTTTCGGAACATCGGAGCCCATCGCCTCATCGGCTACCGTCCCATTGGACTGCTCGAAAGCGGCAATCAGCTTGGCATTTGGATGGCGACAGCCGCGCTCATCGCCACCTGGCTCTGGAGGCGCAAGACCGCTCAGTCCATCCTCGGCATACCCATCCGCCTCGCCGCCATTGCGCTCTTCGTCGTTACCCTGCTCTGCCAGTCAACCGGAGCCATCATTCTCCTGCTCGCGCTTATCCCCTTCGCCTTCGTCGATCCGCGCCATCTCTCCCGCACCGTCAGCATCGTTCTGGTCCTCGCCATCCTCGCCTTCGCCGTCTTCCGCATCGGCAACTGGGTCTCGGTGCGCGATCTGGTCAAGGAAAACAAGACCGCCCACGCCATCGAAGGCTACCTCAAGAGCGTCGGAAAGCAATCTCTCGAATGGCGCCTCTCCCAAGACGAACTCCACATCAACACCGCCCTCCAGGAACCCATTCTCGGCTACGGCCAATGGAACTGGTGGAACGGCGGATTCGAGCGCCCCTGGAGCCTGTGGCTGCTCGTCTTCGGCATGTACGGCAGCGTCGGGCTCATCTCCCTCGAAAGTCTGCTGCTGATCCCCGCCCTGCGCGCCGTCTGGTTCCCGCTCGCCCGCTCCGACATCGGCTACACCAACATGCGCCACACGCTTTCGGCCGCCGTACTGATCTCGGCGATCGACAGTCTGCTCAACAGCTCCATGATCCTGCCGCTGCTGCTGGTCGTCGGAGGCATGGCCATCTGGTCCTCCAACGACGAAGCAGTCGACCTCGAATTCGCCAAGACCAAAACTCTGTCCACCAGCGCAGCCTGGCGCGCCGGCAAGCCCCACCACGTATCAGCCCGCGACCAGCGCATGCGGCAATAGCCTTATGCGCCGATGCGGGTTTCGAAGTTTCTTCCGGAGGACTCCTCCGGAAGGGGGTCGAGAACGGCAAACCCGGCCTGGCTTGCCTGCCACGATAAGCTAAATCCAGGAGTTTCCAATCGCCATCATGCCCGATCAAAAATACGCGACCCTAGCCGTCCACGCCGGCCAATATCCCGACCCGCAGACCGGCGCCGTCAATGTGCCCGTCTACCTCACCTCCACCTTCGAGCTGACCGGCATCGGCACCGACAAGGGCTGGGACTACTCCCGCGCCGGCAACCCCACCCGCGACCGCCTCGAAGAAGCCCTGGCCGCGCTGGAGGGAGGTCTCAACGCCCACGTCTTCGGCAGCGGCATGGCCGCCATCTCCGCGCTCGTCGCCCCGCTCCACGCCGGCGACCACCTCATCTGCTCGCACAACGTCTACGGCGGCACCGCCCGCCTCCTCGATCAGGTCATCCGTCACTACGGCATCGAGATCGAGTATGTGGACCTGACCAGCCTCGACGCGCTCTCCGCCGCGCTCAAGCCCAACACCAAACTGGTCCACGTCGAGACGCCCACCAACCCGCTGATGCAGTTGACCGACATCGCCGCCGTCTCCGAGATCGCCCACCGGGCCGGCGCCGAGGTCAGCGTGGACAATACCTTCCTCTCGCCCGCGCTGCAAAGCCCCATCGCCCTCGGCGCGGACATCGTCATGCATTCGACCACCAAATTCCTCAACGGCCACTCGGACGGACTGGGCGGCGTCCTCGTCGGCACCAAACCCGAGCACCGGGAGCGGTTTTACCTCATCCAGAAAGCCATGGGCGGCATTCTTTCGCCCTTCGAGTGCTTCCTCGTCCTGCGCGGCATCAAAACGCTCCCGCTGCGCATGAAGCAGCACGACGAAAACGGCCGCGCCGTCGCCGAATTCCTCTCCACGCACCCCAAAGTCAAGAAAATCTTCTACCCCGGCCTCAAGTCGCATCCGCAATTCGAGCTGGCGGCAAGGCAGCAGAAAGGCTTCGGCTCCATGATGACGCTGGAGCTGGGTTCGCGCGAGGCCGTCGGGCGTTTCCTGGCTGCGCTTCAAGTCTTTCTGAATGCCGAGTCGCTGGGCGGGGTCGAGTCGCTGGCATCCCACTCGGCTACCACCACCCACGCCGCGCTCACCGACGAGAAGCGCGCCGAGATCGGCATCACGCCCGGTCTCGTCCGGCTCTCGGTCGGCATCGAGGACAAAGACGACCTGATCGCCGATCTCGCCCAGGCGCTCGACGCAGTCTAGCTCCGGGCACCCCACCCTCGCCGGGTCTTTGTCGGTCCGGTTAGGATGGGTCCAGACTTCCGGCGCGAGTGCGGGCAGTTATTGCGCGGCGCGCGGCGAGGATGGCGCAATGTCGTACGCACATTGCGCAGTGTATCGCAAGGATTGCGCGCCGTTGTGCGCCGATTGCGGCTTGAAAATGGCTCTTGAACCCCGTCCGCGCCCTCAGTTCAGCGTGACGGCAATTTTCCGCGCGTCGCCGCCGGCGGAGGTGACCACGATTTCCCCGTCGGCATGCTTGCGGATGCTCTTGAATTTCTCGCCCCACTCCACCAGCAGAATCGCGTCCTTCGTCCGCATCTCGTCGATTCCGAGAGAATCGAGCTGGCGCTCGGCGTCCAGGCGATACAAATCCAAATGCAGCAGTTTGACTGGTTTGCCGTCGAGCGAGCCGGCGTATTCATGCACCAAAGTGAACGTCGGGCTGGTGACCTCATCCGGTTCCGCGGCGCCCAAGGCGGCGGCTATCCCCTTGACCAGCGTGGTTTTACCCGCGCCCAGGTCGCCGCGCAGGATGAGCAGCCGCGGCGGCGTCAGCAACTGGGCCAGTTGGCGCCCGATGGCCACGGTTCCAGCGCTCGACTTGGTTTCAAACTCCTGGGTGATCGGGGCGCGCTTCTCGTCAACGGTCTTGCTCATGGAACACCTCTCTTGCATGGTACGCCGCCGGCAGACCCTGCAACCACACATTGCCGCAACTGTCTTGCGGGTGGTAGTGAAAAGCCCGAGGCAAATTCCGGAGCGAATCGGTCGCGAGCAAGGTGTGCTGGTCGCCCCCGATGCCCTCGCTCCGCACCGTGATGTCGGCCGCAAGTCCATGCAAATAAACGGCCGCTTCCACGGCGCGCGCGGGGTCGTCCGGGTGCTGCGCGAGCATGGCGGCGACCATGCCGGTAAGCAGATCGCCGCTCCCTCCCTTGGCCATTGCCGGGTTGCCGGTGGTGTTGACGGCAACCGAGCCGTCGGGATGGGCAATCAGCGTTCGCCAGCCTTTGAGAACCAGGGTGACCCGATTGGCGGTTGCGAAATCGCGCGCGATCTCAAGGCGGTTCGCTTGAATGTCTTTAACGCTAAGCCCAATCAATCGAGACATTTCTCCGGGGTGCGGCGTGAGAACCAGCACCCGGTCTTTGGCCAGTTCGCGGAGCAAATCCGGTTGTTGTTCCCGCCTCGCGGCCAGGGCGTTGAGCGCGTCGGCGTCAGCGACGGCTGGCAGGCGGCACTCGGCGAGCAGGCCGATCGCAAAATCCCTGGTTTCCGGCGCTTCCCCCAGGCCGGGCCCGATGGCCAGCACGGTAATTCCTTTGAGCAGCGGCTTCAGAGCATCCGGCGACAGGTTTTCGCGGGAAATTTCGCCTCCGAGGCCCGTTTCGAGCGCTTTCGTCATCAATTCCGGGGCAATCGCGGCTACCAGGGGCAGGACCGAGGGCGCGACGGCTGCGGTCGCCAGGCCGGCTCCGGTGCGCAGAGCGGAGAGCGAGGCCATGGCCGGCGCTCCGGATTTGCCCGGGCTGCCGCCCACGACCAGCACATGGCCGTACATGCCTTTATTCGACTCAGCCGGGCGCTCGGCATCGGCGATGGCTTTGGACGAGCCTGACCAGCCCAAATTGAGCCTCGAGACGACCGCTTCCTCCGGTGAGCCGATGGGCGCGACGACGATGGGCTGGCGGATCGAACGCGTGAGCTGTCCGAAGACATGGGCCGGTTTGGGCGCTGTAAAAGTGACAACAGCGTCCGCTGGATACGCGTTTTCCGCAGTTGCGCTGGAAGAGTCCGCGTCCCAGCCGCTAGGCAGGTCGATGGCGACGATGGGTGGAAGCTGGGGCGCGGCGCGGAGCCACTCCAATACAGCCAGCGGCAGGTCACGGAGCGGCGGTTGGAATCCGGTGCCGACCAAGGCATCCAGAATCAGGTCGGCCTTGGTCAGACTCTCCGCATGTGCCGCCAAGTCCTCCAGTGGATTGACGATGCTCCAAAGGCGCGATGGCAGCCCTCTGAGAATGAACTCCTTGTCGGCGGTCAACTCTTTCCAGGCGATGGCCGCGTCGCCCTTCAGGCCTTCCGGATCGCCCAGCAGCAGCACGGTCACTTCGCAGCCGGCCTCGTTGAGCAGGCGAGCCGCCATCAGGCCGTCGCCGCCGTTGTTCCCTCGCCCGCAGAGCGCGGTGACGCGACGCGCGGCCGGAAACTGCCGCCGGACGAAGCTCGATACGGCGCGGGCGGCGTTGCGCATCAGGTCTGTGGAAGAGATGCCGAATCTCTCGGTGGTAGCCCGGTCGCAGGCCTGCATCTCAGCGGCGGAGAGAATCTTCATGACCTACATGATAGAGTTCGGGGCTGATTGCCGATGTCCGTTGCGGATCGGATCGGAAATTCAGTGGATCGGTCGGCAATTTCCCAAAATCGTGTCCGTAGATAGGCCGCCTCCCGGTATATCTTTACGTATCGCATCCGTCATGGAAGGGCTCACCTTTGGCGAAGCGACGAATCACAACCAAACTACACATGGATCGCGAGAAAATCGAACTTCAAAAGGATGCCGAGCTCATTAGTCACGATGGTACCTTGGACGAATTCAAGGCGATGTTGCGAAAGGCGAGCATGGCCCCGGATTCCCCCAAGGGGAAGGATTCGATCGACCGGCTGATTAGGCTGGGTGCTTCCGGACGTTCTCCGCGATAGCGTGGATTCCGGCGATGGCCTCTTTGCGCTCGGGCTTCGACATTTTCGAGAGTCCGACATTCATTTCGCTTATGACATCTGCCAAAAGACTATCGTAGGTATCAGCGACCGGCAGTTTTTCCGCTGCGATGCCTTCCCGAGTCGAAATTGCGTGAGCCGCCATCGGCACTCCTTACATTGATCGATTCCGAGGTCGATCTAGCAGCGCCAAGAATGGATCCCAGACACCCTACAAGCGCAGCGTATCAAAAAATCGCTGCCCGGTGAACGGCGAAGCTCAAGGATTGCCCAGGATTCCGAATTTCTGGGCTTACTTCTGAACAATCCTGAGAGGCCGGCAGGGCTGATCCTGAGTCGCGGTCCAGAGAGTTCCGTCCTGCAAGCGGGCCGACTGGGCCGACACTTCGACGGATCGGGAAGATTTGCTCGCGTAAGCGAAGCGGAGCGTATAGGGAGTGCCAGGATAGAAAATTCCCGCTTCGGAATGGCATTCGGCGCGTCCGGTTTTCTTACCCTCAAGCGGTGCGCAATCCAGATTCAGCTCGCGGATCGGCGTCTTGCCGCTGTTCATGAAGCTGACGCTGATCGAACCCCGGTCCATCGTTCCGCCGGAAAGCCGGACCGGACAGCCCATTGCCGCCTGAAGCGGCGGAGCACACGCCACTGTCATGCAAGTCCCCAGAAATATCGGCCAGATGCTGGCCCACGATGGAGGTAACAATCTGTTAGGCATTCCAAGTCCGATCCTATTCGACGCGACCCGGCAATCATCCGGATTCCTTCACTCTACGCCAGTTTCGCCGGTGCCACCACCTCAAAGGGACGCATCATCTCGTTGGCCGCGTGTTCGAGCAGGTGGCAGTGCCAGACGTAGCGGCCCAGGTAGCCGGTGAACGGCACGATGATCCTGGTCTCCGTCTCCGGATGCGTTTTCACCGTATCTTTCCAGCCGCGTTCGTTGGGTTCGGGCGGGGCGGCGGGGCCGGTGTACCCGAATTTTTTGTAGTTGAGGAAGTCGTCCACGTCGAAGGGACGGCGATCCAATATCTGGAAGCGCACCAGGTGCAGGTGGATGGGATGGATGTCCTGCGTGGTGTTGAGGAAGCTCCAGATTTCGGTCGAGCCAAGCTCCGGCTTTTCGGTAACCGGCTCATGCCAGTACTGGCCGTTGAGCAGCATGAGCATGATGTGGGATTTGGGGTGCATGTACTCGTTGAGCGTAAAGGTGCGGGTGCGGACGGCTGCGGACTCCGGAATTGGCTCGATTTTGCGCAGGATCGCCGGCATTTCGACGGGCTTTGCCGGCTGTTTGGCCGCCGCCACGCGGAATTGCATGATGGTCAGGTTCTGGTCCTGGAGGGTGAATTCCGTCCCGGCGAGGGCGCTGAAGTCGACGAGCAGATCGGCGCGCTCGGCCGGCGAAAGCATCAGCTCCTTGAGTTCCACCGGTGCCGGAAGCAGCCCCTGGTCGGTGCCGATCTGGTGGAACCGGTGGCCGTTCGAAAGCGAAAACAGGTAGGCGCGGGAGTTCGACGCGTTGAGAAGGCGGAACCGGTAAAGCCGCGGTTCGACCTCATGATAGGGGAAGATGACGCCGTTGGCGAGGATCACGTCGCCGTAGATCTCGGGAATCCACGGCGCCTCTGGGTCGCCCGAGTCCGGGTAGTGGAGCTGCCCGTCGGCGTAGAAAAAGCGGTCGGCGATAGCCAGCGGAATCTCGTACTTGCCGCTGGGCAGGTGGAGCGCGTCTTCCTCCTCGTCGCGGATCAGGAAAAACCCATAGAGGCCGGCGTACTGGTTGAGGCGCTCGATGCCCATGGCGTGGTCGTGATACCAGAGCGTGGCCGCGTCCTGCTCCATGGGATAGAAAGCGGTCAGGCTTTGCCCCGGCGTCTGCCAATTCTCCGGGTAGCCGTCGCTTTCGGGCGGAACGCAGGCACCGTGGACGTGAACGGCGGTGCGCACCTCCGGAATGTCTTTTCCCGCGCCGCAAAGGGTGTGGTCGATCGGCAAGAAGTGCTGTCCGGGAAGGTTGTTGACCCACTCGATGAGCACGGGCTGGCCCTTGCGCGGGGAGATTGTCGGGCCTGGAGCGGAGCTTCCGTAACTCCATACGCTCGAGGGCGGCAAATCGCGATGCACCTTGACCTCGACCCTGCGCATGGCGACGCGATAGTAAGGCACCTGCACGCGGGGCTGGTGCGGATGAGGCCGGGTTTCGCCCGTGACCAGCGTTTGCGGCACCGGGAGCGGATCGACAAAGCGCGCCAGACGCTCGGGATGAAGCCAGGCGCGCGGCGCGGACGCCGCTTGCGCCGTGGATTTGGCCGGACCTGTGCCGGATGGTTCGCCATGGTGCATCCCAGCCATCGAGTCTGGCATGGGGCTTTGCGCGAACAGATTGAGATTGCCAATGAGGCCGTTTTGTCCGGCGGCTACGGCAACCATCAGCCGCGAGCCGCGCAGCAAGAGCTTTCGACGGGAAGAATCCATGAAATTAGACTGCCTTGTTTGTGTTGCAGGAGAAAGAATCGGATTAAAATGAGCCGCCCAGGCCCCGCGAGCGAAGCAGGAGCCTGGGTGGCCGGTTGTTGGGCAGCCGTTACGGAACGATGGCGCCGGTAGTGGGATCGAGGATCAGCTTGTTCTTGGCGCGCTGCCCGGCGTTTTGGGTGAAGTCGAGCATGTCGAGGAGGTTTTCGGAGATGGCGTCGAAGGAGCCGCCGTTGGACTGGATGCGCGCGCCGCCCAGCCAGTTGTCCTCAATGCTGCGGATGATCGAGGCCTGGTTGAGCAACTCATGCGAGATGTAGTTGGGTTTCGCCCAGGGCGAGATGACCAGCAGCGGAATGCGCGTACCGAAGCCGCAGCGGCCGAGAACGGGACGATTCGGCTTGCTGGAGCTGCCGGCGGAAAGCATGTCGTTGTGCACGGGAATGCCTTGCTGCGCGCCGGCGTTGCAAACCGCCGACCCGTTGAGCACATCCACGTAGGAGCTGAACGAGGGGTTCATGATCGGCGGCATCTGGTGGTCGTACCAGCCGTCGGAGTCGTCGTAGGTGATCACCACCGCGGTCGAATCCCAGAACGGGCTCTTCATCAGCGCATTGATGACGTTGACGGTGAAGGTCTGCTCGTCGGTCGGGTCCGAGTTGCCCGGGTGCGCGTCCTGGAAGGACTGCGCCTTCAGGAAGGTGACCGTAGGCAGAACTCCGTTGTCGAGCGCGGTGAAGAAGTCGTTGGTGTCGTACTGGTGGTTGGCTGGGTCCTTGGTGACGCCGTCGGCCTCGTAGGTGCTGCCGATGGCCGAGATGGAGCTCGGACGGGCGTGGGTCAGGTTGGCCGTCGAGGCATAGTACTGGAAGGGCTGGTGATGCTCGACGTAATCGCCCATGGCGACGCCGCCGTAGCCGGGGATGACGTTCGGCGTGGAGCGGGCGCAGCCGGTGGTGCCGTTGGGGTTAGTGACCGAAAGATCGAATCCGCCCTGGAACCAGCCCCAGGTGATGCCCTTTTCATTGAGCAGGTCGCCGATGTTCTTGCCGGAGAAGCGGACGTTGTCGGACGAGGTGTTGGAGCAGACGTCGCCGAGCGGCTCGGCGTCGCCGATCAGCGTGAAGCCGCCCTGGCCGTCGAAGACTTCATGGCTGGTATGCAGCAGCGTCTTGCCGCTGACCACGTTGGTGTATTCCGCAAAGCCGTTGGTCTGGCCCGAGATCAGGTTGATGGCGCCCGGCGTCGAGGGGCCGAACTGCGAGGTGTACGTGTTGTCGTTGAGCGCAAAGTGGTTGGCGTAGTTCCACATCGCGGTGACGGTGTTGCCGTCGAAGAAACCCATGACCAGGCCCTTGGTATTCTCAGGCCCGTTGACGATCGAGGGTGGCGGGCCAGCCGTGCCGGTCGAGCCGGGGAACTGATCCACTTTGCCGTTGTGGTAAGCGGTCTGCTCCGGCTTGGGAGCGTGGCTCATATCGGCGGTGCCGGACTGCGAAGGCGCGAGGCGGAAAGGATTGGCCGCGCTGGAGCCGTTGAAGTCCGCGCCGGAGCCGCTGGGGCCGTTCGGATTGGCGGTCATCAGGTTCAATCCCGTGATTGCCTTGAATCCCTTGGTCGGGTCGAGCGGCGTGAGCAGATTGTTCGGCACGTTGTGGCCCGCCCAGGTGGAGGGGATGTAGGTGAAAGGCGTTTCACCCTGCTTGTTCTCGGCGTGGGGGTAGGTGCCGAAGTAGTGATCGAAGGAAATGTTCTCGGGGAAGATGACGACGATGTGCTTAATCGGGGTCACAGACGGCGGATCGGCCGCGAGTGCTGGCATGGGAAACGTGCCGGCGAATAAGACCGCCGACAGAGAAGCTGCGAGAATCTTGCGCATGTACACTCCTTGCCAAAGCTGAAAGCGATGACAGGTGCTTTTTTAGCGGGCGCAAGTAAACGTAGCTTGAATGCGGGGTAACAGGGATGCAAATTCATGCGCCGCGAAAATTCAGTGGATTTGTTGGCGGGATACATACAACGGCCGCGGGGCTGGAGTCCCAAAGGAACTCCAGCCCCGCACGGATTGATGCCATTGCAATTGTATTGCTGTCGATTTGCCACCCGAAACAAGCGGCGGTCTACAGGCTAGTTCTTGACCTGCACCACCGGCTCCACGGAGAGTCCGGGGCGCAGGAGATGGTCTTTGTCCTCGTCCGCCAGATCGGTAAAGTCGATGCGCACCGGGACGCGCTGCACCACTTTGACGTAGTTTCCGGTCGCGTTCTCAGGCGGGAAGAGCGAAAGCACCGACCCGGTGGCGCCGCCGATCTGGGTCACTTTGCCTTTGTACTTCCGGCCGGTGGCATCGACCGCGATCTCGACAGGCTGGCCGGCGGAGATGTGCTTGAGCTGAGTTTCCTTGAAATTGGCGGTGATCCAGAGGTCGTCCAGCGAAACCAGCGTGAGCAGGTTTTGGCCGGCGGAGACGTTCTGGTTGAGTTCGAGGCTCTTGCGGGTGACGATGCCATTGGCCGGAGCGACGATTTTGGTGTAACTGAGGTTGAGCTTGGCCTGGTCGAGCTGCGCCTGCGCCTCATTCACCTGCGCCTCGGCCTGCTTGGCGCGGGCGTTCTGCACCGCGACCTGTTGCGGAGCGGTTTCGGCGGACTTCAGCGATGCCTGAGCCTGGCGTTCCTTGTCCTCGGCAACCTGCACCTGCTGCTGGGCGACCTGGACGCCGGCGAGCGCGTCCGCCAGCGAGGCCTTGGTTGCGTCCGCCTGAGCCACGGCCGCATCGTATTGCTGCTTGCTGATGACGTCTTTGGCCACCAGCGGCTTATAGCGCTCGAGGTCCTGATTCGCCTTCATGTTGTTCGCCTGGGCCTCGGCAACCTTGGCCTCAGCCGCCTGTACCTGACGCTGCGCCTGTACCACTGCGGCATGCGACCCGGAGACATCGAATCCCGCCGAACGCAGCGTGCTTCCGGTGTTGACCGAGGTGATCGGCACGTTAACGCTGGCAGCCGCCGCGGCTGCCTGGGCGCTGGCCAGCGCGGCTGCCGCGTTGTCAACCGCGACCTGATAGTCCGCGGGGTCGAGCTCGGCGATGACCGTGCCCTTGGTCACAAACTGGTTCTCATCCACGTTGATCTTGATCGCGGTGCCGTTGATGCGGGAGCTGATCTGGATCAGGTGACCGTTAATCTGCGCATCGTCTGTGTCTTCGGTGAAGGTCGAGCGCCAGTAGAAGAAGCCGGCCCCCACGAGCAAGACAAGGACAACGACGATGATGATGCCGCGCTTGCTCTTTTTCGGAGCTTCGGCCGGTTTCGCATCCGGCTGCGCGCCGGGGGCTGGAGTTGCTTCCGCCACGTTCACTTACCTCCCAAATATTCTTTGTAGTTCTGAGCCACGCCCATGGCGCGGGCCAGATTGAGCTTGGCCACGTTGTGCTGGTAGAGGCTGTTGACGTACTGGCTATTGGCCTGCGCAACGGTCTGCTGCGCGTCGGAGACGGCGAGGTTGTCGCTCACGCCGGCCTTGTAGCGCTGCTGGGCGTCGGACAAAACCTCCGCCGATAGATCGACGTTGGATTTGGCCACTTCAACCTCCTGCTGCGAAGAAGCAATGTCGAGCAGCGCGTCGCGGACGTCGGCTTCAATCTGAGCGTCAAGGTCGCTCTGCTTGTCTTTTTGTTCGTCGAGCGCGGACTGGGCTACCTCGGCCTCACCCCGAAACTGGGCTTCCTTGAAGATAGGAATGGTAATTGTGCCGGTCGCGTCGACCGTGCCGTGCGAGTGGCGCAGATTGGCGCCAATGTCGCCGTAATCGGCCTCGGCTTTCACTGTGGGCAGGCGGTCGTACGTGGCGGCTTTGCGCTCGTCGATCGTGGCCTTAGTCGCTTCCGCGGAGGCTTTCCGGTCCTGGCGATTGTCGAGCGCCTGTTTGATCGCGCTCTGCACATCCGGCTGATCGAAGGCCGAGTACGGAGCCTGGTCGGCGAGGTCGAACCGCTGCGCCATGGGCAAGCCAACAATACGCGCGAGCGCGAGCTTGTCTTTCTCGAAAGCGTTCCTGGCGACGATCAACTGCTGTTGCTGGCGCTGGTAGTCCACCTGGGCGCGCAACTCGTCGAGCCGGGGCGCGGTGCCGGCGGCATGATTGCTGGTGGCCTGATCGAGCGAAACTTTCGAGGTTGCGACTTGCGCT
>Ga0209208_10001271_pt1 | contig 35419 bp, 27 predicted proteins | sample S1TSphfallax_3_FD_187694 | JGI IMG/M metagenome (GOLD analysis project Ga0209208, IMG submission 187694) | Host-associated microbial communities from peat moss isolated from Minnesota, USA - S1T2_Fd - Sphagnum fallax MG (SPAdes) (version 2) | ecosystem: Host-associated > Plants > Peat moss >...
GTTTTGAAGTAACTTGCGTATTTTGTTGTTGATGATGGGTAATTAAGGCAGGTGGTTTGTGGTGGTAGTGCACTTTGCTGTTGGATTGCGGACTTTAATTGGACTAACATAAGGGGGTAAAGGGGGGGGGTAGTTTAACAACTGTTTTTTTCCTCTGAATAAATGATCACGGTTTCCTTCTCAATGGCCACTTCAAATTATGGGAAAGGGGGGACGCGCGGGGGGGGTACTAAATACAAACTCCTAAATGCTAAATATACTAAATGATCACGATTATAGAGTGCAATGTAAGTAATGTGGGTGGAATTTTGAATGCAATTTTTGGGGTTTAAATAATGAGGATACGAGTGTAAGGTTCACGTTAGACAAAGATAGGAGAGTTGATTTGTTGTGATAAATTTAATGGGGGCATTGCAGGTGTATATAATTAAGAATGATGAGGCGCACTTTGCGAGGGAGTGTAGGATTTGATTGATAATGAATTATAACCTCTGGGATGAGGCTGGAATGGATTATGGAATGCCATGTGTGTCGCCTGAGGTTCACTAAATGGTTTTTTGAATAATGAAGCAGGGACATCACCCCCCGCCCCTCCCCCCAGCAATTTATTGCACATTTACGAAAAGGGATGTACTAGTGGTCATGAGAGCTGGAAAGCGTGTTTTTCGGATTGCTGTATTTGTTTCTGGGGAATTAATTTGTAACCTTCACACATTATCACCCCCTTATCAAGAGAGATAATTTAATGTACAGATAGTGTAACCTCTTCATCTCTTATCTTTCATAATATCAGTTTCTTTGGTTTCCTCCCCTACTAAACTTGAACTCGTAAAGAAACCCCCTATTGGAAAGAAACCCCACCTCATCTTTACATGTGAGAGGCACTTTCCATGGGGGTTCTGTACCATGGGCTTCACCCCCACATTCCCTTCCTTTAACCCACAGCCCACAGAACCACTTCAGGAAAAATGGCCAGAAGAAAAACTAAGCTATAGAAACATCAAATTATCCGATCCCAGATCCCATCCATCCACCTTCTTTAACAATAAATTTTTAAAAAACCAATCTCCTTTGGGCACAAGAAATCTCACATTTCTATTCAAATACATACAATAAAACAAAGAGTTAAATTACACAAACAAAAGCAGACTAAACTAACAAAACCATACAACAGATAGGTGCCACAATAAAATTGTATCCAGAAAGAATAAGATCCAATAACATTGAAAAGTTATGTAATAAGTATGTATATATATATATACAGCCTGTAAAAGTTCTAAAAAAAATCATAAGGAGGCAAGGTGGAAAAACAAACCCAGTTAAAGTCGGTGGATCATGAGTTTGAGAGACGCACACACACACAAATCTCCCTCCCTCCCAATGATGACTCCCGGGACTCCTGACTCCCCACGATCACTGATTCAAGTGGCTTAAGCGGACACTTTAAAAAAGGACGGGCGGGCGAGTTAAATAACAGGGACAGGGAAGAAAAGTAAATGAAAATTTAGGAAGCCAAGAAGGGGTGGGGGGCTCCCGGGTGTCACGTCTGGCCCCCCCTTTTGTCAGAGACCGGCAGTTAAGCAGGCTGTAAAGTAGGGTGCTGGGCTATAACACTTTGCTTTGGGCTTTTTTCTTTTCTCCTCATTGCAAACAGCTTTGCGTCGGCTCTCGCCTGCCTACTGCCACCCACCCCTGCCCCCCTCCCCCCAAGTGTCCTTGTTGCTAGCTAGCTATCAAGTCCCTGCAGCAGCACAAACGCCCACCAAACGGCTCCATTCATTCTGTTGCCTCTTCTGCTTCAGCTCATCCATCCCCTTCCTTTTTTTTCTACTGTCTGTACTGTTTGTCTGCCTATCTATCTATCTAGATCTTCCGCTGAAGGAACTCGTAGAAGAGCTAGGTAGTAGGAGGAGCTGAGAAACTAGTAGAAGTTTGCAGTGGACGTGTCGTATACCACACACACTAGTGAGATCAGGCTTAGTTTAGGTAAGCGTTTTGGGCGGGGTGAAGAGGGGGGCGGGACGCTAGTGAATGACAGTATATCAAGCTGCGTTTGGTCTGCCCTCTAGATCTGACTTTTTTTTCTTTTTTTTTTCCGGTTGGCTATTTTGAGTGCCCCAGATTAGGTGTCGCGGAGGTGCCGGTGTTTACTGCTACTAACTAGGGAACTAGCTGACTTTTTTTTTGGTGCATCACCCATGACTGACTAGGAGGGCTACTGAGACTGAAAAGTAAGAACATTGAGCGCCTGCCCTGTTTGCTCTTTTGGGTTTGTGTGTTTGCAAGCGCACAACTTTTGTGGTTTGAGTCTCTCTCTCGCACAGGGGAGTAGTGAAGAAGATTTGTGACATGGGGAAGAAGCTGGGAAGCTGGGGATTATAATTACTTTACAGGTGAACCCTGTAGCAGTAGCTGAGCATTGAATGTTTCGGTTGAAGTGAAAAAGGAGCCCGGGGATATCAGTTTGGGGGGAAGAAATCCGGCCTTTTCTCTTTTTCTTTCTTTCTTTGCGTTTCTAACGAACCAGTTGGGAGGAGGGAGGGAGAGAGCGTGGCTGGCTGGCTTGCTGGCTGCCGGACCGACACTGCTAGTTTCGAGACTAGACTGGTGTTGAGAGGTTTGATGCTGCAAGGGCTGACTCCAGGGAGCCTACTAGAGTTTGTCCAGAGAACAAGGTGTGAGGTTTGGGTTTGAGTGCACGGGCGAGAGTGGTGGAAATAGTGAGGAGAACTTCTGGCTGCTGGTGGCTGACTGACTCGGGGGACTTCCGAGTGACGACACACGCAAGAAGAACCTGGGGACCAAATATTATTCAGGTTGCTTTTTCAGCTTCGAGTTCACCAAGAGAAAGGGTGGAATCAGCTGTGCTTGGGAGAGCTATCTCGAGCTGGATTTTATGCGTAGTGTCGTCGTGGATCATTCAATACAGTACTTGAGGGAGTGTTTGTTCCGGAGCTGGTTTTTGAGTGGGGGGGGTGGATTCTGTGTTTGTTGTGTTTTGTTTTGCGGTATACTGGGCCCACTCTTATGCACAAGCTGCGTATCTGCGTTGGTGCCAAGATTGGGGACCCTCAACCTCTGCTCCTCGATCTTCCGTTCTCTCTCTGTCGCATCTTTTTCGCTTCTTTCTTCTTCTCTCTTGTCTTTGCCAGATTTGTGGGAGAACTTCACATTGGTGGGAGTGGGAAGACAGACAGGGGTCGGGAGCGGGTTTTCTCAAATTGAGCTATATTCTCTCTTCTTTCTTCGACGTCGGAAAGTTCCACCAGGGTACACGGAAATCTAGACCCTGCAGTTCTCTGATTCTCCTCCCGGCGAACCCTTGAAATCTGCTTTTAGAAGTCTAGAACCTCTTGGTAGATTTTTTCTTGTTTGCAGCAGCATTGCTTGACCAGCTGGAGAGCAATCCGTTGGAGAATTTGAAGACCAGTGATGAAGGGACGCGGTCGTGGCAGAAAGAGGTTTCAGGATTTATCTCTCATCAGGCAGCAATACTGCTCAAGGAACGAGATGAGGTGAATTGATCAGGTGTGAAGGAGAGTTCGTCATCATCAGGCTGCAATCGCATGTGAGTTTTTAGTACGATCTTCAGAAGGATCCTGTAGAAAGTCTCTGTTGCAAGGGGAAAGGCCTGCACGGTCCGAAGAAGCTGCTTCCAGGAGACTCAACGTCCTTCAGAGCTTCACGAGCTTCTAAGTAGAAACCTCAACAAGAGTTCATGCCCCTTTTGACGATGGATCCGAGCTCTCATGCAGAGACTGACATCCCGGCAACCTTTACGGCCCAGGCTTCAGTGCCTCCTGACTCCACCACCACCACCAAGCTGAAGATGTTAAACAGTGGCAACAACGGCAGTGCAGCAGCAGCAGCAATGGATGAAATCCAAGCATTAGAGATTGCAGCCGTGAGCAAGACTTTGTCGAGTTCAGCAGGACACAACAACAACATCAAAAAGCAGCAGCTGGATAAGATTAAGGCAGCTGCTACCACCACCAGGTACAGAGAATGTCAGAAAAACCACGCTGCCAGTTTAGGAAACCATGCTCTAGATGGGTGTGGGGAATTCATGCCTTCAGGAGAAGAGGGCTCAGCTGATGCCCTCAAATGCGCAGCTTGTGGCTGCCACAGAAACTTCCACAGAAGAGAAGTCGAGGGGGAGAATCTTGTATGCAGTGACTGCTACAAGTTCAAGGATTCGAAGAAACGGGCGGCAAGTTTTGCGCAAGCTGCTGGTGGGTTCGCTCAAGGGACGCCAGTATCTGCAGCCGGAACTGTAGCTCCTGGAATGGGTTACCCAACTTCTGTCACCCAATATCATCAGCAGGGTAAACCTATAGCTCCCATAGGACTCATGGCACTGAGCACGGGAGCTGCAGATTCTGATGAGAATGAAGGAGGGAATATTGGAGGAGGTGGGAGCTCACCTTCAACCATCAAGAAAAGATTCAGAACCAAATTCTCTACGGAACAGAAGGATGAGATGTGCAACTTTGCCGAGAAATTGGGCTGGAAGATGCAAAAGCACGATGAGGCTGCAGTCCAAGAATTTTGTGCAAACGTTGGAGTGAAGCGACATGTCCTCAAGGTTTGGATGCACAACAACAAACACACCATGGCCAAGAAAGCTTGATCTTCTCAACTTAGTATTTCATCATTTTTCTCGTGGCGGAGGCCTCGAGGTTATGCATCCTGGCGGAGACCTCGAGGTTTGGATGCATCCTGGCGGAGGCCTCGAGGTTTGGATGCTGCATGTGAGAATATCAAGGGCGCTTCAAGCTGGGCCAATCTTAGGAGCGTGTTTTCCTCGAGATCAGGAGTGACAAGTTGGGGAGTTGCAGGGGGTCATGAAATTTCCATTCCTTTAAAATTTCTTTCAATTACTAAAGCCTGGAAACAAGGCCCCATGATGATGAGTCCTTCAGAAGATTTAATAATTAAAAATTCCAAATAAGACTGTATGTTGTTACCCTTGAACCCTTGAACCCTTTGAATTCTCTTTTTCTTTTCAGACTAGTATGCAGCAGGTGTGCCCATTACCCAAGTAGTATGTTAATGCAGTGAGAACCGGCCTGATCAGCTAGCTCTTGGGATCAGGTACTTATTGAGCTTGTGATTGTGATTAGGATTATAGGATCTACACAGGGAGGAAAAACTGGGACTCAAATTTAGAAATTCACTTCTAGAGATGAGATTACACGTGTATGAGACTGATGAGGCCCTGGAATCAGACTTGCTCAGATTTTAAAAGGTTAGCCAGGTTACAACACTGGGTGAGTCATGTGAGAAGATGATGATATCATTGGAGAGTCTAACAGATTGGTGATGTGATTACATGATAGACACTTGACTGAGTGAGCTCACCTCGGTCTGAGTACAGAGTGAGCCTGGTGATTTTCAAGAGTGAGAAGCATATGATCTGTTCATGTGACTGGATTAGTGATCTAGGATTACAGTCACTATGCGAATCATTCAAGCCTTGAGAATAGAATAGAATTCTAGTGAGATCTAGGATTAGGGCTGCTGTCTTTGTGGTTTATTCATTGCGTAGTGCACAAACTATAAAGGCCGCAGAGGGTCTCTTCTGGTTTAGCTAGCTGGCAAATTTGGCAGCTTGCAAAAGATGATCATCTTTGGCTGCAAAATATGTGGCTGCCCATCACGTGAATGACTGACTCTAGAAGACCTGTAATCTAGCCTTGCCTATTGAGAAATAATGAAACAGCCTTTATCCTTACAAAATCATATAGTTAACTGCTGTATCTGATCTGCATTTTTGTCTGTTCACATATTGAATCATGTCCATGGTCGTGTTATTGAGGTTTGGACTAGTACGAATACTTATATTGATCTCATACTGTGGAACTTGGTGGAACTTGCACTGTTCATTTTATCGGTGTTTAGCTCTTGAACCTTGTCTAAGTTCTCTTTGTGTTCTGCTATTGAGTCATTTAACGTTTTGTGCACCAGCCACATGAATGGGCAGGTCTGATTTTCCTAAAAGAGTGCAGCTCAGGACTGTAGAAGGGTGCCCTTCTGAACTGTGTTCCTGTGTTAGAAATCTGTAGTGGCCCTACACTTTGGAGTGTGTTTTCTGAAGAGAGGCTGGAGCTCATCATGTCACAGTGTTCTTCCCTCGTATCTCTGCATAATTTTGTAGGTGGGTCTCTTAGCATGGACAGCAGCTAGTCATTGAGAACATGTTTCCGCAAGGTTTGATAAATCTTTTGACCTTCTCATTACAGTGATCGTACTGATCTTCAAACTCTCATTATGCATCGTCGGAGTCCTGGAATTGGAAAAATTGTTCCTCCACATTGTTTCAAATCTGTAATTCTTTAACTCTCTAAAGCAGAAGGCTGACATCTTAGTACTCATTTTGGATCACAAAATGTCCTTGTGACCAACATCTTCATGCTGATTGTGACTTCCGACTTGCAATACATCTGTGTCTATTACAGCAATTCAATGTTCATCCCCTCCCCCTCCTCTTCCAAAACAAAGTCAAGTCTAAATTGAAGAGAGTGTGCAAACAGATCCTGTTTGTTGCAAATGCAAAATCATCACTTTGTGTCCATTTCCATCGCTGTAGTTCCAAGAGGCTGTGCATGCAAGTGAGGAGCTAAAAAAGCAAAAAACTTGTATTGCTGCCTTTGCACACATGTGTCTAACCAAGTAGTAAAAATTCCAAACAGCAGACCGTCCTGTACTTAGACACTGAATGTGGGGCAGTCTGTTAATTTCTCATGACACACAAACACTCAAATTGTTACAGTAGGTCCACTAGTATAATACTATAATGGCTTGTCAACAGTAATTTGGATGAAAGATTAGGCTTTAAATAGTGTGAAACTGAGTTTGGACTTCAATGGACCTGTTTACCACCAGCTTAATTCAGGCAGCTCTACTTTGATTGACAAGTAAACAAGTCTTCTTTCAGGAGTTTTATGTTAGGGTTTATTTTAGGTTTTACAAAGTATTGAAAATAAAAGTCTTTACACTAACCATAGTATGGTTAATACTCTACTTTCAGGCACCATATAGTGTCATTAAAATTTGTGACCAAAGATTTGATCTCCTTGGGGGACTTGGAAGTTTCCTTCAGTTCAACCTTCGAAAAGAATCTACTTATGGCAACTAGTGGTACAGATTAAGAAAGTTTCAGCTGGGGGAAAGGGTGGGGGCGGGGACCAGTTAAGTATGAACTTTTATCTTGGGACTCAATTGGTCCTCTTAGGGATAGGTGCGCGAAATGTGTGATATTGTTGTGCTTATAATTTGTACATGTTTGTTGTACTCAAATTCAGGAATAGTGTGACACTAGTGATTATGTAGAATCAAGGTTTCACACCCACCTATATCATTGGCCACTCTGGCCCAGTTATTATATACGGTACATACCATTCCAACCCCTTTCAACTTTTACCTCGTGGGTTGTAAAGACAATAATTATTATTACCAATGCTTCACAAAGGTTTTCATATGTACCCCTAAAACAATCATAAGAACATGTGGGACTGCACTGGCCAGGCATTTAGTTTCATGCTTGTGACCCAGAAATTAAAGTTTTCACTCCTCTCAACATCAGGGACTCCATTCTTGGTTATACCACATAATTCCAGAGTAACTGGCCCAATAGGATATATGGATATGAAAGATAAATTCCAATATTATTAATAATTAATTAAGTCAGTAAGTTCTCCTGTTTGCTTTTGTTCAGTGAATCCAACCAACATGAACTACTCACATGTTCAAGGAAAACAAACCAGCTTAATTTTCTTTGGTCATTCTGGAGCCACCCAAGTCTAAACCCAAGTCTAAACAACTTGTAGAGCAAAGGATGAGAGGGGAGAGACAATAATTACAAAGACAATATTTGAGGGAACATTAGTGTTATTACTGGTTCTGTCACAAAAAGTTCCATAGCTATCCTGATAACCAATCGAGTAACAACTTTGTGATAAGTGTGGAGGCAGTCTGAAATCATTATTAGGTCTCAAAGCTCTGCATGCTACCTATATTTTGGAATAAGGTGGCAGACCTGTCTGACCCTGACTTGCAATTACTTTTGTAACTTTGGGCAACTTAGAATTGACAATTTTTTTGTTCATATATATATATTTTTAAAGGGCTATAACCAATGCGGTCATCAAAATGGTAAGTTCCAGTGTGAAAATGACTCGAGCAACATCCCCAAGAATATCATGTGGTAAGTACAGTAACTGATGAGTGGTTAAAGTTGTATGCAACATGCTAGTGCAGAGTACGGTACCTGTATCCCCACTTGTGCTACAGCACTCCAGGGTTACATACACTCTTGAGATGCTCTAGTATTGTAGACCTCTTTTTTCACTCTCAAAATCAAAACGGTCAAGTTCTTTTGCTTGTTCTCTACTTGTGCATAAAGTCTTTTAAGTTCTCTTGCTTGCTTGTTAGTCGTGCACAAAGTGCTTTAATGTGGAAATCATTTGGACCAGCTTCCCTTGTTTGAAAGAATGCAATTCTTTCCTCTGATTCTTTCAACTAGCAGGATTTTGTCCAAAACAACAACAAAAGAAGACTGTGCTTAAACCCTAAAGAGCCAAAGCCCTTTCCACACCCTAAACCCTCAATGTTCATTATTTAATTTTTTGTGATGTGCACAAAATGGCAGTCATTCAGAAGAAAATTAAACAAATCTGGCTATAAAGCCAGAGATGAATATTTCTAAGAAAAAAAGAATCCTTCTATATTTTTTGATAGGCACTGAAACCTGTTTTTAAAATCTGGCTATTTAAGAATTTTTCCCCCTCAAAATCTGGTAAATTTGGGTCATGAAAAATCCTTTGCATAGTTCAAAATCATAATTTTCAAGTCAACAAATAATGAAAATTTGTTGAAAAAATCAACGCCCCAAATCAGTATTGAAAACCTTTGCTAGAAATCGGATCCAATATACTCATCAATAATGAAATTTTTTAAACCAGCTGTTGGATCCAAAGGTTTTGTACACACTCATAAATCTTTTGTAAAAAAATTCAACCTTACTTAGACGTGGCTCATTATAAATCAGCCATTTTTTAATAAGTTAGAGCATACTGTTGGTTTCATCAGAAACTGGTCTGTCTAGCTTAGGCTAAAAGTTTACCATACCTTGTTATGAGAGGAAAAAGAAAAGCTGAGTCTGAAACTGAAAAGGGTTTACACCTAATTTAATAATATAATAACTTAGCCAGGTATGCTGAATAACAGTTAGATTGCATCAGGAGGAGCCAGGGGTTTGACGTTTTGAAGGGTCGAGATGAGGTTGCAGCAAGCAAGTTCTGTGCTATAAATGGAGAAGATGATGAGGCTCAATCAACGGTGGAATTAGGAGTACAGTTGGTGTCATATTGGATGAGGAGGATGTCAGGATTATTTAGAGGTGTGAATTATTGGTCATTATTGACCAAGCACCTTTAATTGGCAGTAACCTAGTTCACAGTCTTGTTTCAACATGCAGGCCGGCTGGCTGGGCTGGGATGACCCCACTACTGTGCTGGGTGTACCTACTGGTGTTCCCCTTTGTTCTCATATCCATTCCCCCGCCAACCCAACTTCCTTATTTCATGTGTATTACATAACTCCACTTGCACGGATCATTTGGGTCACCAAAACACCCAATGGGGTCCACTAAACCCATCATACTTTCTCATGCAGATTTACATCAGCTATGGACTAGGTGACCAACAAGAGAGCGCAAGTTCATGAACACCTTGACTATGTTCATGGTAACTGCCATGCTCGAGTCAGTTACCGGACACAACCAATTGTTAAGGGCCATCAAGCTTACAGGCTCTGAGACAGAGAAGTGGATGAGTTATGAGGTTCAACGAACCAACAACCAGGAACTTGGAAAAGTGTATTGGGGAGATACAAAAACGTCAGAAGGCAGCAAAATGTGTAATATAACTAGGGACCTCTATGTCCATTGGGTACTGGCACACTAGTGAGACACTGCCTATGATCAGTTATGAGGTTGTGGAGGGAGGATAAGTGGTTTTTCTTTGGTAATTTTACACCACACTCTCCCCTCTCCTCCACCCCCAAGCTCTTCTTTGGAGAACCATGGAGGAAGCTGGAGAATTTCCGATTTCATCTTCACTAGGTGGGAAATCATTTTGAGCTTTGTAAAATTCCTCCAAATTTTATTGGGTTCTGGACATGAAGTTTTTTGGGGGGTGGGATGTGGGTGAGATGGGGCCTAGTATTTGGTGGTAAGGTTTGTAAGCAACTTCGAATAACTTTACAATGCAACTTTAAACCCAATGTGAGCAACTTCTTGCATGATTGTTAGCAAAGGGGACCCTGAAATCTAGTTCTCAGGCTCTGGGAAATTGACAATACCACCACAATCATTGGAGAATGTAGACAAACTCCGGGATTTGTGTTTTCTTGGGGGAGGGGCAGGGCTCGTAGTATGTTTTGTACAGTTGACCCCAATTCTTGCTGGTCAGGCCTTTCTCTGGTGTTTAACTCATGATGCACCACCAAATGGTGTGTGACACTACAAGTCGATATATGAAAACAGCTCCAGAGTCCATACATTTAAGAAAAACTTTTTTCTTTTCTTTTGGGCACAAATGAAACCTTCAGTGTGAAGAAAGGGACACAACAACCCCATTTCCATTTAGTAAAAACTTCAGTGTACAACTATTAATGTTGTGTTCAAGCTGTTTTCATTAAGCTTGAAAGAGGTATTCACTACCACTTCAAACCAACCTCATCCCTCCATTTCAACAGTTAGATTAAAGTTTGAATACCAATATTTGTGTATCTTCATTGAGATCACAAAAGAAATCACAAAACTACAACCATAAGACACTACTGAGGTTTAGTCTCTGTGCCATCGCAATCCTGCTTGTGGTCAGCTAGAGTTTTTTGTCCAAAAGCATGAACTTGAGAGAAATTATGTACTACTTACTCATAACCCTCTCCAACACAGTGATTAGAACTACTTGTCTCTGCAGAACTTACATGGTGACCTGGGTTGATGATGTGATGACAAACAAACAGAGGCCCCTGAATGATTATGGTTGTATTTTTGTTCCATATTAACTTACTGTTTATCCAGGCTGGTGGTGATCATCTCCACAGCAATAATTTCCTGTAAAAAGGAATCAAAATAATTTTACTTGCTTTCACAGGAGATTACCATCGCCTTTTCTAATTGCCAGAGGACTGTGTCGCTGGATGACCAATAAAGCAGTGATCAGTGCCAAGTGAAGGGGTTCCACTCAAACAGCAGGTCTGAAATTTGGAGCCAGATCATATCACTTTGGTTTTGAAGCGCATTAAGTTGAATTTTCTACCGACTTGCCCAGCTGGAGACCTGATGAATTCCGTCCTCAGATGATAGAGCCTGGATTGCCAGAGCAAAATTCTGCACACCGCATGTGCTCATAATCATCAGTATGCAACATCAGATTTTCATGTCCATAAGGGGGGGAGGGCCTATAAGCAAGCTGCTGCTAGTCTGTTACTGACCAATTGGTCCATCACTTGGATTCTGATTGCCAGTGGAGTCATGTATACCCTACTAAAAGTGTCTCAACTAATTTGTGGTAATGATCAGCAATTTGCTCTAATGTTAGCATATTTTTAGCTCTAATAACCACATGATGTTTACAAGATTGAAGAGGACTTATGTGCAAGAGGGGTTTTAAGTAAAGGTAATGCTCCATTGAGGGCATTATCGTTGTAAGCTCCCTACAGCTATTCAGCAGCAGGAGGGGGGGAAGGACGGAGGGGGCATTGTTTGGGGCACAAGTGGGGATTTTTGAGGGGGTAGGGGGTTTTGAGGTCACAAGTACCATGATCTTTGGGGCTGAATTGAGGGTTGAGGCAAATCTGCGGTGAATTAAGGGGGCATTTTTTGGGGCAGATTTGAGGGTTGTTTGAGGGGTTATTTGACAATGGAAATAGGGAGTGTGTTTGGGAGAAATTAGAGCAGATTTTTGGACACGTTAAGGTTGAATTCAAGGGTGACAAGAGGTCATGTTTTAAGGTGGGAGGTACAATTGCATGAAACCCTAAACATGAAACAACATGGCAATGGAAAAAATAGTATACTATTATTTTTCAAATTTACATAACCCTAGCTACATGTGGGTGTATTGATGTTTTAAAAATAATGTATACCTTATCTACACCCAATGAATATATCCAATTAAGAAATATACCAACACAACACTAGTATATAAAAAAACTTAAACAAAAACTTCTATTGTCATAGGCACACAAAAATTGAAACAAAAGATTTTTAAAGGACACAAACAAACCATGACGAAAACAAGATCTTTTTTATATGTCTTCATGAGAGAAGCATTCATTGAACAAACCTTAAACCAAGTGGCATTACGATATATTGAAGACAATCACAAGAGCCTAGCATTGTTCATAGACCTTAATATCCCCATAAAAACATCAAGAAAATGCTTCATGTGGTCCATAATAACTTGCAATCACACATTATATGCCTTTGATTTGAAGGAATGGTAATCTATTGCAAGAGCTTAGAGTTTTGACTTTTGAATATGGATTTTAGCCACATCAATGGCCCCTTGGATACTTGATAAACCTAACATCTCCTTCAAACCTTCCATCACATGTTACAAGTTGTATCCTTTTAGCCATTAGATTTAGTTCTTGAGGACCTCATTCACAACATGGACAAACCCACACAAAACAAGATGCATCATAAATTGAAATGTTATTGCAAACAACTCATTGCATTGCAAATATTCAATTACATGTGTCAATTTGTATAACAACCAAGCTACCTTTATGTTCATTGGCACCACACATCAATTAGTGAAAAAACCTTGTATTATTGCCAATTTATGTTTCAATTACTTTATTAGTTACTTCACAAAGACATAGTCACATGAAAATGTCTGATTCATCATTTATCCTCATACTAAATCATGGGAAATTGAATACCAAGTTGTCAACTTTGCCTTAACCTAGTAATCCCTTAATTTCTAATTGAAAAGCAAATCATATCCATGCAAGACAACATGTAGCCACGGAAAATCAACAAATTCATGATTGTTTCAATCACATGTCTGTAGTCAGATTTGTTTTTACAAAATAGATAAAAGGTTGCAATCCATCACAAATTCAATGTAATTGAATTCAAACTTAGAATGGAACTAATCAAGGACTAACATGTCTAGTGTTCAAATTAAAAGTTAAAAAGATTACACAAGCATGACAATTTTTTGAAACAAAATGATGATGTTGAACATAATGAGAAATTCAAATGTAAAGAGAAAACATGCACTACAAACAAAACAAAACAAAATGATACAAGACAAATCAAAAGGGAACTAAACACAAAGGATACAAGGTGTGCAAGGAATCAAGATGCAACAACAAATGAAGCAATGGCACACCAAAAAAATAAATTGCAACAAAGCATTCTAAAAATTCATAATAGTTTCTAGTCAAGTAGGAGTATATATATATACCTACTTTTAGGTACATCAAGCAAAAGATTTATCCACCCAATAATAGCCCAAACTCCCAAAATGGGAATGGAACATGAGAACTTTAAAGGCATATTTGCCTTTTCACCCTACACACTTTTCATTTTGTTTAAGCCTTATAATGTGTTCACTCTTTTGGTTCATGATGTCACATTTTTTCCTTTTAGCCCATTTCCCTTTGTCTTACCACAACCTTGGTCATGGACCTAATGTTAGGGTCACAACATGAGTATCCATAATGCAACAAAATTTATTTGTTTAACATTGTTCTCCTTGTTTTCATACATGATTGGATTGTGTCCAATGAATTTGCTAATTTTCATATTTTTGTGTAGCCATTGGTCAATGGGATGGTGGTGGAGGTGTAAGAATTGTTGGTATTGACGTCAATTGATTTTCTAAAAACATTCAAAATCAATTATCATATATAACGACTTATGCATATGCATGATTAAATGATGTTTAGTTTGGCACATTGAAGAAACTAAAATTGTTATGTAATTTCAATTGAAATTAACTCACAAATACAACTTTGTTTAGAAAAAACGTCACATGCAATTTGTTACATTCATAGGAAATTGTGTGTATGGATGTGATCAACTTGGTTAACATGACAATTTTACACAACATGGTAAAAATGGATAGGATATAGATTCAAACCTTCTCCAATATTATGAATGGATCTATCTAAATAATGAGATTAAAGGTGTCCCTATTATTGGATATCCACTTCCTACCAAGTTACTTAAGTTATTTTTACCAAGTTATAATTATTTGAAATATTTGTGTTACGTCCATATACTTTTGGGATTATGATATATGTTGGGTAAATTTAATGTGAAATATCTCAAAAATCCTTTTCATGTAGGAGAAATTTTAGGTGTAGGTTGACCATGGTACAAAAAATGAAGAAGTAACTATTAAAGGTGTTTTTTAGGAAGTTCAAAAAGGTTGTAGATTAAAAGAAGTTCAAGAATGAGAAGCAAAAGAATAAAATATTTGCTATAATTGTGGCACCAAAGGCCATTTTGCAAAGAATGTCACAAGAAAAATAAGATTTGAAGAAAAAATTCAAAGGTTCTTCATAAATAACTACAATAAGTAAAATTGAACTTCTTGTGACTACTTTATCTATTTTGCAATTTGCAAGGATGTGCAGTTTGTTGATTTTAAAGTTTCACAACAAATGACCTTTAAAAATATATATATTTTCAACCTTTGAGGAGTTTACTTTGAATCACAAAGTATATCTTGGAGATAATATAGTACATTTGAGGTATGTGGGAAAGGCATTATTATTTTCAACTTGCCAAATGGGATTTTCGAGTGTATTGGAGATGTGTTGTATGTCCAAAAGTTAGCAAAGGATCAATTATTGATTAAACAGTTAACAAAATAAGACTTCAAGGTGGAATTTGAAGCCATTTAATGTTGATTAAAGTCTTATGATTAAAAGAAGGTGATTGTTGAAGTTGTTCAAGAAGGAAGGTTATATCCATGGGTTGGTTCAATTGGTTGCAAAATATAGCACCGAGATTAAAAGGAATGACTTGTGACATTAAAAACTCGAACGTGTCTTTATGTAGATTTTAACAACCATGGATAAAAATAACCTTGTTGAAGACATGGGTTTCAATGGAGATCATGACTTGAGTTTCTATGATGGATGCATGTATGGTAAACACCATCATACTCCATTTCCTTTGAGTGGGGATTCTTGTGCAAAGGAAATTTTTGGGCTTGTGCACACAAACTTATGTGGTCCCATGGCAACATTTCATGGAAAAGCAAAGTATTTTCTAACCTTCATTGATGAGTTCTCTAGGAAGGCATTTTTTTATATCATGAAGACTAAATTTGGTATGATGATAAACTTAAGGTTTTCAAAGCTTTGGTAGAAAATCAAATTGAAAAATATATTAAAGCAATTATATGTGATGAAGGGTTTACAAAAATACATATAATACATTGTATCACAATGTCATTCTTTTTGTAAAATACATTTAAAATTTTAGAATTATACAATGTATTTTACAAAACGAATGACATTGTGAAACACACATCATTCCATACACACCATAGCAAATTGGTATAGCTAAAAGGAAGAATCAAACATCATCACAAACTTGCTCCCTAGAAGGTTTAGTGCTTTTACAACATTTTAACAATGTGTTCAAGGTTAAGTGCTAACTAAATGTTGATATAATCATTAATATGATGTTGTGATTACATTGTAACACATTGTGATGATCAAACATTGTGTTATAATGCCATGACAACATTATGTCAATAGTTTATTAACATTTTATTAGCATTGAACCTTGAACACATTGTTAAAGTGTTGTAAATGCATAAATACATGGACGGGGCAAGTTTGTGATGATTTGTTGAAAGTGTGAAATGTATGTTGTAACATATGAAGTTGGATCATAAATTTTGGGTAGAAATAGTGGCAACTACAACATATATCTAGAATTGAATCCCAAGCTCAAGTCAATTTCCAACATAACACTAGATGAAGTTGGTGCAAATACAAACCTTCCATAGGTCATTTGTATTTTGGTGGTTATGTTGCATTTGCTCATGTGCCAAAGGAAACAAGGACAAAGTTGGATGCCGAAGGTGTCAAACGCATATTCATTGAAGAGGTTAAAGACTATAAATTGTATAACCTTATAAACCAATGTGCTATCATCAATAGTGATGTTATTTTTTATGAATGCATAAACTTTAACATGGAAAAAATGGTTTCAAGGTTGGATTCTAGCTTAAAATAAATGGTTTTAAATCAAGCACCAAATATGGAAGATAAAAAAAATCCCTCAAAAAGTGCAAGAAAATCCAACAATGGTTAAAGAAAACATAAATCCTTCACGTGTTTTTTTGTTGAGTTGATGAACCCAATTCTTTTATGGAGACTTTAAATGGTGAAGATTCATAACATTAGAAAAAGGTCATGGATTTTGAATTTCAATATTCACAAAACAATAAAACTTTGATACTTATTTTTCCTCCACCTGATCGCAAATTAATGAGTTGCAAATGGATTTTCAAAATCAAATATAATGCCATTGGTTCTATGGCAAGGCACAAGGTTTGTTTGGTAGCCAATGAATTTACACAAGTTGAAGGTATTGATTTCAATGAAACCTTTTCCCCTATTGCGTGATGGAATCAATTGGAGCTATGCTTGTAATTATAGCCATTGAAGATCTTGAAGTGCATTAAATGGATGTTAAAACTACCTTTTTGAATGGAAATCTTTTAGAGGATATATAAATGCAACAACTAAAAGGCTTTATGGTCAAAGGTAAGGAAAATATGGTATGTAAGCTTAAAAAATCCTTGTATGTTTTGAAGTATTCTCCTCATGAATGGAACCACAAGATTATGCATATTTTTTATTTCAAGAATTTGAAAAGAGTTTGTTGATCATAATGTTTATTTTAAAAGAGTTAAAGAAAATTCTTATGTCACAAGTACAAACACATGGTTTTTACTTTACTAAGATCATGTTTTAAATGACTATATAGTCAATATTTAGAATACACTAGTAATTTGAAATGACTAAATGTGTCCATCATGATTAAGATCAAAAGTAAAAATGTCCATTATGATAAAAAAATCCAGCATTATAGTCAAATTAAACAATATGTTGCACATGTGGTAAGTGTGGGTGCCCACGCGGATTTGCAAAAGTTGATTAATATAAATAACATGAGACACATTATTATAAAGTTATTTTTAATGATGTAGTATTAATGAAACGGAAAAAAAACCATGTTCTCATTTTATAAACTTCATTGCAAAAAAATGACAAAAGATACAGTTCACATGATTTCAATTATTATTCATAATTATTTGAACAAATAAATAATCTAAAAGGGGGAAATTTCGAAAAAGGTAATGAAAAAAATTTAGTATTAATTTAAAATTTTCTACTTTTATCAAATTTATATAATCATAATAATTAACTAAATGTACATACTAATATTGAATTATTCAAATTTTATTTTCAATTTGTATTTGTCATGAATCAATCAAGAATGCATATATATGTCCAAATTAAATTATCCATTAAACCATTTATTTATTTATTTCTGATCAAATGATATGAGTAAAATGGAATAATATAATAAAACATTATTTATTTCATAAAAAAATGGAATAAAATTAATGTACATCTCATTCAAACTTTTAAAATAAAAAATAATTTATTTATAAAATTTTAATAAAATCCATTGTTATTACAAAAAACATTGTAACATTGAATTCAATTCTTTTACTTTTATTACAAAATTGACATAAGATTGAAGGCATACAAATTCTAATACCATAATTTTCAAATGTCATTTTAAAAAATGATATTAAAATTTTTTTAAAAAATTTTTTTTTCTATAAATATGTGGCATAAATAAAAATATGTAAAGTAATGGAATGTTTATGACTTTGGATTTAAAATATTATAAAATTGAAGTCAATGATGAAAGTAAGGAAACCAAATGTACCCAAATAATTATATGTGAATCTTTTAACCCGAGCAAAAAAAGAAAACATTGCTTGAATTTTGAAACAAATTTTGAATTTCTTTTTCACATTCTAAAATTGAAAGGAATCACAAAGTTCAATATGATTACATGATAATAAATTAGTTTTACCTAAATATTTATAGATTATAACTCAATCAAGGATTTAATACATTATGTATGAATTTTTTAATTAAATGATTTAATTATTTGCTCATGTTTCAAAACTAAAAAAAATAAAAATAAAATGTAATTGTGAAAGTAAATGTTTTATTTAAAAAATCATATTTCAAACATTACATATGTAATGTTTAAAGAAATATTTTGAACCATTTTAATTGTTTTACATTTTGAAATGGAAAAAAATCACAAAGTTTCATGAAAGTTAATAAATTTGAAGTACTTAAATAATATTTGAATATATAACTCAATTCAAATGATGCATTTGAATTTGTTGATTAATGAGTATTTAAAATAATTATGATTTACACATATTTTTTAATTGAAAAATTACAAAGTTCAATGTAATAGTAAACCTACCAAATTAATTAAATCAAATAGCACATATTTAATTAATTTAGGACTAAATTGTTAATTTAAGACTTTTCCCTACTTTGTGGATGGTATAAACTTTGTTTGGTGGCCACCAAATTTTTAAAATGTAACCTTATATTCAAGTAAAAACAACAATCATTCACAAAAATAACATTTACGAAGACAATTTGTCTCAAAAGAATTCATACCAATTTAATACCAATATAATATTAAGTTAGTTTCAAAATTAATATACTATGATAAAAAGAGTATTTTGCCTAATGCCCACCAAGTGAAAATTATACAACTTGGTGGATGGAATGAACTGCACCTGGTGGCAGCTAGATTTAACAAATTAATGATCATTTTTTACATGAATGTCATATTATTATTTTTTTCAATTACATTATTTCCAAATAAAAAAAACCTTGTAACCAACAATTCAAAAAAGATCCATGTACACAATATGTTAAAAACATTCATATCAACTCTAAGACAAGATTATGAATTTTCAATCCCATTTGACATCAAGAGACTCAACCCTTTGAATTTGAAACAAAAAGAGAGGCCAAATTGGCAAAAAACTACATCATCACATTATCACACAAATTTTACTAATACTTTTCAAATATATATATACACCATAAAACTTTTAAAATATAATTGAACACCTAGTGGCCACTAGGTGAAACATAAAAAATTGTAAACTATGAAAACCAAATGACACAATTCCCATTTAAAGTGAGAAAAATGACTCAATGTTTTGAATCTAATATATTGCCAACATGCTAAATGCCTAACAATGGCAACTTGATCCATCCATGTTAATTGTATAATAACAAATCTATTATGTTTCAAATTCCATATATAATTAATATAGTTTTTATCTTGGTGCTTAGCAAGTGATAATATATAATAAATTATCAAATAAGAAAATCACAAGTAAATGCTCCCATTATAAATAAATAAAAATTCAATTGTTTGAAATATAAAGAAGGCACAACATACCAATAACAACAAAATCTATGCATGCAATTTTATTATTCCTGTTATAACAAATCCATTAGTTTTTGGGCTTTACATACCATGTACGGAAATTCATGCCTGGTGGCCACCAAAGATAAGGGATCAAGTGGGACAAAATAGACTATTGATTATTACTCTTCAAGAATTACATACATGGATAAATTTTGGCAAAATAATATTTTTATTAAACCACACAACAAAAAAAATAATTTAAAGTTTTAAAACGTCAATCCAATCAATACAATGATACAAAAGTCAGCAAAAAATTACAAATATAATTTAATCAATGTCACCAACATCCTTCACAAATTAGTTGAGGCATTGATAACATTGAAATAAACCTTAATTCTAATAACATAAATAGCAGGAATACTAATTTGATTTTTTTTTGTTTTATTTTTTTGAATGATAAAAGAAAAAAGAAGAGCTAAAATGTCAAGCCATTATTCTAGATTTGATAAATTACATTTCCACTTCCCATTCCAACAATCTTCATACAAATGTTGTTCATCCAAATTTGATCCTTTCTTCGTAGGAACCCACCATTGAAGTCTCACCATTTTCAAATATTCACTTTCTTCATCCTTGATAACATCACCTTCCACTCTTCCCATCCAGAAGAACAAGATTAAGATCATGTGGTCTCATGAACATAAAATCTCCAACATTAAGATCTCTAAATGGCGTGTATGTAGTTAAAGGTCTCATGTTCTTTAGCCCACAATAAGGAACTTGAATTAGATCTTCTAGATCAACAATGTCCATCGCAATTGACAATGAAGTCGTAGCATAGTTAGACCTCCAATTGATTGAAGGCCAGAACCCTCCAAAAGAGTTGTACTTTGAAGCGATAACGGTCTTGACAAATGCAACAAATCTTCCCAATACTCCACATGTGGCTTCATCTTCATTTCATATGTGGAACTTTGCACAATGCCCAACTTTCAAAAATCTATGTATTTGGATAGTCTAGAATTTATAAACTTTTCTCTTTCCATTAACTTCAATGCATCATTGCCCCAAATTGGGCGATATAGAATAGGGCTTGGAACTCTTATAGGCAACTTTGGTGAATTGTTTAAATTAACTTTCCATAATTGGATGCCCATATATTGGACTCCACACATGATCTATGGGGAAACCTTGTATTGCATCCAACCTAAGGAATCAACAAAAAATTTGAATAGATGCATATTAATATGCCCTACCAACATTTTAGGGCCATTTTTCAAACAATTTAATACCCAAGATTTGAAATTTAAAATCTCCTAAATTAGTTGAAGAATGAATGGTCTCTTTTGTGAGATCATCAAAGCTCTCATCAAATTTGTTAAAATGTAATTATTTTCCTCCCTCAATTTTTTTGACAAATAGCCAAAACATCCATCTATATCTTCATGTGTATGGCCAACTATAAGAAATCCTGATTTGACCACCTAAAAAACATCCCTTGCAGTCAACAATGATAAAAATGCTAACAAATGTCGATTTTTATTGTCTTTAACACAATTATCCATTTGGAACAACAAATTTCTTAGCAAAGGCTTTGGACCAACAATTTGATTCAAGGTGTGTAATTTGCGTATGCAATCTGATTTCCCTTACAACATATGTGCAAAGAATGAGTTCTACTAGGGGTGTTCAAATAATAATTTCAACTGTGAAATTAGGGCCACCTCCAAAGTCCACAATAGCTACAACAAGGACCTAATTGTGAAATTGGGATCATTTGGCCACATTTGATTAAAATATTTCTCATCCCCATGACCATGCGCTATCATTCTTGTAAAGGTAATTGGTAATTGTCCAAGGCTAGATATCATTTTGTTGCACACTTGCAACCTTGGAAGCACAATTTTTGCATGGTCCATCTTGTCATGAATAATGCATAAAAACTCATCTTTCAATCACATTGACTCTCTCCTCCAAGTATGGTATAAGTTTCTATATGCTTCTTGGTCTAAGATATGTTTTTTTAGCTTTGCCTCATATTCTAAAGCCTCATTGCTATTATTTCCCAATTTGGATATCAAATTTTTCAAGGATTCACAAACAATGCATTTCGCAAACATAAACCCTCGCTTTTGCACATTGACATTCAAATGGTCTCTTTTCCTCAACCTACTCATACCAAATTGAAAAATACCTCTAATGTTTAATTCTTCGCTTATCTACCATCCCACAAATACAAAAAAACAAAAAAATAGTAGGCTTTCCACGATGTTGCACATTTTGTCTACCATTTCCAATCCCTTTCATTTGATGCGGCATCATATTTGTAGACAAATCAATCAACGATTGAACATTAAATTTTGTTTACTAGGTTGACATATGTAATTTACATGTACCTTTATTCCCATGTGGTAATAATTGACAACCTCGCTTGTTGTCTAGTTTGTATAACATATATGTCGACTTGGAAAGACCAACAATATGGTATTAAGTAGTTTCACAAATGTTTAAACCTTGAATAGTGATAAATTTTCATCCACTTTTGACTCCCTTCGTATGCAACCTTTTTGGAATATCTAAACCATAGGCTTTGTGGTCTTTAAATGACAAACTCCAAAACTCTTGTTTCAATAACAAGGTCTTTTCATGAAGAAACTATTGACAACATTCATGGTGCAACACTTTATCGCACCCACATTGCACACAAACTCTTTTGTCAAATGGAACCCTTAGAGTCAGTTACACTTCACTTCCTTTTATGAAAGGAATATATATATATATATTTACACCAACTGCTTCCACATCATCGACATCTGGTATGTGGGTTTCATTAAATGAAATTAAATGTTGTATAAGGGGGTACCCATCAAAATTTATTTGAACTAGCAGCCATTTCCAAATGGTCGTCACTGTTGACACAGTTGTAAGACAATACAAGATGCAAAGCCCAACATGGTCTTCCCCAAGCTAATCATCAAGACTAGTTCCTATGGGTTGCATACAACCACATGACCTTTTGTAAGGAAAACCTCATCATCGTCCACAAGATCACATTCAGCTCCTTGCCATTTAAATCAAATATATTTGAATTTTTCCCAATCACACCATGGCCATGCATTATGTCATCATTCACACGTGCATTCCCTTAGTTAAAGTCATCATTATTTCATTCAAAAGTTTCTTCGCTACTAACCTCTTCATCGCCTTTTGCAATATTTTCTTCATTTATTTCCTCATTCATGGAATCAAACCCAAACTCCCTAATGGACCCTTCCACACCATCCTCAAAGATATAAATCATTTCACCATGTAATTCATGATGATGTAAATCCTCAATTATATTACCCATATTCTCCACATGTTTTCAGCTTGAAAGCTCTCCATCAGGGAATCGTCTTTACATGAAACTTGTTTTTTTGAAAGATTATTCACCCCATCCACTATCACATGACATTAATCTCTCATTGTCGCAACCTCTTCATCATTCATCAGCACATACTTGCAAGGCCAAAAAACCTTTAATCCCATCACTGATCTGCAATATTTCACATTTGGAATTGGATAGAATAACTTTTGTTGCTCACAATCCTCATTCATAGCTTCAATTATGACCATTATGCAATTATCCACTCCATAGGGTCCATATATAGAAACAACTAATGAATATGTACACGCATTGGAAGAAACCTTGTCCTTTGTAACCAAGAAATCAATGACTAAATGTTCTAAATGAGTAGTAATTGATTGTAATAATAGGATATTATTTTAAATCCTACGTGTAAAAAGTTATAGTTCAGTATTAGTGGTGCATTTTACTAGTAGATAATGATGTGGTAATAGGAAGGTTGATGTTGTTTTTTCATTACAAGTTTTCATCCATGTGGCATTCACGATTGATGACAAAATGACGTGGATGTCCAAAATATCATTTGAAAATGTGACTAACATAAAATCATTTCAAATATAACTAAAGAATGACTATGCAAATGACATGGAAAAAATGATGTGTCATTACATACATAATGTGATCATGAAATTACTTTACAATGATTGAAAAATGACTATCAATATAAGTTCACACATAAAGAATTATGACATGTAGGGAATTGATTTCAACTAATATTATGCATATAAGTAATATAAACACTTTAATTTTATTTTTCTTGAATATACTTGATATATGATCCATTTTAAAATATTTTATATGATTAAATTAATTATCACACATTGAAATAAATTTTACTATTAAAAAATGATATACAAAAATATTTATTTACATTTTAATTTAAAAATCAAATAGAAATGTAAAATGTGGTAAATATATAATTTATTTTTACATTAATTTATTTTCATCGATTTAAGTAAAAAATTTATATATTATATGTATATAAATAAATATTACATAATTATATTAAAATAAAATTGAATAAAATATATAATTATTCAATATTTATTATTTATTATAATTATAAATTATAATTATAATATTTAAATTAAATTTATAAATCAAATGAAAGTTTAAAATATGAAATATATATTTTATTTATTCTTATACTACCCACAAAGGTGTTTCCATTTACAATTTGAATTATTTTTTCCAAAGAATTGTGATTAAAATATTATTCAATAAAAAAATTGAAATATTTTTCTTTTGAAACGAATTCACATTTTAACACATATATAATAAACTATGCACATTATTGAAGGAAATTTATGAATAAGTTTTTCATTTTTTCATTTGGACAATTTATCAATAAGATATCAATAATCAAATTTGAGGTTGTATGTAATATTTAAATGAAGTATGGTTTAAATAAAATAAACATTAGATTGTTTACACAACAAGTGGGGTGGCTTGGTGGTTAAAAAGTTTAATTCCATCCTTGGGGTCCAAGGATCAAACTTCACAAATGACATTGTTGTGGTCAACGATGGAATATTGACCAAATATTCCATGCATAACTAAACTATTTAGGTTAGGTGCCTACTTAAGTAGATTAGGTGGTGTACTTAATTATTTAAATTAATTTAAAACCTAGTCTAGGTGGTGACACGTGTTAACAATTAATAGGATGAAAAACGACGAAATAAAAAATAATGTAAATAAAAATATATCTTACATTATAATAATATCAATTATTATAATTTGTAATAATAAAATATAATTATTCAATGACTAAACTATGATTAATGATTTCACATATGTCCTTTATGACTAATGAATGAAATGTGCCACATCATTGACACATCATGTCCTAAATGACTATTGTATTCAATAATTTGTCTATAATGACTTTAGGGCTATTAGTCATTGCTATCTTTTATGATTAGAATACTAGTCATAAACTTAGTCATATATTTGAAGATTTTTTCTAATGATGTTGCAATACTAATCCTCACCCTTTCATTCTTGTCCACCTCCCAAAGATTAACAGAGCTACCAAATATGAATCCCTCATCCATATCTTGTTAAGCTAAGAACAAATGGAAGGCAATATTAGATCAACAATCAAAATTTTGGCCATAACATGCGTTCTACAACCCACCCATTATAAGCTATCATTATTACGCAGAAACGTCTAGTGGCCGACAAGTGTTTTTACACTTACTGATATTGCACAAAAACATTTCAAGGCTACCATGTGTCTTTGCACCCAATATTAATGTGTAGAAATGCCAAGCAACTTCCAAGCATTTTTTTGCCCAACATAGTTGCACAAAACTATTTGGCAATGGCCATGTGTCTCTAGGCCCAATATACTTGCACAAAAACACCTTAGTAGCCAGGCATCTCTACACCCAATATCCCTTTATAGAAACACCTGGTGGCAACTAGGTGTCTCTACATCCAATATAATTGCATAGAAGTGTTCTCTTGAATTCCCACTTTTCTTTGATTTAGAAAGTGTTTGGTGGCCACCATGCATAATGTCAACAATTTCAGAAAACATTTTGATGTTGCAAGGCGTTTTCTCAAATTATTGATTAAAAAAACTCCTAGTGACCACCAAGTATTTTCTACCATTTCCAATCTTGAAAATGCTTGGTGGACACCATTTTTCATGTAGAAAAAGTTTAGCGGTAACAAGGCATTTTTTAGCATTTTTTAATCCTGAAAATGCTTAGTGGCTGTTAGGCGTTTTTTAGAATTTTGGATCTAGAAAATGTTTGGTGGCCACTAAGTGTTTTCTATTATTTTCTATCCAAAAAACACCTCACAACTGCTAGGCATTTTCTACCATTTTCCATCCAAAGAATGCTTAGTGGCCACCAAACATTTTTTAGAATTTTCCATCCAAAAAACACTTGGTGGTCATTAGGCATTTTCTACCATTTTTTATCCAAAAAACACCTGGTGGCTGCCAGGCATTTTCTAGGATTTCCAATCTAGAAAATGCCTAGCGGCCACTAGGTGTTTTCTAGAACTTTCAATCCAAAAATTACTTGGTGGTCACTAGGCATTTTTTAAAAAAAATAATCAAAAGAATGCCTAGTGGCTACAAAACATTTTTTAGGATTTCCCATCTAGAAAACGCTTGGTGGTTGTTATGCATTTTGTACCATTTTTGAATAGGAAAACACTTGGCTAAAAAATGCCTAGTAGCCACTAAGTGTTTTCTACCATTTTCGATCTAAAAAACACTTAGTGACCGCTAAGGATTTTCTAAGATTTCCCATCCAAAAAATTTCTAACATTTCCCATCTAGAAAAGGTGGTACAATAGTCACAATTCAAATTTTCTATTGTGTAGAACCTCATGCCTTCATTTAGTATTAAATGGATAGCTATGATTGTATATAAAAGAGGTGAAAAGAACCATACCTAAATGTTGCTAAGAACATCAATCTAAAGTTATTTCATCTTCTTCCATTTGGAAACTTGTCCTCACCAACTTGGGCAAACTTATGTTGCAATCCTTAGGGAAGGTCACCACCATAAATCTTCTTTGAAACCATATTTGGTGCAAGGGCCATCATTGCCTTTCTAGCCTCCCTTTGAGAATTTATAGTCATAAACAATTGTGACATCAAGTAGGTAAAAACAAGAATATTCATGGAATGAAAATTACTTGTGGCCATTATAGTGTTGTAGAATATTAGGAAAAAATCAAAAAAATGGTGGGTATTCCATGACCTAGAGTAAATTAAACTTTAGTTTTAGCAAATCAGAGTTTTCAATGTGTGGCATGTGCAATTGAGTGGCATTCTTAATTTGTTCCTTGACAAAGAACATTACATCAAAAACTAATTCATACACCCATGTTCAAAGAATTCCATGACTGTGGTAGAAAATTTGTAAGTCAATATCAAATAACCTAGTCGCAAGTAGTGGACAAGCATTTACAACAAGTAGTATTCAAATTCTTCCTTATCACATACATGCATACAACAATCCTAGTAATCACAAAAGTCACAACAACATAAAGTAATAAAATGTGCTTGCATACCTCAATTGTGTTGTATTCTTGAAAGCATTTCCATTGCTTGAACGACCATGACATGTAGGTATGTGTGGGCTATGTAACCACATCTCCAGCACTCCCAAAGTTGCATTTGGATATTAATCATATATGCCCTAGAAAGACATCAGCAAATCATACCTACAAGTTACATTAAAATATTTACATCTTCATTCACAAACATGCTTACCATCTTCTAACACTCTTAAACCCTAGTGCACATGTCCTTGAATTCACAACCATTGAAGACAAATGCCATTGAAGAACATGTCACCTACACACACAAAAGGAATACTCTTATCTAGTTATGTACTTTGGAGCTATGGGAAACAACCTAAATAATGATCATTAAAACTAATTATTGTCATTTCTACACCAAGATGGGCTAATACCCCTTGCAAAGAACACCATTCAAATTGGACCTTACCTACTTATTTGTGCTTTTATTAATTAGTGAGGGGGTGCACCCATTGTTAGTTTTCATTTGGGCTTTTCATAAGGAGCCATTTGATTGACCCATCACCAATTCACTTTTGGGGCAACATAGAACCCTAAATATGTTTCCCTCTCCAAAATAGAAGCATGCTTTGCCATTCTTCCATTACCCTGGCCCCGCCACCCACACTCGCCCCCTCCCCCTCCAAAACCCCTTTACAACTTACATGAAAGTTGAACCACAGCCAAACAATATGGGATAAAATATGAAGTGTTATTGGACACATCTTAGGGAACACATTGAGAACTGGGCAACACTTTCAGAACCTGATGGGAACACCTTGGGAACATGATGAGAACATGGTGGGAACAGACCCCAAAAATCCTCCCCTCCCCCAAAAAAACCCAAAAGAAAGAAAATACCCCCCCCTCCACCTTTCTCATTGCCTACATGAAATTTCTGTTTCCAGAACAGTTAAAACCATTTTAAACCTGGACTAATACCCCAATTATATACAGGGGGTACTAATTTGGACCTTACCTACTGATTTTTCAAGTTTATAGGTGGTGCTTGCGAAACAATTGACACTCTCTGGTGGATGAAATAATAAGTGGTAGAGGCCCAAATAGGAGGTGTGGAGGACAGGTGCTCTTAAGAAGGAAAAGCATAGTTCAGAAGTCACCCGAGTTGTGACTCCTCAAACAGGCTGGCTCAGTTTGTGTTACTATTAAAATAATTTGATTATGAGACTCCACAGAAGGAATGTGCACGTCGGTCAGACGAGGTAATTTATTAATAATTTTCATTTCATGATATAATTATGCACTGTGCACCTAAGTGCAAACAGATAGTGCAAGTTGCATTGCAGCAACAAATAAAGCAAAAGTTGAAAACATTGTTAACTATTTAGAGCATTTTTGCAATTTTTTTACAAGAGAAGATAATAACTTGTTTTCATGAAATAATTTTGATGAATTTAGCTTTTTCAAATTGTGAGAACATCAGTCAAAATTAGTTTAAACAAAGCATGATCTTATTGAAAGATGGGGTTATAAAATGAATAATTTTATACAAAGATAGTTGTTTTTTCAAATCACAAAGATATAAGCACTCTATATTGTATATTTGGTGCCACTGCTGAAATAATAAGTACATGCTTTTTCGACATTCTTGGCTTCTTAGATGTTTCCATGGTCCATAGTTGCAACCACCTACATTGGCACAAGTCCAAACCAATAGATTACTGGGCAAATCATGGTCTAAGATTTAAGAGTAGAGAGATAATGTGATTCTATAAGTACACTACCCAGTCCTTATAACGGCATGAGGCTGAATCTAGTGATCTATTTGGATACATGGCAATTGTTGTGGCAATTTGACAGCAATTTGGAACTCAAAAGTCAAGCAGTTGCATCAAATTATAACACATGTCTTTGTTGCATGGAAATGGTAATTAAGTACCCTCAATTTGAATATGACTGGATAAGACCTGCTCTTGGCATCAAATACACTTGGCTCTTGATGATGGAATTTTGAACTACATATCCAGGTGTAACCATGAAGCCAACCTTTGAAGTGGACTGTGAGAATTCTTCACATTGTGTCACAGTCAGTGCATCTAAAGGATCCATAAACTTTCCATCAAACAATGTTGAAGCTTTGACACAAAAGATAGAAGCTGGAGGCGTAAATGTAAGTGAAAGCTTGTGAGCTCGCCAAACATGTTTCATAGCCTCCAGGAATTCCTCCACCAAAGGTTCTGGCCAGGTATCCCACCATTGCAATTCATCATGAATCACTTGAAACTTTCGGTTACAGAACATATGAAAGTTGCAGTGATAAGCCTTGCCATCTGGATCAATGGCATCGGTGGGGTTTAGTACAGCCAGCTTCTGAAACTCGTCCCACGATGAAATCTGGGTTTCTTTGCGATCTGCAGAAGTTTCTCTAGTGTTCAGCTGCAGTCCATAGTTGTTGTCACTGCTGAACTCTTGAAGAACCACCCTGTTCACCCAGGCCTCAATCCCGTATTTGAGGTGCCAGCGTTTAGCAAATGAGGTGTTTGGTAGAAGCCTGCTGACCAGTGCGCCTATTGCATTCCTGTTCCCTACATCCATATTGGAATTTTCTATCGAGACGCGGGTTTCCCCATGCTTCACCAAGGAGGCACAAAAACTGCGCAAGAATGCCTTTTGACCTTGCACAATTTCTTCAAAAAGTGCTATGGTAGGAACCCCAAGACCCTTGGAGGTCTTGATGGGGATGCTGATTGGTATGGTTGTCTCTTTTGCAAAAAGAGCTGCTGAGCAACCATTTGAACGTATTCTTGGTACGGATCTTGACCTCCTGATCAGATTGACATCCCTTTCACAAGCACAAGGTTTCATGCCAGAATCTGGGTACTGACTTACCTTTAGTGCAGTCCTTTTAGCATGTGAGAGTCGAGGGGCGTTTGCAACTCCTTGGCCATGATCCTCATTAATCTGTGTAGGAGAGGCATACGGAGAAGCCTCATCATCGTGCTGCAAACCAATCGACTTGAGCTCTTGGCAGATTGATTGAAGGTTAGCATACATTTGCTTCATGTCCTTAATTTCTTGATCATGTTGCTCCCGAAAACGGCCCCACTCCACCTCCCAGTTTGGTGCAGATACTGGTTGAATTGGCTTTGACCGTCTGAATGAGGAAAACCCCAAGAGACTTCCCATATTTAGCAACTGATGGGTTGATAATTCAAATAGCATCGGATTGCATTTAGTACGAAAAAAATTTCAGGATGCACAAGGTACCTTGAAAAGATACCACTGACTGATTTGGTAAGCTTGCCAGTGAGGGATAAAGGGGTCACAGCCTGTTTGCTGCATGAGGCAGCAGCAATATGGTTCCCACTGACTGGTGTAGATGGACATGAATGTTCAGCTTCAAGTTCAATGCTATTTCGTGACTTGCACCCACAGCCAACATATGACACTTGAGGAACTTCAAATCTCCCTGAAAACGTAGTCAAAGCATGCCACAAGTTTATTAGGTGCTTGCCCCATATAAAGATATCTTTCCATGTTGTGATCACAGATTCGGCCCCAACAGCAACTATCCGTCAGGTTAGTTATGCTCACAATCACCTCAGAGTTCTACCGATCAAGCTATGAACTGTCATAGAGTGAGCTTTGTCATTTTCTTCATGTGAACATGTGTTCTTTTGAAATTCCTAAGAAAGTTCCTACACGTTAAATGTTCCCAGAGTTCCTAACATCGATTACCTTAATATTTTCAACCCATTGCCACTTTCCAATGAAGAACGCCTGTCTATGCCGCAAATAACAAGGCCCCATTCCAATGGCTTTTCATTAGGCTGTTGCTTGCAATGTGTATAACTGTGGTCACAGCAACCTAATGGAAAGAGACCCTAAGTCTTCCCATATTCCCCAGTCCTATAGGGTTTCTGGGTTTAGGATCTAGGTCCTATATGATGAGCTCTCTTTCTGACTTACGTCCTTGAAGACCTGGGAACATTTCGCATACAGAAGTGCATGCAAGTATTCGAGTATGTGTAATGGAATCTGACCTCCAATTTGCGATCCGTCGATGGTTTTCCTTCTCGATCTGTGAGTTGATTTCGACCGATCAGAGCGAGAGATTGTACCTACGTCCCTCATGTCATTTCTTGTCAGATTGGATCCCAAATGTCTTGTAAAAGAATCTTCTAGCTTGTCCCTAGTACCATCCCTTCCGCTCATGCGATGTGCCTTGTCTCGAGTTGCAGTCTTGGCACTGTCAAGGCGTCCGCCGACTCCTTGTTGCGATTTTAGCATCTTTGCAAGTCTGCGGATGCCAAGCCAAATAGAAACAATTAACTTTACAGAGCTGTAACCACTGTCTCCATTTTTTGGGAAGGAAAAATCTTCCCAAAGATAAAGATGTGCGCAGACCAAATTGAACAGCCATGGAGGCAGAATTGCAAACGTTCTGACGACGTGGATGATCACATGATTTCAAAATCGTTAAGGTCTTTGCATGTTTGGACGTTATGAAAAGCTTGGATTGCTCTCAGAAATGACGAGGCGGAACCATCATTTCAAATAAACTTAGATTCGGAAGCAAATTGCAAAAGCAGATTTCAATTTCAGACATACCACGTAAATTTTCTCTCGCTTCTCTTCTCCCGCGTTTAAGGCTTGTAATCTATTCAACCTAGAAACAGAAGATGAGTAAATCAAGATCTGGTCTCAAGATAACAAATTACGCCTCCCTATCTGTGCATCGTACTCGGAAAAACCGCCTTCCTCCAGAAATATGATCGTCTCCAGATGCAGAAGCCCCGGTCGCAGAAATCCTTGTTGAGAGTACTTGACCAGCTGTTTTGTTTTAAAGCATTTGATTGTCTTTTTGCTGTCGTCTCACGTCGGAAATATGCGATCCGGCTGATAATGCCACACTAAGTACTGTGATACGTCGTGGAGACCTGCACATCAAAATTTCCTTCACTCTTGCATCCAGCATAAAACAACTCTAACAACACGGTTCCATCCCATAAACATGCATGAGGACAATTCAAAAAATTATACACATGACAGGCAGCCTTTAAGAAGGAAGATTTGACTTACAAAGAGAAACGAGCTTCCAAAGAGCAAACCAAGCCTTGAATCCCACAACGAAAGACGAAGGTGATCGATCGAGCACGTACACCTGATGGCTGTTCGTGCAGTGCACTCCGCGTTCGCACCAATGTAGCGCCACTGCGGCACAGACAGCCGATCCCCGCCGTATCTCCTCAATTTTCGGCACGTTCGTGCGTGCGCATGGAATTATAATTAGACTCCCGAGGAGGAAAAAAACGACACACTCCGAAAATAAATGACAGAGAAACGCGGATTCGCAGCCATGGTTTCATTTCAATGATATGTATTTATTGGCTCTCCCTTTAAGGGACAGGCTACCCAAAAGATGGTGCCCACCGAGTCACAATGTATTACTGTGTGAACTTTGTGAGTTCATTTTTTGGGAACTTCGCGGACCATTTTCAATTAGCCCTGTCATTATCAGCGGTTTTCTTTTCCACGATAATTTGTAAATTTTTGTTTTGAAAATTTTGGAATTTTAAAAATGTAAATTCCTAATTTTCTGGGGGAAAAAATGGCCAACTTTTTATATGATTTTTTTTTTTGAAAATAAAAAGATGGTCTGTACTTGTCCAAGTGTTATAATATCAGTGGGAAAAAATTCACAAATATACAAGGTCTAGGATTAATTAAATTTTATAAAAAACCCTAAGCTGTGAATGAGATTTTTAAATTTGGACCTTGGATTGTTTTGAGGTGTTCTCTTCAGACACTTCAATGTTACAATAGCCTTATAGGCTTGTGCCTATGAGTGAAGAAAAAATCTGTGTCCAATGAGATTGTTCAGATCAGTGCTTTGAATTCTTTTAAAGAATTGCATTAGTGAAAGCCCATAAGCATGTCTTTTGCGTGTGGCCCTGGAGGCTGGGATGTCTATTGCTTATCCCCTTTTTCCTTTAAGGCTCTGCCCCCAGATAGGTTGGGGACGGTCACATCCGGTGCTAGATTGAAGGTTGTCCAACAACCCCACACCTATACCTATTGTAATCGAGTGCATGTTCATGAAACCCTAAACACTAGGTTGTGCCTCCCCCTGAACCCTTAAACACTGTAGGTTGTGCTTCCCCATGAACCCCTAGACCCTTGTGCCTCCTCTAAACCCTAGACCCTAAGTTGCCAAGCTCCCAATCACCCCTATACCTACTACAAGACTGCACATTCATGAACTTGTAAACCCTACCTAGGTTGTGTTTAAATTTGGTCCTATATGCTATAAGTCCTATGTGTTGTAATTTAATTTTATGTTATTTATGTAATATATTTTTAGAAATGTTGAAATGTTCACAATTTGTTTTTGAAAAAAACATTTTGTGCAGGAAAATAGAAAATATTTTGACTCTTCAAATATCCGCCTTTTCTCACACACGATTTTTTTAATTAATTAATTCTTTGATAGACACCATGTGTAAGAAGGTGCATCAATCTCACTTACAATAGATCTTTAGTGTAAATATGTTTATACATGTATACATGTAGGAGTTACATTTGTTTCAATCACATGTACATGCCATGATCATGTGTATTTAAATATTTTAATTAGAAAAATGGGTTGCAAATTTAATCAGAATTGAATGCCATTCAATTCTTGATACATGGTATAATGAGATGCATTTATTAAAACCAACTCATTTAAATTTGGGTTTGCTAAATATATTATAAAATGTCAAAATAATCTATATTAAATTGAAATGACCAAAACATTCAACATCTAAATTCAAAATTTTGCAATATTAAAGACTATGAAAAAGACATAAGTAGTGGTGACATTGACATATTAGTGCTTATGACTAATAAAATTTCAATCAAATGATGTCAAATTGTAATATGTGTTGTATTATTACCATGTGAATAATATTATACAATTTATTATTAAAAAATTCTACTTTTAAAAAATGAAGTTGAACCTACTTGAAGTTTTCTAAATCATGGTGATGGGCTCAAGTGGTTCCTTATGTAGTTTGGACCCAGTCGGAGATAGCCAAAGTGTAAAGTCAAGCCTTGGGAAATAAAAACCCCAAGTGGAAGGAGTGGTGTTAAATTGTTCAAGAGTTCACAAAGGAGCATATTCAAGAAAGCATGGAATTAGCTCACTTTGATGAACATGCTTACAAACTGGAATTGCTAGCATATCAAACCACTTTGCTTGACTTTAAATACGGACCTCTTAGCTTCGTATCTATGGAGATTGGAACTAACAGTAGAGTCCTAGCAACACCATTTGTGGTACAACTTATTGTTATTACAAAACCAATTAGCCCACTAAGAGGTATAACATGTTTAGAAATCATACCCTTACATGTTCCAACTTTTACCATATATGTTCAAATTACCATTGTTACTAATGAACCTATGAAAGGTAGTGAAAATTTTGTTAAAGAACAGGTTGAACTTGTTGATTCTTCATTTAATTTACTAGATAATATAATAGAACCTTTGGTGTTCTTATTTGCTAATTTACCTCTTATCCCACACCAGATAGGTATAAGTTAGGAGATTACTTTGATTTCAAGTACCATGCATGCTACGAAAGTATTCACAACACCCATAACGACCTTTGAAGAAATACTTAATTGATAGAGGATTATAGTAGTGGTAAGTTTTTAGATTTTGAGTCAAGTTGAATATGTGGAAGAAGTAGGTGTTGAACTTGTCGAAGGAGCCATCAACCAACCAATTATAGAAGATCAAGCTAATTTAGGATTTTGAGTTAACATTTTGAGGATGAAATGTAATTTTCAAAGGGGGATAATGCTACCCATATTTAGTAATAGGTGATCTAAGAGGTTATAGATTTAGGTAGGTTATTAAATTTAACATGTGATTTAATCTATTATTTAACCTAACCTATGGCATTAACTTAACTAGTTACTAAACTTGATAGGTAGTGTTATACTAGGTTAGTAGATAGGTTGATAAGTTAATCAACTAGTAGTTTTTAGAACAGGGTGTAATTTCTTGAAATTTTGGATTGTTAGTTTAAGTACTAGTTAATGATTGTTTTAATAGTTAGTCATGATTGTTTTATTTTTGAATTAGCTAATATAAGACTAGATGGATAGACTTGTTTGAGAAGAGTCCTTTGATTTCATGTTTTTATTTTTCACTTTGAAACATGAAGTATTTTTTTTTTAGCCAACTTTTTTGAAGCTTTGAGTAATTTGTGTACATGTTAATTTAGGAATTGTAGTTAGTTTTAGTTTTGTTAGTTTAAATGTACTTGTTGTTTTAAGAACATGTTGCTAGAAAAAAACAGAAGTTGAAAAAATTTAAAGAAAATAGAAAAACATGTTAACAGTGTATGATTTCTTATCAATTTTTACATAACAACCATGGACAAAACCCTTAGTTTGAAGTGAATTCCA
>Ga0209208_10001272_pt1 | contig 35415 bp, 37 predicted proteins | sample S1TSphfallax_3_FD_187694 | JGI IMG/M metagenome (GOLD analysis project Ga0209208, IMG submission 187694) | Host-associated microbial communities from peat moss isolated from Minnesota, USA - S1T2_Fd - Sphagnum fallax MG (SPAdes) (version 2) | ecosystem: Host-associated > Plants > Peat moss >...
ACAAACATAAACCAAAAAAAAAAGTAAAAATGCAAAAACTATAAAAAAGGAATGGAAACAAATGAAACAAGGAAAGGGAAATACAGTAAAAAAATTTTAAAAGAAAAAAAATTTCCAAAAATGAAGAAACCAAATAAAGAGTAAAAAATAAGAAAAAATAAAACTTATAAAAATTGAAGAAAAACCCTACTTGAAAAAGAATGAGGTGTGTCTTCTTTATCCAAACTTCAAACTTGCATTCAAATAAAAATATATATAAAAGTGAAAAAGAAACACTTTATTTTTATTATACAAAATAATAATAAAAATAAAAAACACATAAAAATAAAAATAATAAAAAAGTTAAAAGTTTCTATAAAAAACTAAAACCGGGGGACTTCATAGTGGCCGAAGGTCCCGGGCACCCACTAGTTATCACAAATGCTAACACTATGGAGTTCATTCATATGAATGTTTATCCATGACTTATAATTAATTTCTATTTAACTTTTAATTTAGTTTCAATCCTCTTTGGGAGGAGTTGTTCGTTATATGTTTGTTACGAAAATCTTTGTTTACATTTTAAACACTTGTACCTTATACCTAGACTAGCCTATGCTTAAACCCATTCCTTTGGAACTAACTTTTTAACTTCATCATTCTATAAACACACAAAGATTAATTCTAAAACTACATTTCTCCAAATAATTTCATCACTAACCTTAAACCATCCTCTTCCATTTTAATCTTAACCCTAAAATTTGATTTATAAGTTCTTATAAATCAAACCCTAAAACGTTAACCTTGAAAACCCATCCTTAAAACCTTAACCCGAAAACCCTAAAACACAAGCATATAACCCTACATCTGTACAACTTAAAAATCTCGTATATGAACCCACAGAGGTGTTTGTGTAGATTCCAATGGTGGAAAACTCACATTGAGGTAGCACTTTCATCACCTTCTTCTCATCACCTTGCAAGTAATATGTCTATCCTTCCCTGTGCATGCATGATTGAAATGATGCCCATATCAGAATTGTCCACAACCAAATTGCTTACTAACTCAAGCTCAATTCATACTTTTGTGGTATCTTGCAGTGCATGTATCTTGGAGACATGATGTTCTGCAGGACAAAGCAGCATCAAATAACCTTGAAAGTTGGATCCAAAAATCCCTAAGCAAACCGCAATCCATGAATTTCGGCAAATCCTACATGACTCCTATTGTTTGATTGCAGATGAGGGTTTGTCAAGACTCTCTGAGCACTGCTGAAGAGATTGGCACTCTTGACCAATGTTGCCTTTCTGTCCACTTTGAGATAGTAAACCCATGATACTGCACAACATAAAGAACTGGTAGAATTTTTTTAGTGTATGTGGAGGGCATCTTACCCTCAATAAAATTTCTGGCTCAAGAGAGGATGGCACCTTATACATCCCATTTACAAAAGCAAAATTCTAATGGTTCTTTACACCAGGTAAGGACTAAGGACCTCAAACAGGGCAGGCTGTACTGGGAATTCAGGTCTGGTGCTTGGTTCCTGGCTTGTGCGGGACCCTGAATCCCAGAAGAGCCCCCCTTCTCAGTCCTCATCCTGCACAAAATGCCCAAACTATCTATGCAACAACATAAGGGTGAAATGATCATTTACCAACAATACAGCCAAAATTCAATGAAGAAAAATAAGGGTGAGAGAAGTGAGAGTCATCATACCTTAGCTGCAAGAGCAACAGGCACATCTATGGGTGGAACTGGAGCAATTGAGGTTATCCTTTAATGATCACAACAATCTCCTCCACCACCCAAGGACAGCAGGCCTAGAAGAGAATACCAGAAAGAGTCCCCCACCTTCCATAGCCAGATAAAACTGTACCCATGTCAGGCAATGGCATCCTGGCTTGCTTTGCCTCCAGATGAAGAAGTTGGAGGCAACAAGCCTACACACATACATATCTATGAAATTGCAGAGAAGTAAGTTTCCACATCAAGAATTTGAAAGGTCCATAATAAGGTCCATAATAACACCTTCCTTATGAGAGTCACTCACAAAGTGTGAGACCATCATCACCTTAGTCACGAATTTAGCAGTGACCACGAGCTGCACAATAATGACTACCCACTCACTGCCTTCATCATCATCAGCAGCAGCAGCAGCAGCAGCAGTTCCAAGACTTGCACACACAAGAACTCTGGAGCTGAGGACTCAAACGACCACCCTTCTTCCAAGCCACACTTTCAAAGAAAACATACATTCTTATGCAGGAACCACATTTTATGACAGTCAACAACATTTTCCAATAACCATTGCTGCAGCAAAATGCATGATGAGATTGTGCAGAGGTAAAGATTAAAAAGCCCACAAAGAAAAAAAAAAAAACTATGAGAAAACCCCTCTTCTAGGCAACCCCCAAGGTAAGGCCCAGGAAGCTCTTCTGCTCACAAGTAGAAAGAAAAGCTCAGATTTAACGAGGAGGATCAGCGTGTGTGCTTGGTGCGGAGCAGGTGATGGTGAAGCGCCTGTCTGCCTGCGTGCCTCCGCTCCGCCACCACTCATTCTTCCCCTTATCTCCGCTCGCTTCGGATTGCCATCATCACTCCGAATTTCCTCCAAATCTGAATCCAACGGATGCAGTCGGCGGTCTCTCTGGAAATTCGCCGACGACCCCCGAAGAAATCGGCTTGATCGGCCGAGAGAAAGAGTGTCCGAGAGCAGTCTAGAGAGCGTTGCGGTATCTACAGTAGTCTGCTCTGGATTGCTGCTCCCATCACCGATTGCAAGGTATCTGCCGTGAAGCTCGTCAGTTGTAGTCGTCTTTTTAAGTCTTAAGCAGCGAGTGGTTGCTTGTTTTGTTTTGTTTTGTTTGTGCGCAGTGAGGAAAGGAAGCGAGCGCTTGGTGGTGGTGGTGGTGGCAGTGTCCGAGCTAATGGAGGCCACTACTACAACTGCTGTTGCGGCGTCTCGCTCCTCTTGTGTTCTCGCGCGATTCGCAACTGCTCGTCCCCTGACACCACCACACACCAGGAGGAGGAGGACAACAACAACAAAGCTTTCTTGTTTAGTTTCACCTTCTTTCTTCTTCTCACGACCGCCTGTTTTGTGTCTTCGTGTTTCTTCTTCTTCACGCAAGTCGTGGAACGCCGGCAGCAGTGGTGACTGCGGTCGTAGTAACAGCGTTTTACCGCGTGTTCGATCCTCTCCCGGAGGAGGAGGAGGTGGTGGTGGTAGTAGTAGTAGTAGTGATGATGGTGATATTGAAGAGTGGAATGATGGTGGTGAACAATCAAGAAGAAGAATAGGGAAGGACGCCGCCGCTGCCGCCGCAAGAGTCGGGATGCTGGTTGCTGCTTTGATTTCTCTTCCGGGAGTTGTCTCTCTCCCTCCGCTCGCAATTGGAGTAGAAGAAGAAGCTAGCTTCTCGCATGTATTGCAACAAGAGGAAGATGATGTTGTCTTTCGCGGGGGATTGGGCATGACTTCGTTGCAAGCACCTTCTTTGGCTGGAAACGAGGAAGCAAGCTCACGTTCCTGTCCCTCCGCAACTGTGAGTGTCACGCAACTGCTCTCTGTCTCTGTCTCACCTTGCTGTTGTTTCGAACCGCTTTCAATTGCAGAGAGATGTGATCTAGACAACGAAATCACGTGTTCTGGAGTCTTGTAAGCTTCTCGCCAAACCTATGTTTTGTTTCTGCAAAAGGCAGGGCTTTTCTACTATTCCGTCGAGACTGGTTAGAGCGAAGGAATGCCTCAACGAGGCCATGGCAGTCGCGGCAATTCACGAGGGAGGAGTAGGAGGGCTTCCACCTGAGTGCACAGAAGAAGCTGCATTGAACGTCATAGCCAAAGAGGCAACAGTGGAAGAAGAGGCAGTCACAAACGAGTCAGTAGTTGAAGAAGCATGGCAAGTTGTGCACGAGAATTTCCTGGACGCCCGGCATCACTCTTGGTCTGCTGATGCCTGGCTGGTTTGTCATCCTCCTCCCTCCTCTGACATTTCTTTTTGATGTATCAAGATGCAAACCAAATGTTTTGTCTTGCAGCTTGCGGATGTTTGAAAAAGGTTTGAAGAACATGTTGGAGAGGTCCTTTGGTTGGTTGCAGGAGAAGAAAGAAGAGGCGCTGAAGAGACCAATACGAAGTAGAATGGCCGCATATGGAGCCATTCGAAGCATGCTGTCAAGCTTGAATGATCCCTATACTCGATTTCTCTTGCCAGATCAGGTATGAAGCTTGCACATGTTTCAGAAGCATTCCAGAGTGTTTTTTCTGTTTGTTTTATGAGCCTCACACAAACATTAGTCATGAATCCTGAATTTTGGTGCCAGAATTTGCAACATTCACACAAATTTCCTAGTGATCATTTGTAGCTATTTTGAATTATGAGTAGGATAAGATCAATCAACAATTGTTGTGTGCTGAAATGTGCAATTTCTCACCCTGCAGGGCCTGGCCTGTTTCCATGACAGTTTTCCCAACTTGCAAAGTATGATGTAACTGGAATTGGACTCAATATTGGCGAAGTGGCAAATGGTCAAGGTGGAACTGCTCTCAAAGTGCTTGGTCTTGTGCTGGGGAGTCCAGCACAATCTGCAGGAGTTCGACAGGTATGTGTTGATTTTGTTGCTCTCCTGTTTCTGATTTGAAGTACAATGTGACTGACTCCAAATTCCAGTCTGTGGCACCAGCCATATGATGATTGTCTTCTGGTTAAGCACCAAATCCGGAGAACAGACTGTTTATTTTGTGAAGTGATCTTATCTTACAACAATAATGATGGGAAAGTGTGTGACATCTGCAACCTCAACTGTTGTTCTATCTTCTGCAGTGTTTTTCTTCCATGTATAGTTCTGTTTCATCTTGCTTACTTTATGAGGTGATCTTGTCTTATGAAGATGATGATGTGAAAGTGTTTTGACTTCTGCAACCACAATTGTTGTCTGTTGCCTGCAGTTGCTTTTCTTCCATGCGGGTATTGATCTGTTACATGTTTATGTGCTGATTTGAGAGCAGTTTAACAGACTGCAAGAGTGGTTCTGAGAGAGGTTATAATTATGGTGTTTTGGGACAGGGTGATGAGTTGCTGAGTGTGGATGGGAGCAGTGTGACTGGTAAGACAGCCTTTGAAGCAGCATCTCTTATTCAAGGACCTAAAGGCACTCCTGTGTCTATTGAGGTCTCTCCCTTTCTTTCTGTTATCAAAGCTGTGTGTATTTTGCCAGTGCAAGTGCAATGTCATGTGGACACTCTTCATATTGTATTCCTTTCCTGCATGCTTCTTTGTGTGAGCATTTTGTAAGCATGATTCATAGTTGATTTTGGACACATTTGTTGGTTAAGATGGGTTCCATTTCTTGATCATACAATTGTTGTCCCACATTTACATTAAAGAGTCTTATCAGCTGTGTGTCAACAAGCATTCAAGTGGTGATGATTGGGGAGAGGCTTAAATAAGTTAATAATATTCATCTTTCTGTTAATTCACACTCTCATTCTGTGTGCACTTAGGGCTTTTGGTGTGTGTTCATTAGTTGGTCATTGTTTTGAACTGTGTGTGTCATCTGCTTCTGGTGCAGATTAGGCATGGTATGTGTGGGGAAGCACAGAGCCTCACTGTGGAAAGGCAACAAGATGTGCGTTCTCCAGTCTACTATCGTCTGGAACATTCACAGGATTCTGGTCAGCGTATGGGCTATATCCATCTTCGAGAATTCAATGCCCTTGCAAAGCGTGACCTTGTCACTGGTAAGCACTTCTGTATTTTTACTACAAGTTATTCTGTGAAACAGATTGGATCATGATTGCATGATGCATCAACCAGGGCAATGGCCAATATTACTGCAATCTGGCTGTGGTATCTGACAATTTTAGTATATGCAGGGCCTTGATGGCTGCTGCTGTAATCAAACGTATTATCCTCTGTCAAACTGAGATGTGGAGGACCGTTTAGGACAATTTGTCCTTTGTGCAACCTGGGATTGGGTTGTGGAGTGTATAAACTGACTCCCTATTTTCCTCTGCATGCAGCTATGAAGAGGCTGCAGGATGCAGGTGCAACATCATATTTACTAGACTTACAGGACAATCCTGGTGGGCTTGTACAGGTACTCCAGTTTTCTCATTATCCTGAATTATGCAAGTGCTGCCATATGCTTGTGATTGTATGCAACTGAAAAGTGTAGATTTGTGCTTGAATTGTTTAATCTAGAGTATCAGCTAAGAATTGCACAGCAGGTGCAGCAGACAGAATGATTTCTGTAGCTTCCAATTTTTGTTGCAATTCAAGTGACACTGTTTATGTGCAAAATGCAGGCTGGCATTGAGATTGCAAGACTATTTCTGGATGAGGGCGAGACGGTATCCTCATCATTGCATCCTTGTATGTGCTTGCATTACAATTGAGACCCTATTATGCACAGATGTGATGTTGATGCCTTGTATGTGTATGGATGTAGGTAATCGAGACAGTAGGCAGGGACCCAGACTCATTTCGGAGTATTACTGCATCAGGCCCACCATTGACCAAGGCTCCTCTCATGGTATAGTAATGTGGCACTGCCACAACAACCCTTAGTCCAAGAATGTGGTTGGTTTGGCTGTGGCATTCAATCATCAGTGGCTCCTGTAATATTTCGTAATTTCAGTGAGATGATATGTCTCTGCATTCCATGCAGGGAAGCTACTGCAGTTCTCCAGTCAACTTTCTGATTGAAACGCAGGAATTCCTTAACAATAATCTCATGCATCTTGTCCTGGATCTGGTTGTGCAGGTCCTGGTCAATGATCATACAGCAAGTGCTAGTGAGATTGTAAGTGTTCATTTGTTTCTTTTGCTGGCTTTCACTGCTCAGGGGTTATGTTCTTGCAGATATTGGAGACACTGAATTGTTCACATGGGATTTAGATAGCTCAGAAGTGCCAGCTGAAATTTTCCCAGAAGGTTTTATGATTCTAGTGTGGGAGCAACTGCAGTTAGCATTGTATGAAAGATCATCTTCTCAAAATTGGTGATGACCTGTAAATGCTTCTCCTTGTGACGTGCATGATATGGGAGGGCAGGTGGCTGCAGCACTTCATGACAATTGCAGGGCATTGCTTGTGGGCCGTCGAACATTTGGCAAGGTAAGTTTAAGGACTGCAGTTTCAGAACAGCCCATACCAAGATTTATCTCATGGTGTTGACCAACATTGTCAAAAGATGGAACTTATTTGAAAGGAAGATTTGAGGTCTACATGAGATGTGTGGCTCATTTAGTTAGGGATCAATCTGAGGACATTGAAGATGCTGATACTTTTTGGAGTTCCTGTGCATGTGGCTCTCAAACTGTGGCAGGGCCTGATCCAATCTGTGTATGAGTTGAGTGATGGCTCTGGAATAATATTGACAGTGGGCAAATATGTTACTCCCGGTCATCATGACATTGATGGCAATGGAATTGAGCCAGATTTCAAGCGTCCTCCAGGTTGTCACCTGTCTTTGTTCTCTTGTCTATTCTATGAATTGATGCAATCACACTCAAATTGATTATTTCGAGATTCCACAATGTGCTGACACAAAACTGTTGGTGAAACAACACAGGCCTTCAGGAAGCAAAGCAAAAGTTGGGCCGCTGTCATTTGGTAAAAGAAGCAAGCAACGCCACTCAACCACTGGAGCTTTTGCTATGATGTTTCCAGTTTGTACTTTGAGTGCTGACAGGGGGAAAGTACAGTACTACAATTGGGAACAGTTTCTGCACTTAGAGCATAGGTTTTTTTCTTGTGATTCTGGTTTATGACCACTCATACTGGGCATATATTCCTGTTGTAGGCAAAAAAAAAAAACAAAAAACAAAACTTACTGCAAGGTTTACAAAATTCCTTGTTCAGGCACATCTTGCAGGAGAAAGCTCAAAAGCTTCAATTGAAACTTGGAGATCTGTAGGAAGTGATTTATCTTGCCCTGCCCCCAATTTGAGCTTCTCATCTTTGGATCATCTGTTCTAGGAGGTTAGGACGTAGTGTCAGAAGCAATGTTGGTAAGTAAGCAAGCAGAAACTCTTGAGGTGGCTCTCTGATCTCTACTGACACCCTGAAGCCAAGACTTCTACAATGCAATCTGGGCACTTGAGACAATCTCTGGGTGCATAATTCAGCCTTGTGACTGGTACCTTCTGGTACCTTGTGACTTAGAAAGGTCCCAGAGATAAGTCCTAAAGATAGGCCCTTCTCCTACTTAAAAGCCTGTTGGAATTCGATGACACTGTATGGCACTGTTTAAGACCTACAAAAGCTGTAAGGTCCTGTACAGGCCTAGTGGCGGAACCTTATGCTACATCATCTCTCCACGGGGACGGACTCTAACAAACTTACCAACAGCCACTAATTTTTGGGTCATCCATTTGAAGCCTGCAATGAACCAGTTATGGATGGATGAACTCTGACTGCGTTCAGATTGGGTTTCACCAGGGTAACCTATACTACCGAGGTAGGTCCTTTAGGTAGGTAGGTGGGTATGTAGGGCGGCTGGTAGGAAGGTTAATAGGTAGGTGGCTACTAAATAATAGGTGCATATGTGGGTGGGTAGAACACACATGGAAGCCGGAGGAGCCCAATGAAAAAAGGGACTTCTCTGTTCACTTATCATTCATCCCTCATAATGGTACAAGTAAAAAGCAGCAGCAAAAGCCAACCCAGTCAGACCTTTATGTTGGCCGTACTCTGCCTGGGTTTTCACTCCAAGACCAATTACAATATGACACCTGGACGATATGCGTTGGAAATAGGGGATTTTTCTTTTAAAAGGAAATTTTTTAAAGCACTGGCTTTCAAAGAACGCACACGTCTGGCGTATCTTCCAAAGTTGTGCCTGACCTTACACCTAATGCACACCTACTACTGTACACAGGGTCTTAGGTAACTAGGTAGGTATCAAGGTACCTACTGATTGGCTATCTCCTCCCCCCCCCCCGCTTCCTTCTCTCTCTCCTCCTCTCGAGCTCTTCTTGTAAGAGCTTTGCAGAAGTGTGGATCTTCTGCTTATCTTTGTTTTGAGGGGTGGGGGTGCGCGTTTGTGGTGTTTGTGCGTTTGTAATGGCGGTCTCGTTGGCATCGCGTGTAGGAGGTTTGGTTAGTTTGGATGCTCGCTCTTTGCTGGGGAATAATGGTGTGTGTAAGCAGGCGGAGCAGAAATCGCATTGTTCTGTAGTGGTTGCGGGTGGCCCAGCGTTTCAGAGTCGGTTCTTCGGTGACAATAGTCCTTACACTAGTACTAGTGTTGTGTGGCGGGGGGCGATGACTGCTGGCGGATCTAAGGCTGGAGGAGGACGAGGACGAGGAGTTGTAGCGGCGGCGGGCGGGGAGGGCAGTACTGCTACCATGGCTTCTGCACCTGAACTCGTGAAGCCGAAACCTAAAGCCAAACCTCAAGAGCTGGTTAGTCATTCTGCAACCTTCGCCCTACTACGGAATTTGGTTTTTTGAAGCATTAGTAGACCCGCTGGGCGGAAGTTGGGAAGTTCTGTTTCTGACAAAGAGAGAGAGAGAGAGAGAGAGAGAGAGAGAGAGAGAGAGAGAGAGAGAGAGAGAGAGAGAGAGAGAGGAGCGCTTTAGTTAGCCCTGGAGGAGGGGGATGGATGGGTAAGGAGAGGAAAGGAGCTTCATGTGACTGGTTCAGCCTGTGTGTATATAGCTACATATATGTCCTTCTCTGTTTGTCTGGGTTTTACTGATGTCAACGGTATCCTGGGACGTTGCAGTTGGTCACTAAGGAGGAGGGCTTGGAAATCTATGAAGATTTGATGCTGGGGAGAACGTTCGAGGACATGTGTGCACAAATGTACTACAGAGGAAAAATGTTTGGATTTGTCCATCTTTACAATGGCCAAGAAGCAGTGTCCACAGGCTTCATCAAGCTGTTAAAGAAGGAGGACTTTGTGACAAGCACTTACAGAGATCATGTCCATGCCCTCAGCAAGGGGGTTCCTGCACGGCAGGTGATGAGCGAGCTCTTTGGGAAATCAACTGGCTGCTGCCGCGGACAAGGAGGTTCAATGCACATGTTCTCGAAGGAGCATGGACTTCTGGGAGGGTTTGCATTCATTGGAGAGGGGATTCCAGTTGCAACAGGAGCAGCATTCACCTCAAAGTACAAACGGGAGGTTCTTAAAGATGAGAATGCAGATGCAGTTTCCATTGCCTTCTTTGGTGATGGAACAGCCAACAATGGTCAGTTCTTTGAGTGCCTGAACATGGCAACCCTCTGGAAGCTACCAATCATTTTTGTTGTGGAAAACAACTTGTGGGCGATTGGAATGTCACACTATAGGTCTACCTCAGATCCTGAAATCTGGAAGAAGGGACCTGCATTTGGGATGCCAGGCATCCATGTTGATGGCATGGATGTGTTGAAGGTGCGTGAGGTTGCCAAGGAGGCAATTGCAAGAGCTAGAAGAGGAGATGGTCCTACTCTAATTGAATGTGAAACATACAGGTTTAGAGGCCACTCTCTTGCCGATCCAGATGAACTCCGTTCCCCTGGTATGTTTCCTTTGTTTGCATCCCTTTGCTCACAAGTGAAATTCTTTTTCTTTTTGGTGCTGACTAGAGCAATGTATTCATGAACCATATTGGATGCATTGAATACATTATCACTAGCGAAGTTCACTGTTCAAATTGGAGACTTTTTCCTCACTGTGAGAGCCTACTCACATTCAATTACAGAGCCAGATCCCTTTTCCTAGCACAAATATTTTGTGACAAACAAAAACTTCAGTAGTGATGTGGTCCAGGTCAAGGAGTCAGTAATCAGAGCATTCTGACAAGAAAGAGGGAAAATCCCAAGAAAGTATGCATTTCTTATGTTGACATCTGTGGGTGGAGATACAGCTGAGAAGGCGCACTATGCTGCTAGAGATCCCATCACTGCTTTCAAGGCATATCTTCTGGAGAACAACCTCGTGACAGAAGCAGAGTTGAAAGCCATTGACAAGAAGATTGATGATGTGGTAGAGGATGCAGTGGAATTTGCAGATGCCAGTCCCCTGCCTATCCGGAGCCAGCTTCTTGAGAATGTCTTTGCTGATCCAAAAGGCTTTGGGATCGGCCCTGATGGCAAATACAGATGCGAGGACCCTGGATTCACTGCAGGAACTGCTCAGGTGTAATGAGTGGTCCACCCATTCTTCCTACCATTCACAAGACACACAGCTCCTGGTCCAGTGGGGAGATGCTGCTGCTGCTGCTCCTTCTGCTCCTGAGCACCAGAAGGGTGCAACTCATTTGCCATAACGCATATAGAGGAGCGTGCAGAATTATCTGTGCAATGAATTGAACCCACTCTTGTTTTTTTGCATATTCTGGCCAAAGAAAGTCATCTTGTAGGCGTAGTTTGTTTTGACCAGCAACTTAAAATTACAATAGTTCATAAATTGTGGATCAGTAAACATCTCTCAGCTCATCGTCGTCATCTTCTCCTCCTGGGGACTGTCTGATGAAGCGATTCACTGCACAGCATTGTTTGACATTAGAATGTACCAGGCTAGAAAGAAGACAAGAGTCTGAATTTGCGACATTTAAGAGGCTGACATGCAATTCACCTTCTTTGGCTGAGGCTTCTCTTGCTCCACCAAAATTTGCTCTGGTTGCTGTGAGCATCATTAGTACTGAATGACTAGCTCTGCTCCACTCTTGGAATTTCAAATGTAAGCCATGATCATGCTGAACAACAGTGGCTTGCTAGCTATAATACACTGGAATCATCATCATCATCATTATCGTCATCATTGTCTGCAAGGGCATGGTGTGTATCTTTCTATTAACCATACCAAAGAGGTGAGAGTTCCAGGACTGAAGATGGCAGAGAAGGGTGATGGCAAGGTGATGAAAATGTGATGCTTGACTGTAAAACTTAATATGTTTTAATGAAACTGCACACCAGGCATGCTTTTATTTCTGGCTACATGTTGGATTTCATTTCTGTGACACATGAGACTGACCTCTTCTGCTTTCAACAATACACTGAGGTCAAGAAGATCTGCTTTGTCTGTCCTCTTGTGTTCTCAACAATACACCGAGGTTGAGAACATGCTTTTAATTTTGGAAGATTCATCGGTTTGGCTCCCTGAGACAGACCTGTTCTCTGCTCAACAACACACCGGAAAGACGGAGCTGTGGAGACATGCCAGAAAGATGAAATGCCATGAAATTGTTATCTGCAGCGTGTTCGCAATCTGCACTGCTAATCCCTTTCGTTGCCGATTAGAAACGTCGTTGTTTCTTTGAAATCTACATTCGCGGTAACTGCAGCGGCGGTTTGCAGATCAGGAAGAGACCTGCAACAAAAAAAGAAGAGTAAAATAGAGAGAGATGGATGTGAGGACGAACACGAGCATCTTGTTTCGTGGCGCCACAGGTATTGCTGCAGCAGAAAATGTGCTGTCGACTCTCGCTTCGTTTGCTTCGTTGAAGAATAGAACATCATTCTTGGCGTTCTCGCGTCCCTGTTGTTGCAAGCAGGCTACGAAGGCAGTCGCAACAACCTCCAGCACTCGGTGCCTCCTCCAGCTTGCAGATTGTCGCCGAACTCGCGGCGTCAGAGGTCTAACATCTACTCAGCGTGAACAACAAGGAGGCACGATGGTGCGTTTTGAAGCGCAAAGCAAGGATTTCGTAGGAAGAAGTGCGAAATGCGCAAGTGAAGAAGAAGAAGAAGATTTGGAGACCAGGATGAAAATGGAAGAGAATGCTGCTAGTACTACAGAAGCAATTACGAGCGCATCCTCCTCCTCTTTAATCATGCAAGAGACTTTGGAGCGCATACGCACGGCTGGTATCATCGCCTGCCTCAGATCAGAAAGGTAGGGTTTCTGTCACCGAAAAACTCTTGCAAAATCAGTGTGAATTTGCTGGTTTTGTTGTTCATATTCTACTACGTGTCCAATTTCAGCAATAGGACCAGAGCTTATTAGCACCAGTTTCTGTCCTAGAGAGTTTGAGATTGTTAACCATCTGCCAGAGAAAACCAGAGAGACAATGAGGGGACCGGGACACGCCCCTTCTTAGTTAGTGGTACCACCAGAAGAAACTAAGTTACAAGCTGGTAGGCAACAGGATATACAGTAGCACATTTGTTTGTGAACTTTGCTGAGACAATTGCACCTATTATTCTGTGTTGTTATAAGGTTGTTTGTATGTGATGTCGTTGCTTTTTTTGTTGAAATGTTTTACCTATGCGCACTTTGTTTGTTAATGAAGAGAATGGTGAAATGCAGTCCAGAGCAGGCTGTTGATGCTGGTCGTGCAGCTCTTGATGGTGGAATAAATGTGGTGCGTGACGCACAGCTATCCTGCGAACCCTTAATGTGAGAGAGGGAGGAAGTGAGCATATCTATAAATATCTATGATGATGATGATGATGAGACATATTGAGACATATGAACCCTAAAACCCCTGATCATTTTTGTTTCTTCAACATGGAAATACTTATGCCCCACAAGCTGAGGAATCAAGGTTTGTGTCCACATAAGACATATCTTCCATCTTCATCTTGCTGAGAACTGACAACAGTGATAAATTCGCCCCTGGACAGCTGGAGGTGACAATGACAACCCCGGGAGCCTCAAAGGTTTCTCACATCCTCACATTCTGATGATGTTGAGCAGAATTCTTCATTCAAAAGAGTACTGTGTTCTTAATAGGAGCAAGAATGGTGCACATATGTCTTTGAAGAGCTTAACTATTTGCTGTAATGGGACATGGTCCAACTACTGTATATTCATGGTTCCCTGAGTTTTGAATTGATCTTTCCTTTTGATTCAGGTGATCATGAAGCTTGTCCACGAGTACTCATCAGCGTTAATTGGGGTCAGCAGAGCTGCTAAACTTTTGTTGGAAACCAAGTTCTAACTCACCAATCTTTGGTCACACACCACCTGCAATTTTGTTTCTCCATTACAGTGCTCTTTTATATCACAAATCTCATGAGTCTCAGTTTCACCTGTACTGACTGGATGTCATATTTTGGGTGCAGGCTGGTACAGTTTTGACATTGCAAGAGGCAGGTATTGCAAAAGAAGCAGGGGCAAGGTTTCTTCTGAGCCCTGTTGCCATCCAGGTGTGTCCCAGCCACATGACCTTGATCATGATGTGTGTCAAATTAACTCAAGTGATGATAACATCCATCATGCAAGTTAATTGTGCATCAATGTTGGGGTTTTGGTCTAGGAAACAGTTACTGCACACAGCAATGGTCATGTGCTCTTCATACCAGGGGCAATGACACCAAGTGAGGTATGATCTATGCCTCTAAATTTCTCTTTTTGAATAGGTTGTATTGAAGCATAAATGGACAGTAAAGCTTACGTGTCCCATCTGGGATGCAGGTCCTGAGTGCATTCAATTGGGGCGCAGCAGCTGTTAAGGTATACAATTATGTATTTGTTTGCTTACTTATAAACTGTTTTTGCATATCTTGTTGGCTTGAATGCTTCTCAAAAATAAATATGGGGACTTTTCTCTTTCACTATCTACATGCATTTGTGTTGTTGACATGATTGAGCACCTTTGTTCCACAGATTTACCCAGTGTGCCTTCTTGGAGGTGTTCAGTTTGTGCGGGCACTCAAGAAGCCATTTCCACATATACCTTTAATTGCCTCCAGTGGCATTGGTTTAGGTGAGTAGTTGTCATCAATAGTCTGATTCAACAAGCCTCATGTTGATTGGATTTCTTAAAGACCTGTTGATCCAATATAGCTGAAGTTGTAATAGGGATTGTGATGTGCATTTGTTGGGTTCTTGGCATTGCAGATATGGTGGAGTCATATATAAGTGCAGGTGCAACAGCAGTGGTTTTGTCTGACTCAATTTTCATGAAGAGTGCGATGGACAAACATGATTACCACCAAATTAGACAACAAGCCACAATTGCTGCTTCAAAGTGTGCAGTAGCTGCTACAAAAGTTGCTCTTGCTGGGAAACAGGGTTCGTAGCAGGGACATCACATCCCAGGTCAATCCCTTCAGCACAAAAAAGCAAAGATTAAGGAACTCTTTCAATTCTGTAACTTGGCTGGACTTTTCAGAGTCATGAACTAAGAACCTACTGAAGAACTTCAGGTTACATACTGACTTTTAGTAAGATCAAAACTCTTCCTGACTATGGGACTTGGTTGAAAGTGAACACATGCAGGTTTTGGTGGAATGACAATGTTCCTCATTCCCTGTATTGCCAATTCAAAGCTGCACAGAAAATTCAAGGTGTGGTTGTCAAGCAAGATGGTAACATTGTACTTGTGCTTGAAAACAAAGGAGCCAACAAGTCCTGCTCTTTCTGATTGAACAAATTGTGGGCAGATATTAGGTTAAACTCCTGTACATCAAATTAGAAAGTCACATATCAGGATCATTGCAACTGTTCAAGAAAATTTTCATAGTTCTCAAATCAGTCTAATTCTCATATTTTCTGCATCTTTAGAATACCCTCACCCAACATACAAATGCTGAATGTTAGATCCAATGTCACTCAGGAGAGATTCTGTCCTTGATCCTTACCTTCTGAGGTCTTAATGAATGTGGCAGAATCTCTTCCACTACAATTACCTGTCCTAATGCAGATTACAGTGGATTTTCTGATGCAAAGAGAACTAAAAGAGTGCCAAACAAAGGTATCAAAAGTAAAATCAAGAGAAGGTGTTCTGCCTGAGAGAGAGAGAGAGAGAGAATACTAAATCACTTCAAGTTGAAACAGGTATGGTGGTTCCCTGCACAAAATAGAGACGGGCAAAATAGAAGGTCATGCAATCAATCTCCCTTTTTGTTTTTCCAGATGATTTGGATTCTTGGAGATTCAAAAGGGGGTTGGCATTGTTTTCTTCCAAAACAAAAACTGACAATCTCTTTGATAAGAAAGTTTCTTATACTAATCAGATTAATTTCTGAACTCACAATGAATTATTCTTGAAACCCTAAATCTAATCTCTAGCAGGAACTGTGCTGTGCAACCCTAAATGTATTCCCCAGGAGGTGAGCACAGAGAGAGACACACACAGACAGTTGGAGAGAATGGGATAAAGAGAGAAGCTCATTTATAAACACTCTGTAGTAACCGCACCATGATCAAGCTTTGGCCCCAGTGCGTGCCCCATATGCAGTTTACTCGCAGTTTTTCGTGGACTTCTCTACAGTCGAAGCTGAAGACATTTTCCTTTTCAGGACTGATGATCGACTGATGGGTTGTCAAGCCTATTCGCGAGGCTTATCTGCCATCGCTACTACTACTATAATCTGAGTATCAATGGTGATCCTGGATTTCTGGGACGTTGTAAATGCTGGATGAGCCAGAGTAATAAGAAGAAGTGCCGGAGTAATAAGGAGAAGAGCCAGGGTCTTGGGTTTGGAGCTTGAGCCGTCTTCTCCATGCTTCCTTTGTGGCATTCGTATTTCATGTGAAGGCTCGTCTCGTCTCGTCTCTCTTCGACTCATATATGCTATATCTTCCTAGTATTTGAGAACGACTTTGTGGTGCACTCACTCAACCAGGGAGGTGGTGTTGCTGTTGGTTTTCCTTCCTTCTTCAGAAATTTCTCGCGGATTTTCTCGCGGAGGTGCACAATTCGTCATTCATTGAAGAAGATTTCAGGTTTGAACTTATGATTCAATCTTTGAGGTTGTAGTCTTTGGATTCACCATTCTCTTTTGACCTTCCCGTGGACATGTATCCTTAGGATCTTCTTTTTGTTCTTCTTGTTCTTCTTGTTCTTGTTTTTCCAATGTCAACTTTCTTTGTGGTAGAAAGGAAGTTTTTCTTAGACAAAACAGAGGAAGAAGTTTTGTTTGAACTTATCAGAGGCAGGAGAAGATCGGAAGTCAATTTGTAGAATCAACTACAATCATTGTTACGGCAGGGTGATGATGCTTCAAGCTGCTGCAGAAATGATGTTAAGCCAAAAACCCTGGACATGAATTCTGGAATGCAGGATTTCCATCTCAGATTTCTCCCATAGCTTTTTTTAGGGTTTTTGTTTTCTTTCGAGTAGAATCTTGACCTCTCTTTCTGAGTGTCTCTTTGTGTAAATGATGAGCAGTACCCTTGACATCTTTGTTACAGGAGGGATTTTTGGCTTTGGTTTTCCAAGCTTGGCTAGTGCTGGAGCGCTGCTCTCAGCAAGTGCCTTCTGTGCATCCCATCTCTCACATCCCACAGCTTGTAGGGGTGAGTGTTTTCTTGAACCTTAAGGTGGAATTTTAATCCCTCTGAGTTGCAGACCACAAGGATCTTTCTCTAGTGATGAAAAATAGCCTTGACATTATCTTCTTCTTCACAGGGATTTTGTCTTTGATCTCCAAGTCTCTCGAGTGGAGCGCTCTCTCTGCAAGCCCCTTGTCTGAATCTGATTTCAGCCTTCCAGATGGTGCTCTCCTCCTCTTCCCTGTGCTTTTCATTTTTTAGGGTTTCTCAATTTAGACCTATCTGCAACAGCGAAAAAAATTGGCAAACAAATGCTGGGACACCACAATGCTGATCTTGCATTTCTAGAACATTAGCCAGATGAGGAAAGGGTTACATGTTCTTCTGACTGTAGATCTGAGTGTGACAAATATCTCTATACAATTCCAGAGTGCGTTTTCTTCTGTTTTGAGAGAGCAGTATAGTAGTGTGTTCAGTTGGTGTTGCGGGCAGTTTTAAGGATTTAGTTGTCCTCACTTCAACAAAGGAAAATTTCTGGATTGCCAAATTGATTGCCGGTGTTGTTCTCATCATCTTCTTTCCTGAATTGAGGATTGGGTTTTTAACCCCAAATTCTATGTTGCACCCGATCCGTTGTTGACAGGTTTGTGGGAGGTAGCTGACAGGACGTTTTGGAAGCCTTTAAAGGCATGTCAAAATGATGTCAAGATGTTAGAATAGAGCCTAACATTCAACCTGTGTTTGCATCAAGCATTTCTCTCAGTATCAACTTGTCATGTATCTGTTATAATGTATTCCTTTCTGGGGACATTGTGGGTTGGGGGGGTGGGGAAATTTAGGCAATGTTTATAAGAGTGAAGCGCAAGAGGACCACTTTCTTTCTGCATTGTGATCCTTCGGAAATGGTTCTTGAAACAAAGCAGAAGCTGCATACCCTCAGTGACTTCCCAGTTGATCAGCAGCGCCTCATTTTGCTCAGCACCAAAGCTGCTCTTGATGATAACAGGAGCCTTGCTGATCAAAAGGTTACACATAACCTTACACTCAAATGAAGGTGGCTATGACTAGCTTTGGTCTAAATCAACAGATCTCTCTATGAGTTACAAGTTTTGGAAGGCTGACTGACACATGTGTCCATCAGCCCCATGGCAATTTAAGTGAAACCCAACCTTATAGCCTTGTAGGTCAGAAATATGACCTACCACTTTCAAGCAGGATGGTATCTACCCTTCTGTAACATTGTAAATTGGTGGCACTTTGAAGAATTGAGGCATGCACGGTCATGGATCTCCAAGCATATACAGGAATAATATGCAAACTGACAAACTGTCCTGAATTATCTGGTGTTGTGCAGGTTGAGAATGATGCAGTGGTTGCTTTGACATTGAAAATACCAGGTTTAAATTTTGATCCTTATTTTGACCACCCATTTTCTCTATAGATGATGAATATTATGACTACATTCCAACTAAATGTCATAGTTGGATGCTACAAATGAATTCTTATGATGCATGTGGTGCTGCAGAAACTGGAGAGTGGGAGGATGTGAATATTGAGAAGCCAGCAGATCATGCCAATCTGATTGAGTCAGAAAGTAGTTGAACCTTGAACAAGCATATTTAGGTCATGATTTTCATTCTCAGGGATGTTGACATGCTCCGCATCTCTTGTCTTGCTTTCGTCACTCATGATTTCTTGTGTTGTATATCTGTTTGGTGACTTGGGTTTTTACCATTTTGAAGGATTCCTATTTGATTCAGAAAGCTTTAGAGGTTCGAGTTTGTTCTTATGTTTGGAGGCTAGTTTTGTCTCTGACACTTTTGACTGCTGGAAGGGGTCATGTTGGGTTGCTATGGCACTCTTATAATGGCTTATCATACAATTCAAGCCTTCTTTACTGGATTTTACCACTGATTTAATTTGTGAAGCTAATATGTGAATATACTTCTACAGGAACGTGAATGAGACCCTCTTGTATGCTTTTGGTTTCCTTGTCTTTGTTTAGTGCATACTCCAAACACTAAATACTTGTGTTACTGAAGGGATTTGATTTGGCTGCCTGTTTGGGTGGGTATCACATTGGATTCCGTTACATGATGTGCTATATTGAACCTACTGAATAATGAGTAGCAGCATGTGCTTGAGCTCTTACTGATAACCTGTCAAGTTGCAACCAAAACTGGACTCTTTCCAGGTGCATGGCAAATGCTAAGAGAAACATTGAACAAAGACTCCTAAGCAAGTTGCTCCTTCATATCTTACAGATATGCTATATTATGTTGGAAATACCAAACTCTCAGATATATCTTCATGTAGATGTTAATGCATCATGCCATTGGGTTGAAGTGGGAGAACAGAATCTAAACTGGTGTCAAAGGTACCCAGTACACAGTGGGCTCAACACCAAGAGGACATGGCATACCTACAGAATTGTGGATTCAAGGGCTCATCACATAAGGTAAGCAATCAGTCCTTAAAATTTTCTGTGCTTGGTACTACATAGCTGTTGTGGAATTGTTAAAGATTTAGTGTTTCAAGAAGTACATCATGTATAAGGTAGGCAGTTGTGACCAACTGACCAGGCACCAAATTAATCCATTTATTATAGGAGTTTAGAATCACCCAAAAGGAAGTTGTGACCAACTGACCAGGCACCAAATTAATCCATTTACTATAGGAGTTTAGAGTCATGCAAGAGGAATAGATGGATGCCTTGGCCTAGAGTCTTCTTGTTCTGTTGTAGAACTTCCTATGCACATGTTGGCTTCACAGAACTATATTTCTTGTACTGCAGTTGGATGTCTAGGAGTTCTTCATCTTTATCTGTTGTTCTTGTACTACTGTTTATTTCATCTCATCATTTTCTTAAAGTTCTTGACAATCCCTTTGTAATTCAGAACTTTTGTACATGGTGGATTCAATGATCTTCTCCAGGTCTGGATGTCCCTGCTTTTCAATGGTGGAACTATATGAAACTTACCTCAACTCCTTAATTTTAACAATGGATCCAGATAGTACAAAGGAATTCTTATAGTGAAAGAAAAGGACTTATTTTTCAATTAACTATGTCCTACTCAAATAACTAGTACAATTTACTACGTACTACACAAGCGAATAATATATGGGTTGAAAGGAAGGTTACTAATGTTCTAGAGTTGACTTCGCCAAAGAAGAACCAAAAGATGTTATTTCTTACTATTGATAAATTATCATAAAGGTTAGTTACTTTAAAAGGATTAAGGTGAAAATTAGGTAGTTGGGCCAAGTGGATGGAATTGGTAATAATCAAGTTCAAGGCTCATCAAAATAATTAAGGCAAAGAAAAGGATGGATCCTTCAAAATTCATTGGTCATGAAGATTATTATGTTATCGTGAATGGGGGATGAAATTCTTTTCTTGTTTTCATTGAATGCAAGGATTCTGATCCTAATCATCATTGGAGAATGGAATCATTTTCAATTCCCATTGGTTCATGAAATGAAAGGAGGTCATTGATTAAAATGAATGTTATTCTACGCTTGTTACATTTTAGTTTAAAGATACGTATTACATGTGTTTTTGTTCCATGGTTTTTCATTTTTTCCTCTCCCAGAATTGATCAATCTAATGTGCATTCCTTCTCATTAAAACTCAAAACCCATTAACCATGTATTGGAATAATTCAATTTAGTTGGAAATGGGTCTATCATCATTATCACAAAAAAATTCAAGCACATTGATAATGAAATGCACTATGATTTCAAGTCTACCCAAAAATCAAATTTGTAGTGAAATTTGATGAGCTTATAAGGACTTCTTGTTTGGACATAGATTCCTAGACTTATTGGTTAAAATCAAAGCACAACATGACTAATGAGTCTATTGTAGATGTGTAGTTTATGTGTTTTGCAAGAAAAATTTCAAACTTATTAATGCTCACTAAAGTTGCTAATTGTAATTTCAATTTGATTGTGGACTCAAAGAATCTAACATAATTATTGATGTTAATCTGAAGTTGAAATTTGATTTATGGACTTGAACAATCCAGCTTAGGACTCTAATTGCAACTTGTAATTTGATTTATGGACTTGAAGATTCCAACTTAAATATTGCTGCTAATTGCAAGTTTTAATTTGACTTAAAGACTCAAAAAAATGTAGCCTAATTGTTGCTCCTAATTGCAAGTTGGAATCTGATTTATGGACTTGGAGAATCCAGCTTGATTACTACTATTAATTGTAAGTTGGAATTTGATTCATATACTTGGAGAATCCAACTTAATCCAATGTGTAAGTTAAAGGACTTGATTTGTGGCTTTGAAATATGCAAGTTAAGGTCTGTTGCTAATTGCAAATTAAAGGTTGATCTATGGACTTGAAGAATTCACCTTAGAGCAGGAGCAATCTTTGACTGTGAGTGCATGTGTGGTGAATGGAGCACAAAACATATTCACCTGAAATGGGTTTTTGTGAAATGGAATATTACATGAAAATCAACCACTTTTTCAGATGCATGTGATCTTCATTAATTAGGCTAGCAAAAAAACAATTTGGAGTTAGGTAATATGTTAAGTATATTCTATTCAACAAGGACTAATATAAGGCTACTTTATGAAGATTGGATAAATGAATCCAATAGAGAGATGAGGATCAACTGTAGTTATGATAATTTAATGTAATTTTTGTACTATGTTAAATATTATGCTTTTGTTTATATTTGCTTGGCTTATAATTGATCAAAACCATATACCAAAAAAAAAAAACATGTTCAAGTTAATGCAATTTCAGATTTCAAGAATTGACATCCAAATACACAAGTCATGTGAGAACGAAAAGTTGTCAAAGACGCAACCCTACACCATGAATCCAAATTCATTCAATTGGGCTTAAGTGTTTATGCATCAAAGTATTTGCAATCAATCCAATTTTTTATTTTTTTAAATTTATTTATTCTTTCTCCTTCTCCATGCAACCCTCCTCTTTGCATCCTACTATACTATTTTAGGGGTGAAATTAGATATAGTTTAGGGTTCTTGAATAACCTTGTTTATAAATGAGGTTAAGTAGCATGAGTAGTTTTGCTTGAATTCTTGTTCAATAAAGCACATCAAGTAATCAATGAAAACATCCAAAGTTTAAAATCTTTTGCAAGCAATGTTCTACATATTTCCTTGTCCCCATACCCAAAATCAATCTAAAAGAAAAAAAGACAATGAGAAAACACATGTTTTCAACAAAAATGTATACATTTATGAGAAAATTGACTTTCTTTTGAACCCAAAGACTTTCATGTCATAATAAACATCCACCACCATGATCAATTAAGTTCTCAACCACATATTCACCCTCCAAAAAAAGTTACCCTATCAATTTTATGAACCCTAGGAGAAAGGAAAACCCAATACCATCAATTGTGCCATGAACATCTTTAATATTTGAGCTCTTGTAAAACACCAAAACATGAACATCAACTATGTTTAAGAACAAAACACACAACAAAATCATGGAAGATAAACTTGCCCAAATATTGTGATTCCATGTAAATCACAACTTTAACATTGACCTAATATGTGAGCCAACATTGATCATCATCATCAATGACTTGGCAGTTATCAGCATGATCATTTAAAAAAATTGAAACCTCCCACTTTCACAACCCTACTTCCCAATTAACAAGGCCAACAATTAAAACATTTAATACTTTTCATTTCACATAAATTGGGAGCTTGTAATTTAGGTCCAAACATTGGCAACATTATAGATGGATGTAAGTGTTTTTAATGAAAAGCAAAACATGAAAATGGGAAACTTTGTGAATGATGATTACAAAAGACACCTAACTTGCACATTTCTTTGAATAAACAAAAATTCACAACAAAAATGGTAGACAATATGCTGCATATTTTCAACTTGGTTCTAATTTGGAAAGGGAAAAGGTTGGAGAACATTACAACAAGAAAAAAAACTAAATTGGAAATGGATTTTCATTTGAATGTAACAACTATTTGGCCACATCAAGTAATAGCAACATAATCAACTAGATTGAAAAACGTCCATTTAGATATGGGTAAATGCAAGGTAATAGAAAGTAATAACATCTTTTTGAATCATTGTGATTAGTTATAACTAACTAATGTGCTAGCACAAAATTATCCAAAAACATTCTTGAGACAATGCTAGATAATAACGCTTAAATAATGTTTTTACATTGTAACACTATGTTAAAAAATATCAACTATGAACTTTAAAATGTATTGAAGGGTATTTTATATTATTGGATTACTTTCAAACTTATTCAAATGTTAGATTGATATATTAAACATGGTGCTATACAAATATAACACATATTTCCAACATTAATTTAATTTACAAAACTTGTAAACATTATAAAAGAAGGTTGGTTGTGAGTGAATTGATCCTTACTAATGTGATTACACCCATATGTGTTTAATCAAGTTATTGATTTGGATTGATTCAAAAGTTGAATACTTGGGAAGAAATTATGGGTATAAAAAAGGTTTTGAGAATGATGAAATTAATTTACAAATAATCTATAAGCAACATCTCTTGAGCCATTGTAAGCTCTCATGGAACAAAATTATTATCACTTTCCTTCCAAAGATGCCTCCTCTCAAGTGTACAACCATTAGAAAACCTCTTCAACAAATGGGTCCACATTTTGAAAGTTCATTCCAAGATAAGAAAATTCAAAATAAAAATTTCTTTGCAAATTTGGACTCAACAATATTTTAGAGAAACCTCACATGTCTTTATAAATTAAAAACCTAACCAACATTGTTAGCCATGAAATTTGTCCCAAATCCTTAATTATTCAGAATGGTGTAAAAGCATTTTGCTCAAACACTTGGAGATGATTTACACATTACTTGACCAATTTCTCCATTAATTAATCAATTATGTGAGAAGATGTCTATCACTAAAGCAAAAACAAATTTAACAATGTGAAATTTTCTAATGGATTCAAAAGTTCTGTGAAATCTTTAAATGGGGATTCATAAGTTAACATTTTGTGACGATTTGTGATGTTTTATGAATGGGATTAAGAAATAACAACTGAGTTGATCCCTAAAGTGTAAACAAAAAATGGCACTAATGATTTTTCATCAACTTTTGATAGTGGCACAAAAAATTGTAAAACCATGTTCAAAATTTACAAAAGTTTGCATATGGGGCATTTTGCCCATCCCTAATCCATATTTAAGGTTGATTGCTACAAAAAGTGCTAGTTCCAAAATGATGAACAAGATAGAAGTAAAAGATATATCATTTAAAAGAAGTTTTTTTTTTTTTTTTAATGCACTCAACCTTCTATTTTCATTCATCTTTCTTGCTCCTTGTAATAGCAATTAATCAATCCTTCAATCGAAGGGGAAAAAAATTTCTGCAATTAACCTTCTTTTTTGTATTTGTATTTTCCTTCTCCTTCTAATAGCAATTAATCAATCCTTCAATTACTACGATAACACTAGCATTTGATATGCATTGATTTTTGGCTAAAAATACTTTGGTCATAGTTTGCTTTAGCTTTCATGATGAAAAATAAAAAATTATATGTTTCTTTCCTTTCTTCTTTCACAAAATTTTTGCGTCAAACTTCAAACCATAGACTTTAATGTTCGAAAGCATAAATCCTTGTTTTTCTAAACCTAAGAAATTGATGGTGACAATCAATCTCATCAATTTGCATTCAAGGATTTTTAATATTCATGAAATGTTTATGTCGAGATATTGAAACAAAGCTTGAGCAATGAAAAAAATTCACCTCTCAACAAAACATTTGTCACAATGCCCATTTGTTGCAAAAAAATGTGAAAAAATGTGATTCTATGCTTGTAACTAGGTATGAATGACACAAACATACGTTCAAAATGATTGCAAGAAGTTCTCTTTACAAATTAGAACTAAAGGTCCTCCACATTGGTCCTACACTCCATACCACTTGAATTATTTCCATTACACTTTCAAACAATACAAGTCCCTCTAAACTAGACCTACCCTTCCCCTACATCTTGTACATGTGAATGATAAAATATGAATTCAAAACTAATTATGTGTAAGTAAAGATCCCAAGTTTATGGCCTAACCCTAGGACCTTTATTTTAGTAATGTCCCAAATTGAAGTTATCATAAGGTCATTCATGATGAGAATTTCAACACTATGGTTTTCAAGTTACAAATTACAACCCATAAACCTTTCATTAGTGACCTATTCATTATCTCAAGGCACCACCTTGGGCTTTCATTGGTGCAATGATTTTATAACCCTTCATTATTTGGATGAACATTTTACAAGCATTCTTTCCAATGGATGAAAAGAAAGTATCTTGATTTTCATGAAGATGATTATGTTTGGTAAGGGGTGCGTGTGAGGCCATTAGTTATCGCACATAGTCTCGAGACATCCATGCCTTTAGTAACTGACACCTTTTCCTTTGTTGTTGGTTACCTAATTCACAACCTTAAACATGTGTAGATCTCCCTCAAGGTCTGCTTATTGTTTACTGTTTACAATTTTACATCCGTTTGGGACCAGAAAATCCATTATATGAAAAACAAATCATGGAGGACAGATAGTCCTTTAGTACTGGCAACATGCCACAAACTTGGCCATGGCGACTATATTCGTAGTCTGCATGAGCTTAGCAAGAGTGCTAATGTGGGTGAGGGGTAGGGCCGAACAAAAGTGTTCCCTAACTTTCTATGTATTTGGATAGACAAGGAGCAAGTGTTTTTCATCCTCAACTTTCCCCAAGTCACAGCCCCGATAAAGCCTCTCTGCATATGGCATGCCCTTCCACGCACCTAACACAACCTCAAGCTACATGTTGCCACATCGAAATCGAGCCAAAGCTTTTTGTAACTTAACACAACTAATGTCACACAAGTAGTTTTTGCTCTCGTATGAGATACCCTTGAAACGCAAGTATCTTGTTTGCACATTGGTCCCAATTTCGCGATTAGTAAAAAAAAATTTCAATGAAAGCCTGTCGCATATTATTTTTCACCCTTTTTACATTCAACATTATGTGGGGAAAACTTTGGGGGGGGGGTGGGCTCTTAGCCTCTTAGTTGGTTGGGCCTCTCGCCGTAGATCTAACACCAGACTACACAAGCTGTAGCACGACTAGCTTAGCCATCTGATCTCCCACCCGTACGTTGTGTGTGTTGCACTAGAGTACTTGGCTCTCAGCCTAGCCTCTCACCCTTATTAGACAGGTTGGATGTATGTGTTTTGTTCTAGGAGCCATTCCCAATGGCGGTTGAATAGCCCTCGCTTGTAATGCACAAGCCGTTGCAGGTTGAGGCGCCATTTCCAACAACGATTGAACCGAAGGCAAAAAACCTGCCACCTCCTAGGGCTGATTCTTGAGTAGCCATTTTTTCACAAATCTAGCCCAATATTTTTTTCCCGTAACAAGCATAGTGAGTTGGGCTTCCCATGCCTTTCCTAATATGCGGTTTTAAGTGAACGCGCTCACACGGTTATAATATAACAACAATTGTCCCCATGCAAAGTGTTGAAAGGGGAACTTGCCAAATTCTGCCAACACAATGGATGTGCTAGTTGTTTTTCACATCCCAAGCAAGGACTTGAGGAACCATCGGTACACTACTTCAATAGTTTTTATTTTCTTAGAGTCCACCCAAACTTCATAAGCATAACTTGTTATGGAACGCACCAGCGTGTTGAAGAGGTCACAACGTATTTTAACATCCATAATATGTAGCTTCACACAATGGCGGTTTAGTGCGAATAATGAATGCATGTTGGCGGACGCTCCATTGTAGTGTCCAGGTTTGAGGTGGTCTCGAGTAGGATCCCTAGGTATGTGAAGGTTTACACACACTCAATAGTGTCACCTTCAAACACAAATTCTTAGCATGGGTCGGTAGAATTGAACACCATAACTTTTGGTTTTTCACGTTCACCCTAAGCCCATGTTCAGCACAAAATTGCTAGAGTGTGTCTAACTATTACTGCAGTCCCACCTCTGACTTTGACATTAAAGCGAGGTCATTTGCAAAAAACAACAACCACACGTGCAAGTCTGTTAAGGCCAGTGCATTGCATTCTCTACCGTCCAAATGCCCTTCCAGGGCATCCAAATATAGCCCAAACAACAAAGGGCTGAGAGGACAACCTTACTTCACACCTTGTTGGCACCTGAAGTTGGACGTGACACCTTCACTTGGGTGGTTGATGTATACGGTATCCTTGGCATACATTGCTTACAGGCATCGAAAGAAACGTCCCTTCACCTCGAGGCCATTCAACACTTGCCACAACATTTCACATGGCACAATGTCGAACGCCTTTTTGAAGTCCACAAAACAACAATAGAGTGGCTTCTTTTTTGCCTTGCTCTGTTCTATCATAGTCCACAATATGAAAAGTTGGTCAATAGTGTAGTAATCGTTGCGAAACCCAGCTTGACCTTTAGCATGCAACCCATGTTGTTTAGCCCACTTGCTTAACCTTTTATCAAAGAATCATAGCAAACAACTTTGCTAGGATAGGCCCAACCATTATCCCCTTGTAGTTGTCAAATTCAGAGGCATCGCCCCCTTTAAAAAGCGCATGGACCACCCCAATGGAAAGGGCTTTTGGAAAGTCCTTCGCTAGAAAGCAATTGAATGCTGTCAATAGTGGCATGTGTAGCAGCTTTCCTACATCCAAAATGAACTTAGCTTTCATACCATCCAAATCAACAACCTTATTCCTTTGTAGCTTTTTTAGTACTTAAAGTAGCTTAGCAAGTGTTATATTTGTGTTCAAGGTGTGGCTAGGCAGAGGTTCTATCGCTTAAGCCGAGTGATCAACTAGCAACTGTACGGGTGGCAGAGATTGGCCAACTAGCCCGTGGAAGTTTTCCGGAAGCATAGTTCCATTAGGATTCTTGTGAGTATAAAAACATGGTCTTGTTTTTTAATAATATATTTGGAGGTAATGCTATAGAGCATAATTTTGTCTCCAAGTCTCTTATTTTAATTTTTTTTCAAAAAGTGGAGAACTAATCTTTGTACATATATTTGATGAAACACATGAGATAAGTTCTTTTTTTCTTTTTGGTATGTTATGAAATATTGAAAGAACGTTTTTATTTACATTAAGTATATATTTGAAAATGTTGATTGCATATTTGACTAGTGTGGCCTGTGCTCTTGGCCCAAGGTTTACCACGTCCTCCACTGATTTTTCCTTCCAAAACCTGGTTTTTTTGGAATTTATTTAAATTTCCAGTGGCAGAAATCACTTAAAAATCAATATCTCCCCCACATTCTGAATCCAAATCTTACCAAATAAATTCCATTAAATCCTGCTCATCAAGATCTTTCCAGCAACACCAAAGGGCACATTCCAATTCCTCCTAGATTTTCAGCTACGATTTAATTTAATTTGATTTTCAGTGAAGAAATCATTCAATATTCAAGAACTTTTGCACCGCGAGTCCAAACGTCATGGAACCAAGCCCATGCACCCCTCCTCCTTCGAGAGCTCTCCAACGACACCAAGAACACGATCTGAAGCATCCCGGTTTCGGTGATCTCATAACTACAAAACAAAACAAAACAAACTACCTTCCTTCATAGATAGATGTGCTAACCAAAAATGTTGAGTCTTTACAAAATGTGTAAGAAGAGCCCCCCTAGAAATGGAAGATGAGCTTGTTTGTCAAGAGGGAAATCTTATAGGATTTAAGGTGCCTTCCTAATACATTGCAAAATCTCTAACAAGTAATTTCAAAACTCTTTAGTATCGGTTGCTGTTGTCTCGATATTGTCGAGAGTTTGAATGAACTTGTTGATTACAACTCATGTGATCGTCATCTCATCTGTTGCACCATCTGCTTCAGATCGGCATGAAATTCGGCATGAGATTCTTTGTTAATTGTAGAAAAGTTTTTTTTCAATTTTTTTTTAAATTGGGAGGTAATGGGTGGATGGGTGATTACTAGAGGCAAGAAGTGGAGAAGAAGCGGCTGGTAAAGGAAGCAAAAGCTGGGGAAATGAAGAGATATGAACAACAGCGGGCTCAACAAGTGATCTACAATGCTCAGGTTCTTCCAGTCACCCTTGCTTTGATACTCGTTTTTCTCTCTCACAAAAAAAAATCCGTGTGAAAAAACGTTGGAAGATTGAAACCGGTTCAATGCTTTCATTTGTACAGGTGACAGCAGAGAAGATCATTGTGAAGGCAAAGGAGGAAGCCTTAATGATTACAGCTAAAGCGAACGAGGAGGCACAAAATTCCATAGCTGATGCAACCATGGAAACAGAGCGGGTAAGTGGATTCTCTGTCTAACAAACCACGGTTTTTTGCAACCCTAAACCCTAAACCCTTAAAGCCCTAAAAATGATGTAGGGTTTTTGGGGTTTATTCACAACAAACCTTGAAAAGCATCATGGGTCATTTTGAAAATCAGATTCCACTCTTCTTCTATATCATTAATTTGTAGTCTTGAGGCTTTGATGCTGAATTGAAATTTCTGGAAGCTTTTGAACTTTGCCAGAGAACAAAAGCTTGGTGCCTAATTTCATTAGATGACATTTGGTCATATGTGGGTGACAGATGAAGGCAGAAATAGAGGAAAGAAAAAAACAAGAGATTGCTGAACTAGAAGATCGAGTGCAAAAATTGAAAGCTATGGGTCAGCTACCAACAACTGAAGAGCACTGTTAAAATCCCTTGTGAAAGTCTCACCTGCCATCATGAGTGAAGCTTTTCCATCTCTAGATCCACATGTCCAAGGTGAGCTCACTTACTCCTGCCGTCACATTTCCACTTCTAGATCATTTCCAAGGTGAGCCTGACCAGGCTGCCATCATGAGTGACCCTAATTTCCATCTGTGGATCATGTCCAAGGTGAGCCCACACAGGCTGCCATCATGTGCAAATCTTTTCCATAGACTCTGGTCATGTCCAAGGTAATGAGCTTGCATATAAGAGACAGCAGCTTCATGCCTGCCATATCCAGACCTGTGTCCAAGGGGACTTCAACTGTAGGATGTAGATATTTGGTGATTGATATCCCTGACGTTGGAAAGAATGAGTTTTTCATACTGGTAATTAGGTGGGCTTGTAGAAAACATGAGAAAGTGTGCATTTGTAGTTTCTCAGGCTATGGCACATTCACAATCATAGAAGCCAGAATGGCTGACTGCAGTGCTCCTCTGGTCCCAAAATCATTTTTTGTGTAGGTCCACAGTGCAAAGCATTGTGAAAGCTTTGTACAGAAGATCTTCTCAGTAGCATTATGAGATGTGAAATATAAGGAGACTTACTTTGCAGGAAATGTGTATCAGGTAATTGTGACACTTGTAGGGTTGATGTGTGGATTACACTTGCATAAATGCATGGAATCCCCAGTCACACACTTAGCAGTCCCATACGATCAGCTATGTTCGGTTAATTGGCTCATCACTAACACACATCAACTATTCATAGTAACCCGCACTGTTGAGCTGGCAACCTAGTCCATAGAACTTCTGACTTTTTCTGCTCCCATGATTCCCAATGAATCCTCCCAAAAAGTCCCAAATTTAACAATGATGTTCCTATAGTAGTAACTACAATGTTCTTATATTTACCCGTATTGCTTCATGCAACATGCCATGAAATTGAAGTGAGCTTGTCTTCACAATTTCCTTCCATTCATGCTTCTCTCCTTGTATCACCAACATACTGAAGGTGCTCTCATACATGTTACCAAAGTTGCCAATGAGAACCCCCACAAAACCTCTCAATTCCTACTACCATTCACAACATTTGAAATGCCACCCCCTACTTTGTTCCTATTGATGTTAACAAAGTCATCAAGTGACAGTCTTCTTCAACCACCAGGTGTATGTATACCCACTCTTTATGTGTTGTCAAACTTGGGTTGAGGGTGATCAGAAGATGTCATAATACATTTTCTTATCCATGTGTCCTTATCCAATACTGGGCAGCAAGAATAGCTGAGGAACAACACATTGGGGGTGGTACTATACCACCACCCCAACTTAGAAAGGGTAAAAATAGAGTTTCAAAGGACTAGAGTAATACATCCTGTGAGAGTCTCCCTCTGCAACCATGTATGACCCAGAACAACTGGCCTTTAGATCCCACACGCAGATAGTGCTACTGCTTCCAGTAAGCCATCAAAGCAGCAGTGCTTGCATTGCATGAAGCTCCACACACATATGAGTCCAGCAAGTAGAATGAAAGACATCTCATTGCAGCTGTTTCTGTCAGCATGTGCACCGTTGCAAGCACCAGGGTGATGCATACACACAGCATCTCTGGGGAATCCCCACATTTAGCAAGGGTTTCTCATCCAGTTTCCATAAGTCATGTAGGTTAACATATCTGCTGTCTGCACAACCAAGCCCATAGTGAATAAGGACTGTAAAGCTCTCTACAACAAGATGTGTGGGCTCCATGACACTTTGACCAGACTCAGGATCTAGAATGCGCCAAAAGAAAAAACACTGCTCAGGATACATGCATTGGGTAGTAGCTCTCCTGTACTGGTAGATACGTTGGAAAACGTTCAAGAGTCAAAACTTAGCAACAGGTCTGCTTCTGCTGAAGTGAGTAGACCAACATATATGACTGGTAAAGACAGGAAGGTTCACACCACAGGCTGATGTGTTGCTCCTGTTCAGCAAAGGACAGCTCAAAACATCTATCTTACAGACTGGTGAGACAATCTTGAAAAAACAAAATGTCATTCTCATTCTAATTTCTACAAGATAACATGTCTTGCAATTGAGGTTCTAAACAGCCCACAAGATGTTGTGATGTCTATCACATTCTTTTCAACCAGAATGACTGGTCACTTCCTTAACAAAAGAAAGCTCTAATGAGTTGGCAGATACTAGGGGATAAGAAACTATTGTGCAGCTTCAATGGTCACTCTTGACAAACTGGCAAATCAACTAACTTATGGCAGGTAATAGCAAGGAACTTTTGAGGCAATTTTGCTGATTCCACTCTGCTGCCCACCTTTTGCCATGAATCTACTCAAGTCCGCTTTTCAGTCTTGTAATCTCCTTCTGTAAATGGGCATTTTCCTGCAAGAATGACAAACATAGACAGCACTTCTTCACCTGTACATACCAAATCTTGAATTAACTCTGACATTCTCACCAAACCTTCCAAACCATGAACTCTGTATGTACATGTAATCACCATCTCAATTCATCAATTCTCAGCAGTGGTGGAGGTCAATATAAAATGTTAACCCATGTACTGAGTCTCTGTCACAAGACCAGCAGTAACAGGAAGAGTTGGGAGAACCCATCCCACATGAAGCTTGTTAATGCCCTTCATATTATTGTAGAGTGAATATGATTCCACCATGGAGGATTAAGAACAGAGAATTACCTCCAGCAATGTCCTCTTCTCGCTCTCTGCAGCCTTCCTATCCAATGTGCAGTTCTGCAGTTGCTGTTCAACCTGCAGCTACCCAAAGTATTCTTAGACTAAGTTCAAACTCTTGGAATTCAGAGACTGACCATGGAAAAGAATAGCAGCCTTTATAACATCATCAATTTACTGACTTTCCAGGGGTACAGGACCGTCAATAATAGCTCAAATGCAAAACCCAATAGTGGTGTCATCCACAAGAACAACAGCAAATTATCAATCAGCCAGTGCTGCTAAGTCAAGGAACCATTCAGCCTTCATTTCTTTGTTGGTTAAAGCTTATGTTGGCTAAAACTCTTCATACCAAGTCAAAATTGAGCCAAAGTACACTCTGCATCCATATTTTGGACTTGATACCTTCATCTCAGGGTAATGTACGAATGTGTGACATATTCATGCATGATAGATATGTTGGTGGGGTGATAACTTACAGCAGCCAGTCTCTGGAGAATCTCAAGAACTTTACCGTTCTCATCGTCATACTTCTTTCTCCAGTCTGCTGCTTCATCCATTGAAGATGCCCACATTTTCTCAAAGTGCCCCCTGCAGACAATCATGCCTACACACAAGCTGTCAACATAAAAAGAAAGAACAGAAATAATTTGGAACGGTCCATAATCCTCCAGGCCCCCTGTACTGCACCACCTATTATATTATCACTATCTACAGGCTCTTCCTTCCCACTCTCCAGTTTTAACTCCATGTGCTGAGATGAGGTATTGAACAGAGATCAAACACAATCAGAGTCCTGATTTCTGCATTAGTGCAAATTCATGCCATGATTCTGCCCCCCAAACTCAGTTCCATGAAGTTTAGAATGACAAATGCATATGTTCCAATGCTAAATTCACTCTTTGTGAAAACTTGGATCAAAATTCTAATAGTGTGTCTTCAACTATCTGCTTGATTGCTCCTTACTAAGCAACTTGCCTTCTTCTCAAACATGTGCACATTCAAAAGAGGTGTACATTCTCATGTGCAAATTCTCACAGCCAAAAGGGAATGTTTGGCTGTGAGAGGTGTGACCAACTTGGTTGCTGAAGCCTTCCCCACCAAAGAAAGCATGTGAAATATACATGGCCAATCCATCATACCTCAGTTGACTACTGTAAGAAACAACCTTGCATGCACCAGATGGGTGATCTAATTTGAGCCCTAATTGAGCCATCTATGCTTCCTACTGATGGAGATTAGCTGATGGACATCACTTGCGCATTGCCACTTTCTATAGCTCTCAACTCTAGACCAAGTTGGCTCATAAAACTCTAATTCCTGCAGGTACCTAAACCCCAGAAGAAACCTGCTGCAAATGCTCTGACATCAATCAATCACCTGCCAACCAACCCTAACAGAATGTCTCTGGTTTCATATGTAGTATAGATGGGTGATCTGATTTGAGCCCTAATTGGAGGAGGCCATGCGTCCTACTCATGGAGATTAGCTGATGGACATCATTTGTGCTTTGCCACTTTCCATAGCTCTCAACTCTAGACGAAGTTGGCTCTTAAACCCTAATTCCTGCAAGTACCTAAACCCTAGAAAAAACCTGCTGCAAATGGTCTGACATCAATCAATTGCCTGCCAACCAACCCTGACAAAATGTCTCTCGTCTATTATGTAGTATACTACCAATGGCTCTTTCAGGTGGCAGCAGCAGCTTTCAACGACCAAAAGGAGTGCACACAATTCTTAGCGCAAAGGCACCTCCAGGGCCATACATATATACATATCTGAAAGGAAACACATGGCCTGATGCATAATGGCTCTGCCCTTTAAATGACATCCATAAAGATGATAAATATTCAACAGAACAAATTCGAAACACATGGTGCTCAGTATGGTGAAGCCCAAGTGGATCCTTCAGTGAAGCTGGAAATGCTTTGACAGTGGACTCCACATGACCCTAGAACATAGCAATACCAAGCTTTTGCCTGGTTTAAATGGCATCCATAAAGATGATAAATATTCAACATAATAACTTGGAAACACATGGTGCTTAGCACGGTGAAGCCCAAGTGGATCCTTCAGTGACGCCAGAAATGTTTCTATAGTGGACTCCACATTACCCTAGAAGGTAGGGATAGGAAGCTTTTGCTTTTGGCCCGTTTGTAGGTGCATCACACTGTCTCTACCCTGAAGGACAGAGCCAACAAACAAGCAAAGAATTCATCAAAAGAAAGAGTAGTAATTTGCATGGGAGAGCGGGGCGAGAGAAGTGGGCAAACTAACTTATTTCGTTGTGCCCGCATCAGGCTGCTTTGCGTGGTCCAGAACTTCTGGTAAAGCGGCACTCCCGCCAGCATGACTACACACATGAGCAAGCACAGGCTCCCAATCCGCGGCCGCGCCATGGCCTCGTTTTTTCTTGCCTGAACAAACGAAGGAAGCTCCTCCCAGGAACGAAGCAGCAACAAGCGTGGCCTAAGTGCTCACAGAACTTCAACCAGGGTTTGTTCGCCTTGAAACCCTAGAAAGGCAAGAGGGGATATTTTTGTGTGTAGATTCATTATAGAGTATAATAGTAGCTTAAGGGATTTTGGCCCCCCTTTAGGTAAATAATAATACTAGGTCTATTTATTTTTATATAAGGATTTTTTAAACATGATATTTTGGCTTGTGTTATCATGTTTCAAAAATCCTCATATAAAAAAATAAATAGACCTATTAAGTAGGTAAATAATAATAGGTCTATTTATTTTTATATGAGGATTTTTGAAACATTATATATTTTGGCTACAGGTTAGAGATGAAAGTAGATTTTTAAAAAAAAATTTAGAATCCTGTTTTGTTTTGGCGACCTCCCTCAGGAGCCTACTGTCTAAATATGGCGGCTTCAGAATTTCTTTCCTCAAAATGTGGCG